>Ga0164296_1000003_pt1 | contig 359053 bp, 299 predicted proteins | sample GEODES057metaG_FD_113533 | JGI IMG/M metagenome (GOLD analysis project Ga0164296, IMG submission 113533) | Dystrophic lake water microbial communities from Trout Bog Lake, Wisconsin, USA - GEODES057 metaG | ecosystem: Environmental > Aquatic > Freshwater > Lake | place: USA: Trout Bog Lake... | reverse complement strand
CGGCTGTTCAGATACACTCAGCTTCACAGCTACGGTTTATCCTGCAGCCACGATACTGATGCCTGATTCAGTAGATCTGTCACCTGGTGATAGCTACAGCATAGAACCGATAACGAACTGCGTAACATTCAACTGGTTCCCGCCAACGGGTCTCAGCAGCACCATTATCTCCAACCCAGTGGCCACGCCTGCTATCAGCACCAAATACCTGGTTACAGCAACAACAGATAACGGTTGTGTGGTAACTGACTCCATCAACATCATTATCGATGAGAGCACGATCATGGCGCTTGCCAACGCGTTCACACCGGGTAATGGGATCAACAATGTATTCAAGGCGCAATTCAAAGGCCCGGCCGTGCTCAACTACTTCCGCATATTCAACCGCTGGGGCAACCTCATCTATGAAACGAAGAACATAGACGAAGGGTGGGATGGCAATTTCCACGGCCAGGCTCAGCCACAGGGCGTGTACGTATATGAAGTACAGGCAGTTACCGAAAGTGGAAAGGTGATCACCAAACAAGGGAATATTACTTTGATCCGATAGACTGTATGCGGCATGTTTTTTTCAGAAAAAACATGCCGCATTACACAAAAATTTCTATAACTTTAGACGACTTTACCATTTTTTAATACTTAGGAAATGCAGAGAAAATTTACACTATTACTGATTTTTGCAGCGTTACTGTTCGCGCCTTCCGCGTTCGCGCAGATGGTCGGTGATAATACATACCTGCAAGGGCACTTTGTGGAAGTAGGCGTCGCAAAAAGCGGTTGCCTGGGTGCTACGCGCAACCCTCCTTCAGGTTATCATGCGCACCCCGGCACCAGCTTTTCCGTATATGATATGGGCACCAGTTGCACCGCCTCCACTCAATCCGGTTTGCTGGCATGTGTGTATGACTACGGGCATGACGGCTGGACCACAGGTTCTCCGGCGTACACCGGCGATTACACATTGCCAGGTAGTCCATTCGAAGAGTGGGCAATTGAAGTGGGCGGTGTTACCCGTTATGCAAGCTTCATCTCTTACGAAAGTGGATGCAGCGGCTGGTCGGGCACCGGCGATACCGGCCGTATTATTTCTTACAGCAACACAGGCGGTGTAGTATCCGCTATTTGGTATGGTACTGCGGCTTCCGGCAATTTGCAGATACGCAAGGAATACAGGGTGGATACCGAAGGGTCTGCACTCGTCATCACTGCTGTGTTCACCAACGTGGGCTCAACCACTCTCACCGGGCTATATTATTTCAGGTCTGCCGACCCGGATAATGATGCCAGTTGGCCATGCTGTTCCGGTACGGGCTATTCTACCAACAACACCATTAACTACGTTTCCAGCACAGACTATTACCACCGGGCTGAGGTTACTGCGACGTCAACCACAAACGCATCTTCGCATATCGGCCTGGCAACTAAAGACTGTCGTGCCAAGGCGCTTATTTACAATGATTGGCCGCCTACCACTTCGATCAGTCTCTCCTCCATTTATGCAGGCACAGCGACCGGCCTCGGTGGCGAGTATTTTCAGAACTCGCACAACGGGGACATAGCAATTGGCCTCGTTTATAGCCTTGGTGATCTTCCGGCAGGTGACAGCACCATCATTTCCTACGCTTACGTATTCAATGGTTACACTGGTATAGAAGACGCATTCCCGAATCCGCAGATGGTGGTGGATGGCGTAGCTCATGATTCTACCGATACAGCAACACTTTGCAACTCAGCTACGTTACCCGTGAGTGTCATTAATGGTACTACCAAAGACTGGAGCTGGAGCAGTTGGACCTGGGCGCCGGCTACCGGCCTGTCCAGCACTACCGGCGTTTCAAATGTCATAGACGGGGGCGCTATCAGTGGAACCATAGTATATACTATCACAGGTACAGATAGTGCTATGGGCGATTGCCAGCAAAAAACATTTTACCTCACGATCAACTCCTATACATCTCCACCGCCTACACCGCACGATACAGTGCTGTGCCTTGGTGTTACGTCAACTCCTTTGAATGCGGATGGAACCAGCCTGCTGTGGTATACCTCCTCTACGGGCGGTGTCGGCTCTCCTACAGCTCCAATTCCGGTTACCACATCCCTCGGTGTGGATACTTATTGGGTAAGCCAGACAGTTGGAACCTGCGAAAGCTCCAGGGTGCCGCTCATTGTTACAGTACTGCCTCCGCCGGTGGTTACCCTGGCCAACAACTCGCCGCTTTGCCCCGGCGACAATCTGCAGATTGTATTGTCAGATACGCTTACCGCAACTGGCCTCACCTATAGCTGGACCGGCCCGGGCGGCTTTACGTCTACCGTGCAGAATCCGTTCATAAGCGGCGTCGTTTTCGCTGACTCCGGCATTTATACGGTCGTCGTCGATAATAATGGTTGCTTCACTGCACCTACATCTACACTGGCGCTTATTCACTCCACGCCGCCTAACCCTGTAGTTACAAACCCTACTTATTGTCAGGATTCACTCTCTGTGGCACTCGCGGCTACAGGGGCTAATATTCTTTGGTATCCTACGGCTACGGGTGGTGTTGGATCACCTATTGCACCAACGCCGTCAACAGCGCTTTCAGGCACTTTCACATTCTATGTCACGCAAACAGTCAACAGTTGCGAAAGTAACCGCCAGCCTGTGGTCGTTACGGTGAACCCGAATCCAGCGCCGCCGGTGGTTGTAGATAATCCGGGGGCTTATTGCCCGGGTCAGGCTTTCGTTCCGTTTACGGTTGTATCTGGTTCCAATATTCTATGGTACTCAGGCGCCGTCGGTGGTCCGTCCACACCCGTTGCCCCTACGCCTAGCACAGCTACCTCGGGCACATTCACGTGGTGGGTGACGCAAACGGTTTTGGGCTGCCAGAGTATACGCACTCCTGTATCTATTACTGTATATACCGGTGTTACCGCTGGGTTTGATACGTTCATCCATCATGGTTGCGTGGCCGATACCGTAATTTTCAACAATACATCAACCAATGCCATTAACTACCTCTGGGAGTTTGGTGATGGTAATTCTTCTACACTCGCCAATCCTACGCACGTTTACACAGCACAGGGCACCTACACGGTCAAGCTCTATGCAAATAGCGCGACGTGTATCGATAGCATGGTAGAAACATTACCGCTGGTGCATCCGATACTGGCCAATTTCACATTGTCACCATCTATCGTCTGCCAGGGCATCCCTGCTGCGTTCCGCGATACTTCTACGGCTACACTGCCCGAATATTCGTGGGATTTTGGTGATGGCAGTACAAGCACCCTTAAAGATCCATATCATAGCTACCTACATACCGGCGTGTATAATATCACGCTCACGGTTACTGACAACTTCCTGTGTACCTCGCAGGCATCAGGCTCTATTACCGTTGATAGCTTCAGCGCCATGAGCATGTCCATCAGTGATACGGTGCTGTGTCGCGGTGCGCATATAGATCTGGGTGCCAGCTTTACTACAGAAGGTATCTCTTACTATGTGTGGAACTTTGGCGATGGTGATAGCATACTTAATGTTAACCCCGTGGTGTATGGCTTCCCGGTAACAGGCACGTATATGGTCTCTATTACTGCCCACTACCGCGCTTGCCCGGATGCCTTTGCAGATAAGATCGTCAACGTGTTCGATGTGCCGGTCATCAGCTTGGGTGCCGATACCACTATTTGTGCAGGCAGTGCCTCCCTGGTTCTTACAGACGCCATCAATGCAGGCAATCCTTTCGCAAGCTGGCTGTGGAATACAGGACAGACAACTTCCAGCATCACGGTAACAAGCGCCGGCGCCTATGAAGCAACCGTTTCTATTGGTGGTTGCTCGGCTACAGACTCTGTGAATGTGACCGATGATTGCATGCTCGCATTGCCTAACGTATTCACACCAAATGGAGACGGCGTCAACGATTACTTCAATCCGCGCGACTTCCTGCAAGGTCTCAAAACCTTCAGCATGACCATCTATAACCGCTGGGGCCAGGTGGTCTTCCAGACAGACAACATAGAAGGCAGCGGCTGGGATGGCAAATATAACAACGAGCTGCAGCCGCAGGGTGTGTACATCTACATCATCACTGCCACCTTCAAGGATGGCCAGCAACAAAACAAACAAGGCAACCTTACCCTCATCCGGTAAGAGCCATATCATAGCATCTTATCTCACGGCCGCCGGTTTTCCGGCGGCTGTTTGGTTACAGGCAGGCTCCTTTGCAAAATCAGGAAAGCGCTCTACTTTTATGTTCGTTGTTTGCAAACGTTATTTTATGGAAAATTATCCACCCCGGCTTTCGCCGAAATTATTACTCATTGTTTCTTTGGCACTTTTTTGCTCTTCGTGTTTTACAAGGCAGAAGAAATGCAAAGAGGAATATCACGAAGGCCAGGTTCTTTTCGGGAAGTACTTTCGGTTTAATGATACCGTTGTCTTAAAGGGTTGCCTGGCTCATTACTACACGGCAATGCAGTGCCAGGACACCAGAAGTAAGGCTATCACGGCAATTATCCAGGCGTACGAAATCGCCCATAAGTATAGCGAGGAGATCGCTTTTCTTGATTCGCTCAAAGATGCAGACTTTAAATACCCATTCGTTAAAGCATTGACTCGTAATCATTGCGTTGCTGCGGTCGCAATTAAAAAGGGGGATACTGGTGCTATAACAAAAGAACGTGCAGATGACGCCGGAATTATTGAAAAGTACATAGCCACCCTCCCGGAAAAGGAAGTCAATAGCGAGCTGATCTCAGCGTTATTTAAGGAAATGGGTTACGTCTTGTCAAAGGAAGAATACGATGGCGAAATTATGCGTTACATGCAAAAATATCCCGCACAAAAGGATGCACTGGACATGCTGCGCAATAATTATGAAGTCTTCCACAATAACGGCAAGCCTGCTTCGGTAACTGCTTACCCTCTGCCACGGTGATTGGCCTTATGCCATTGGCGATCTTGGATATTGAAGCCGGTGATCATTACAACGCGCCTTGCGTAGCCTGGGCAGAAGCCTGCCGGACAGGCGGGCAACCTTGCGCTATTCAGGTGAATTGATTCATCGAGCAATTCAGCCATTGCGCATTATTTCCACATTGTCGCATTTCATCACATTTTCCGCGGCATTGAGTCATTGAGCAATTAAGCCATTGAGCATTCTCTTCACATTCGCCAACATTGCCGTAACTTAGAGGAACGTTGATATGCCTGTCCTCACATTACTTACAGATCTCGGCACTGCCGGTCATTCGGCCACAGCAGTAGAAACCATGCTGCGCAGGCATGTTCCGGGGGCAGAGGTGGTCAGCATTTCGCACCACGTCACGTGCTTCGATGTGCAGCAGGCGGCATACCTGTTGCGGTCTGCATGGCAGCATTTTCCACTTGGCACCATACACGTGATACTGGTGGATATCTTTTACAATGAAGCGCCCGCGCTGTTGCTGGCGGAGTACCAGGGGCAGTATTTTCTTCTGCCCGATAACGGCATGCTTACGCTGGCATTCGGCAATGCGGTGCAACGGGTCTGGCTATGCAGGCAGTGGCATGCATCGCTCAATTTGCCGGCATGGCTGGAAGCGGCTGCAGCAGTTGCAGCAAAAATAGCTGCCGGCAAAGGGTTCTCGGATATGGTGAGCCCGCACCTCAGCGTTGCGCCGCCAAGGCTCATAGCGCCGCGCATTGCAGCGCAGGGTGTGGCCGAGTGCAATGTGATGTACATAGATCGCTTTGGAAACGTTGTGCTCAACATGACACACGAGAACTTTACAGCAACCTTTGGCGACAAACCATTTCGCATCGCACTGTCACGCCGCGATGTAATTACTGCGGTTAGCAGGCACTACAGCGATGTAGCCGCTGGCAGGGCACTTTGCCGCTTCAATACATCCGGGTTCCTGGAGCTGGCCATCAACCGCGGCTCTGCTGCGGAAAAATTTGGCTTGCAGCCGCCTCAGTTCCGCAATGTCAGCTACCAGGTCATAACTATAGAAGCCAGGTCCGCCGCCCGGCAACCTGCCGGTAAAGTGCATCTCTCCCTCGCCTGATCATCGGATATTCTTTGCCATAACAGGTACAAAAAAAGAGGCCGCATTGCTGCAGCCTCCTGGGGAAAGTATGTTTAAGAGATCGTTCTACCTCAGCAACGTCACATTGCCCTGGTAAGTTTTCTCGGTACCGTCAGGGTTGGCAATGATGATGAGGTAATTATAAACCCCGAGATCCTGCGGTGTTCCGTTGAGTGTACCATCCCAACCCTTCGATGGGTTGCTTGTCTGATAAACCTGGTGGCCCCAGCGATCAAATACCCTGAAGTCGACCAGCTTATGCAGGCCCAGATGGCTAACCCTGAACTCGTCATTCAAACCGTCATTGTTAGGCGTGAATGCCATTGGTACAAAGACGCCTCCGTCGTAGTCGAGAGTAATGGTAATTGCTGCTGAATCCAGGCAGCCATAAGTGCTCATGCCATGCACCACATAAGTGGTCACAGAGTCAACCGGTGTGGCCATCGGGTTATTGATGTTCGGATTATCGAGGGTACCATTGTCTGGTGTCCACGTATAGTAGGTTGCGCCATCTGCATTCAATTGTATGCTGCTGCCATTAGCTATCGTCTGGCTGGCGGTGAGGCCGGTCAGCGTAACAGGCGGGAACGAATGGATATTCAACACATCTGAAGCGGTACAGCCCAGCGGCAGTGTGGAAACAGTAACCGTGTAGGTATAGTTGCCAATGCCCATGAAGTTCGGAATGGCTGCTGCTGCATTGCCCAGGTTGTTGGTAGGACTCCATGAGTAGGACAAGCCCGAAACAGCCGACTCAGGAACATAGGTAGTATATGTGATCAGCGGCAGCGAATCCCTCAGGCACACGATCGTATCGTGGAAGTCGGTGCGTATGTGCACATCGGTTACTGATATATCAGCGGTAGATGTGGCCACACAATTCAGGAAGTCAGTCACCTGCAGGGTTACGATATAGTTGCCACCAGCCAGGTAGTTGTACACAGGGTTGGTCAGGGTACTGCTGCTGCCGTCACCAAACGTCCAGAGGTACGATGGGGTGGTGGCCACAGATGTATTCGTGAACGATATCACTGTACCAAGGCATACAGAATTGGCAGATGTGGTAAAGGATGAAGTGAGCGGGTGAGAGATAGTTATCGTCTCAGTAGTATCAGACGTACAGTAACCGTTAGTATAACTCAGGTCAATAGTATAAGTACCTTGCGCTGAATAAACATGCACAGGATCGTAGCTATTGTCTATTGCAGAACCATCGCCGAAATTCCATGAACAGCTATAGCCGGGAGGGGTAGATGTATTTGTGCAGAAAACAGAATCGTGTGCACAGCCCAGGTGGATGCTTGTTGTAAAACCTGCGGTAAGGGGAGGATTGATCAGCGTAGCTGCCTCTGCATTGGAGACGCAATTACCTACTTTAACATACATATTGGCATATGCGCCATAACAGAGGCCGGTAATGGTTATAGAACTATCGGGCCCGGACGCTGTGAGTATCTGCACGGGCTGTAATACGCCATTAAATGTGTAAAAGAGGGTATCCGTTTGGCCGGTGTTGATTCCATTAAGGGTTATCGTTCCATCGCACGCACCGCACGTAGTTGGGTTTGTGTAGGAAATAGAAGTAATGTGCAAATTGCTGCTGGCGCTGCCTCCGCTGCCTACTGCAGCCACATGGACATAGCCAAAAGTAGTGTCTGAACAGCCCAAGGCCGCTGCAATATAGGTTGTCGGTGTTGTAGGAGACACAGTAATAGAACTGCCGGTGCCCAGATAAGCGCCTGTTGTGCTGTCATACCAATAGATGGCAGATGATGCGTAAGGAATAGGAGCATAAGGGATAGAAAGCACAGAATAGGAAGCTCCTGTAAGATCGGGCACAAAACGCCATGCCTCGTTGGTTGCAGTCCATGTTGACGGGTAATCACGGCCAGGTGCGGTTGTCGCGGCAGTTGACGCTGAATTCTTAACCCCTACTTCGGCATAGCCACCATTCCAGCCTGCGCAAATGGTCTTGTGTGCAATATGCACTTCCACGTTATTAGAGCCTTCGTAAAGAATGACCTGACTAGTGGTATACTGAGTCGTACAACTGAACATGTGATCTCCGCAGAAATTAACAACAAAGCGTCGGTTGGGTGCTACGCCGTCTGTGCCATAAGTTATTGTTCCGCCATACATAACATCTATGTCGCACCAAGGGCCGGCAATGCAGTTCTCAATATCCGTAGCAGGGTCCAGCAGCAAAGTATTAGTGATGGACCACGTATTGTAAGCTAAAGCGTTAGCGAGATCGAAACCTACAAGGCCGTTGGCACCGATGATACACTGGGTATAACTGGTACCATAAAAATTAAATGAAAAGCCAATGGGAATAACATCCGACCAGGTATCATCTTCTGATATGCTTGCAGTTGTAGGCGTATTACCATCAATAGTTGCATGTAATGTCACTGATGTGCTTGCGCATCCTGTAGAGTCGGCATAAGCAGTTACCTGTGCCCGGACCGAGGAACCGAAACAGCAGAAAAATGCACAGATCAGAACTGCAATAGAGTAACGTGTGTATTTCATACGTCTTAAATGTTAACTAAAGATCAAAGTATAGTTAAGTCAACCAACCTTGCAATTTACACATTAAGTTTCGCAAAAGCGAATGTAAATCGCATAAAAAGGTCACTTTTTTGCAAACAGTCGCTTGTACCCGTTTGCTGTTATATAGACAATAAAACCCTTGCCAGGGTTGGGGGCGCACAAATAAATATTTTTCTGTTTTGTTGTCGGCATGTCCGTAAAAGCAAACGCCCCGGAACAACTGTCCCGGGGCGCCTGATCATTTCAGATGAATTAAGCCAGTTTCTTCAGCTCGTCTATACGTGCCTCATGGTCAGCTTCTACTTTCAGTGAATCTGATTTGTCCATGTCCACCAATACCGGTGCAGCCACAAATATGGACGAGTATGTACCGGTGAACACACCGATCAGCATTGCGAATGCAAAACCGCGCGTGGCTTCGCCGCCTACAAAGAACAGGATAACGAGCGTGATGAACACCGTAAGAGACGTCATGATGGTACGGCTCAGGGTATCATTGATGGCGCGGTTGATAACGCTCTTTTTGTCCTCATGCGGCGACTTGCGGAAGTACTCGCGGATACGGTCGAATACGATAACGGTATCGTTCATCGAGAAGCCGATCACGGTTAGTATCGCAGCAATGAAGTGCTGGTCGATTTCCAGTGCGAACGGCACCTTGCCTTTGAAGAATGAGAACACAGCCAGTGTTACGCAAACGTCGTGCAGCAACGAAAGGATAGTACCCAATGAATATTGCCACTTACGGAAGCGGAGCAATATGTACAGGAATATCGCGATCAGGGAAATGATGGTTGCATTAACGGCGCCACGTTTCAGATCGTCAGAGATCGTTGGCAGCACTGTTGTTGACTGCTGCAGGTAACTGCTCTTGAACGCATCGTAGCTGGTGCCAGACGGTATCAGGTTCTCCTTGGTCAGCCCTTCATACAAACGCTTCTGCACGGTTGAATCAATATTCAGGCCCGGAGAAGTGATGAGGTAAGAAGTAGTGATATCCAGTTGCTTGTCATTACCGATGGTCTTGACAGTAGGATATTCTTCAAAATATTTCTTGAGCTTGTTACGTACATCCTCAGTGCTCTGCTTGCTGTCGAACTTCACACGATAGCTGCGGCCACCGCTGAATTCAACGCCCTTGTTGAAGCCTACCCAATAGGTACTGATACCAGCAAGCAACACGATAATAGAGATCACATAGGTGTACTTCCTCATTTCAACGAATTTGAAATGCGCTTTGCGGAAGATGCTCTTGGAAAGACCGGTGAAGTAGTTGAAGTGACGTTCACGGCTTGTATAGATGTCGGTTACCAGCCTGGATACCAGGATGCCGCAGAACAGCGACAACAGGATACCGATGATCTGTGTGGTAGCGAAACCGCGCACCGGACCCAGACCAAAGATGAACAGGATGATGGCAGTGATGAGCGTAGTGATGTGACCATCAAATACCGGAGAATAAGAGCGCTTGTAGCCATCAGCCACGGCTTGCGCGTAGGTCTTGCCCGCCGTCAGCTCCTCCTTGATACGCTCAAATATGATAACGTTCGTATCCACGGCCATACCAATAGTGAGCACAAGGCCCGCTATACCGGCCATGGTCAGCGTGGCATGCAGCATGGAGATGGACAGGATACCAACAGTGAACAACAGGTTGAGGATAAGCGAAATATCAGCAACAATACCACCTGTGTTATAGTAAACCAGCATCAGCACGAAGATCACTATGAATGAAATGATCAGCGAGTGCATACCCTTATCAATATTCTCAGCACCCAGCGTAGGGCCTACTACTTGCTCAGCAACAATGTGTGCAGGTGCAGGCAGCTTACCGGCTTTCAGGATGTTGGCAAGGTCGCGGGCCTGCTCAGGCGTGAAAGCGCCGGATATTTCGGTGTTTCCGTTAGGGATCTCTTCTGTTACGTGAGGGCAGGAATAAACCTTGTCATCCAGCACCACAGCTATGAAGCGGTTCACATTGCGGCGGGTCATATCCCTCCATTTGCGGGCTCCAGTCAGCGTCATTTCGATAGATACCGCTTCCTTGCCGGTCAGTGAGTTAACATCTGCACGTGCATTGGTAATGTTGTCGCCTTCCAGCTCAGCTACACCGCTCGGCGGCATCTTTATGGCATATATGGTCAGCACTTTCGATGCCTTATCATCTGCGCCATACAACAGTTTAGTATTAGTCGGCAGCTTGCTCTTCACCACATCCAGCGCCAGGTATTTGTTCAGTTTGGCAGTATCTTTTTTGGCAACCATGCCTACAACCGGGCCGGAACCAGCCGCGCCACTCTGCTCATCCTGGTTAGGACGCATCAGGGCGAACAGCGGATTCTTTTTAATGGCTTCGTCGCGCTTGATGTCGTTGGAGTCTGAGCTCTTGCTACCCGCGTTGGCAACTTTATTTGTGCCGCCATTATCACCCATCAGCGCTTTCAGACTGCCGGTATCTTGTTTGGCTGTAGCGGTAGTGTCAGGGGTTGCACCAGCCTTGGCCGTTTTTGCCGAATCGTTGGCGGTAGTGTCAGTAACACCTGAAAGGTACAGGGCCAGTGCATCGTTGGCTTTGTAAAGACCATTGATCACTTCCTCGTTGGTGTATGTTTCAAAGAACTGCAGTTTGGCAGTAGCCTGCAGGTAAGAACGTACGCGCTCAGGGTTATGCACGCCGGCCAGTTCAACTGTGATGATGCCTTTCTTCTCATCAAGGTTCACGTTAGGGCTGGTCACACCAAATTTATCTATACGGGTCTGGATAACGTTATACGTACGCTTGATCGCATCTTTCGCTTCGTCGTTCAGCACTTTCAGCACTTCGGCATTGGTAGATGTGCGGGTGATGGCTTTTTCAGATGGCTTGGTAAAGTAGGCGGCCATGCTTGCATTAGGGTTCTGCGCCTGGAAAGCTTCTCCGAAAAGGGTAATGAAGTTGGCTTCACTGTTGGCTTTCTTCTGGTTGGCAGCGTTCACAGCGGCCTTCAACACAGGGTCTTTCGGATTGTTCGACATCGACAGGAGCATCTCGTCGAGGCTCACTTCGAGGGTCACGTTCATACCGCCCTGCAGGTCAAGACCCAGCTTCAACTCTTCTTCCTTTGCGGAATTCAGCGTGTATTTCTTCACCAACGCATTGAAGATCACCTCTTCCTGCATACTGTCAGTGATAGCCTGATAACGGGTATCTACCAATTTAGCCAGCGAATCGCCGGTTGCTCCCGGGTTGGAAGACTTAACATCTCTTTCCGCCCAGGACATCATTTTCTTTTCCTCATTGTGCACAACGAAAGTTATGGACAACTGGTATAGCGCGAATAGGATAAGAGCACCGGTGAAGAACGTCACCAAACCTTTTAACTGCATAGGTTTTTACTAAATTAATATTACGTAATATGTGTTGAACAAGTGGGCAAAGATAGGATTTAATATAAAACTTTATAGTCTCGCAAAATAAATGAATACATATTTCATTGAAGCATGCGTTGCAATTGAGTGCTTAGCGGGGCTGGCGAAAAAAGGATAATGATAACTTAAAAGCGCTCCTCGGCGCCCAGCCCGAACAATGCATAATCATACACTACCGGGTCATCGGGTTTCAATTCCCTGAGCTGTGCTGTGAGCGCCACGGCATTCTTCCAGTTGGCACGGTTATCGGGCAGTAACCCCAGCCTGTGTGCAACACTTGCCACATGCACATCCAGCGGGCACACCAGTTGCCGCGGGCTTATCTTTTTCCATAAACCAAGATCCACATGCCGGTCATCATTACGCACCATCCACCGCAGATACATATTAATGCGTTTGCAGGCCGAATTGCGTGCCGGTGTGGCAATGTGTTTGCGGGTGCGTTCCGGATGCTCTATGCTGAAAAAATACTTGTGGAAATGAATAAGCGCCTGTTCTGTGTCCTGTCCTTTCAGCTTTCCCGCAGGCACAAAAGCCGTTTCCAGGCTTTCGGACGAGCTATAGTGATACCGGAGGAATTCGATAAAATAGAGCGCGTCGGTAGCATTGAATGTGCGGTGCACAAAGTGCATGAAGGGCCGCAGATCGCTGTCCTGGTGATGCAGCACGAACTGGTAGGGGCTATTATCCATCCATTGCATCAGCCGGCGGCAGTTATTGATGATGGTGGTACGGTTGCCCCAGGCCAGTACGGCGGCAAAAAGCCCTGCGATCTCCATATCCTGCTTCAGGCTGAAGGAATGGGGAATACAGACCGGATCGGCCTTTATAAATGCCGGCTGGTTATAAAACGCCGCCTTTTCGTTCAGGAATTCTTTAAGCTCGGCAATATTCGCCATTTATTTTAATATAAGATTTTATTTCTGCATGACTCCGCAGTCTGGAGCCAAACTAACACTGTGTTTTAAAGCGTTGGGTGGAAATTATTGTAAAGTACGAGAATTTGATAAAACACTTGCCTGCTCTATATAAATAGTAAACAGAAAGAGGGTGTCTTCAAAACATCCGAGACACCCTCTAAAACCTATTGTTCCTTTCTACTTCTGTTGTTATGATAAATTCTCCAAACAAAATAAGCAAACAACAAAAGATTCGGTGATAAACGAAGAAAGCTTGATATAATCTTTCTGCCTTCAGTTAATTGGGTTTCATCTGAACTAGGGAATTTAATTCTGATAACTGCCCAGATTAGTGACGCTATAATATAGAACGCCAGTAGAAGTATTGCTAATACTATCCATTTTTTGCTTTCTGCAATTTTTAAATTCATAGTAGTAGATTTATAACCCCGCCGCAGTAACAAGCGATGCTGACGCAGCTCCAAATCCAAGCGCAAATACATATGCGCCAACTCCAACAGGACCAAAACAGGCGCTTATGCAAAAACCAATACCTCCAGTGCACCCACCTACTGCATCTGACGCAACAATATGTGTAATTGAGGTGCGCGCAGCAGTTAAAGTTGGCGTGCCATTGCCCATAGCTTGTGATATTTTGACATATTGGGCATAACCTTCGCCGCTACCTCCATATTCGATTGGAAGCCAATACTGGGAGGAATGTAAAGCGACACTGATACCAATTTTAACTGTTTGCTTTTCCAATTGTGATAGATTTTGGTCGGCATCAACCTTTGATGTTAGCGAAGTCAGGTATGTGGAAATATCCTTCATTTGATCGTTTGACTCTAACCCATTTGCTATTAAATCCATATAGTTTTGAACATTAGGAGTTACTATACTTTGCTTCACCCACAGATTTGTTGAATCAAATGTCGCGGCCCTAAAATTCCCACTTGTCGAGCCGAAATCAGTATTGATGAATGCTGTTCTAAGAAAATCGAATGTATTGCCATTGCTCATCTGAGAATAATCGAGTTTTGACAAAACATCATTTAACATTTCATTATGCACTATTCCAATTGAATCAATTTGCTCATCCGTAAATGAGATATAATTTGTTGATTCTTTTGCTGCCATAACCGACTTGGTATTACTTTGGGAGCTCTGGGCAGAATGGCTGTTTTTATCTTTTTGGCAGCCGATTAGAGAAATTGTGGAAATTGATAGGGTAGTAAAAACTAAAGATAACGCAAGGACTTTTGTTTTAAGGATTACTTTTTTCATAGTTTAAAAATTTTAATGTTTTTTTGTTGGATGCGATATGCTTTGGTGTCTAACCACCAGCTCCCCACATTATCGGTTGTCGGGCAGCCCAAACCGATGTACTTAATTTGACCTTACAAATTTCACGTTAAACACAGGTACTTTTGCATATGCGTTTGAATTTGCCATGCCATTTATCAGATCGTTTTTATGACTATTTCAAATCTCTTTCTCCGTAAATAAGCGCTGCATACGAATCAAATTTCTAAACAATTCAAAAATATGTGAGTGAAATAATTTTCCCAATTGGTTTAACATTATTCTAAAAAATTAGAAATTTTCTATAGACGTATCTTGATTATTTTATCAAAAAGATTATTTCTCGCCGCAAAGAGCACTACGATAATATTGACAACAACCACGAATTTTAAAGCTTCCAGATAACAAACACCCACTAATACCATAAAATATTACTTTTACACGCTTTTATAAATGGGGTATGAGTGAACAACTGAAACGCCCGGTGCGTGTGCTGGTAGCCAAAGTTGGGCTGGACGGGCACGACCGGGGCGCAAAGGTGATTGCCACGGCACTGCGCGATGCAGGGATGGAAGTTATCTATACTGGCCTGCGCCAGACACCGGAAATGGTGGTGAATGCAGCATTGCAGGAAGACGTGGATGCGATAGGCATCAGCATTCTCAGCGGCGCCCATATGACCGTTTTCCCGCGGGTGCTGGAACTGATGAAGGAAAAAGGAATAGGAGATGTACTGCTCACCGGCGGTGGCATCATACCAGATGAGGATATGGCGGCCCTGAATGAAATGGGCGTGGGCAGGCTCTTTGGTCCCGGAAATGCTACCTCCGACATCGCAGAATACATCTCATCCTGGGCTGCACAAAACAGACATTGACCCCGATCACGAACAGTTTCCGATCCATAGACAAATAACAATACACACAATATATATTCTAAACAATTCAAACAAATGTATCAGACATTATTAACGCAGCTCGATAACGGAATTTTTACCATTACCATAAACCGGCCCGACAAAATGAACGCCCTCAACAAGGACGTGATCAATGAACTGGGCCTGGCCATTGATGAGGTTTACAACAATGCCGACATAAAAACAGTAATGATAACCGGAGCCGGTGAAAAAGCATTTGTTGCGGGTGCGGACATCAGCGAATTCAGCGCGCTGGATAAAGACGGCGGAGCAGCACTGGCCCGGAAGGGCGCAGATCGCGTATTCAATCGCATAGAAAACTGCCCTAAGCCAATAGTTGCTGCCGTAAACGGCTTTGCACTGGGTGGCGGCTGCGAACTGGCAATGTCCTGCCACTTCAGGGTTGCAAGCGAAGGCGCCAAATTTGGCCAGCCCGAGGTGAACCTGGGCCTTATACCTGGCTATGGCGGCACACAGCGCCTCACCCGCCTTATTGGCAAGGGTAAGTCGATGGAACTGATGATGACCGGCGACATGATAGGCGCAGAAGACGCAAAGGCCCTGGGCCTGGTGAACCACGTGTTCCCTGCTGCCGAGCTGATCGCAAAAACGGGCGACATACTGAAGAAGATTCAAACCAAAGCTCCTGTGGCCGTGGCGCACGTCATTGCACTGGTAAACGATGCCGCTAACTGCACCCCCGACGGTTTTAACCGCGAGATCAGCCTGTTTGGCAATTGCTTCACTACCGAAGACATGAAAGAAGGTACATCTGCGTTCATGGAAAAACGCAAACCGGCTTTTAAAGGAAAATAAATAGTATCTTCATAAACAGTTATTTATTAACTTCATACCCTAAAAACTATCTATACATGCTGGCAAGGTCTGTCCGTTGCATAGTGGCTATGTGTATGGTTGCATCGTCAACCACCCTATTGGCACAAGATGCCTCCCGTATTTATGTTGAGCCAACTGGCTTTTCTATAGGTACTAGTTTTGGTACTACCGACCTTTGGGGCGATGTGGGCACCAAGACAGTTGTTGACCATTACACCAACAGCAAGTATTTCGATAAGGTAGTGTTCATGGGTGGCATGTTCGGGCGTTATACCATACACCCGGCGCTCAGCCTCCGCTTGTCTGGCAACTATGGAACATTGTATGCCACTGACAAGTGGAATTATGATAAAGCCAAAAAGGCCAGTTCGCAGGGCGACGATGCTTACCAGCGCTATGCCAGGGCCCAGGTGGCCAAGACCGACATATGGGAAGGTTCGCTGATGGTGGAGTTTACACCCCGCAGGATGAACCCCGAATCGAGGCGCGCACACAAAAGGGGACAGCCCTACATTGCTGCGGGTATAGGTTATTTCCACTTTACCCCATACAGCACCGCAGGCTTTGATACCAAGTTCATTCCGATCTATGATCTGCACCTGGAAGGTGATGGTTTTGGCGCCGGATATCCTAAAGAGTATTCGCTGAACCAGTTATGTATTCCTCTGGCCATTGGTTATCGCTGGGACCTCGGACAACATCTGAACCTGGGTATCGAATTCCAGTACAGGAAGACCTTCACCGATTACCTGGATGGTGTAAGCGGGAAGTATATTGACCCTGCAGTTTATGCGCAGCATATGACCGAGAGCCAGGCGCTCACTGCAGAGGCTGTAGCCGACAAGGCCTGGTTGTTAGGCCTTGAACCAAAGAATGTTGCCGGAAACCTGCGTGGCAATTCTTCCAACAACGATAATTATTCAAGTTTGCAGGTAACTTTCTATTACAAGATATTCAGCGCAACCAAGGAATGGTGGCACGAATACCATTGATAACAAGAGTAAGCTATTATTACAACGCCAGCTTCACGAAGCTGGCGTTGGTGTTTTAAGCGATTCAATGCGAGATCATGATCAGCTCCATACCAGTGCACTGGCGCCGAGTATAGCTGCGTCAGAGTCGGGCAGGGCAGACTCCATGATGGAGATCTTGTTCTTGTAAATATTGAGGAGATTATCTTCCAGGTAGTGGCGCACATGCCCGAACAGCAGCTCGCCAGACCGGGCAAGACCGCCGAAGAAAATGATGGCTTGCGGCGACGTGATGGCGACAGCATCGGCCAGTGTCTGGCCCAGTATCCGGCCCGTAAAATCGAATAATTCGCAGGCCATGGCGTCGCCCTTAAGCGCCGCTTCATGAATGTCGCGGGCAGTTATCTTGCCGGTGATACCACGCAGCAGGCTATCTTCCTTCCGTTCTGTCAGCCATTCCTCTGCACTGCGCACTATGCCGGTAGCTGAGGCATAGGTCTCCAGGCAGCCATTGCGTCCGCAACCGCACCTGCGACCATTGCGCACGGCAATAACATGACCCAGTTCCCCGGCAAAGCTGTCATGGCCATAAATAAGCTGTCCGTTGGCTACGAATCCGCTGCCCAGGCCTGTGCCCAGGGTAACAAGGATGAAGTCTTTTATCCCCCGTGCCGCTCCATAGGTCATTTCGCCTATGGCCGCTGCATTGGCATCGTTGGTAACGCGTGTGTGCAGGTTCAGCGCCTCGCTCACCAGCCGGGCCAGCGGTATCACCCCTTTCCAGGGCAGGTTGGGGGCAAATACAATTTCACCGGTAAAGAAATTGCCATTGGGTGCGCCTACTCCCGCACCGGCAAAATGCCCACGGCCCGCACGGTCAATAGCGGGGGACACAGCGCTGGCAAGCGCAGCAATGTATTCTATCGGAGAGGGGTGGCCGGTAGTGGGGATGCTTCCCTTTTCAACGATCTCTCCGCGGCGGTTCACAATGCCGAATGCGGTGTTGGTGCCGCCGATATCAATGCCCAGCGCCAGTTCCTGCATCATAGTCTATTCCTTGTTTTTGTAGAATGCGCTTCACGCCAAAGCCATACCAGGCCAGGTATCCGAAGCCAATGAACGGTATCCAGTAAGACTGGTGTATGCCTATGGCCGGTATATCTGCCAGCTTACCCTGGATGGGCGGGATAATGGCGCCGCCAAGTATCATCATGATCAGGAATGCGGAGCCTTGCGAAGTATGCTTGCCCAGGCCGGCGATGGCCAGTGCAAAAATGCAGGGCCACATAACACTGCAAAACAATCCGCCGCTCATGAATGCATAGGTGGCTACCTTGCCTGTGCTCAGCAAACCAGTGAGCATGCACACCATACCAAGCAACGAGAATAATACCAGCGTTCTTGCCGGCTTATCCTGGCTGATATAGAAAGCAACCGCCCCGCCTATCACGCAAATAAAATAATTGGTGAGCGGGCCTATGTCGTTCTGCACAATTGCGTTTACGCCCAGCACCACAGCAAATGCGATCAGCGGAACCAGGAAGATGAGTATGGTGCGTATGCTGGCAGACGGCTCAAATACTTTGATGGAGCCCGTCCACCTGCCTATCATCAGGCTGCCCCAATATGCCGAAATGAATGGAGCCGACTGTGCAATGGAAAATGAGCCAAATGCTTTATCGCCCAAAAGTGTGCCCATGTTGCTGGCTATAGTTACTTCCACGCCCACATAGGTGAATATGGCCAGCATGCCCAGTACCAGTTGCGGGTGGCGCATAGCGCCCCAGCCAGCCGGCTTTTTGCGGGCCATTTGCAGAGACAAGAGTAATGTGACCACGATGATGATGAGCCCGGCCAGCAGCCACTCAAAACGCGTGGTGTCCAATTGTTCAAGAGTTGCCTTGTCGGTAGTGACGACGGTATAACTATGAAACACGAACGAAAAAGTGATGCCGAGCAGCAAGGTCATGACCAGCAATGCTGTCAGCGCCTTTGGCGAATGCTCGGCCTCTGCTTCATACTTGCCAGCCGGCAATCTCTTGGAAAAAAAGAATAGACCTGCCGCCAGCAGGAACAGCGCGCCGACACATGAATACAATATCGTCACCTTATCAAGACCCAGGGAATTGATCTGGTCGTCGCTCGATTTTGTGGCGCCAAACAATGCCAGTGCCACAACAATAGGGCCTATCATGGTGCCGAACGAGTTGATGCCGCCACCCAGCGTAATGCGGTGAGCGCCGGTTTGTGGCGAGCCAAGCAAGGTGGCAAAAGGGTTAGCGGCTGTTTGCTGCAGCGAAAAGCCCAGCGCCACAACAAAGAGGCCAGCCAGCATGCCCGTAAATGTATTGGCATTGACAGCCGTGAGCATAATAGCTGCGCCCAATGCAGAAAACACAAGGCCATACACGATGCTGCTCTTATAACCCCATTTCAGCACCATGTCTTTTTTAAGCACGGTTGCTGTAATATAAAGGATCAGCGCACCTACATAATATGCCAGGTAGAAAGCGAAATCTATGAGCTGCGACTGGAACTGGTCCAGGTGGAAATAGTGCTTGCAAAAAGGTATGAACACGCTATTGCCTGCTGCAATAAAACCCCAGAAGAAAAATACGGTAACCAGTGTGGACAAAGCACCGGTGTTACTGGACTTTGGCTGGTGTTCGGGTAGTTTATCCATGTGCAAAATTTGAAGTAAGATAATGGTTTTGCGGGAATTGCATATTCCCTGCTACCGCAGGCATAAAAGGCTGTTTATCTTTTTTTTAACTTTTGACAATAGCGTTCTGGCACAGAATGTGGAATACACACTGCAAATCACAAACAAACAAAACAAAATGAAAAAGATCATCGTTGTAGCCGCAGTTGTCGGCGCTCTGTTCACAACCACATTGGCTAACGCCCAGACCGGTAAGACCGCGCAGAAGCCGGTTGTAAAAAAGGAAAATGCCAAGGCCGAAAAGGGTGCTATGGCTGTTGACAAAAAGACAAAGACCTCTGCAACCAAGGATGGCGCCAAAGCAGACGGCGGCACTAAAAAGGCAACCACAACAAAAGAAGTAAAGACCACAGGGAAGAAGTAATTCACTTCTGACTCGCTCCCTGTAAGAGCCCCGCCCCTGCGGGGCTTCTTTGTGTGGCTAAATAAAAGAGCACGCCGTCAAACAGCGTGCTCTTGAATAAAAATAGTAAGGTAGATGGTTACAGTGCAGCTTTATAGCGCTTAGCTACTTCGTCCCAGTTGATCACGTTCCAGATCGCTTTCAGGTAGTCCGGGCGCTTGTTCTGGTATTTCAGGTAATAAGCGTGTTCCCACACGTCTATGCCCAGTATTGGTGTGCCGCGCACTTCGGCAACATCCATCAGTGGATTATCCTGGTTAGGGGTTGAGGAAACGTGCAGTTTGCCATCTGCCACCAGCAGCCATGCCCAGCCGCTGCCAAAGCGCGTGGTGCCCGCAGTGTTCATTTTTTCTATCAGCGCATCCAGCGAGCCGAAAGTCTCGTTGATAGCTGTTGCCAGGTCGCCGGTTGGCTTGCTGCCGTTATTGCCCAGTATGCTCCAGAAAAGAGTGTGGTTGTAATGGCCGCCGCCATTGTTGCGCACCGCCATAGGGTAAGCGGAAATGTTTGCCATCAGCTCTTCCAGTGTTTTGTCCTCATCGCCGGTGCCTGCCAGCGCCTTGTTCAGGTTGTCTACATAAGCCTGGTGGTGTTTGTCGTGATGTATCTGCATTGTTTGTGCATCTATATGCGGTTCCAGCGCATCGAATGCATATGGTAATGCGTGAAGTGAATGTGCCATGATAAGAATGTTTTTGTTTTTATGATTTCAAAGATAGTCTCTTAAATAAAAAGCCCCGGATTAAAATTGATTATACCACCATAAGGCATAAAAATTGTGCCTGCTGAAGATCATGGGGGAAGAGAAGGGAGACGTGAGCCTTACTGCTTTGCAGCAGTTGCGGCAGCGGGTGACTGGGTGCTGCTTACAGGCAGGTGATCATTACCAGGTGCATGGCTTTCACAGCAAGATGCAGGCAGTAATTATACAGCAATGCCAGTTGCTGCGTTCGTTTTGCCGGCGTGCGACGGAGCGTGATCATATATCAGTTTGGCGATTATCTCTTCGGTCAGATCGGGGTAATCAACATGCACTGGTTTTCCGTTTACCAGCCAGTCTCCGATAACATCATAATACTTCTCGCTGAGCGTGGGGATGGACGTAGCGCCCATGGCTACCGCACCCAATGCATTGCACTGCTGTTCATATTGCGTGAACATGGGTACCACAAGTACCTTTTTGCCTAAGTACATGGCCTCGGCAGGGCCTTCGAAGCCGCCACCGCACAGCACGCCTGCCGAGCTGGCCATGCTGTTCACAAAGGCTGTATTATCTATTTTCTGTACGATTATATTTTCAGTAGAGAAGGGCTGCTTGTTATGCTTCGAAAAAACTTCCCACCGCGCATCGCGGAACTGTGACAGGTGCTTCACGATAGTGGCGTCATCAAACGCAGGCAGGTAAACGGTGTAGTGGCCTTTGTTGGTGGATGTCAGCCGGCGTATCTCGCTACGGATGACCGGCGTATAAATATTTTCGCCAAACGCTTTGAAATGAAAGCCATAGGCTGCAGTGGTGGGCGCATAGTGTTGCAATACCAGCTTACCCATAAGGTCTGATGCTGCGGGTTGTGGTGCGGCTGGGTGCAGCACGGCACACTGGTGGCTCAGCGATATACAGGGCTTGCGCTTGCGTTTGCACGCCCACGATGTTACCGGTTCAAAATCATTGACAACAAGATCGTAGTCTTCAACCGGAAACCGGACAATGTCGCGGATAAGGCGGAAGAGCTTCAGTTTTTTTGCGGTGTCCCAGATATCCACGCCACCTTTCTTGCCAAAGATGAAGCTCATGCCATACAACTTGTATTTTACAGGGAAAGGTAATTCCACATCTGCCTGTATGCCGCTTACCAGCACATCTACGGTGCCGTATTTTATAAGCTCCGGGTATATATCACGCGCCCTGCTCAGGTGTCCGTTCCCGGTGCCCTGTATCGCAAAAAGTATCTTCACGGGTTAGTGCTTTCTCGTTATCGCTTAAGCAGCTTCCAATCCGCCGGTCTTGCCCTGGTTAATGTTCAGTTCAAGCATCAGGCTGGCCATCATGGCCTTTGCAGATTCTTTGGCTTGCTTTTTCTTGTCTATATCCACTGCCTGGGCAACTGCGTCCTCCTGGTAGCTGTAAATGCTCCATTTGCCTTCGTTATATTCCAGTGCGGTAAGATTTTCTATCCAGTCTCCGGAGTTCAGGTAGGTAACTGTTCCTTTAGGTGTCACTACTTCCTTTATTTCCGGGTGGTGTATATGCCCGCAAATTACGTAATCATATTTGTTCTCGGCTGCTATCTCGCAAACAGTATCCTCGAAGTTATTGATGAACTTCACTGCGCCCTTTACGCTGTTCTTCACCTTTTTGGAGAGCGATATCTTGCCGCGGCCCATTTTCTCAGACACCCAGTTGATCATCCTGTTGATGAGGATCAGCGTATCATAGCCTACTGCGCCCAGCTTGGCCAGCCAGCGGCTATGCTGCATCACCACGTCGAACACGTCACCATGGAATATCCATACCCTGGAATCATTGATCTTCAGCGAGAGCTTATTGATGATCTTCAGCGAACCGAGGTGAAAACCCTTGAATTTACGCAGCATCTCATCGTGATTGCCTGGTATGTAGTAAACCGGCACATCCTTGGCAATGAGGCCCACCAGGTGCTTGACCACCATCATATGTGTGGATGGCCAATACCGTTTGCTGAACTGCCATACATCGATGATGTCGCCGTTCAGAACAACGGCTTTGGGTTTTATCGTCTTCAGATACTGGAGTAGTTCGCGTGCGTGGCATCCATAAGTACCAAGGTGAATATCGGACAGTACAACCAGGTCCACTTCTCTTTTTGCCATTTCTGCTCCGGGCGGAGTATTTAGTTATACAAAATACCCCCTCTGTTGTTGCTGCATTGTTATGCGTCAATTACCTTAACGTTAAATATATATCCCTGATTTTTACCCGATTGCCGGGGTTACTTCATGCCGCTGCCCGGGTTTTGAGTATAAAGCCCTGATATTTAATTTTTTAACAATAATAACACGGCGGTTTGCCTTCAGTGGTATTCTTTTTATGCAACCGGAGTTATTCACACTTGTGCATTAAAAGTAAACAATCAAATAGGGTTGCTGGCCTAATTTCGGATTCCCAAACCGTAGAAAAGTATGGATATCGAACAACTGATGCCGCACGTGGAGGCGCTGATCTTTGCCAGCGACAAGCCACTTACACAGATAGAAATGACCGAGCTGCTGGGCCAGGCCCTGGAGACCGTTATTGAGTCTGAACGTATTGCTACGTGCCTGGCTGCCATCATGGAAAAATACGAGGCCGAATATTACCCGTTCCATCTTACGGAGTCGGGTGGTGGCTACCAGTTCCTGACCAAAAAGCAATTCCATAAAACCGTATTGAAGCTCAACGGCGAAAAGCATCTGAAAAAGCTTTCTGCCGCAGCTATGGAAACGCTTTCTATTATTGCCTACAAGCAGCCTGTGACCAAGAGCGAGATAGAATTCATCCGCGGCGTGAGCGCAGACTACAGCATACAGAAGCTCCTGGAGAAAGAGCTTATCGTCATATCAGGAAGAAACGAGGATATGATAGGTAAGCCGCTGATTTACAGCACATCCAAGGGTTTTATGGACTACCTGGGCATCAATTCGCCCGCACAACTGCCCCAGTTGAAAGACATTACCGACATGGAGATCATCATGCCTACTGATGCCAGTGAGGCTACTCCGGACGATGTCACCATTGTAGTGAACCAGTTTGGTTCGCTGAGGCAGGCATCCTGATGTTTAGTAAGTACATTTTACCATAACTAGAAGCGGGATGTCTATCCCGCTTTTTCGTTATTACCAACAAGGAAAGCCCAAAATCCATGGTTCGGCGGGGCTCACCATGACAAAATCAAAATCCGATTCAATGCGCTTTTGCCCTTTTGTCTTTTTACCCCATTAACAGTAATTGCCGCATTACATCACATTGCCGTATTCCATCACATTTTTTCGGCGTATCTTCATCCTGCCATGACAACACCTAACCACCACCAATACGCTACGGTATCGGAGGCCATCGCCGAACTGCGGAAACAAGGCTTTACGGTTGACTTCAACCTGGAAGAGAATTGCATTGCCTGCCACCCGGATAAATTCCATCCGGAAGATTTTGAAATAGTGGAAACTTACCGCTATGAAGGCAATACCGACCCCGCAGATGAGGCTACGGTATACGGCATACAGTCGAAAAGCGGCGTAAAAGGGGTATTAGTTACAGGATATGGGGTGGCAGATAATGATATGAGCGCTGCCATGCTTAAGAAATTAGGTTATCGCGCCTGACATGCGTAATAATGATATGTAATAAGCGGCTGTAGGGTAAGCGGGAAAATGCTGGCAAAAAAATCAAATGTCCATTTTTTAAAATTATTCCCTATATTTGCCGACCGAAAAAAGAGTAGTTTATTTAAATTTTGATGCAAATGTCTCATTTTACTGCTGAAAAGAAAGCAAACATTTTCAAGACCTTCGGCGGATCCGAAACAAACACAGGATCTATCGAAGGCCAGATCGCTATGCTTACAGAGCGTATCAACCATATTTCTGCCCACCTGAAGGAAAATAAGAAAGATTTTTCTACTCATCGCGGATTGATGCGCATGGTAGGCCGCCGCAAACGTTTATTACAATATCTCAGCCACAATAACCTTGAGTCGTATCGTGGCCTGATCGAGAAACTTGGCATCCGTAAGTAAATGCCGGCTTCACTTACTATTCCCAACTACCTTGTTGGGAATTGTTTTTTTATGACTTTTTAAATGATGATGCAATGACGCCGAAACCAATCTCCGTATCCTATAAACTGGATAACGGCAAAGAAATATCTATTGAGACAGGCAAGCTCGCACGACAGGCCGATGGGGCCGTAGTAGTTCGTTGCGGCGACTGTATGATACTGGCTACTGTGGTGGCCAACACAGACCCTAAACCGGGTCAGTCTTTCTTCCCGCTGACTGTTGACTACCAGGAAAAATTTGCCTCTGCGGGCCGCATACCGGGTTCTTTCTTCAAGCGCGAAGCAAGGCTGAACGATTATGAGATCCTTACTTCACGTCTTATAGACCGCGCTCTGCGCCCGTTGTTCCCCGACGATTATTATTGCGATGTACAGGTTCTGGTAACACTCATCTCTTCTGATGCTGAAGTGGTACCTGATGCCCTGGCTTGCCTGGCAGCATCTGCTGCGCTTGCCGTATCTGATGTGCCTATTCAGGAAGTGATCTCTGAAGTGCGCGTAGGCCGCATCAATGGTGAGTATATCATCAACCCTACCCGCAGCCAGCTTGCCGAGCTGGACCTCAACATCATTATTGCTGCTACTGAAAAGAACATCATGATGGTGGAAGGCGAGTCGAAAGAATGCGACGAAGCCAGCTTGCTGAAGGCAATAGAAATGGGCCACGAAGCCATTAAGCGCCAGGTGCAGTTACAGCACGAACTGCGCGAGAAGGCAGGCATCAGCGGCAAACGTGAATACACCAAACCATATACGAATGCGGAGCTGGAAGCAAAGATCGAAGCTTTTGGCAAAGACCGTATTTATCAGATAGCCAAGGGCGCGCTCGGCAAACACGAACGTGGCGATGCCTTCAAGCAGGTGCGTAAAGATTTTGAAGCACAGTTCACTGAAGAGAATCCATTGCCGGCAGAAGATGCTGCACTGGTAGGCACTTATTTCCACGACCTGGAAAAAAAGATCATCCGCGACATGATGCTCGATGAGCGCGTGCGCCTGGATGGCCGCGGCCTGGAAGATGTACGTGTGCTGACACTGGAAACCGACCTGTTGCCTTCGCCACACGGTTCTGCATTGTTCACACGCGGCGAAACACAGTCGCTGACCACCGTTACCCTGGGTACCGTGGATGACGAGCTGTTGCTGGAAACTGCTGCCACATCAGATTATATGAAGTTCATACTGCATTATAACTTCCCTCCGTTCTCTACGGGCGAGGTGAAGATGATGCGTGGACAAAGCCGCCGCGAAGTAGGCCACGGTAACCTGGCTATGCGCTCGCTGAAGCAGATGATGCCGGCTGACTATCCATACACTGTACGTGTAGTATCAGATATACTTGAGTCGAACGGCTCGTCTTCTATGGCTACCGTATGTGCCGGTTCTATGGCGCTGATGGATGCAGGTATCCCTTTCCCTAAGCACGTGAGCGGTGTGGCCATGGGCCTTATCTCCGGCGACAACGGCAGGTTTGCTGTGCTGACGGACATCCTTGGCGATGAAGATCACCTGGGTGATATGGACTTCAAGGTTACCGGTACACGCGATGGTATCTGCGGTATCCAGATGGATATCAAAGTAGATGGTCTGAGCATGGAGATCATGATGCAGGCACTGGAGCAGGCAAGGCGCGGCCGCATGCACATACTGAATGCGATGTACGCTTGCGTGGAAGCCCCGAGAGAAGACCTGAAACCACAGGCGCCACGTATAGAGCAACTGACCATAGACCGCGAATTCATTGGCGCTGTGATAGGCCCTGGTGGTAAGATCATACAGGAAATGCAGCGTGAAACCGACACCAAGATCAATATTGAGGAAGTTGGTAACGAAGGTGTCATCAAGATATTCTCTGCCAATAAAGCCAACATCGATAAGGCTAAGGCATGGATCAAGAGCATTGTTGCGATACCGGAAGTAGGCGAGACCTACGAAGGTGTGGTAAAGAGCATTGTTCCGTTCGGTGCATTCATCGAGTTCATGCCGGGTAAGCAAGGTTTGCTGCACATCAGCGAGGTAAGCTGGAAGCGTCTGGAAACACTGGATGGCGTGCTGGCTGAAGGCGACAAGGTGAAAGTGAAACTGGTGGGCACAGACCCTAAGACCGGTAAGCTGCGCCTGAGCCGCAAGGCCCTGATGCCAAAGCCTGAAGGTTATGTAGAACCTGAAAAAAGGGAACGTAGCGAAGGTGGCGACCGTGGCGAACGCCGTGGCGGCGGCGACAGAGACCGCAACCGTGGCAACAACCGCGACAACCGTGGCGACAGACAGGGTGGCGGCAACCGCGACCGTGGCGACCGCAACGACCGTCCGCGCAATGACCGCCCTCGTCATGAAGGCCAGAACAGCGAGCCGCGCAGCGAAGGTGCACAAGACCAGCCTGCTCAGTCTGCTCCGCAGAACACTGACAGCGACGATAAAGACATGATGCTGTAATAGCTGAATGATATAAAAGCAAAAGGCCCGGTTACGGGCCTTTTGCTTTTATGTTCAGCGAGTATCTTTTTATGCATTCACGCGCTTGAACCTGAATACTTTTTTCGGATTAAGGATCTCCAGGGTTTCCGGATGCAACTCAATAGGTGTGCCTGCCGGAGAATCGCAGTTATAGACTTTGAAGGCATTTTCTGAAACATCTGCCAGGAAAGCAATGTACCACGAATACTCGGGCGCATTGATCTGCCATTTGTGAAGCGAATCGTTCCAGAAGATCTCGAAGTGTGAATCTACATGATTGCCGTTGATATAGATCACCATATTGTTCCCGGTAACTGTAAGGTCGGCAATGCCGTCGTCTGTTTTCCATTTGCCATGGAGCGTGTCCATTACCTGAGCTTCTGTCATGTTGTCTGCATTTATTATTGATACTAAATGTAAATATAAAAAATGATAAATGCAAGGGAGTACATGAAAATTTTTTAGATGGCAGGCCGAACCAAGGCCGTAGCCGGACTCAACCTCATTAAAAAACCAATTCGTTAAATGTGATAGTCATCGCCACAGGCGTTTTGTTTATTCCTTAGCTTTATACAAACAACATTTGCTATGGACACGCGCATCGCAGCCAATATTGCCGGAGGTGGTTTCCTCATTCAGCCTGCCTCTGTCGACCAGATATTCACCCCCGAAGAATTTAATGATGAGCAGCACATGATAGCCGATATGTGCCGCGAATTCCTGGATAAAGAAGTGCTGCCGCACCTGATAGAGATAGACCAGCAAAAAGACGGCATCATGCCTAAACTGCTGGACAAAGCCGGAGAGCTGGGCTTGCTGGGTGCTGCTTTCCCTGAAGAACTGGGCGGGCTGGGCAAAGATTTTGTGACCGCGACATTGGTGAACGAATGCCTGGGCGGTGGCCACTCATTTGCCGTGGCTATGGCTGCGCACAATGGCATCGGGTCGCTCCCCATACTCTATTTTGGCACGCCGGAGCAGAAGCAGAAATACATACCTAAGCTGGCCACGGGCGAAATGAAGGGCGCCTACGCGCTCACAGAGCCAGGTTCCGGGTCAGATGCGCTGGGTGCCAAAACAACCGCCACCCTTACTGCTGACGGCACGGGCTATGCCATCAACGGCCAGAAAATATGGATCACCAACGCCGGATTTGCCGATGTGTTCACCGTATTTGCCAAAATAGACGGTAAGCAATTCAGCGCATTCATTGTGGAGCGCAACACACCGGGCCTCACGTTTGGAGAAGAGGAGCACAAGATGGGCATCAAGGGTAGCAGTACCCGGCAATTGTTCTTTGAGAACTGCATTGTGCCTAAAGAGAACCTGCTCGGTGAGATCGGTAAGGGCCACATCATCGCCTTCAACATCCTGAACATAGGCCGCCTGAAATTGTGTGCTGCGGCTACGGGCGCAGCCAAGCTGGCACTGAAGACAACTGTTACCTACGCCAAAACGCGCGAACAGTTCAAAACGCCGATAGCGCAGTTCGGGGCCATACAGCACAAGCTGGCTGAAATGGTGATCCGCATCTTTGCTTCAGATACAGCACTATACCGCAGCGCCAAATGGATAGATGAGAAAGAAAAAGAACTGGCTGCCGATGGCAAGCATGATAATGCATTGCTGGGCGCAGCGGAGGAGTATGCCATAGAATGCGCCATGCTGAAAGTGCTGGGCTCCGAGTGCCTAGATTATGTGGTGGACGAAGGGGTGCAGATACACGGCGGCAATGGCTTCAGCGATGAGTATAACATATCGCGCGCCTACCGCGATAGCCGCATCAACCGGATATTTGAAGGCACCAACGAAATAAACAGGCTGCTGATACTGGACATGTACCTGAAGCGCGCTATGAAGGGCCGTATAGACCTGATGGGCCCTGCTATGGCGGTGCAGAAAGAGTTGATGAGCATCCCCGACTTCGGGACAGATGATGCACCGTTTGCTGCTGAACTGAAGATCATCGCTAATTTTAAAAAGGCCATATTGATGGCTGCTGGTGCAGCCGCACAAAAGCTGATGATGGACCTGGAAAACCAGCAGGAGGTATTGATGGACCTGGCCGATATGGCCATAGACACATTTCAGGCTGAATGTGTATTGCTGCGCGCGATGAAGATGCAAAGCGCCGGACACGAGCATGCAGCCCTGGCCACAGATATTGCCCGCACGTTCATCTACGATGCTGCCGATCGCATCAATCACTCCGGCAAATGTGCCATCAATGCATTTGCAGAAGGAGATGAACAACGCATGATGCTGCTGGGTATAAAACGATTCACAAAGGCAGATAGCTTTAACGCCAAGGATGCCCGCAGGCGCATTGCTGCAAAGGTGATAGAACTGGGATATTATTTCCTGTAAAGAATATAAGGCCGGCAAAAGAGATTTGCCGGCTTCTTCGTCAAAACAAACATTTAATTAAGAGAAGAAATGATCGCATTTTTGGGAATGGGCCATCTTGGCGCCAACTTCGTGAAAGCCATGCTGGCAAAGGGAAAACAAGTGAATGTGTGGAACCGGACCGCCTCGAAAGCGCAGGCGCTGGAGGCCGATGGGGCAAAGGCTTATGAGCAAGTGGCTGATGCTGTAAAGGGTTGCAACCAGATACACCTCACGTTGAAAGATGATGCCTCTGTAGATGAGATACTGGAGCAGGCAAGCGCAGGGCTGGCCGCAGGCGCAACTATCATTGACCACACTACCACATCTACCGCAGGTGCTAAAAAACGCACAGAGGAGTGGAAACAAAAAGGATTCACTTACCTGCACGCGCCTGTGTTCATGGGGCCGCAGAATGCGCGGGAAAGTACTGGTTTCATGCTGGTTTCAGGCGACCAGGAAGTAATAAAGAAATGGGAGCCGGAACTGGCGCAGATGACGGGAACCGTAATGAACTTCGGCACGGAGAGTGACAAGGCCGCAGGAATGAAATTGATCGGCAATCTCTTCCTGATCGCCATGACCGGGGGCATATCAGATGCGCTGGCGCTCGCCAGGTCAACCGGCATCAGCACAGACGATGTAACAAAATTGTTCAACACCTTTAACCCCGGCGCTATGCTTCCGGCACGGTTAAAGAAGATTACCAGCGACACATTCGACCAGCCAACCTGGGAGCTGAACATGGCACGCAAAGATGCCGGCCTGATGATGAAGGAAGCAGAAGGTAAGCATCCCCTCATCGTTATACCATCAGTAGCGGCAGAAATGGATAAATGGATCGCCCGCGGTCATGGCCACAACGACTGGACGGTGTTTACGAAGGATAATCTGTGAGCGTAACTTACTTCCCAAAGACCGCCTCGTCAACTTGGTGCTAATCTGTAAAAAGCCCCTCCAGAAAGTGCTGGTAGGTGATCACCTGCATCACCAGGCCAATAGCAATGAGCGCATAGGCAGGCCACTCAATGCGGCGGTTGGCCAGGGCCAGGTAGCAGAATATGAGCAGTGTGCAGAAATTGAAATAGAGTGTGTATTGCAGGTGCGCATACGAGCCACAGGCGAGCCACACCAGGTTAGCAGCTATAGCAACAAAGACATAGTGAGGCCACTTATACGGACGGTCCCCGGTGCTAAGCCGTTGCAGGAATACGCAGAAAAATGGCGTGGCCAGCACATAGCGGGCCATGCCAAAAATAAGTGTAGAGCCGCTGCCCCAGATGGGATTGTAGAAGAGCGTTTTATAGAGCGTTACTACAAAGAAGCCAAGAGACACCACAAAGACCTTATCCACTTCCACACGGTTACGAGCCAGCCATAATATAGCTTGCCTGATGAGCAGGATGAGGGAAAGGAAGCAAACAAATATGGCGCCGGCGTTCAGCCACATGGTCCGCGGGCCGTTGAAATTGGATAACGGCCACACAGGCCAGCCGAATTTATGCCCCTGGAATTCTTGTTGGTAAGTAAAATATACAAACCATATTTTCACTTTCTCGTATTGATAGATCACGAAAAAAGCAGTGCCCGCGGTCAGCGGCAGTGCGTAGTTAACCAGGTAAGGAACCAGGCAGCGATACCATTTCTCGCGTGGGTGGGCCAGTAGTTCGGCCGCGAGCAAGGCGGGGAAAAGGAAAAGTGCATTGGCACGTGTGAGCGCGAGTGTGAACAGCCCCAGCCATGTGAGCAGCCGGTTATTTCTTGCAATGCCAGCCAGTGCCAGTGAGCCACAAACGAAGAAGGTAGCCTCCGCATAGGGTGTGAGCATGATGAAGGAGAACGGTATAGTGAGCCAGATGAGTTTGTCACGCGTGCCGATGTTGTAGAGCCCTGCCAGCAGTGCGAAACCAATGGCATACAGCACATAGTTGATGATGGAAATGCCCAGTGGCCCGGTATGCGATAGTTGCCAGATCCATGGAAAAAGTATATACCACCCCGAGTTTGCATGATTAGGTGGATTGTATTCGTAGCCATTCTGAACAATGCTCTGGTACATACCCGCATCCCACTGCAGTAACGTCTTGTCTGAGGGGCAGGTACTCACCATTGCCGATTTGTGCAGGAACAGATAGAGTGCCATGAACAAGGCGCCGTATCCTATACAGAACAGGAAGTTTTTAAGGAATTGCAGCCCTGAAAATTTCTGGATATCCATTTGTCAGCATACAAAATAATACTTTCTGCACATTCTGAGCAATTGCAGTGACCTTGAACTCGGACTCAATTTAGCATGCTTCAAAACTCCCTGTCAATTCCCTTGCCTTGGTGTGGGGTGGTCTCTTTCAGTTTTCACGGCTTTGTCAGCCTGTGGTTGCTTCTCATTTTTTATCTTTTCAAACGACTGCTGGCTTTTCTTCAGTTGGTCATCCAGCACGGTGATGCGGGCCAGTTGCAGATTCGATGGCCGGCACTCCTGTCCGCAAATAGCGCCATATACCTCCGTGATATTTTCCCTGAGCTTCTTTTCATCGGCAAACACCGACTTGTGCACAGATGCAAGCAATGTAGTGCGCAACGATTCAAGCTCGGTATTATACTGCTCCAGCAGCTTTTTGTCCTGTGGCTTGCGCACGGAGTCTTCGCTGGCCTTTATGGCTTTTTGCGTGGTGCTTATCTGGTCCACAAGCAGCGCCAGTTGCTCGTGCATGTTGTATAGTTGCATCGCGGCTTTGTATTGCTCTTTCTGGTCGTCTTCGCTGAAGAGTTTGTTATTGTTGTCATGCACTAATTGCCACCTGGTGCTGTATTCCTCGGCGCCCACTTTCAGCTTCACCACATAGGTGCCAGGTAATACCATGGGTGCAATAAAGCCGCCATAGTCAACCTTGGTGCCGCCTTTCGCGGTCTTGGGCGGTGTGCAGCGCAGGTTCCAATATACTTTGTTTATGCCCTTGCGGCGGCTTCCCGGTATGGACTGCACCATTTTGCCCGCAGCATCATATATCTCCACTTTCACGTCTGCGGTCGGGCGATCCTTCAGGTAGTATTGTATGGGTTGTATATCGTCCGGGTTGCCACCATGCCAGCCACCGCTCACAGGGCTGCCGCCACCACCATAAGCCCCTGTGGTTATGGGTTGCGGTTTGCTGTCAAACAGCACAACGCCTTTCTCTGCGATCTCTTTGGTGAGCGTCCGCATATTCGAGATATTCTCAACGATCATCACGCCGCGTCCGTGAGTGGCCAGCACAAGGTCGTTGGTCTGTGGTTGTACCTGTATGTCGCGCACCATGCAATAATCAGGTATGTGGTTCTTCATTCTGAACCAGGTTTCACCACCGTCAACTGATGCAAAGAGCCCGCGTTCTGTGCCCAGGAACAACAGATCCTTATCCGCGATGTCTTCTTTTATTTTATGTGCAAAACCGGTAAATTGGTCGCTGGTGAGCAGGTGCCAGGTCTTTCCGCCATCCGCCGACTTTGCCACGTACGTTTTCATGTCGCCATACATGTGGTTGTCGAATGTGGCGTAAACAACGTTTTTATTGAAACGCGATGGTTCTATGCTGCTGACCCAGGTTTGCGCAGGGATGCCGGCGGCTGCATAATTCTTAGCCAGGTTGGTCCAGGTCTTGCCGCCATTGGTGGTCACCTGCAGGTTGCCGTCGTCGGTGCCAGCCCACACCACATTCTCATCCAGCGGCGATTCGATAACGCTGAAAATAGTACAATGGTTTTCGGCAGAAGTGTTGTCTTCGCTCAGGCCCCCGGAGTTATCCTGGTCCTGCTTCTTTTTATCGTTGGTAGTAAGGTCGGGCGAAATGCGTTGCCAGTTGCGGCCCTGGTTGGTGCTTTTATACAGGTACTGGGCCGCCGTGTACAGGTTATGGTGATTGTTCTGCCCGGTCACTATCGGTGTATTCCAGTTCCATCTCAGTTTCTCCTCGTCTTTGCCCGCTTGTGGCGTTATGTCCAGCGATTTGAAAGTGGTGAGGTCTATGCGGCCCATATTTCCCCCCTGCGATTCTGCATAGGCGGTGTTATTGTCGGTAAGATCGGGCTGCACCCAAAAGCCATCACCGCCATACATGTCTTGCCAACTGGAGTTCTCTACACCACCCGGTGCGGCAGAGGGCGCTACCCAGCTCCCATTATCCTGCAGGCCGCCATAGAGGCGGTAGGGCTTTTCGTTGTCGCAGGCTACGTGATAAAATTGTCCTACGGGCAGGTTATACACAAACATCCAGGTAGCGCCGCGGTCCAGGCTATAGTAAACACCGCCATCGGTGCCCAGGTACATCTGGTTGGTATAATTAGGATTGATCCACAAAGCATGATGATCGCTATGCACCCAGCCGCCATCATACGATGCATCTGTAAAAGAGTAGCCGCCATCGTCTGAATAAGAAAAGCCGAACCCCGGCCTATAGACACGTTTGGCATCTTTTGGGTCGATGACCAGGCAACTGAAATAAAATGGCCGGGACACCACATTCATAGTGGCACTTTGCGCTTTCCACGTTTCGCCCCCATCGGATGAAATGTATAATCCTGTTTCCTTCGCCTCTACTATGGCCACCAGGTTATTGGGTGAGCTTGGTGCAAGTGTGAGCGCTATACGGCCAAACGGTTTTGTTGGCAGCCCGTTGGTCAGCTCCCGCCAGGTCTTTCCGCCATCGGTGCTCTTATACATGCCACTGCTCTTGCCACCCGAATTGAATGCATATGGAAACCGCCTGAACTCCCACATGGTAGCGTAAACGATATCCGTATTGTCGGGGTCAACTGCTATGTCGGCACAGCCTGTGTGCTCATTGATGTAGAATATCTTGTTCCAGGTTTCCCCGCCATCGGTCGATTTATAAAGCCCCCTGTGCTTGCTATCGCTCCATAGCGGCCCGGGGGCGGCTGCATAAATAACGTCTTCATTTTTCGGGTCAATGATGATCTTGGCAATATGCTCCGTGCTGTCCAACCCTGTCTTCACCCAATTGTCTCCGGCATCTGTCGATTTATAGATGCCATCTCCAATGGATACGGTGTTGCGCATATTGCTTTCGCCGGTGCCCACAAACACGTTGCGCGGATTCTTCTGGTCAACGGCTATGCTGCCGATGCTCATGCAATATTTGTCGAACACGGGCTTGAAGGATGCGCCTGCATTCGTGCTTTTCCACACGCCGCCACCTGCAGTGCCTACATATAGCGTCCGGCTGTCGGCATTAACACCTTCTATCGCTGTTATGCGCCCGCTCATAGTGCCCGGCCCCAGCCATCGTGCCTCCATGGCACCATAGGTGTAGGAATTGATCTTTGATTGCGCAAATGCAGTGCTGCAAGCCAGGGCGGCAATCAGTGCGAGTGTGTGCTTCATGATAACTTAAATAGAAGTGTGAAAAAAAATAAGACCCCGCAATGCGCGGGGCTTGTGTTGTCAGAAAACGATCAACTTTTTGGTGTAAAGATCGACTCGTCCACCGGTTTGTTGATCTCAACAGACGTGATGGCTACAGGGCCTTCTCCGTCATCAATGTTCATCGGGAACACGATCCCCTCAGGCTGCTTGCGGAAATCCCCGTAATTTGATGTTTGCTCAACCTCCTTGCCGTTCGCGGTCATTTTGGTCACTGTGCGAATGTTGTAATAATTGCTGGCATCAAAGAACATGGTCTCTTCCTTGCCACTCGGAAATACCAGTTTCAGTTTGTAACAATCAGTTCCTTCCACATCGTCTTTGCCCAGGTAGGATACCTTGTAGCCCTTGGCCTTGTAGTCCACCAGTTCGCCCTGCACATCCAGTTGTTCCTGCATCTGCTTCACCATCTCGCTGGTCATGGCCTCTGCTTTTGTCTGGCCGCCCATCGGGCTGTAAGACCAGCCGGCAGTTTTGGTAACAATAGTGTAACCCGTCATACCATTTACCGTAAACTCTATTTTTTGTGCCTTGTTGTGCACCGTGGTTATGGTTACAGGTATTTGTGTGCCGCCGGCATTCACACTGCCCGTGAGTTTCATGGTATTTATTTTTTTCCAGTTCTCAATGCCGCCTATTGCCTGCAGATGTTTGGAGATGATGTCGTCTGCCGTCTGGGCTACCGCAGAGAGGCTTAGGCCCACAACTGCTGTCAGGATGGAGAAGAGTTTGATCAGCTTATTCATACGTATGATTTTGTTAATAAATTTAGGCAGGATATTTTGTTTTTAACACACTTCCCCCTTTAAATCACCCGCTTTTTTTGCTGGTTCATGGAATGTCTCCTGGCTCTGTGACCAAATTTGTTTGTACATTTCAAAGTAAATTCGACACACATGATCAGTATTCGCAGCATAGTAAAGCAGTATGACGGGCATCGCGCGCTGGACGATGTGAGTATGGAGATAGAGCCCGGCAAGGTGTTCGGATTGCTGGGCCCTAACGGCGCTGGCAAAACTTCGCTCATACGCATCATCAACCAGATAACTGCGCCCGACAGCGGAGAGATCTATTTCGATGGACGTAAACTCTCTGAAGCGGATATTGAAAAGATCGGCTATCTGCCGGAAGAACGGGGGCTGTATAAGAAGATGCAGATAGGCGAACAGGTATTATACCTGGCACAGCTAAAAGGGCTCACCCGCGCGGAAGCTGTGCAGCGCGCCCGCTACTGGTTCCAGAAACTGGAGATACAAAGCTGGTGGAACAAGAAGATCGAAGAACTGTCAAAAGGCATGGCGCAAAAGGCCCAGTTTGTGGCAACGGTCATACACAACCCCAGCCTGCTCATTCTCGATGAGCCCTTCAGCGGTTTCGATCCCGTGAACGCGGAGATCATCAAGAATGAGATACTGGAACTTAACCGGCAGGGAACAACCATCATTTTTTCTACCCACCGCATGGAAAGCGTAGAAGAATTGTGTGACTCCATTGCCCTGCTGAACAAGTCGCACAAAATACTGGAAGGAAAAGTAAGGGACATCCGCAACCGCTACCGGAGCGGCACTTATTTGTTGCAATATGAAGGAGGCAGGATAAGCACCTCCGGTGACGCTCCGTTCACTATCATTGAAGAAAGGCAGACAGACGAAGGCCACGCCATAAAACTTAAGTTAAAGCAAGGGGGCCGCATCAACGATGTGTTGCAATACATGCTGCCGCTGGCTTCGATTGTGGGTGTTGAGGAGGTGATCCCTACCATGAACGAAATATTCATAGAGACAGTTAGCAGGAATGAAGGCTCCGGTATTGACTCAACCATAAAACAAAACTGACGATGAAAAAGATCATATTAATTGTCAAGAGGGAATATCTGTCCCGCGTCAAGAAGAAGTCTTTTCTGATGGTCACTTTTCTTGTGCCACTGCTCATCATGGGTGTGATGGCGCTCACTGTTTACCTTGCGGTAAAGCAGGGTGGCGATAAAAAGAAGGTAGAGGTGGTAGATGAAAGCGGTTGGTTTGTGAACAACCTTGTGCCTTCGGGAACCATTGACTACAGCTTCACAAGCAACTACGCTGCTGCAAGCAAATCTTTTTCCGGTTCGGACTATGACTACCTGTTGCACATACCTGCCGATTTGCAAAATATTCAGCTTTTAGGTGCAAAGACACCCGGCATGATGACCACCTCAAAGATTGAAGAGGACCTCACCAAGGTAGCGCAGGCACACAGGCTTAAGGATGCGCATATAGACTCTGCTGTGCTCGCAAGCGCCCAGGCAGACATAAATGTAGCCGCGAAACAAATTGGTGAGGGAGGAGAGAAAGATGCGCATGTAATGGCCGCAAGCGCCATTGGGTTATTAGGCGCCTTGCTGATATACTTTGTTTTATTCCTTTACGGATCACAGGTGATGCGCGGCGTTATCGAAGAAAAAGTGAGCAGGATCGCTGAAGTGGTCATCTCATCCGTTAAGCCGTTTCAGCTCATGATGGGTAAGATCATTGGTGTGGGTATGGTGGGCCTTACCCAGTTTGTGCTCTGGATCGTTCTGACTTTTATGCTTTATTCAACAATCGGTGGCCCTCTGGCGGCCCGTAAGGCCGAGGCCATGAAGCAGATCGCTCAGACGCAGCATATAAGTGCAGCGGCGTCGACCGCACAAAGCGCTCCTGAAGGGGATATTGCCAATTTCATAGCGCAGGCTGGCAGCTTGCCTATTGTCACTATCATCGTTTGTTTCCTGTTCTACTTCCTTTTCGGGTACTTACTGTACAGTGCATTGTTCGCGGCAGTAGGGTCGGCCGTGGATACAGAGACGGAAACGCAGCAATTCATGTTGCCGATAACCATGCCGCTTGTCTTTACTATGGTCGTGGCGCAAAGTACCATCCTCAGCAATCCGGATAGCCCACTGGCCATCTGGTTGTCCATGATACCATTTACTTCACCCATTGCGATGATGATACGGATACCATTCCATGTGCCCGCGTGGCAAATAGCTTGCTCCATGGTGCTGATGGTATTGGGTTTCCTGTTCACTACCTGGGTTGCCGGCCGCATATACCGGGTGGGCATACTTATGTATGGCAAAAAGGCGAGTTACAAAGAATTGGCCAAATGGTTCCGCTATAAGGGATAGCCGAAAGATGTTAATTCTCCCATAACAAAGCAACGCAAATACCCTTTATATAAAGGTCATTGCATAGCTTTGTCACAGGTAATGAAACTGGTACTCCGGATCCTTAGCGTTTGCGCATTGATCCTGCTGTTTGCAGCGGGTACTATTTTCGTTTCCGGCAATCCTGCATCTCCCGGCCTGGGCAAAGGCAATTCCGGCATTCAGATCACTCACACCGGGTCCATCGGTTGCTACGGCTATTTTTCCAAACATTGCCTGCCGCTAAAGCTGCTCACAAAGATAAGGGCACGCGCATGGCAGAATGATGGCTCCTGGGGGCTTCCCGTTGAATTGACCTTCCGCCTGAGAGATGTGGTAGAACACATCTGCAGCCCGGCTTGCGAAGGAGCGCTTCCTGCGCTCGCAGGCTCCTGGCCGGATACTACCCGTTTAAGAGGCCCTCCGTCCGCACGTTTCTCCTGACTGATTTAGCCGGGCTATCCGGCAGTGTGTTTATATGACCGGTTCCGCCTTATTGCGGACGGGTGATGCGGGATATTCAGTATCAAATACTATTTTTATTTATCCTGCTTCCCGTCACCGGCATTTTTTTCAACAAGTATTTTTATGAAACTAAAACGCAATTGCTCATGGCGCTTGTTTGCCTGTTTGCTGGCAATGCTGATATCATCAGCCGCCACCAGGGCGCAAGTGCTCAATATTAATGATGCCGTGCAGCGTACAGTGGACAATTACCCGCTGATACGGCAAAGAATGTTGCAGGTGCAGGCCGGTAAGGCCCACCTGGCTGCGGTCGGCGACAATAAGCTGCCTTCGCTGCTGCTGCACGATCAACTGGATATGGGCACAGCCAATGCCGTGCAGGGTGCGTATTTTCCCCTGGGCATAGTGCCTTCACTTTCCGGCAGCAATACGGTGCAGCAAAACAGCCCCAACGCCGGCAACGTAGCTATATCCTTCCTGCAATGGAATTTTTTCAATTTCGGCTATTATGATGCGCAACGTAAGGAAGCAGATGCCGCACTGGCGGTGAACGAAGCTGTGCTGGGCAACGATACCTACCAGCTCTCCCAGGCCGTCATCAACCTGTACCTCGACTGGCTGAAAAAATACCGGCTGATGCAGGTGCAGCAGCGAAATGTGGACAGAGCATCGGTTACGCTCACGTCCATAAGGGCAACCGTGAACAGTGGCCTGAAACCTGGCGTGGACAGTGCTACTGCTGCCGCGGTATATGCCGATGCGCGTATTGCCTACCTGGAAGCCGTGGATGCATACAATTACGATCGCATCACCATGGGCACCTATGTTGCAATGCCCGATGGAGGCCTTTTGCCAGATACTACATTGATCGCAAATGTGCCGTCATCCGGCCAATTACTGTTGCCGGTTGCCGATTCTGTTGCTTCCGATCATCCCCTGCTGAACGTTTACCAGCGTTTGTATGAGCAGCAGGTGGCCGCAAATAATGCCACCGCGCGTCGTTACCTGCCCCGCATTGGGCTGGACGGGGCCGCATGGGTGCGCAACTCCGGCATATCGCCTTCGGGCACTTATCCGCCCGATGGATTGTCTGACGGAATGGCCAACAGCAAATACAATTACCTGATGGGGCTCACATTCACCTGGAATATCGTTGACCTGAAACGCCGCCACGATGAACTGGCGGAAGGTAATTTCAACGCGGGTGCCAGCACATCGGCATTCCAGGAACAGAAGCTGACACTCAGCCGGATGATGCAACAAGCCAATAGCAGCTACAATACTACGCAGCAAAAGCTCCGGGAGATCCCCCTTCAGCTCAATTCTGCGCAGCAGGCATATGGCCAGCAACTGGCGCTTTACCGGTCGGGCCTTAATACCCTGGTAGACGTGACCAATGCGCAGTATGTATTGCAGCAGGCAGAAACCAATTATGTAGTGACCCAGGATGAACTGCTGCAACTGCTTACCCTGCGCGCAGGGCTCAGCGGCCAGTTATCCGCTTTTTTACAAAAACTCAAATAGACACAAAATATGAGCATGGTATCAGCATCGCTTAAACGGCCCATCACCATTCTGGTGCTGGTGTCAGCCGTGTTTTTCGGCTCCGTACTGGCGATACGTACAATACCCATAGACATATTCCCGAAGCTGAATCTCCCGGTCATTTATGTGATAGAGCCTTATGGCGGCATGACGCCGCAACAAATGGAAGGCTTCTTCTCCACAAGGCTGCAGGATCAGTTTCTGTATGTAAGCGGTATTAAGAACATTACAAGTAAGGACATCCAGGGGATAAGCATCCTCAAACTGACTTTCTTCGAAAGCACCAATATGGGCGAGGCGTCAGCACAGGTAGCATTGCAGCTCAACAGGGCCATGCAGTTCTTCCCGCCCGGCGCATTGCCCCCGCAGGTCATCCGTTTCGATGCATCCTCGCTGCCTGTGGGCACACTCGTTTTCAGCAGCCCCACGCGCAAGCTCGCAGAGATCAATGACCTTGCCGCTACACGTATCAGGCCGCTGTTCTCAACGGTTCCCGGCCTGTCAGCGCCGCCGCCCATCGGTTCCAACCAGCGCACGGTTGTCCTCAATATCGAGCCCGACAAATTGCGCAGTTTCAACCTTACGCCCGACGAAGTTGTAGAAGCCATAGCGCACAACAACATCATGGCGCCTTCGGGCAATATCCGCATTGGTAACACCATGTTCATGGCCACAACCAATTCGCTGGAGAACAGTGTAGCCGCCTTTGGAGACATACCGGTGCGTACAGACAACACCAATACGGTTTATGTGCATGATGTTGCCACCGTGCAGGACGCTGCCGACATTACCACCGGCTACGCCCTTATCAATGGTAAGCGCTCTATTTACATGCCGGTGGTCAAAACGCCCGATGCATCTACCTGGGAGGTAGTGCAGCAGTTGAAATCCAAGCTGCCGGATATGCAAAGCCTGCTGCCTGATGATGTGCATATTTCCTACGAGTTCGACCAGTCGGTATTCGTGATCAATTCCGTGAAGAGCCTTGTCAGCGAGGGCATCATCGGCGCCATCCTCACAGGGCTTATGGTATTGCTGTTCCTGCGCGACTGGCGTAGCTGTGTGGTGGTGGTCATCACTATTCCGCTTTCGGTGCTCAGTGCGGTATTCCTGCTCAGCATGGTCGGTCAAACCATCAACATCATGACGTTGAGCGGCCTTGCGCTGGCTATCGGTATCCTGGTCGATCAGGCTACGGTGACTATCGAAAATATACATCAGCACCTGGAAATGGGTAAGGAAAAGCGGCGCGCCATTTTTGATGCCTGCACCGAAATATCCTTTCCGCTGTTCCTGATCCTCCTTTGCATTATTGCCGTATTTGCGCCCTCATTCATCATGCGGGGTGTGCCGCGCGCGCTGTTCCTGCCATTGTCGCTCTCCATCGGCTTTGCCATGGTTGCGTCCTACATACTGGCGCAGAGTATAGTGCCCATTGTTGCCAACTGGCTCCTGAAGGCTGAAATGTTTCAGCATCATCACGGCGGCATCAAGCATAATTATGACAGCCTTGCCATGAACCATGACGAGTTGGTGCAGGTGGGCAGGCAACAGGAAGAGGAAGAAACCGACACCGCAAAGAACAACCTCTTTGAGCGCATAAAAGTACGGTTCACGCATCAGTTGCAAAATATGGTGCGGCATAAAAAGCGGAATGTGAGTATTTACCTCGTACTCGTATTGGCGAGTACCGCTTTTTGCTTCGCTTACATTGGCAAAGACCTGCTGCCAAAAACCAACAACGGCCAGTACCAGGTAAAGCTCCGATTGCCCGATGGCACCCGCCTGGAGCGTACAGAAGGTATGGTACTTGATGTGCTGAACATACTGGACAGCATGACGCACAATCATATTCAGATCAGCTCGGCCTATGCGGGCATGATGCCCAGCAACTACGCAACTGCAAACCTGTATGTATTTAACAGCGGCACGCACGAGGCATCGTTGCAGATACAGATCGACGAGGATTTTAAAATGGGGAAAGACGCCTTCCAGGATTCGTTCCGCCATGTGTTGCACCGCCGCCTGCCCGATGTCAATGTTTCCTTTGAGCCGATAGAGCTTACGGAAAAGATCATGAGCCAGGGCGCATCAACGCCTATTGAAGTAGAGGTGGCGGGCAAGGACATGCAGCAGATAGCAGACTACGCTTATCGCCTGCGCGACGAGCTGAAACAGGTGGACTTTATGCGCGATGTGGTGATCCAGCAGCCATTGAAGTATCCTACCGTCCGCATAGAGCTGGACAGGTATAAGATCGCCCAGATGGGATTGCAGTTGAAAGATGTGACCCGCTCGGTAGCCGCATTTACCTCTTCAAGCAGGTTCACGGAGAAGAACCTGTGGTTGGATACACGCACGGCATACACCATACAGGTGCAGGCACAGGTGCCGGAGTACATCATGAACAACATCACCAGCCTGAAGGAAATACCATTGGAGGTAGGCCGCGCTGGCCTCACACTGCAGGATGTGGCAACATTTGCGGTGGATACTGCTGCAGGCGAATATGACCGCAGTGGTCCCCGCCGTTTCGTTACGGTTAGCGCCAATCTTTATAAAACGGATCTGCAGCGCGGTACCGATGCGGTCAACAAAGCCATCGCCAATCTCGGCGCATTGCCGAGGGGGCTCGTGGTGAAGGTTGGTGGCATGTCTGATCTCCTTACAGAGACGCTGGACAGCCTGCAATCTGGCCTGTTGCTGGCTATTGTTGTCATCTTCCTGTTGCTGGCAGCCAATTACCAGTCGTTCAGGGTTTCGCTGGCGGTGCTCTGTACCATTCCTGCCGTGCTCCTGGGCTCACTGATCATCTTATTGCTCACCGGCGCCACACTCAATCTGCAGTCATACATGGGTATCATCATGTCCACCGGCGTATCCGTGGCAAATGCGATACTTATAGTGACCAATGCCGAAAAGCTGCGGCTGGAATACAACAATGATGTGGCCCGCGCTGCAACTACTGCGGCATCCATAAGGTTAAGGCCCATCCTCATGACGAGTCTCGCCATGATTGCAGGTATGATCCCTATGGCCAGCGGCCTGGGCGAATCCGGCGACCAGACCGCGCCCCTCGGCAGGGCCGTTATAGGGGGGCTCATTGCCTCCACATTTGCCGCACTGTATATAGTGCCTCAGTGTTATACCTGGTTGCAACAGAAGGCAACGCTTAAATCATCATCATTATTACCAGAACAATCACACGATACTCATGAATAAGCTAATGATCATTGCCACGGGCGGCATCATCGCAGCCAGCCTGGCATCTTGTGGCAATAAAGAAGAACATAAAACGGCTGAAAAGCCAAAGCAGACCGTATATAACAGTATGGTGCTGCAATCGCACGCAGTCACCGGCAGCGTTCAGATCCCCGGCATGCTGCAACCCTACCAGTTTGTGCAGGTCTATCCCAAGGTCAGTGGCTTTGTGAAGGTTGTGAATGTCGATCGCGGGTCGATGGTGCACAAGGGCCAGGTGTTAATGACCCTGGAAGCGCCCGAAATTGAGCAGCAGGTAGCGTCAGCGAAATTGCGTTATACGCAGGCAGAGGCGGCTTACATTACCAGCAAGGACCGCTATACCCGGCTGAAGGAGACCAGCGCCACTCCCGGCACGGTCTCTGCTTTCGATCTGCAGGCCGCGCTCTCGCGCATGCAGGGAGACAGCGCCACCAGCCAGGGCGAATATGCAGCTTATAAAGCACAGGCAAGCATGTATAGTTACCTGACGATCACCGCGCCGTTCGATGGGGTGATCACCGAGCGCAACATACATCCTGGTGCGCTGGCGGGTCCAGGCTCGCAGAATGCAAAGCCTATGCTGGTGTTGCAGCAGTTATCGCGTCTGCGCCTGGTGATAGACATACCTGAGCAGTTTGCAGCACTGGTAAAAGATGGTGACGAGGTGCACTATTCTTTCAATGCGCTGCCGGGCCGGCAATTTACCGGTACGGTAGCCCGCTCTTCACAAAGCCTCAGCAGCAACTACCGGTCTGAGACCCTGGAAGTAGATGTGGACAATAAGAGCGACCAGTTCAAGCCAGGTATGTATGCCGAGGTTACCCTCTCGGCAACCGGCAATATGAATGCCTTTGTGGTGCCCGCCGGCGCGGTCGTTACCACAACTGAGAAAAAATATGTAGTAGCGGCGGACAACAACGCAGCAAAGCTCATAGACGTGACCACGGGAGCTACCCACGGCGACTCGGTAGAGATATATGGCCAGATCCACGACGGCGACCGCCTGCTCACCAATCCCGGCTACCGGATAAAGGACGGCGACAACATAGCCGCCCAGTAGCCAGCCGGCAATGCCGATATTAGAGATCCCGCATCTGTTCAGGTGCGGGATCTCTTTTTATCACCTTCAGAAGTAATTGCATGGGCGGGTTTTGATGTTTTTGCCACCGCCATACCGCGCGGAGATGTGGCGCTATGCGATGCCAGGCCCCCATAAAGGGCAATAAAAAACGGCCGCTTATTGCGGCCGTTCTGAGATCCAATATTTTACGAGAATTAAAGCTGATCGTAAATCGCAGCATCCACATTGCGGTAAATACCATAGTACTGGTACGACTTGTTGTGGAAGCCCTTCTTGATCAGGCCATCAGTGTCGCCTTCTTCAGGCACAGTGATCCAGGCGTGGTGTTTGCTCAGCAACCAGCGGTAAACACAAACTGTGTTAGGGCCGCGGCGGGTAAGCGCATAAAACTGCAGGTGTTTGTGGTTGTAGCCCCATTTCAGCATCTGGTCATCTGTGAATTCATCTTCACAAATGCTGATGTGCGAACGGGATACAGGGTTGTCCCAGCCATAAACAGCTACGCGGCCCGGGCCCGGAGTGCGGTATGCAAAGAAAAGAAGCTGCTTGTCGGTCCAGCCCCAGTTGATGAGCTGGCCATCCTGGTATTCACCGTCTGTTACGGTTACATACTGGCCGTCCTCTGGAATATACCAGCGGAAAACACGTACCAGATCTTCTTGTGCGAATGATTTTGTACTTAAGAAAAGCGTTGCGAATACTGTAGTAACAAGTAGGATGGTTCTTTTCATGTTTGCGTTAATTTTCTGAAAACTGCACCAAAATACATAAAAAATTTCTTGACGAGCAAATAATTACGTCAAATTTTTTTGGGCTGAATCCCTTGCCTGTATTTATTCTTGTTCAAATGCGGCGTTTGGCTTAGTTTTGGCGACTTTATGTGCCACTGTGTCAGTTAGCCGCCGTGTCGCACGTATTTTGATGTAAATGTACCAGCCGATGGCGTTTTACTGTCGGAAAAGCAATTAAGTAAATAGCATTTTTTAATAAAATTGAAATGATCGGTTTTCTTTCAAAGCTCTTTGGCGGCAGCAAATCAGATAAGGATGTAAAGCAAATACAACCCATTGTCGCTGAAATAAATAGTATATATAACAACCTTCATACCCTGTCTAACGATGAGCTGAGAGGCAAAACCGGTGAATTCCGGGCACGGATCCAGGAGTATCTTACAGGTATAGACGCCGAAATAGCTGCCAAAAGGGCGGAAGCGGATAATATCGATGACATTCAGGCGCGCGAAGGCATATATAATGAAGTTGACAAGCTGATCAAAAAGCGCGACGACCAGATAGAAGAGGTGCTGAAGGAAATTCAGGCCGAGGCCTTTGCCGTTGTAAAGGAAACCGCCCGCCGCTTCAAAGAGGCCGACGAAATGGTGTCAACCGCCACCGATCACGATCGTAAGCTGGCTGTTGACCGTCCGCATATTACTATCAATGGCGACCAGTGCATCTATAAAACCTCCTGGCAGGCGGCAGGCAACACCGTTGTCTGGAACATGCTCCATTATGATGTGCAGTTGATAGGCGGTACCGTGTTGCATGAGGGTAAAATATCTGAAATGGCCACGGGTGAGGGTAAAACACTCGTTTCTACCTTACCTGCCTACCTCAATGCTCTTGCAGGCGAAGGGGTGCATGTGGTAACCGTGAACGACTACCTGGCCCGCCGCGACCAGGAATGGAACGGCCCCCTTTTTGAATGGCTGCAGCTCACTACCGATTGTATAGATAAGCACCAGCCAAATTCTGAAGAACGACGCCTCGCCTACCTGGCGGATATCACTTACGGAACCAACAACGAATTTGGTTTCGACTATCTGCGCGATAACATGGTGCACCACCCAAGCGAAATGGTACAGCGCAAGCACCACTTTGCCATGGTGGATGAGGTGGATAGCGTATTGATCGATGACGCCCGTACGCCCCTCATCATTTCCGGGCCCATACCTCGCGGCGACGAACAGCAATTCCATATATTGAAACCGCGTATCGAGCGCCTGATGGAAGCCCAGCGCAAGGTGATCAATGCCAGCCTTACCGAGGCCAAGAAACTGATTGGCGAGGGCAAAACAGATAAAGATGCAGGCGGCCTGCACCTCTACCGTGCATACAGGGGCCTTCCTAAGAGCGGGGCGCTCATCAAATATCTCAGCGAAGAGGGCATAAAGCAATTATTGCAGAAGACCGAGAACTATTATATAGGCGAGCAACAGCGAAATATGCCTAAGGTAGATGCGGAGCTGTTTTTCGCTATAGACGAAAAAAACAATAGCGTAGATCTTACCGATAAGGGTATTACGCTGATCACCGGAGCTGGCGAAGATCCTAATTTCTTTATACTGCCTGATATTGGCAGCGAGCTGGCCGCCATTGAAAAACTGGAGGTTTCCCACGAAGAAAAGCAGCAGCGCAAAGATGCCATGCTGCAGGACTATTCCATAAAAGCCGACCGCATCCACTCCCTGCAGCAATTGCTGAAAGCATACACGCTTTTCGATAAGGACGTGGAATATGTGGTAATGGAAGGCAAGGTGAAGATAGTCGATGAGCAGACGGGCCGTATCCTCGATGGCCGCCGCTATAGCGATGGTTTGCACCAGGCTATAGAAGCAAAAGAAAATGTGCAGGTAGAAGCGGCAACACAAACATTTGCCACAGTAACACTGCAAAACTACTTCCGTATGTATCATAAGCTGTCTGGTATGACCGGTACGGCCGAAACGGAAGCAGGCGAATTCTGGGAAATATACAAGCTGGACGTGGTGACGATCCCGACCAATGTTTCCGTGATCCGCAAAGACCAGCAAGACCTTGTTTACAAGACCAAACGCGAAAAATATAAGGCGGTTATCGACGAGATCGAAGCCCTTAAAGGCGCCGGACGCCCGGTGCTGGTGGGTACTACATCGGTTGAAGTTTCCGAATTGCTGAGCCGTATGCTGCAGCAAAAAAAGATACAGCACAACGTGCTTAACGCCAAGCAGCACAGCCGTGAGGCCCAGATAGTGGCAGAAGCCGGTCTTCCGGGTGCTGTTACCATCGCTACCAATATGGCTGGTCGCGGTACCGACATCAAGCTCGGCCCCGGCGTAAAAGAAGCGGGGGGGCTGGCGATATTGGGTACGGAAAGGCATGAAAGCCGCCGTGTGGATCGGCAGCTCCGTGGCCGTGCAGGTCGCCAGGGCGATCCGGGTAGTTCGCAATTCTTCGTGTCACTGGAAGATGATCTCATGCGTCTCTTCGGCTCAGAGCGCATAGCGTCGCTCATGGACAAAATGGGGCATAAGGACGGCGAGGTACTGCAGCATGGCATGATCTCCAAGTCCATTGAGCGCGCACAGCGCAAAGTGGAGGAGAACAACTTTGCCATCCGCAAAAACCTGCTGGAGTATGATGATGTAATGAACGCCCAGCGCGATGTGATCTATAAGCGCCGCAACCACGCCCTGTTTGGCGACCGCATTACCATAGATCTGGATAACGCCATGTATGCTGTATGCACCAACTATGCAGAACAGTATGCCGAGAACAAAGATAAGGATGCCTTCAGGATAGAGGTGATGAAGCACCTGGCAGTAGAGCCGGAAATAACAGACGAAGAGCTGAATAAGGGGGATGCAGCAATGATCGCCGAAAAGCTTTACATGCAGGTGAAAGATTTTTACACACGTAAAATGGCTGCCCTGCGCGAGCATATGATGCCGACGCTGCAGCAGATATTTGCCGCTAACGGTGATAAGATAGAAAGCATCGCTATTCCGTTCACAGACGGCATCCGCAGCATGCAGCTTTATGTGCCGCTGAAGGACGCAGTAGAATTTGAAGCGCATCCTATTACTCAGGCCCTGGAAAAGAACATTACCCTCGCCATGATAGACGACGCGTGGAAGAACCACCTGCGCGCTATGGACGACCTGCGCCAGTCGGTAAGAATGGCCTCTTACGAACAAAAAGATCCGCTGCTCATTTACAAGTTTGAAGCGTTCAACCTCTTCAAGCAGATGATGGTGGAAACCAACCGCGATATCCTGTCCTTCCTTATCCGTGCCGGCATACCGGTGCAGGAGGCGCCGCCACAGGCAGTGCGTGCGCCACAGCCGCACACCGATATGAGCCAGATGCGCGTGAACAAGGTGGATGACGAAATGGGCGAAGACGAATACTACCGCGAACCGGAAGATTCGGCTGCAAAACGCACTCCCGTTCAGGCTGCACCCAAAATAGGTCGCAACGATGCATGCCCTTGCGGCAGCGGCAAAAAATTCAAGAATTGCCACGGCAAAGGTTTGTAAGCGACTTTAAAGAAATAAGCAGCCCCGCCCCCGGCGGGGCTGTTGCTTTGCAGATAATCCCTCCCGTTTTCCTATTTTTGCCACGGCTGTTTTTTGCCACCAACCAAGCAAAATGAACTTATCATACATATTACAACTTGCCGACGATGCCATGATCCATGGTCACCGCCTCAGCGAGTGGTGCGGCCATGGCCCCATACTGGAACAGGACATTGCACTTACCAATACCGCACTTGATCACCTGGGTCGTGCCCGCAGCCTCTACCAATATGCAGCCGAGCTGTTCAACCAGTTGCCCCAGGCCGAACGCTCCGCCTTTTTTACTTCCCTGGCTTTGCAGGGTATGGTCAATTCAGGCGCAGCGGTCACAGAAGATAACCTCGCCTTTCTGCGCGATAGCTGGGACTTCCGCAACGTGTTGCTGGTAGAACAGCCCAACCACGACTGGGCTTATACCGTACTGCGCTGTTTCTTCTACGATACTTTTAATTACCTGTACTTTACTGCGCTGCAAAGCAGTAACGATACTACACTGGCAGCAGTGGCCGAAAAATCGCTGAAGGAATCCACTTACCATATGAAATGGAGCAGTGAATGGGTCATCCGGCTGGGCGATGGCACTGCCGAAAGTAAGGATAGGCTGCTTGCTGCACTCGGCGACCTCTGGATGTTCACCGGTGAGCTATTTGACGCCAGCCCGGCAGAAAAGGAGCTGATGGCAGGCGGAGCTGTTCCTGATGTGAAGGCATTGCAACCCCGGTGGCAGGCGCATGTAAAGTCCGTTTTCGACGAGGCAGGCATCCCGGTACCGGCAAATAGCTGGATGCAGCAGGGAGGCCGGGAAGGCCGGCACACCGAGCATCTCGGCTACATCCTGGCCGAAATGCAGTTCATGCAGCGCACTTATCCCGGCATGGAGTGGTAATAGATCAGCAGGTTAAACCGTTATTACCGGGCTTCTCAAAATGACCCGTACCCAGGAACGAAAGTGGTTCATCATTGCTGTTTTTACAGGGATATGTACTGCTATGCTCATCCTCTCCCATTTTGCGCTCCAGCCCTGGCATGTTGTTCCGGAGCTTGGTGGCGATGGCGGCAAGAACATGCTCAGCTACCTGTATCACATAAGGTACGAGAACGGTTGGTGGTTTGGCGGGCAGAATTATCCTTACGGTGAGCATATCGCATATGCCGACGGACAGCCGCTGCTTTCTGTTCCGCTTGGTTGTTTCAAAGGGCTGATGAGCGTGCCGCATGCGCTCACGGTCATGTGGTGGTTCATTTCTTTGGGATATGTACTGTGTGTCATATTCCTGTTTCGCCTGCTGGTACATTTTAAGGTGCGTCCACTGCATGCGCTCATCTTCGCTGTGCTCATCACCATGCTCACACCGCAGCAGGTCCGGCTGGCTGCTCACTACGCTCTGGCATCACCTGCGGTCATTCCTATGCTCTTTTACTGGACGGCAATTTACCACGAAACCCACGCCCGCCGTTATGCCATTTACATTTTTTTGCTGGGTCTGGTCGCGGCTTTCCTGCATCCCTATTTCGTTGCTGTTTTGCTGGTGTGGGTGGCCATGTATAGTTTCTTCTGCCTGTTCGATAAAAAAAGGCCGTTTGCCGGCCGTGTCAGGCAAATTGTGCCGCTGTTAATTGCTGTTCTCGCTGTGTTTGGCATTTTTGGCTGGGTCATGCGGGTCACAGACCCATGTAAAGACCGGCCGGTAATGCCTTTCGGCATGCTGCAGAATTGCAGCCATATCAAAGACATGATCACATCTCCTCATTCTCCGATATGGAATGCGCTTGCCGGTCATCGGTTGTTCACCCGCATCAGCGATGGTGGCGAAGGGTTTGCATATATTGGTATCGCCGCGTTGGTTGTATTGGCGATCTCTTTGGCGGCAGCGCTGCTATCGCGGAAAAAAGACCCTGCTCACCCATTGCCCATATCGCCCATCTGGCTGCTCATTGCTTTTTGTGCGTTGCTGTTAGGGATGGGTGTGCCGTTCATCTGGAAGATGGATTGGCTCGCTGATCACGTGGCCATCTTTCGCCAGTTCCGTACCCTGGGCCGTTTTAGCTGGATATTCTATTATGTGGCCTCTGTGTATGCTGCCGTTGTGGTCAGCAACTGGTATCGTATTTTGGCGGATAGCGGGCGCAAAATTTTGGCATATACCGTCTTCATCGCGCCCTGCTTGTTATGGGCATGGGAGGGCACGGGCATGGTGCAATTTACTCACGCAGAGGCCAGCAAAGGTTACCGCGACTATAATGTTCTTGCGGGAAATAAAAACAACGATTGGGCTGCCTTTCTCAAAGGCCACGGCTACAGCGCGAGCAATTTTCAGGCCATACTGGTATTGCCTTTTTTTGAGAACGGATCTGAAAAGCTTTGGGTAGGCACTGGAACTGAAGATATGGGCATTTCCAAATCGCTGGTTGCCGGCTTGCAATTGCATCTGCCCACCATCGATGCCATGATGTCGCGCACCTCATGGGGCCGGGCATTCGGTCAGGTGCGGCTGGTAGGTGGCCCGTTCACCAGCAAGCCGTTACTACAGGATCTGCACAGCGACAAGCCGTTCCTCGTCATTGTGCCCGATTATGAACCGCTGACGCCCGATGAACGTTATTTGCTGGAATGCACGGACCAGTTTTCCTGGTTAGATAGCCTGGGTCATTTTTCCGGTAGTTCCATTTACATCCTCTGTCCATCCCGCATCACTTATCAGGATATGCAGCAGCGTAATTATGCGATCGGGCTTGCAGCCTCGCTGCAGGCGGGGCAATACCTGTGCACCGATTCCGTGCATGGCAGCTACGTGGCACATCTGGACGATGGCCGCCTGCCAGGCATTTGCGGCCAGGCCGCCCGCGTGGATAGTGCACCGGTACTTATCCCCGTTGTGCGACAGGCAGCCGGGCACATGTTCGAATTGTCGTGCTGGTTCCAGACCTTTGCCGAGAATTATAAAAGCCCCGACTGCCGGGTAGACTATATGGATATACACGGGCAACGCATAAGATCCGATACGGCGCTCACCCGCACCAGCACAGATAATATGGGTCTGTGGCTGCGTATGGGCTATTTTTTTACGATGCCTGCAGGCACAGTACAAATGAAAGTAAGTGTGCTGCCCGATGAGCACAATGCCGCGGCTATGGATGAACTACAACTGCGCCCGGCAGATGCCGCACTGATCTATAAGACGCCCTATGGGCAGGTCTGGGCCAATAACCATTTATTATCTGCAAACTGATGGAGGGTGTGACCAGGGAACAAGTGTACCAATGGCTGGCGGACGTGAAAGACCCCGAGGTGCCCGTGCTGTCAATACTGGATCTGGGCATCGTGCGTTCTGTGGACACTACCGGAGACAACGTAAAAGTGACCATAACACCCACCTATAGCGGCTGCCCGGCTATGGATGTCATCGCTGTGGGCATCCGCATGGCGCTGCTGGGGCATGGCATCCGCAATATCACCGTAGAGCCGCAGCTAAGCCCCGCCTGGACGACCGATTGGATGACCGAAGACGGCAAGCGCAAGCTGAAAGAATATGGAATAGCCCCTCCCAATCGCAAAGCATTTACTGCACTGGGCCTTTTTGAAGAGGAAGAAGTGGAGTGTCCACGTTGCGGATCAAAACACACCCAACTGGTCAGCCGGTTCGGGCCCACTTCATGTAAGGCACTTTACAAATGTGAAAATTGCAAAGAGCCTTTTGAGCACTTTAAGTGTCATTAACAAAGAGGATTTGCCGCCATGTATGCCGGTGGATACCTGGTACCGGTAATTAAATTCCTTTTCACAAGCGGGAAATGATTGCAGTCCTGGCAACAAATAAGCACTATTTTCACTCCCATTTTTGCTGACAAAAAAATGACATTTGAAAATTTATTATTGGCAAAAATCGGCTGAAACCCGCGCCAGTATTGAGAAAGATTTTTTGAAAAATGTGTTTTACTTTTCGGGTTTGTGTTGTAGTTTTGCCAACGCTTTTTATATAAGGGAAAGTTAATTTTCAAAATCACGCTTGTGTCAGAATCAATAATGCAACTGTTTCGTACCTGCTCCCGGAGCGCGTTCGCAGTATTAATTGCTTTGCTCCTGTTCAATAACTCAGCTTTTGCGGCCCCGGATGGTAAGGCTCTGTTCATGTCTAACTGTGCTGCCTGTCACAACCCGCTCAAAGATGCGACAGGTCCTGCGCTGCAAAACATTGACAAAACGTTCCCCAACAAGCAGTGGGGATACAACTGGATCCACAATTCATCAGCGCTCATAGCGTCTGGCGACAAGGATGCGGTGGCCATTTACAACAAATTCAACCACACCCAGATGACTGCCTTCTCGCAGTTGTCAACCGATGAGATCGACGCTATCCTCAAGTATGTGGACGATTACAAAGCGCCTGTTGCTGAACCTGCTGCTGGTGGAGGCAACGCCGCTCCTGCAGAAAGCAATGGCTGGCTCTATACCATTATCACGCTTTCCCTCCTTGTTCTGGTAGTTATCCTGTGGCGCGCCAACAGCAGCCTGCGCCGCGCAGCTAACGATGCTGAGGGTATCACCAACGAAAAAGAAATTCCGATCTATCGCAATAAGGTAGTGATTGCATTAGTAGCCATCATCCTGTTCATGCTTGCCGGTTACTGGATCGTAAATGGCGCCATCAACGAAGGTCGCCAGCAGAACTATCAGCCGGCGCAGCCAATATTCTATTCCCATAAAGTGCATGCAGGCATCAACCAGATCAACTGTCTGTATTGCCACGCTGGTGCTGAAAAGAGCAAGCAGGCAATGATCCCTTCACCCAACATCTGTATGAACTGTCACAAACAGATCAAGGAATATACCGGCGTTGGCCAGGACCCCCTGGTAGATGCTGAAGGCAAAACACACAACGGTACCGAAGAGATCCACAAACTGTATGAATATGCAGGCTGGGATGCCGCTGCAGGTAAATACAAGCTGAAAGCTGATGGTTCAATAGATGCCAAGCCTATACAGTGGGTTAAGATCCACAACCTCCCCGACCATGTTTACTTCAACCACTCTCAGCACGTGAAGGTTGGCCAGATTCAGTGTCAGCGTTGCCATGGCCAGATACAGGAAATGGACGAAGTATATCAGTTCGCTCCGCTCTCTATGGGCTGGTGTATCAACTGTCACCGCCAGACCGAAGTATCTGCATTCAGCAGTAACGATTACTATAGCATCTTCCAGAAATACCGTAAGGAACTGAAGGATGGTACACGTACAGGTGTTACCGAAGCTGAACTGGGCGGTACGGAGTGTCAGAAATGCCACTACTAATTGGCTGAAAGCGGCGCCCTGTGTAGGGTGCATGCAAAATATAAAATTGAATTATTTTGACTTTTTTGAATAAATAATATGTCTCAAAAGAAATATTGGTCGGGCCTGGAAGAGTTGAAAAATCCAACTGCACACCAGGAAGTTGCGGAAAACGAGTTCAGAGAAGAATTGCCATTCGATCTGAGCGAGAATATCCTCGGAGCTAATACGCCCCGCCGTGACTTTTTGAAATTCCTGGGCTTCAGTACACTGGCGGCAACCGTGGTTGCAAGCTGCGAAATGCCGGTGCGCAAAGCCATCCCTTATGCCATAAAGCCTGAAGACATTACTCCGGGCGTTCCTAACTACTACGCCTCTACATTTGTTGATAACGGCGATTATTGCGCTGTTGTCATCAAAACACGCGATGGCCGTCCTATTAAAGTAGAAGGTAACGAAATGTCATCTGTTACCCGCGGCGGTACTTCTGCCCGTGTGCAGGCGTCGGTCCTTAATCTTTACGATAAAGCCCGTTTACGTTTCCCTGGCAATGTAGTGGTAAAAGATAACGACGCTACGCTGCAGGAATCAACTTTCGACGCTATAGACCGCGTGGTTAAAGAAGGTATTGCCGGCAAACCGGGCTACCTCGTCACCGGTTCCATACTCAGCCCTACTACAAAAGAGATCATCACTCAGTTCCTGGCCAAGAATACCAACATCAAGCACGTTGTTTATGATGCGGTTTCTTACTCAGGCATGCTGCTGGCCAATGAGGCCAGCTACGGCAAGCGCATGCTGCCTGGCTATCATTTCGATAAAGCCCAGACCGTTGTCAGCATAGGCGCCGACTTCCTTGGTACCTGGCTGTCTCCTGTCGAGTTTGCTAAATCTTACTCAAAGGGCCGCAAGATCAGCGCAAAATCGCTGAGGCTGTCTAAGCACTACCAGGTTGAATCTATTCTGTCTATCACCGGTGCTGCTGCCGATGTTCGCGCTACCTGCCGTCCTTCTGAAATGGGTATGGTGGCAATGGCGCTGTACAACGAGGTTACCGGCGGTGCAAAGGTTCAGTTGCCAAGCGCCAAACTCAGCGATATGGTCACCAAAGCTGCTGCCGATCTGAAGAAAGGCAATGGCATGGTGGTTTGCGGCAGCAACGATGTTGCTGTGCAGACCGTGATCAACGCCATCAACGATAAGATCGGTGCCAACGGCACTACCATCAACTGGTCTGTAATGTCTAACTACAGGCAGGGTATCGACGCCGATATGGTTGCCCTTACCGATGCTATGGCTGCAGGCCAGGTTGGTTCTGTATTCATCCACGGCGTTAACCCGGTTTACGATTACTTCGACGGAAAAAAATTCGCTGACGGTCTTTCTAAAGTCCCGGTGTCTGTATCTTTTGCAGAACGCATGGACGAGACCGCTCAGAAATGTAAATACATCATCCCTGATCATCATTACCTCGAAAGCTGGGGCGATGCTGAGCCAAGGACCAACTACTTCAGCCTCATGCAGCCGGGCATAGCCCCGCTGTTCAAGACCCGTTCACTGCAGGACACACTGATGGTGTGGACCGGCACAGCAGGTGGCTACGAGGCATTCTGGAAACAATACTGGATGAGCAAGCTGGGTGGCCAGGAAGCGTTTGAGAAAGCGCTTCAGGATGGTATCAGTGAGCCCGCAGGCGACATGGCAATGGGCGGTGTGGCATTCACCGGCAACGTGAACGATGCGATGAGCAAAGTTCAGGCAATGAAATCTGCAGGTGGCACCGAAGTGGTGGTTTACCAGAAAATAGCTATCGGCCACGGTGGCGCATGGAGCAACAACCCATGGCTGCAGGAAATGCCCGATCCGATCACCAAGGCTACCTGGGACAACTACGTATGTATGTCTCCCAAAATGGCCGCAGCAATGGACTCCGAGCTGACCGGCTTCACCGAAGTGGACAGCAAGAAGCGTGTCGTTTCTGTAACTGCTCCTAACGGCTACAATGTAAAGATGCCGGTAGTAGTGGTGCCAGGTATGCACAACGATGTCATCGCTATTGCTACAGGTTATGGCCGCGCAAAGAGTGTGGGCCGCGCAGCAGCCAGCGATGCAACTGCGGGTGGCAAGAATGCTTTCCCGTTTGTTACCTATAACGGTCAGACATTCATCAGCTTCAACACCGCCAAGGTGGATAAGACAGCTGATAAATATGATGTGGCCATCACACAGACGCACTTCAGCTCTGAAGCTCGTCCGGTGATCCACGAATATACACTCGACGAATTCTCTAAGAATCCGAACGTACTCATTGACGAGCGCCTTGAGGAGATCAGGGAATTCTCTCACGAGCCTGTAACTGAAGAAGGTACAGAATCGAAAGGAGAGCTGGATATGAACAAGATAGAGGAGGGCTATCGCGAGAACGGCACCCTCTATCCTAACTACGAATACAACGGCATCAAGTGGGGTATGTCGGTCGATCTCAACAGTTGCATCGGTTGCGGCGCCTGCGTTATGGGCTGCCAGGCTGAGAACAACGTTTCTGTTGTAGGTAAAGACCACGTGTTGAAGAACCACGAAATGCACTGGATACGCATAGACCGCTACTTCGCGGGTATGCCGAACGATCCGGATTCTATCCAGACCGTGTTCCAGCCAATGATGTGCCAGCATTGCGATAACGCTCCGTGCGAAAACGTTTGCCCGGTATCAGCTACCAACCACAGCAGCGAAGGCCTCAACCAGATGGCTTATAACCGTTGCATCGGTACCAAGTATTGCGCTAACAACTGCCCTTATAAAGTTCGTCACTTCAACTGGATGGACTGGAACGGTGCAGATTGCTTCGCTGACAACATCTATGAAGATGGCCGCCGCGATGATATCAACGACGACCTCACCCGCATGGTGCTCAATCCGGACGTTACGGTACGCAGCCGTGGTGTAATGGAAAAATGTACCTTCTGCGTTCAGCGCCTGCAGGATGCCAAACTGGCCGCCAAAAAGCTGGGCCGCCCGATGAAGGATGGCGAGGCACGCACCGCTTGTCAACAGGCTTGTCCTACAGACGCTATCACATTCGGTAACGTGAACGATAAGGAGAGCGCCATCTTCAAGCTGCGCAGGGAAGAGCAGAAGGAACGTACATTCTACGTTCTGGAGCACATCCACACGCTGCCTAACATCAACTACCTCGCCAAGATCCGCAATGCAGAAGAAAGCGTAGTGAAAGATGAAAAGAAGAACGGCCTGTTGCAAGACCACATTTAATGTGGAATGTGAAGGGGCGGAAATGTGAAAGTGGCTGAAAATAAAACAAGGGATAATAGAAAGGAAAAGTAAAAAGACTATCTGCTAAGTACTAACTACTATCTGCTAAAAAAGAGTTTAACAAGTAAAAAAATAAAAAAGCGGTCAGAGATTTAGGTTGGGGTATTGACTTTAGACTTCTGACTTTGTAAAAAAACGTGCTATGCATATTAAGTACGAATCGTTTGTAAGAGAGCCGCTCGTTGATGGGAACAAAGACTACCACCAGGTGTCGGAAGATATCATATCGCCTATCGAGCGCAAGCCGGGGCGCATGTGGTATGTGGGCTTTTTCTTCTCCCTTGCGCTGCTCGCATTCGGTATCTTTTCCGTGGGTTGGGCTGTGTACTGGGGTTTGGGTACATGGGGTGTTAACCGTACCATTGGCTGGGGTTGGGATATCACCAACTTCGTGTGGTGGGTAGGTATCGGTCACGCAGGTACGCTTATCTCCGCTATCCTTTTGCTGTTCCGCCAGGGCTGGCGTACGGGCGTTAACCGCGCCGCTGAGGCCATGACCATCTTTGCCGTAATGTGTGCAGGTCAGTTCCCTATATGGCACATGGGTCGTGTGTGGGATGCCATGTGGGTACTTCCTTTGCCTAACACCCGTGGTCCGCTGTGGCCTAACTTCGACTCTCCGCTTCTGTGGGACGTGTTCGCGATCTCTACTTACTTCACCGTTTCGTTGCTGTTCTGGTATTCAGGCCTCGTTCCCGATTTCGCGCTCATCCGCGACAGGGCAAAGACCAAATTCCGCCGCTTCGCCTATGGTGTTGCTTCATTCGGCTGGACAGGTACTGCCAAGAACTGGCAGCGCCAGGAAGCTCTTGCCCTCGTTCTGGCAGGTCTCTCTACTCCGCTTGTACTTTCCGTACACACCATCGTATCTTTTGACTTTGCTACTTCGGTTATACCGGGCTGGCACACTACTATCTTCCCGCCATACTTCGTTGCGGGTGCGGTATTCTCCGGCTTCGCGATGGTGAACACCCTCCTCGTGATCACCCGTAAGATCCTCAAACTCGAAGAATATATTACTATAGGTCACCTCGAAGCAATGAACAAGGTGATCGTACTCACTGGTTCTATCGTGGGTATCGCTTACCTCACTGAGCTCTTCATTAGCTGGTACAGCCAGTCATGGGGCGAAATGGCTGCGTTCAAATGGCGTATCATGGGCCCATATTGGTGGAGCTACTGGGCAATGATGACTTGTAACGTGGTTTCTCCGCAGCTCTTCTGGGTAAAGAAACTCCGCCGCAACATCCCGTTCACTTTCGTTATGTCTATCGTGGTGAATATCGGTATGTGGTTCGAGCGCTTCGTGATCATCGTTACATCACTGTATCGCGACTGGCTGCCTTCAAGCTGGGCATACTATAGCCCGCAATGGCCGGAAGTTGGTTTCTACCTCGGCACATTCGGACTGTTCTTCACTTGCTACTTCCTGTTCGCCAAATACTTCCCGGTAATTGCTGTATCTGAGATCAAGTTCGTATTGAAGACCTCCGGTGAGAATTATAAGAAGGGAATGGCTAAGCTGGAAGATATGAGCGAAGAAGAATTCGTGAGCCATACTTCGCATCACGAGCACGAAGAAGAACACGCAGTAGCACACTAAGTTGTATTAACGGTAATCGATTGTATAAATCAAGAATATCAAAATAAAATGGCAGTTAAGAAATTTGCAGTAGCAGCTTACGACGACGAGGAAGTTCTGTTCCCCGCAGTAAAGAAAGTGCGCAACAGCGGCTACAAAATGCATGATATATATACGCCGTTCCCGGTGCATGGCCTCGACGCCGCTATGGGGCTCAAGGAAACCGACCTGCACATAGCCGGCTTTATCTATGGCTTGTGCGGAACTTCCACTGCCGTGGGTTTCATCTCCTGGATATATACTTCAGACTGGATGATCAACTACGGTGGTAAACCACACTTCGCCCTGCCGGCCTGGATACCTGTTACTTTCGAGCTTACGGTTCTGTTTGCAGCGGTAGGCATGGTGCTTACTTTCTGCTACCTCAACCAGATCATGCCAGGTGTTAAGAAGCATGTGTTCCACCCGCGCCAGAGCGACGATATGTTCGTCATTGTTCTGGAATTGAACAACCATACCTCTCAGGACGATGCAATTGCATTCCTGAAATCGACCGGTGCAAAAGAAACGTCCGTACAACACGCCGAAGAAGGCTGGTGGTATGGCCGCTGGGATCAGGCTGAAGAATATGAAGCGCTGAATGCAGGATAGACTGTCACAGCAGATCTGAATTTGAGATTTGGAATTTTTTTAAGTTGAATTTTTACTCTGAATATGAATAAGATAAAAAGCATAGTGGTAGCAGGCCTGGCGATAACCCTGGGACTCGCCTCTTGCGATTCGGGAAATATTCGTCGCACGCCAGGGCATATATATGCTCCTGATATGACCTATTCGCGTGCATACGACGCATATACGTCGAATCCAAACTTCGCGGATGGACAGACCAGCCGTTTGCCTGTTGAGGGCACAATAGCGCGTGGTCATGCTATGCCCGATCACCTTGCCCAGGGCGATACCAATGCTTACAAAACTTACACTACTGCCATGCGCTTCTCCGAAGACGAGATGAAGGAAGGCGGCAGGCTGTTTAATATCTATTGTGCAATATGCCATGGTACGGCCATGGATGGTCAGGGACCGCTCTATGCAAGCGGCAAGTTTGCTGCAATGCCGGCCAACTTCAAAGACCCTAAGAATCTGCACATGCCGGTAGGCCAGATGTATGCTGCTGTTAAATATGGCAAGAACGCTATGGGCTCATACGCCAGCCAGCTCGATGCAAAGCAGCGCTGGATGGTGATCGCTTATATCAAGAAGATGCAGTCTGAGAACGGAGGCGATGCCTTCGCTTTTGGAACAGCTGCACCTAAGGCAGACAGCGCAGCAGCAGCACCAAAGGCTGACGACAAAAAAGACATGGCACCGGCCAAAACCAAGTAAAAAAATTAAATAAGTACTTCTCAAAAAGTTGAATAAAATGAATGACCAATTTGTAGTACCCGCGCGCTTAAAATCCACCAGCATGGTAATGATACTGGTTGGAGTGGTTTCGCTGGTATGTGGTATAGCGTTTTTGCTCATGGGCAACCATACGGATGCCGATAGAACTCGCTTCTGGACAGTATTGCTGCACGATGCAGTGTTCTTCTCATTCGTTACCGGCGCCAGCATCTTCATCCAGGCTGCCGTTACGTTGGCTCAGGGTAGCTGGATCGTAGCTTACAAGCGCGTTCCCGAATCTATCGGTGCTAACTTCTGGATATTCGGTACCATCACATTGATCGTTTCTTTGTGCATCATATTTGGTTTCCGCGATCATTCAGGCAACAATCCTATATATCCCTGGGTTACTCCCGGCAACGATGCAGTGCTTCTTGGTAAAAAAGCATTCCTTAACCCAGGCATGTTCGTGGGTTTCTCAGTAGTTACAGTTGGCCTGTGGGCATTCTTCGGTTACAAGTTCCGCGCTATGTCCATTGCTCAGCAGTCTGCCGGCAAGAACGATACTAAAATATACTGGAAGGTGTTCCGCCTCTCAGGCCTGTTCCTCATCGTTTATGGTCTGTCTCAGATGAGCACTATACCCTGGTTCTGGGTAATGAGCACTCAGGCACACTGGTTCTCTACCCTTTTTAGCTGGTACAACTTCGCAAGCGCATTCGTAAGCGGCATGTCGCTCATTATGTTGTGGGTTATCTACCTTAAGAACCAGGGCAACCTCGTTCTGGTGACCAAAGAGCACATGCACGACCTCGGAAAATTCATGTTCGCCTTCAGTATCTTCTGGACTTACCTTTGGTTTGCCCAGTATATGCTGATATGGTACGCCAATATCCCTGACGAAACTGTTTACTTCAAACTTCGCCAGCAGGGTCCTTACAGCGTGCTGTTCTATGCCGATTTTATTATCAACTTCATTATGCCAATCCTTATATTGATGGCCCGCCCAAGCAAGCGTAACTATTTTACGGTTACATTCATGGCTATGGTTATCATATTTGGTCACTGGCTCGATTTCTATCAGATGATCATGCCTGGTCCGCTGGGTGCTAACTGGCAGATCAATTGGTACGAAATAGGCGTATTCATTGGCTTCGTGGGTATCCTGATTGCTGCAGTTGCCCGCACACTGGCCAAGGCATCCCTGATACCTGCCAATAACCTGTTGCTCAAAGAAACAACGGTGTTGGTATCTTAATATGAATTTTGAATTTGAATTGATTACATTAAATAGAAAATAAGCTGAACGACCATGTCGGGATTTATAACAATATTTTTGATAGTTCTGGTCTTTGTCATCATTTACCAGATTGGAAAGGCAAGTGAATACGCGGCGTCGATACAGGGGCAGGAGAGGGTGAAGGCGCGCACCAACCGGGCTATCGGTTGGTTGCTGGTGCTGTTCTTCATTCTCGGCATCTGGGGTATCTGGGAGTGCAACGAAGCGCTGAAAGACAAATTGCTGCCGGTTGCCGCCTGCGAGAACGGTGTTAACTATGACATGATGTTCAAGGTGACCATCACCGTAACAGGTATCGTGTTCTTCGCTACTCAGGCGCTGCTGTTCTGGTTCGCATTCCGCTACCAGTCGTCAGAGAAACGCACTTCTTTCTACTTCCCGCACAGCAATAAACTCGAAGTTTTGTGGACAACGGTTCCGGCCCTCGCAATGGCTGTTCTGGTAGCTATTGGTCTTAAGAACTGGAGTGCAGCAACATCGGATGCACCTGCAAATGCTACTGTCGTTGAGGTGGTAGGCAAGCAGTTCAACTGGATCGTTCGCTACCCGGGTAAAGACAATGAGCTCGGTAAAAGGACTTTCCGCAACATCAATGATGCTAACAATATCCTCGGCCAGGACTGGTCTGATCCGCACAACATGGACGACATCATTGCCCAGAACGGTGAGCTTCACCTGGTTGTTGGCAAGCCTGTAAAATTACTCATCGGCTCACGCGATGTGATCCATGACGTTGGTCTGGCTCACTTCCGTATGAAGATGGATGCCGTGCCGGGTATCACCACTACTATGTGGTTCACGCCTACAATCACTACCGACTCCATGAAGGAGATCACCCACAACCCTGATTTCGTTTATGAGATATCATGCGATCAGATGTGCGGTAAAGGCCACTACTCAATGCGCGGAACGGTTATTGTGGAAACACAGGCACAATATGATGCGTGGATGGCAAAACAACAGCCATACTATGCAGGCAACAGCAAACCGGCAGCACCGGCTCCTGGCGCAGCTCCCGAGCAGCCTAAGGATGCGAAGGCAGATACAACTAAAGCAGTAACATTGAAATAACCTGGCAGTTAGCAATAACAGCAAGTAATAAAATAGTTTAAATAAAATGAGCGACGAGAAAATAATAATTGACGGGCCAAATATTGCTCACGGTGCGGAAACAACTGTTCATCATCATCATGATCACGATCATGAGCATCATGAGCAGCACTTCATCTGGAAGTATGTCTTCAGCATGGACCACAAGATCATCTCCAAGCAGTTCCTGATCACCGGTATCATCTGGGCGATCATTGGTGCTTTGATGTCTGTGTTCTTCCGTCTTCAGTTAGGCTTCCCCGAATCCACTTTCCCGATCATGGAGAAATTCCTCGGCGAGTGGGCAAAGGGTGGCAAACTGTCTCCTGAGTTTTACTACGCATTGGTTACCATGCACGGTACCATCCTCGTATTCTTCGTGCTTACCGCCGGTCTGAGCGGTACATTCGCGAACCTTCTTATACCCTTGCAGGTAGGCGCCCGCGATATGGCATCTCCGTTCATGAACATGCTTTCTTACTGGTTCTTCTTTATTTCCAGCATCATCATGTTCGTATCGCTTTTCGTTGAGACTGGACCTGCATCTGGAGGCTGGACAACCTATCCGCCGTTGAGTGCGCTTAAAGAGGCCTCACTTGGTTCTGGCATTGGCATGGATCTGTGGCTCCTCAGCATGGCGCTCTTCGTTGTGTCGTCGTTGCTGGGTGGTCTTAACTATATCAGCACCATCCTCAACATGCGCACAAAGGGCATGACCATGACGCGCATGCCGCTCACCATTTGGGCGCTTTTCTTCACCGCAGTTCTGGGTGTACTTTCATTCCCTGTACTGTTCTCCGGTTTTGTGCTGCTCATATTCGACCGTAACTTCGGTACCAGCTTCTACCTTTCTGAGATATTCATTGGTGGTAAGGCACTTCCGCACATTGGCGGTTCAGCCATCCTCTACCAGCACTTATTCTGGTTCCTCGGTCACCCCGAAGTGTATATCATCATGCTTCCGGGCATGGGTATGGCATCAGAGGTGCTCTCTACCCACAGCCGCAAACCTATCTTCGGTTATTTCGCGATGATCATCTCGCTGATAGGTATCACATTGCTGGCGTTCCTGGTTTGGGCGCACCACATGTTCGTGAGCGGTATGAGTCCGTTCCTCGGTTCAATCTTCGTATTGCTGACGCTCCTCATCGCGGTGCCTTCTGCGGTTAAGGTGTTCAACTGGCTCACTACCATCTGGCGTGGTAATATCCGTTTCAACCCGCCAATGCTGTTCGCGCTCGGTTTCGTATCGTTGTTCATCTCTGGTGGTCTCACTGGTCTGTTCCTCGGTAACTCAGCCCTCGACATTCACCTCCACGATACTTACTTCGTAGTGGCGCACTTCCACATCGTAATGGGTGTGTCTGCGTTCTTCGGTATGTTCGCCGGCATTTACCACTGGTTCCCGAAAATGTTCGGCCGCTTCATGAACAATACGCTTGGTTATATCCACTTCTTCCTCACGTTTGCAGGTGCCTATCTCATTTTCTGGCCTATGCACTACGAAGGTATTGCCGGTATGCCTCGCCGTTACTACGATTACTCTGCATGGCAGTCGTTCAAGCAGTTTACCAGCCTCAATAGCTTTATCAGTATTGTTGCTGTGATCGTATTCTTCGTTCAGCTGGTATTCGTCTTCAACTTCTTCCTCAGCATATTCAGGGGCCGCAAGGTTACTTCGCAAAATCCATGGGGTTCTACTACGCTTGAGTGGACAACCCCTATCAATCCGGGTCATGGTAACTGGGTAGGAGAGATACCGGAAGTTCACCGCTGGCCGTATGACTATAAGGACGATGGCCATGGTGGCGACTTCACCCCACAAACGGTTCCGCTTCGTCCGGGAGAAGAAGCACATTAAAAGCATTTTCAAACACACACACATAATGAAGCCACGCCTGAAAAGGGTGGCTTCTTTATTTTTGCAGCAATGAACGACATAACGACCCCTGAAGATATCCGCCTGTTGGTCGATTCTTTTTATACACGCGTGTTAAAGGACGAACTGATCGGCCATATATTTACAGAAGTAGTGCCCATTTCATGGCAAAAGCACATGCCGGTCATGTACTCGTTCTGGAATTCAGTAATATTTGGCGCCGCGGCCTACAAAGGCAACCCCATGACCGTCCACATGGCTTTGAATGCCCACTTTCCGCTCACCCAGGCTCACTTCGACCGGTGGTTGCAGCTATGGTCTGCAACGGTAAATGATCTGTTCTGCGGGCCGCATGCAGCAGCAGCCATTGAAAAGGCTGCCAGTATTGCCACTATCATGTTACACAAGATTAATGCCCGGGGGCTGATTTAGCTATTGCTGGCGCGGCTGGAATTTGTTACTTTCACAGCATCGTCCAATATTTTTATTATGAACAGGTTTCTGCTTTTACCCCTTTTAGCGGTTGCCACGTGCTTCCTTTCAGTTTCGGCTAAGGCTCAGGCATTTCACGTACCGGAAAATTATTCCTTCAATACGGTTGATGATTATCACCATTATGACAAGGATATTTTGAAGACAATAAAGTGGATTGAAGCCACAAATCCCGGCGAGGATCCGCAACGCATGAAGGTGGCCAGCCGTTTTCTGCTCGAATGGCTGTCGGGTTGCCCTTATGTACGCTTATCTACCAATATGCGTATCGAATCCATATTCAACGACAGCCGCGATCTGAGGATATATTACGTGGCTGGTTGGGTAAAATACGCCCTCAAGGACGGCGGCGATAAGGTGCAGTGTGCAGAAGCAGGCATCAAGGCAGTCCTCAAAGTTTACCGATCTATGTCACATGCCAGCGATCCCAATATGGAAGATGTCTCCAAAGTGGAGCGCCAGGGCAAACTAAAGAATTGGGTGCAGGAGCGCATGTAAACCATGCCCAAAAAATATTCTTGAGAAATTTGAATAAAATTTGGAAAATAAACACTGTTTAGTAAATTTGCGGTGTAAATAATCGTATGGGCATATCTGAGCGGAAGGAAAGAGACAAGCAGGAAATGCGTAAAAGCATTATCGATGCTGCCATGCACATCTTCATGAAGGATGGTTACGAAGCTGCATCTATCCGCAAAATAGCCGACAAGATAGAGTATAGCCCAGCCACCATTTACTTGTATTATAAAGACAAGGATGAGCTGCTGTATGATGTGCAGGCTGAGTGTTTCAGTAAGATGGTTGCCGAGTTCAAAAGAGACATCACTTCAACCGATCCCTTTACACGCCTCACTCAATTGGGCCATTCTTATTTGCGTTTCGGCCTTACCTATCCTGAAATATATGATCTGATGTTTATGATGGACGCTCCGATGCATAATGTAGAAGAGTGCGACGTATGGGAAAATGCAGATGACGCTTTCGGCATCCTGATGCAAACTGTTAGCGCTTGCATGGAGAAGGGTGTCATCAATTTCCCGGATGCTGGCCTGGCAGCTGTTTCGTTGTGGTCCATATGCCATGGCATGCTTTCCCTCAACATCTCGTGCCGCATGAAGGTAATGGGTATGGAAAATGAACAGATTGCGCAGACCATGTATGCTACCCTGGATAATTATTTAAATACAATAAAAAGATAACAATATTTTTTTGGCCATTCACTAAACAATGTTCAGTATGTCAACAACATTAAAAGTAATTTCTTTGTTCATGGCGCTTTCTGCCGCCACTGCAAATGCTCAGCAAGTGCTTGACGGCTACGTGCACGAGGCGCTGGCCGCAAACAATGGCGTAAAGCAGCAACAGTTTCAGCTCGATAAGTCGCTGCAGGCGCTGAACGAGGCGAAAACACTGTTTCTGCCGTCCGTCTCCATGTTGGGCAGCTACAACCTTGCAGCCGGTGGGCGCACAATAGACTTGCCGATAGGCGACCTGCTGAACCCTGCCTACAGCACGCTTAACCAACTCACCAATGATCACAAATTCCCCACGCTGCAAAACCAATCGGTTTTGCTGAACCCAAGCAACTTTTACGACGTCAAGTTCCGCACCAGCATGCCGCTGATAGATGCGGAGGTTTACTACAACCATAAGATCAGGCAACAGGCCATAACCTTGCAGCAGGCATCTGTCAACGTGTACAAACGAGCGCTCGTAAAAGATGTAAAAGCAGCTTACTACCAGTATTATCAGGCGCTGCAGGCAACAGACATATATCGGACCACACTTACGCTCATAGACAGGAACATTGCCATGAACGAAAGCCTGCTGCGCAATGGAGTGCGCAACAGTACGGCGCTTACTCGTTCGCAGGCGGAAAAACAAAACAATGAAGCATTGCTTACCCAGGCCGAAAACAATGCAAAAAATGCCCGCGCCTATTTCAACTTCTTACTCAACAAGCCACTCGATGCGGATATTGCAATTGACACGGCGTGGTTCGCCGCAGACAGGCTCGAAGCCGCCGGAGTGGCAGATGCCGATGTAAGCCACCGCGAAGAACTGCTGGAGATAAACACAAAGAAGGAAATATATGCACTGAACACACAACTGCAGCGCGCCAGCTTCGTGCCCAGGCTCAATACATTTATAGACCTCGGCAGCCAGGGGTTCGATTGGAAGGTGGATGACAAGTCGCGTTATTATTTCTTCGGCATCAACCTGCAGTGGGATCTCTTTGCATGGGGCCAGCACAACTACCGCACCAGGCAGGCTGCCCTTGACGTTAGCAGTGCTGCTGTTGAATATGATGAGGCCGAAAAGTCTTTCAGGCTGCAGCTCACCAACGCGCTCAATAACTTCAACACAGCGGTCAGCAGTTATCACAGCGCCCAAACACAACAACAGCTTGCTGAAAAATACTACTCCGATCAGTTGAAGGCATACCGGGAGGGGCAATTGCTGTACATAGAATTGCTCGATGCACAGAACCAGTTAACAACCGCGCGGTTGCAACTATCGCTGGCATTTGCCGGAGTGCAGATAGCCCGTGCCGAAGCCGAAAGAGACATGGCAACTTATCCTTTGAACTAAACCACAAAACCATAAGATATATGAAACACATTACACTGCTATTGACGCTGCCGGTGCTGCTGCTGGCCGCATGCACACACGAAAAGCCGGCCGCAACCAAAGCCGCCGATGACAGGGTCCCGGTAAAAATACTGGCGTTGCAGCAGCCCGGCGCCATGCAAAGCATTGAGGCATCCGGCCAGTTCACTACAGATGATGATGTGATGCTTTCATTCAAGATCGGTGGCATCATCGATCGCATTTACGTGAAGGAAGGTGATGCCGTGCGGCAGGGTCAGTTGCTGGCAGTCCTCAAGCTTACGGAAATTGACGCGCAGGTGCAGCAGGCTGCACTGGCTTTCGACAAAGCGCAGCGCGATCATGCCCGTGTCACCAATCTGTATAAGGACAGTGTTGCTACCCTGGAGCAATTACAAAACGCAAAGACCGCACTTGACGTTGCAAAGCAGCAGTTAGATGCCGCAAAATTCAACCGCAGTTATGCAGAGATAAGGGCAACCAAAGACGGATACATTCTCCACAAAATGGCTAATGAAGGACAGTTGGTTAGCCCCGGTGTTGCAGTGCTGCAGGCCAACGGCGCCCGCTCTTCGGCCTGGACGCTGAAGGTAGGCCTTAGCGACAAGCAGTGGGCCGCAATAGATATGAACGACAAAGCCTCCATTCACTGCGATGCTCTTGGCTCCGAAACCATAAATGGTGAAGTTACCCACAAGTCGCAGGGTGTAGATCCGGCCACCGGATCGCTTACAGCAGACATACGCCTGTTGGGGAAAACCCCGGCTGCAATAGCTGCCGGCATGTATGGCAAAGCACAGATAAGCACACACAACGACGATGCGACCGGCAAAATGTGGCAGGTGCCCTACGAGGCATTGCTCGATGCAGATGGCAGCATGGGTTATGTGTTCGTGGCCAACGCCGATAGTACAGCATCAAAAGTGAAGATCACCATACAAGGCATGGATAAGAATACGGTGCTGGTGAGCGATGGGCTTCAGAATGTACAGAACATAATAGTGGCCGGCAGCGCATATCTCACCGACAAAAGCAAAATACGCATCGTCCAGTAATCACACCACAAACACAAAGCGATGAAAATATCAGATTATGCCGTCAAAAATTACCAGTTCACGCTGGTAATATTCATCATGATCATTGCGCTGGGCGTAACTACGTTGCTCAACATGCCGCGCTCTGAAGATCCCGAGATGCACGCCCCCGCATTTCCTATTGTAGTAGTGTATCCCGGCGCCAGTCCCAAAGACATGGAAGACCTGGTAGTAAAGCCAATTGAGAAGGAACTGTTTGGCCTGGAGAATATGAAACGCATCCGCACCAACATCGGCGATGGTGTTGCAGTGATACGTGCAGAATACAAATACAACAGTAATGTTGACGCTAAATACCAGGAGATAGTACGTGTTGTCAATAGCATGCGCAGCCAGCTTCCTGCCGACATACAGAAGATAGACGTGCAAAAGTGGCAGCCCTCCGATGTCAACATCATGCAAATTGCATTGGTTTCAGAAAATGCCTCGCGCGATAAACTGAATTACTATGCTAAAAAGTTACAGGAAGAACTGGAAAAATTGCCGGCGCTCAAAAATGTAAAGCTGTCCGGCCTGCCCGACAGGCAGGTGCGCATAGAAGCAGACATCGAAAAGCTGGCCCAGATGCATGTGCCGGTCAATGCGCTTATCAGCAACCTGCAAAGCGAGAATACCAGCATACCCGGCGGCACTGTCGACGCCGGCAGCAAAACCTACGATGTTAAGACCAGCGGTAATTATAAGTCGATAGATGAAATTGCCAACACAGTCGTTTACTCAGCAAACGGGAAAGATGTCCGTCTTAAAGATATTGCCAGGGTGTACTATGGTTTTGATGATGAAAAATACATGACGCGCCTCAACGGGCATCGCTGTGTATATGTGGTGGCGGCACAAAAGGATGGCGAGAACATCACACAGACACAGCAGCAGTACAAGCCCGTAATAGAGAAATTCAAAAGCACATTACCGGCAAACATAGACCTGGTGCAGAACTTCGACCAGGCCGATAATGTTAACCATCGTTTATCGGGCCTGGGCCGCGATTTTCTTATCGCTATCTTATTAGTGGCAGTTACCCTGTTGCCGCTCGGTGGCCGCCCTGCAGTTATCGTGATGATCTCCATCCCGCTGTCGCTGTCTATAGGAGTGGTGCTGCTGCAATTGTTCGGGTACAACCTCAACCAGTTGAGCATAGTTGGTCTGGTTGTTGCGCTGGGCCTGCTGGTGGACGACAGCATTGTTGTGGTAGAGAACATTGAGCGTTGGATGCTACAGGGGCACACCCGGCTCGATGCGACACTGAAGGCAACGCGGCAGATAGGCACCGCAGTGCTTGGCTGCACAGTCACACTCATCATCGCATTTATGCCGCTGGTATTCATGCCCGAAGGGGCCGGCGATTTTATCAGGTGCCTGCCTCTGGCTGTTATCTTTTGCGTTATCGCGTCTCTTTTCGTTTCGCTGACCATCATTCCGTTCCTGTCCAGCAAATTGCTTAAAGAGCATCTGCCCAACCCGGAGGGTAACATCTTCATGCGCGGCCTTAAGCGCCTCATCCATGGCAGCTATTCCCGCGTACTTGAATATGCAATTGCGCGCCCATGGATCACGATCGGTGTTGCAATTGTTTTCTTTGCCGGCGCCATATACCTGTTCAAAGTAGTGGGTTTTGGTCTGTTCCCCGCGTCAGAGAAGCCTCAGTTCTTTGTCAATATCAATACGCCTGCACAATCCAGCCTGGGCTTTACAGATTCTGTGGCCCGCGATGTGGAGCGCCAGTTGGCCAAAGAGCCATTGGTTCGTTACTATGCCACACACACGGGCAAGGGCAACCCGGTCATCTACTACAACGAGCCGCAGGAGAATGAACGCACCAACTATGCCCAGGTGTTTGTGCAACTGGATCAGGAAACCACGCCCGATACCAAGCTGGCCCTCATAGAGAAGCTGCGCGAAAAATGGACGCCATACACCGGCGCCAAGGTGGAAGTGCATAATTTTCAACAGGGGCCGCTGGAGGTGGCTCCTATCGAGGTGCGTTTGTTTGGCGACGACCTTGATACGCTGCGCGCTATGGCGGCAAAAGTAGAGGACATACTTAAACAGACGCCCGGCACAATTTATGTTGACAATCCGGTCTCCATCCTCAATGCCAATGTTAAGGTGGACATCAACCGCGAAAAGGCCCAGATGCTCGGGGTATCAACCGCCAGCATAGACCGCTCTGTACGCATGGCCATTGCAGGCCTCAACGTTGGTCACTATAACGATGAGAATGGCAACGAATACGACCTGCTGCTTACCCGCATCAGGCAAGGCAAACCTACCCTCGATGCGCTCGCAGGTCTTACCATCGGCAACAACCGCGGCGGTGATGTGCAGTTGTCACAGATAGCCGGCATCCGGCTGGAAGCATCGCCGCTCAACATCAACCACCAGGAAAAGAAAAGGGTGGTATCTGTAAAGGCATTCGTAAAAAAGGGCTTCCTGAACGATAGGGTAATAAACGACGTCACCGGCCGCATGGATAAGTTCGGCTTTCCAACCGGCTACAGCTACGAAATGGGTGGTGAAGTGGAGTCGCGCAACAACTCGTTCGGCGGCTTTGGCAGCATCATCCTTGTTACTGTATTTATGTTCATTGCCATACTGGTGCTGGAGTTCCGTACATTCAAAAGCACACTTATTGTTCTTTCCGTCATTCCGCTTGGTGTGGTGGGTGCCGCCATAGCCATGTGGCTCACGGGCAACTCGTTGTCATTCGTGGCTATCATTGGCCTCATTGCCCTGGCGGGTATCGAGGTCAAGAACACCATCCTCCTGGTCGACTTCACCAATCAGCTCCGCATGCAGGGTAAGAGCCTCGATGAGGCCATCAAGGAAGCCGGCGAGGTGCGATTCTTGCCCATAGTGCTTACATCGCTCACCGCCATAGGGGGCCTTATCCCCATAGCCATTTCCACCAATCCACTCATAGCCCCGCTGGCCATAGTGCTCATCGGCGGTCTTATCAGCTCTACACTATTGTCACGAGTGGTAACACCGGTCATATACAAGTTGATGCCGCCAAAAGTCGAGGTTGCGGCCGCACACTAGCTTTTGTTCACCCACTGCAAAAGGCCAACTATAAAATTTTCAGCTCATGAGCTTTATAGAACAGTTGAAGTACAGAAACGAACTGCTTTTTTATTTCGGCTTAGCCAATTTAATGGCAGCGATAGTATTCCTGGTGTTGGCATACACTACAAACACAATGCTGAATGGCGTGAACGCCTGGTTCAAGCCGTTCAAGTTTGCAGCCTCTACTGTTCTGTATTGCTGGGCCGTGCTCTGGTACTGCTACTATTTGAAGGACTTCAATATCGCCCTTTTTAGTTGGACGATAGTGCTGACACTCGGTTTCGAGGTAGCCTATATCGCATTCAGAGCCGGTAGGGCAGAGCTGTCGCACTTCAATACCAGCACACCTTTGGCCGGCGCCCTATTTGCACTAATGGGAATAGCGGCAACGGTAGTAACCTTTTACACGGGCTACGTATGTGTTCTTTTCTTTACGAACAAATTCCCACAGTTGCCTGCATACTACGTGTGGGCTATCCGGCTTGGTTTGCTCTTGTTTATTGTTTTCGCGCTGGAGGGTTTTGTTATGGGCGCTGCAGGATCGCATACCATAGGTGGGTCTGACGACAGCCACGGAATCCCCGTTTTAAACTGGAGCAAAAAGTTCGGCGACCTGCGCATAGCCCATTTTATCGGCATGCACGCATTGCAGGTGTTGCCGCTGGCATCGTATTATCTATTGAAGAACACAAAAGCTGTTTTTTTGACGGCTACGCTGTATGGTCTTCTTGCGGTGTTTACCTATGTGCAGGCGTCTAAGGGCATTTCACTTTTTAAGCAGCAGGCCAATAAAGCCGCGTTGTAGTTTATTGAATTTCGTTTAGTCGTGACGCCGACGCTCCAACAGACCATGCCCAACGAACTCAAGTAACTAATTTTTTGTTGTGGTTAGTGAGCCGCTCCTTTCCAGGGGCGGCTTTTTTAAATTGCGGGTCATTGCGATGACCTTGCGTAGCATGGGAAGAAGCAACCTCGCGAAATTTGTGGCGTTTAATGCACAGTGTAGCCAGTGCAAGGTTCATTTACAATGGTTTGATAGGCAAGCAACATAAATGCTCTTTGACGTTCTAATGCAACCCGTTGAAAGCTTTTTTATTTGTAAACTCAAGTGTATTTCTCCCACTTTTCTTACCTTGTACATCAAATCGAAACAATACAATGAAAATAGCGGCACTCCTCGCATTGGGTGGCATAGTTTGTTTGACAGCCTCCTGGAGCAATCATCCACAACCAACCACCGGTAACAACGATACAACCATGTCACCAGACAATCCATTCTACAAACCAAGCACGCTGCCATATCAGACAGCCGACTTCAGCAAAATAAAGAACAGCGACTTCAAGCCAGCGCTGGAAGAGGGTATGCGCCAGCAGTTGCAGGAAATGGACAAGATAGCCAACGACCCTGCGCCTGCCACGTTCGATAATACCATCCGTGCCATGGAGGCCAGCGGCCAGTTGCTGCATCGCGTTTACTGCGTGTTCAACCTGCTCAGTGGGGCCAATACCAATCCGGAGCTGCAATCATTGCAGGAAGAGGAAGCGCCAAAGATGGCTGCTACCAGCGATGCGGTTTACCTCAATGCGAAACTTTTTAAGCGCGTAGAGGCAGTATATAACAAACGTGCCAGCCTGAAGCTGGATAAAGAATCGCTGCGCCTGGTGGAATACTACTACCAGAAGTTCGAACTGGCCGGAGCCAAACTCTCCGACGCCGATAAGGACAAACTGAAAGAACTCAATAAAGAAGAAGCATCGCTGAGTGCAAAATTCAACAATCAATTGCTGGGCGCTGCAAAAAATGGCGCACTCGTTGTAGATAATGCAGGCGCATTGGCGGGTCTTAGCCAGGGTGACCTGGACGCCGCAGCACAGGATGCGAAGAGTGCGGGCAAGCCGGGCAAATGGATGCTGCCGCTGCAGAATACCACACAGCAGCCGGCATTGCAGTCGCTCTCTGTTCGTGAGACGCGTGCAAAACTGTTTGACGCTTCCTGGAATCGCGCAGAGCGCAATGATTCTAACGACACTCGAGCCACAATTGCCCGTATTGCCCAGATCCGCGCCAACAAAGCTAAGCTCATCGGCTTCGCCAACTATGCCGATCTCACCCTGCAGGACCAGATGGCCAAGCACCCCGAAGCCGTTGACAAATTCCTGGAACAACTGATACCTGCCGCAACGGCAAAAGCCAAAAACGAAGCAAAAGAGATACAGGCCCTTATCGACAAACAGAAGGGTGGCTTCAAACTGGAGCCTTACGACTGGAACTTCTATTCAGAGCAGGTGCGCAAAGCAAAATACGACCTTGACGAAAGCGAGATCAAACCATACTTCGAACTCAACAACGTGCTGGAGAACGGCGTCTTCTATGCCGCACACGAGTTATACGGCTTAACCTTCAAAGAACGCAAAGACCTGCCGGTTTACCAGGAGGATGTGCGTGTATTCGAAGTGTTTGATAAGGACGGTACTTCCATGGCGCTCTTCTATTGCGACTATTTCAAGCGCGACAACAAGAACGGCGGCGCCTGGATGGACAACCTGGTTACACAGTCAAAGATGCTGGGTACCAAGCCGGTCATCTATAATGTGTGCAACTTCACCAAGCCTGCCGCAGGGCAACCGGCACTCATCAGCTTCAGCGACGTAACTACCATGTTCCATGAATTTGGCCACGGCTTGCACGGCCTCTTTGCCAGCCAGGAATTTCCAAGCCTTTCCGGCACGGCTACAGCCCGCGATTTCGTTGAGTTCCCTTCTCAGTTCAATGAGCACTGGGCTTCCGATCCAAAGGTGTTCAAGCATTATGCAAAGCACTACAAGACCGGCGAACTGATGCCACAGGCACTTGTCGACAAAATAAAGAAAGCCGCTACATTCAACGAAGGTTACGAGCTCACCGAATTACTTGCCGCCGCAGATCTCGATATGCAATGGCACAAGATCGCAGCCGGCCAGCCGCTCAAGGATGTGGACAAATTTGAGCAGGAAGCACTGAAGAAAACACACTTGGATCTGCACGAAGTGCCTACGCGCTACCGCAGCAGCTACTTCCTGCACATCTGGAGCAATGGCTATGCAGCAGGCTACTATGCCTACTTGTGGACAGAAATGCTCGACGATGACGCCTTCGCATGGTTCCAGGAACACGGCGGCCTCACCCGCGAAAACGGTCAGCGCTTCCGCGATATGATCCTCTCGCAAGGCAACACCCAGGACCTCGCTACCATGTATCGCAACTTCCGTGGCCGCGATCCGAAGATCGAGCCCATGCTGAAGAATCGTGGTCTGCACTAGGATATCAAAGGATTACAGGATTATAGGAGTCGGCTAAGTGAATAAGTTAGCCAGACATTTTGGCAAACTTTATTTCTGTATTTTGATCATGCTGCATGCTGAACTGACGCATAAAATTATTGGTTGTGCAATGACAGTTCATCGCGTACTTGGGAGTGGTTTCCAGGAGGTGATCTACCAACGTGCGATGGCGCTGGAAATGCAGAAGCAAAGGTTAGGTTTCTCGAGGGAAATGGAAATGCAGATTCTGTATGACGGTATTGAAATAGGAACCAGGCGGGTAGATTTTTTTGTTGAAGGCGTCATCATGTTGGAATTAAAAGCGGTCGTTCAGTTAGACGATCTGCATTTACACCAATGCAGGAACTACCTGGAAGCATATGATCTACCTACGGGTTTATTGATAAACTTTGGTAACAAAAGTCTCGATTACAAACGCGTATTTAACACCAAACACCCCGACGCCAAGCAAACTCAATAATGTTGGATCCTATCATCCTTAAAATCATAAAAATCCTAGTTCAGACAATGAAGCGGCTTATTTCAATTATCATCTTTTCCATCCTCTCGCTTTCCTCCTTCGCGCAGGATAATGATCCCAACATGGGCATCATACCAGTGCCGGTATCGGTAAAGCGCGAAAAAGGAGCATTCAAATTAGATCCGGAGACCAGCATCCTCACCGATGCGCCCGATCACAGGGCCGTCCTCTTCCTGCGCGACTACCTGCGGAAAAATGGCTTCGCCAATTCAATTGTCGATCTCAATGATGTTGGCCGCAGCCCGGGAACCATCAAAAATGCCATCTTCCTGCGCACAAAGCTCAAAAGCGAGTTACCGGCTGAGGGATATGAAATAACGGTGAACAACAGCCAGCTCACCATCAACGGAAGTGGTGCCGGTTTATTCTATGGTGTGCAAACCTTCCTGCAGATCATACAACTGGACACGAAAAGAGGCTACGCTTCCGTGCCTTGCGCCTACATAAAGGACGAGCCCCGCTTTGCCTACCGCGGCATGCACCTCGATGTATCGCGTCACTTTTTCCCTGTCGATTTCATCAAAAAGTATCTTGATGTAATGGCCATGTATAAGCTCAATAATTTTCACTGGCACCTGACCGATGACCAGGGCTGGCGCGTGGAGATAAAGAAATACCCCAAACTGACACAGATCGGCAGCGTGCGCGCACAAACGAAGATAGGTCACTACGGCGGGGCCGATTCGGGGTTATACGACAATACACCCTACAGTGGCTTTTATACACAGGAGGAAATAAAAGAGATCGTTGATTATGCCGATGCACGCTATATCAATGTGATACCGGAGATAGAAATGCCCGCCCACAGCAGTGCAGCCCTGGCAGCCTACCCGGTCATGAGCTGCGACCCTTCAAAGAAATATGCCGTTGGTGAAACATGGGGCAGCTACGATGATGTGTATTGCCCTACAGATACAACCTTCCACATGCTTGCAGGCATACTGGATGAGGTGATGGACATGTTCCCCAGCCACTACATTCACATAGGTGGCGACGAATGTCCCAAGGGCGAGTGGCAGCGGAATGCCTTCTGCCAGCAGCTCATCAAAGACTCTTCCCTGCGCGATGAGAACGGGCTGCAGAGCTATTTCATCAGGCATATGGAGCGCCACATCAATGCACGCGGCCGCGCCATCATTGGCTGGGACGAGATACTGGAAGGCGGACTGGCGCCGGGTGCTACGGTAATGAGCTGGCGGGGCGAAGCAGGCGGCATCGCCGCAGCACAAATGCAGCACAACGTCATCATGACGCCCGGCAGCGGTGGCCTCTATTTCGATCATGCACAGAGTGCGTCTCCTGACGAACCACTGTCCATCGGCGGCAATGCGCCCATGTCGAAGACCTACGCTTACGAGCCCGTACCGGCAGAGCTGGATGCCGCTCATCAGAAATACGTTATCGGTGTGCAGGCCAACTTGTGGACGGAATATATAGCCACCCCTAACAAAGTGGAGTTCATGCTGCTGCCGCGAATGCTGGCACTTTCAGAAGTTGCCTGGTCCCGCCGCGATCGTAAAGACTATAACGAATTCTCCCGCCTCCGTGTACCGCATCACCTGGAAATGCTGGAGAAAAAGGGTTATGATTTCCGTGTGCCTGAGCCACTCGGTGTTTCAGATACCACCCTTAAAGGTGGCGAGTTCCGTTTTATGCTCGAAGCGCCCGTGCAGGATGCCAAAGTATATTATACCCTCGATGGCAACACCCCCCGCGAAACGGACCAATGGTACACCATACCTATGCATGTTTCTGTTCCCCAGGGCCGTGTCATTACGTTGCAATGTGTTACCATCACTCCCGGTGGTAAACGCAGCAATGTGGTAAAAACGGTGATAGATAACAGGTAGTTATTGGATGCTTTTAACTCGTTCCCACTGCCGTCCCCATCTGTCCAAACGTAGCAATTAGCTCAAACACCTTCAGGTTAATGTCCCGCTTCACGGCATTGAGTTGCAACCCGTCAGGCAATGGGTGGGGCACGTGATAGGCAATATTCACCTGGAAGGTCTCTTTGTCAAAACTGTCTATGGTAATATCAACAGGTCCCTTCACGGGGTGCGTATTCATCAGGGTATCGCGTACTTGGTCTATCAGCTTAGTAAGTTGCCCGTGGCTCATGCCATATTTAATGTTGACCGTCACCTTCACCACGCGGTCATCCCGCATCGAAAGGTTAACTAAATTCTGGCTGACAAAATTTTGGTTCGGTATAATAAGCGCAGCACCGTCAGCCCCGCGCAGCCGGGTGCTTCGGAAGCCTATCCGTTCCACCGTCCCCTCTGTGTCGCCCAGCTTTATGGTATCGCCTATCTGGAAGACCTTGTCGGAAAGAATCGTGAACGCCGCAAAAAAGTTCTCGACAGTTTCCTTACCCGCAAGGGCTATGGCCACACCGCCTATGCCCAGGCCCGTGATCAGCGCCGGCACATTGACGTGAAACACGCTGCCCATTACCCAGAAGCCGCACATCACCCACGCCAGCATCTTCGACATTTCTTTGATCAGCGGCAGCATCTGCTGTTTAGACAGATTCTTTTCTTCCCGTGCGCTGTTGAGCCGCATGTAATAAATGAAGTCTATGCTGCGTGTCACTACCTGTGTCAGAAATAGGATGAACAGGAACAAGAAGATATGATCGGTCACATCCCCCAGGCTTATCTCTATCGCCTGGTGGCTCTGCACCGATCGGCGAAACCGGATACTGTCCAGTATGCCGGACAATTGTTCGGCTGCAAAGAAATAGAAGATCACCTGCAGCAGCCGCTCCACCGGTTTAAAGAGCATGCTGCCCATTGTTTCTCTGTGTTTCACATAGCTGAACCTCGCCGCTATCCGGCTGCTGATGCGCGTGAGCAGTACTGCCAGCCGTTTCTTGATGAGCAGGGTCGCCAGCACTATTACTGCGAACATGATATAATCCCGCACCCGTTCGTGAAAAAAAACGCGGTCCAGGAAAGAGGTATCTATGTTCAATAATACATTCATCAAACTCATTTATTGCTAAACGGCAACGTTGAACTCCCTCAGTGCATCATTCAGGCTGGTCTTCAGATCTGTAGATGGTTTGCGCTGACCTATGATCAATGCGCAGCTTACCTGGTAATCGCCTGCCGGGAATTTTTTCGTATAACTACCGGGTATCACCACACTGCGCGCCGGCACACGGCCCTTATATTCTACAGGTTCATTGCCGCTTACGTCTATTATCTTGGTCGATTGTGTCAGTACTACGTTGGCGCCGAGCACGGCTTCTTTTTCCACCACCACACCTTCCACAACAATGCACCGGGAGCCGATAAAACATCCATCTTCAATAATTACCGGGCTGGCCTGCAAGGGTTCCAGCACACCGCCTATCCCTACGCCCCCGCTCAGGTGCACGCCTTTACCTATCTGTGCGCATGAGCCCACCGTTGCCCAGGTATCCACCATCGTACCTTCATCCACGTAGGCGCCAATGTTCACGTATGAGGGCATCAACACCACATTGCGCGCTATGTATGCGCCATATCTTGCCACTGCATGCGGCACCGCGCGCACACCCAGCCCCGCATAGTCTTTCTTCAGCAGCATCTTGTCATAGAACTCAAAAGGTTCCATGGTCCAGGTCTGCATGGGCTGTATGCCAAAATAAAGCAGTATGGCCTTTTTTACCCACTCATTCACCTGCCAGCCGATCTCTGTTGGCGATGCCACGCGCAGCCTGCCCTTGTCCACTTCTTCTATTACTGCCCTTATTGCATCTTTATACGTTTCTTCTTTCAGTAATTCCCTGTTCTGGTAGGCGGCCTCTATTTGCTGTTGCCAGTCTGCTTGCATTATGGTGTTATGTTTATTCTTTTAGCGGTTAATAAGTGTATCGATTACTGCGAATATTCGCTCAAAGTCTGCATCGGTCAGGTTAGAACCCGATGGCAGGCACAGCCCGTCGCGGAAAAGTCTTTCCGACGTGCCATCCCCATAAAATGGGTTCTTCTCAAATACTGGTTGCAGGTGCATCGGCTTCCACAGCGGCCTCGATTCTATATTATCTTGTTCAAGTGCCAGTCGCATGTCCTCGCGGCTGAAGCCCGCCTCATCAGGGTTGATAAGCACAGTGCTCAGCCATCTGTTGCTGAAATAGCCATCTGGTTCATTCACAAAGTGTATGCCCTTCCTGCCATTCAGGTGCTGGTAATATCGGTTGTAATTATCCCTCCGTTGTTTAATGCGTTCTGCCAGCACTTCCATCTGTCCGCGGCCCACGCCTGCGCACAGGTTACTGATGCGGTAATTATAGCCGATCTTGCTGTGCTGGTAATGCGGCGCTTCATCGCGCGCCTGCGTGCTCAGAAAGCGGCACTCTTTCACAATATCTGCGTTTTTCGATACCAGCGCACCACCGCCTGATGTGGTAATGATCTTGTTGCCATTGAACGACAGTGCCGATATAGCACCCATCGTGCCGCACATATGCCCGTTAATGGACGATCCCAGCGCCTCGGCTGCATCTTCCAGCACAGGTATGCCATATCTGTCAGCAATAGCATTGATTTCATTCATTTTTGCCGGCATGCCATACAGGTGCACCGGTATGATGGCTTTGGGCTTGCGGCCCTGGCTCATTCTATCCTTGATGGCGGCTTCCAGCAGCGCTGGCGACATGTTCCACGTATCTGCTTCACTATCCACGAACACCGGGTTGGCATTCATGTAGGCTATCGGGTTGGCAGATGCCGAAAAGGTCATGCTCTGGCAGATCACTTCATCACCCGGCTGCACACCCAGTAGCACCAGTCCCAGGTGCAGTGCCGCCGTGCCGGAGCTCAGCGCGGCAACATGGCTGTCTTCTCCCAGAAACAATTCCAGGTCATGCTCAAACCCGTTCACGTTCGGCCCAAGCGGCGCTACCCAGTTGGTATCAAAAGCTTCCTTTACATAATTATGCTCATTCCCTCCCATGTGTGGAGACGAGAGCCATATCTTCGGATTCATTTATCTTCCGTTTTTGTTTTTATGATCCTTGCCGGCACGCCCACAGCGGTTGAGTGGTCCGGTATATCTCTGATAACTGCTGCACCTGCTCCTATGGTGCACCATTTACCTATTCTTATTCCTTGTATCACACTGGCGCCTGAGCCTATATGCGTCCCCTCGCCAACCCGCACATCTCCGCTCAGTGTTGCATTGGGCGATATGTGCACAAAATCCTCCAGCACACAATCGTGGTCTATAGATGCGCAGGTATTCACAATGCAATGTTTGCCGATCTGTGTATCCGCATTCACGCGCACACCGGCCATTATCACCGTGCCTTCGCCCACAGTTGCCCGCTTCGACAAATAGGCATCCTTATGAATGGCCCTGCCGAATTTCAAAAAACCCGACAGCTTCGCAGCAACTTTTTTGCGGGTGGCATTCACACCAATACTGATCACCGCTTCCTCATTGGCCGCAGTCTCAGGGGCAGGTTTTTCTACCGGGTACTGCCACATAGGCGGTTTGTCGGCATCATCCCATATCCGGATGCCTTGCACATCATTACTTTCCAGTATTTCTATTATCACTTTGCCGTGTCCGCTGGCTCCGTAAACGATCATAGATGCTGTTTAACTGCAAATTGGTAAAAAAACCTTAGCATTTCGCTATCGGCGCTCCTTTTGCGCGGGCCAAAGTTCGCTCTTTCTCACTAAATAATGGCTGCATTCAGCAGCTCCGCAAGGTATTAATGAACAATTTACTCTACCGGCATCTGGATGGTGAAGGTACTGCCCTTGCCAGGCGTACTTTCTACCCTTATCGTTCCGTCATGGGCTTCCACTATGGCTTTCACATAGCTCAGCCCCAGCCCGAATCCTTTTACATTATGCAGGTTGCCCGTATGCGCCCGGTAAAATTTTTCAAATATCCGCGCCTGTGTCTCGCGGTCCATACCAATGCCATTGTCCTTTATGCGGATGGCCAGCATGCCGTTTTTCACATTCAGGGTACTTACTTCTATGTAAGGGGCATTGGTGGCATATTTCATCGCATTGTCCAGCAGGTTGAAGATGATGTTCGAAAAGTGTACCTCATCGGCTTGTATGGTATGGTTCGGCGCGTCCAGCTTCAACCTGAAGGTGCCGCTCTTCTCCTGTATCTGCAACGTCAGGTTGTCCACTACTTTCGATATCACGGCATGCGCATCCATTTGTTGCAGGTTCAGTTTTATCTCTTCTTTCTCCAGCCTTGCCGCCTGCAATATTTTCTCCACCTGCTTGTTCATGCGCTTGTTCTCTTCCTTGATCATTTCGCTGTATATCCTGATCTTGCTGGTATCATGTATCACGCGCTCGTTGGTCAGCGCATCTATTGCCAGCGAAATGGTAGCCAGTGGCGTCTTCAGCTCATGGGTCATGTTATTGATGAAATCCGACTTGATCTCCGACAGCTTTTTCTGGTTGAAGAGGGTGCGCACCGTAACAGCAAAGGCCAGTATGATGATGGTGGTGAAAACTACCGATGCCACGATCATCCAGGCCATCTCCCTGATGATCTGGTTCTTATCTTCCGAAATGATCAGGTACAGCGTCTCCTGCGAGCTATACGAATCCTTCGGGCTCAGTTCCCGGGACAGCGCATTGTGCAGATCCGTCACCCGGAACCCGTCGCTCTCAAAAACAATGTTCTTGAAGAAATCGGTGATACAGAATTCGAAGGGTTCCTTCACCCTGTTTTGTTTCAGGTTGCTGTCTATGATAGACTTCAGCTCGTCCCGCGTGAAATTATTTTGTACGGTAAAATTATACTTCAGGTAGCTCTGAGAAGATTCTTCATTCGGAAAGAACGAATGGCTCTTATACAGGAAGCTGCTCTGTATGCTTTTGCGTGCCTGGCTCAGCGCCGTTTCCACCCCACGCTGAAACTCTTCGTGCTTCAGCTTGATGGCATTGTTGATCCACGACATCTGTATGAACAGTATGCCGATCACAGACAACGAGATCAGAACAACAATAAGCGGAAATATTTTCTTCATCCCTGCGCAAAAGTAGGGTTCCAGCCATGCCGGGCAAACATATTAAAATATGGTTTAACGCCGGTTTAACCTTTACAGCCGCCTTCCTTCCTGTTAAAAATACTGTAACATTGCTACAGTAAAAAGTGCTTCAATGAAAAAACTATTGCCGGCTGTTGTTGCTATTGGTTTGTTTGCCTGTCTTAGTGCCCGGGCCGGGGATGAGGGTCTCCAAACGCCATTCGAACGTTCCGGTGGCCTTCGCTCTGCCACATACGGCCAGGCGATCAGGTTTTACAAGCAGCTAGATAGCGCTTATAGTGTCATTCAGATGCAGCGCATAGGCCCCGCCGACGGCGGCAACAGTCTGCACGTAGTTTATTTCAGCCCCGATGGCGATTTCAACCCCGCCCACTGGCAACGCGAACAACGGGTGGTCATCCTCATCAACAACGGCATTCACCCCGGCGAACCCGATGGCATTGACGCCAGCATGATGCTGCTGCGCGATGCTGCCCTTGGCAAAATGCAGGTGCCCACCAATGTTGTGCTCGCGGTCATACCGGTGTACAACGTAGGTGGTGCGAAAAATCGCGGCGCCACCAGCCGCGCCAACCAGAACGGCCCCGAAGAATATGGCTTTCGCGGCAACGCACAAAACCTCGACCTCAACCGCGATTTCATCAAATGCGATGCCGCAGAGACAAGTACCCTGGAAAAACTCTTCACCAGGATCGACCCCGATATCTTCGTCGACAACCATGTGAGCGACGGCGCCGATTACCAGCATATCATGACCCTGCTGGCCACACAGCACGATAAGCTCGGCGGTAAAACAGGCGCTTTCATGTACGATACATTTACCCCATCGCTCTATAAAGACATGAAGAAGGCGGGCTACGATATGGTGCCCTACGTCAACGACTTCGACAACACACCTGTCAACGGCTGGACAGAATTTTATGAACCGCCGCGTTTCTCCAGCGGCTATGCAGCCTTGTTCCAAACCATCGCCTACGTGCCGGAAACACATATGCTCAAGCCCTTCAAAGACAGGGTAACAGCAACCTATGCCTTGATGCAGTGCATCATCAGTGAGGCCGGCGACCATGCCAGCCAGATCAAAGACGTGCGCAGCCAGGATATGCTGGCAACTGAAAGCCAGACCACCTTCCCGCTCGACTGGTCTGCCGACACTACACAGAAGGACATCATCACTTTCAAAGGCTATGAACCAGGGTATAAAAAAAGTGAAGTATCTGGCCTGCCCCGGCTATACTACGACCACAGCAAGCCATTCTCAAAAAAAGTTTCTTTTTACGATCATTTTAAAGCGTCCCGCATGGCAACTGCACCCCGGGCATACGTCATCCCCTGCACCTGGAAAAACGTCATTGCACGGCTCAGCCAGAACGGCGTATCCATGGAGCAGCTAAAGCACGATTCGATCATCAGCGTCACCGCATACCATATCGACAACTACGAGACCTCGTCACGTCCATACGAGAAACATTACCTGCACAAGAACGTTCAGGTTACTGCTATGCACCAGGCCATTCATTTTCAGAAGGGCGATTACATCATCAGGCTCAACCAGCCAGCTAAACGCTACCTCGTCGAAACGCTGGAGCCCACAGCTCCCGATGCATTCTTTGCATGGGGCTTCTTTGATGGCATCCTGCAGGAAAAGGAATACTACAGCGATTATGTGTTCGAAGACGTAGCTGCCGATCTGCTTAAGAAAGATGCCGGTCTTCGCAAAATGCTGGAAGATAAACGTGCGGCAGACACCTCGTTCGCCCACAGCGCATCTGCCCAGCTCGATTTCGTCTATCGCCACTCTCCCTACCTCGAACCTCCCTACCTCCGCTACCCGGTATTTAGAATAGAGTAGTTCACGTTCATGCCATTGCGCGCAACCCAAAATTCACAATAAAAATCGAGTCATTGCAAGGCCATTGCGTAGCTTGGAACGAAGCAACCTTTCTATTATTGCATCAATAAATTGAGCCATTAAGTCATTGAGCCATTTCGCCATTACCCTTTTATCCTTCCCTGCTCCGAATCCATCCCGGTCTTTCGCTGGCGCGCGCTATTTATCTCCGAGCTGCCAAAGCGGTATGTCAGGCTAAACCGCAATGTGCGGCTCTCCCAGTTGCCATGGCCATCTATTTTCAATCCGCCAAAATTGTTGTGCGCATACCAGGGCGCAGTAAACAAAATGTCTGTGGCACTTATTTTCACCGTCAGGCGTTTGTCCATCATTTGCCTCTGGCAGCCGACGTCCAGCCCGCCGTTCGATTTGGTTAGCCATGTGGCGCCCCATAGGCTCGGGCCGTCATACCAGCCGCTCAATTCAATGGTGTAGTTCTTGGGCAAGGTAAAGGTCTGCTGCATGTTGCCACCATATAGCGCAATGTTGGTATTCAGTTTATTTGTGCCTATATAACCGTCAAACATCTGGTAGCTGTAATAAAAATTCAGGTAGCAGTTCCACCATTTGCGAATTGGCAACGGTGCGCTGATGCCTGCTGTCACAATGTTTTGCGTAGCAAGGTTGCGCTGCTGCACATACGATGCATTGCCCACCGTGTCGGTCACCTGCGTGGCATAATCCTTCACACTGCTGTATCCCAGGCTGGTATTGAACACCCCCTTGAATGTGTGGGTCAGCTCTATATTGTTGGTGTACTGGGGCCGCAGAAAGGCATTTCCCTTTTCATAAGATAGTTCATCCAGTTTGCGCTCAAAGGGGTTCAGGTCCTGGTAAGTAGGGCGGTCTATCCGGCGGCTGTAAGCCAGCGTCAGCGCATTGTTCTTATCTACATTCCAGCTTACGGATGCGCTCGGGAACAGGTCAGTATAATTTTTCTTCACCGAATCGTCGGATTGCTTCACCCCGTCCGCACGCGTCAGTATGCCGCTGCTCATTGTGTTTTCCACGCGCAGTCCTGCCTGCATGTTCACAGCCTGGTTAAAGGCATACTGGTAACTGCCATAGGCGGCACTCACTTGCTCAGTATAATCAAAATCATTGCTCAGGTCAGCCTGCATCACATCCTGGTTGTTCACCACACTGTAAAAATCAGAGCTGTTGCGGGTGTGCACATAAGACACTTTGCCACCATAGCCCAGTTTTCCGCCGGCAAGCTTCTGCTCCGCATCGGCCTTTAATGTATAAATATCAATGTCAGTGGGCGTAATGTTCCGGTTGATGATCGTGCCTATCGGGTTGTTGTTAGGGTCATAATAATAATTGGGCTGCAGGCTGTTGCCCGTGCCGCGAAACTGCCCGTAGTCCGCGTCCACATTTACTTCCCGCCCATTGGTATCAACAAACCGGTAGTTAAGGTTGAAGTTGTCATTCAGCCGGTGTCCGGGAGTGTTGTTATTGGCATACATGTATTTCACGTACGCCCCGGTAGGTGCATAATAAATGTTGGTATTGCTGGCGCTGGTCCATAGGTTGTCGTTGTAGCTGCCGGTTAGCAGCACGCCCACTGTGTTCCTGCTATCCAGAAAGAAATCTGCGCCCGCCTTGGCATTCACCGCTTTGTTATGGTTGCGGTTAGCGCTGTGCAGATCATAGGTCGTGTCGTTTTGTGTGCGGTTCAGGTACAGGTCGTTCTCATACATGCCCACCAGTTCGTTCACATTGCCGAACACGTTCACCTTCTTGTCGCGGTAGTTGAGGTTCAATGAAACACTCTCCTTGCCGGAGATACCCTGTACATATGTTGCACTCACGTTGCCATTGGTGCCATATTTCTTGTTCTTCTTCAGCCTGATGTTCACAATGCCCGCGTTGCCGCTGGCATCATATTTCGCGCCCGGCATGCTGATCATTTCTATCGCTTCTACGTCGTTGCTGTTAATGGTGCGCAGGTAAGCTGCCAGGTCTTTCACATCAAGCTGGGAAAGTTTGCCGTCTATGTAGATGCGCACACCTGTCTTCCCCTTCATGCTGATGTTATCATTGTTATCTACCATGATGCCCGGACTTTTCTGCAGCAATTCCATCACATTGCTGCCTGTGGCATTCACGCTGTTTTCTACGTTGAACACCAGCTTGCCGGGTTGTGCTTCTATCACTGGCTTCTTTGCGGCAATTGTTACATCCGTAAGTTGCTGGCTGGCCGATACAAGTGTTATGCTGTTCAGGCGATGGTGCTCGCCATCGGCTACACTAAATGCTGCACCGGAATACATGTCATAGCCCACTGTTGTACACCGCATAAAATAGTTGCCGGCAGCAGGCAGCGGAATGTCAAACGTGCCGTCATCGTTGGTGATGTCCGTTTTTACCAATGTGCTGTCGCCTGCCCGGAACAGGAACAGGCTGGCGGCGGCTGCAGGCTTGCTGCCTGCATTAACGGTGCCGGTTACAGATGTTTGCCCCAAAGCAGTAATGGAAATAAGTACTAAAACGGGTAGAAATGCGAGTGACCTGTTCATGGTAAGTTGGTTGCTGCAAAATTGGGGTAAGAACTTCACTGGCCAAAATACAGGGGGTGAATTGTCGTGAAAATCAAGGGGGATTTATAGCGGTAAATGTATCATAACCAATAATTCGACGATAATGTTCTGCTTTTGACTGACGTCGCGCAGATGGCAAAAAATAACGTAATTTTGTTGATATGGAATTGAAAGTTCAGATACCATTCCCACAGCTTTTAGCTGCTGTTCGAACACTCACCTCTTCTCAGAAGGCGAAGTTGAAGAGGGAGCTGGAACAGGCGAACCAGGTACAGGATGACCATGCCGGTTTTATTGAGATGTTACTCAAAGGCCCTGTCTATTCAGATGCTGATATCCAATTAATTGAGGCCAACCGGGAAAAAATTGCAGCATGGCGTACAAAGCGTTGATGATCGACTCAACAATTTTAATTGATTACTTTCGGAAGACCGACAAACAGAATTCCCGCTTACTAAGCCATATCTACGCAAACAGCAACATTTTTATCTCAACCGTTACGGAGTTTGAAATAATTACTGGCGCTTCAGAGCTGCACACCCTTTTCTGGAATGAAATGATGGCCCGGTTTACTATTCTGAATTTCGATAGTGCTGTTGCACGTGAAGCAGCTCTGATTGTTCAGCGATTGAAAAAGAAGAGAAAAACCATCGACAAGCCGGACCTCTTTATTGCTGCAACAGCAATTGTGCATGGCCTTCCGCTTGATACCGCGAACAAAAAGCATTTCATGCATATCGATGGGCTTGTATTGGTCGCATAGTATTAGCCTCTGGCTTCCACTTTGATGACTTTCTCTATAAGCGTCCATCACAAACAAAAAAGGCCGGCAAATGCCAGCCTTTTGCAATAATATCATTTTAGGTTACTCCTTCAACAGCTTATCGGCCTGCACCATCACGCCTTCTTTATCATAGAGCATAAGTGTGTAAACGCCGCTGGCCAGACCCGATATGTCAATGTCCTGCACGTTATCCTGTTGCAGCACACTGCGGCCATCCACGGTAAATAGAACCGCACGCAGTGGCTCGGAGCTCTGTATATGCACTATGCTCGTTGCCGGGTTCGGATATACCTTGATGGTCTGCGCCTTCACATTGCCCACCGCCAGCGACGCGCTCAGCGGGTAGGCCGGCGATACCGACTGGCAGCCATTACTGTCTGTAACGCGCACTTCATAGCTGCCTGTGTCTGTAGGTATGATGCTAGAGCCCACAGCACCCGCTATCGGCGACATATTCCGGTACCACTGGTAGCTCGTAAAATAGTTCTGTGTGCTCAGGGTCACTCCGTCAAAACTAACTACCGGGTTCGGCAGCGGGTATTCGGTCACATGCTCGGAATAAGATGTTGCCCCGCAGGTTGGCAGTGACACCAGCGCGCTGTAATACCCCGTTGCCGTAGCCGTATAAGTACTGCCTGTTGCGCCCGGTATGTTCACGCCATTTAACTGCCACTGGAAGGTAACGCCTGTCGCTGTGCTCAAACCAAGGCCCAGCAATGCACCGCCGCCCCAGCAGAAGCCAGTGTCGGTAAGCGGGGTCACATAAGGCGTTGTCAGCTCACCCACGGCAAAGCCAGGTGCTGTCGAGTCAGAGCAGCCGGTTATTGCATCGACTACTACAGAGAAGGTACCTCCCGTTGTGGTTGTATAGTCTGCATTGGTCGCGCCTGTTATCATAGATCCGTCCTGGTACCATTGATAGGTATTTGTTGGCACTGAGGGCACATTCAGCACCACGCTGCCACCCACGCAGAACACACTCGCACCCACTGGTGTAATGGTTGCACTCGGCAGTGCTATGGCCACCACATCAACCGACGGCGATGCTGTACACGGAACACTATTGGTCACATTCACCGAGTAGATGCCGGTAGTGCTTGCGGTATAGGTATTTGTTGTTGCTCCGCTGATGGCTGTTGTGCCATTGTACCATTGGTAGCTAAGCCCGGTCGATGCATCTGCCGTAAGCGTAACGCTGCCTCCCGCGCAGAATGTCGTGTCGCCAGAGTACACCAGTGTGTCAGATGGTGTTGGTAATATCGATGTGCTGATGGATGGTGTCGAAGTCGCCGAGCAGCCCGCAGCATTGGTCACTACTACATTATAGTTGGCAGCGCCGCTGGTGCCCAGTGCAGCATAGTTGCTGCTGGTAGCGCCCGGTACCGGCACACCATTCTTCAGCCACTGATAGCTGAGGCCCGCGCCCGTATTTGCATCCAGTATCACACTGCTGAATCCGCATATGGAAGTAGATCCCAGGGCTGTAGCAGTGGCCGTCGCCGGGTTCACCGTCACATCCATTGGCGACGATGTCGAAACGCAGGTAAAGCTGTTGGTTACTTTCACTTTATAGAAGGCACCCGTTGTGGCCACATAGGTAGATGCGGTAGCTCCCGTAATGATGGAGGCGCCGCTATACCATTGGTACGTGAGCCCCGTGCCTGTATTGGCTGCAAGCACCACAAACTCGCCTGGGCACAACAATGTGTCGCCTATTGGCATGATGCTGGCACCCGGCAACGGATTCACGGTAATGGTCGCCGTTTCGCTGCAGCCGCCTAACGTATAATCTGCAATAGCCGTACCCGCGCTCAAACCCGAAACCACACCCGATGTGTTGATCGACGCGGCAGTGCCGGACGCAATGCTCCACGTGCCGCCCGTTGGCGAGTCGCTGAGTGTTGAAGTAGCGCCCACGCACAAAGTGGTTGTGCCTGTTATGGGCACCGGCGATGCATTTATTGTAACGGTAGTAGTTACATAACAGCCTGTAGGCAGGGTAAAGGTAATGGTGGCGCTGCCCGGGTTCACGCCGGTCACCACGCCGCTGCTGTTCACCGTAGCTTTTGTATTGTCGCTGCTGCTCCAGGTGCCTGTGCCCGATGCGTCAGATAATGTTGTGGTCGCATACTGGCACACGCTGGTGGTGCCTGTAATGGCCAGTGGCAGCGGGTTCACGGTCATCAGCAATGTGGTATAGCACCCTGTCGCTGTCAGGCTGTAAATGATGGTGGTCGTGTCAAGCGTGTTGCCGGTAACATCGCCGCCCACTACCGAGGCAACAGCGCTGTTGATGCTGCTCCATGTGCCGCCGCTGGTGCCGTCCGTCAGGCTGGTTGAGGAATATAGGCACACCTGGTTCGATCCCGCAATGCCCACTGGCAGAGCGTTCACAGTTATTGGTTTCACAGATACGCAGCCAGTTGGCAGTGTATAGGTGATGTTGGTAGTGCCTACGCCACTGCCGGTCACCACGCCGCCGCTCGTCACGGTGGCAATAGTGCCATTCTGTGTGGTCCACGTACCCGGTGTGGTCACATCGCTGAAGGTCGTCTGTGCACCGTAGCAAACCGCTGTCGCTCCTGTAATGGACGATGGCAGTGGATTCACCAGCACACTCGTTGTCGATATACACCCTGTAGGCAGCGTATAGGTAATAGTTGCGCTCACAGCCACGCCCGATGTGCTGGTGCCGGTAACAATACCCGTCGCAGCATCTACCGACGCTACGCCTGCATTGTTCGATGCCCATGAACCACCCGTGCTGTCATCAGCAAGCGTCACGCTCAGGCCGGCGCATACTTCAGTAGTTCCGGTAATGGGTGCAGGCAGATCATGCACATTCATTTTTAAGGTCTGCAGGCAACCTGTGCCCAGGGTATAAGTAATGATCGGTTGTCCCTGGTCATGCCCTGTTACTACACCCGTCGCACTCACCGATGCCAGTGTGCCGTCGCTCGATGTCCAGGTGCCCACGCCACTGCTCGCTAAGGTGACGGTGCTACCCACACATACCGAATCGGCTCCGGTAATGGCGGCAGGCAATGGGTTCACTACCAGCGTTGCGGTTACATAACAACCGGTGCTGATGAACGTATAGGTTACCGTAACTGTGCCTGCGCTTTCGCCGGTCACTACGCCGGTTATCGGGTCTATCAAAGCCTTGGTCGGGTCGCTGATGCCCCAGGTGCCGCCCGTGCTGTCATCCGTCAGCGTGGTGGTAGATCCTGCTTCACACACAGATAGTGTGCCATGGATGGCGCCCGGCAGCGGGTGCACCGTCAACGGGAAGTCAACCTTACAACCGGTGCCCAGCGTGTAGGTCACTGTGTCTGGTCCCTGGTTCATGCCGGTCACTATGCCGGAAGAATTGATCGATGCATTGCCTGTCGCGCTTGTGCTCCATGTGCCGCCTAAGGGACCGCTGCTCATAGCATCATTAAAGGTCACGCATACATCTGGTGATCCCGTTATGCTGGTTGGCAGCGGGTTCACAGTAACAGCAGCAGACACATAACATCCGGTAGAGGGGTAGGTATAGTAGGCATATGCCGTGCCGGCACTCATCCCGGTCACTACACCGCTGGCATCCATCGATGCATAGCTGCTTGCCATACTCCATGCACCGCCTGTGCTGTCATCCGTAAGTGTCGTTGTCGATCCCGCCTCACATACAGCCAGCGTACCGGCAATTGGCCCCGGTATGGAATCCACGTGTATGTCATAGGTGCGGTAGCAACCGGTACCCAGTGTGTACGACATCGTCACGTTGCCGTAATTGATGCCGCCTGTGGCCGTGCCCGTAGTGCCCGAGATGGTGGCTGCGCTGGCAATAGTGCCATTGCTGCTGCCCCAGCTACCGCCGCTCACACTGTCACTCAGCGTTATCGAGGCCAGTTGGCACACTACCGTAGGCCCGCTGATCATCGAAGGCAGTGGATTCACCGTCACTGTCACCGGTGCAGAGAACGCCTGGCAACTGTTGGTGTCCAGCACCGCTACGCTATAAGTGTCTGATGTATATGCAGTATATGTTTGTTCGGTAGCCCCGGAAATAGGCCCGCTGCTGTTGCTCCACTGGTACACATTGCCTGTGGCTACCGATCCGCCCAGCACCACGCTGTCAAAGTCGCAGAATGTGGTTGGACCGGCAGGGGTGATCACGTCAACCGGCAGTGGGTTCACCGTCATGGTGTGGGTACTGTAGCAGCCTGCATAGTTCGCTAATGTGGTGGTATAGCTGATGGTCACAGTGCCTGCAGTGCCACCGGTAACAGTGGCAGAATTAGGCCCCGATGACACCACCGTCGCTGTTGGGTTGCTGCTGCTGGTCCATACACCATCGGTCGAGTCTTCTGTAAGCGGAGTGGTAGCGCCGCCTGCGCACACCACGTCAAAGCCAAGCACTGGCCCGGGCTGCGGGAAGGTAGTATCTGCCTGCACCACATAGCAGCCGGTGCTGGCAATGGTATAACTGATGAGGGTTGTCCCCATCGCCACGCCGGCCATGCCGCCATTCGTGGCATCTATAGTTGCTGCGGCAGGATTGGTGCTCAGCCATGTGCCGCCTGTTGGTGCAGCCGTAAGGGTAGTTGACGATCCCTCGCACACATGTGTGGCGCCTGTGATCGCTGGTGTGGTGTTAACGGTAATGTTCACCATCGTGTCGCAACCCGTCGGGAAGGTATAGATGATATTGGCAGTACCAGCCATTGCGCCGGTCACCACCGCAGTTGTACCGGATCCAAGCACACCTGCTACAGGCGCATTATCACTGCTCCAGGTGCCGCCCGCATCAGGGTCGCTCACGTTAATGGTATAGCCGGTGCACACGCTCGTGGCGCTGGCCGTTATGTGCCGCGGGTTCGGGTTCACCGTCACCACTGCAGTGCTGCTGTAGGTCTGCGTGCAGGTACCGTTCGATACGCTGTCTAAGTGATAAGTATAAGTAGCCGCCGAAGTGCCGGTATACAACGTACCTGTTGAAACACCCAGGGTGCCGCCGGCGCCTAACACGCCGCTCTGTTCCGTGCCGCTGTTAATGTGGTAATACACAGTTGATCCCGCAGTTCCGCTGAACGTGATGAACGCAAGCCCGCCGCTGCAAAAGTTCGTTGTACCGCTGATGGAGGCTGTGGGTAGCGGATTCACCGTTACCGATGTAGTTGCCGTAACCGTACAAGTAGCATCACTTGCAGTGAGTGTGTAAGTGCCTCCCGCCGCTGTTGTTACGCCGGTAATTACAGGGTTCTGCGAAGTGGAGCTGTAGCTGCCGGGGCCCGTCCAGGCCCAGGTAGTCGCAGTCCCGCTGTCAGTGTTCCCGGTAAGGCTCAGTGTATTGCCTGCACATACTGCACTGTTGCTGCCAGCAACTGCTGCATAAAGGTCGCAATTTGGCGACCAACGGTATACCTGGTTGGTTGCTGGTGAACTGCTGATGCTTTCGTAGTCGGTGGTCATACTGGCCGTAGGGGAAGAACCGGAGCCGCTCAATGACCAATAATTGACTGTACCGGTTACAGAGGCTCCATCGCCATCAGTGATTCCGATTGAAGCAGACCCAACAGAAGATGCAGATATTTTTTTATAGCAGAAGTCAATTACGTTAGAGGTCTCGTATAGCTTGATCTGAAAACTGAATCTGGCAGTTGAGCCACCATCCGCTAAAAAATCCGAATTATCCCATTGGATAGTGAATATCCTGTTGGGCGCTGTTCCCGTAGTGGTATATAGCATAGGATCTGAGGATGAGCTAAGGTCATCCCACAATGCAGCCAAAATAGGCCGCGGCATATTGTTGCCTAATGAGTTAGGCAAATCGTTCTCAAATGAGTAAGTTGTCTTCGTCGTTGTAATATTATGCCCCAGAACGATCCAGCCGTTTGTGTTGGCTGATACGGTCGTGTATGTATTTCCACAATAAACAAAACTGAACCCGATCGGAATTGCATTGAAGGATGCGTCGTCATAAGTGGTTCCGGATAAACTACCTTCATTTGAGTAGGTAGGCACCGTACCGGTGATTGTGGTGTAAGTGCTACTAAACGCGCTAAACGTATAACTACTCAAAGCCTGCCCAAAGGCGGTTGAACCAAAAGCGATAAAAACAAGCAGCAGGTAAAATCTCCTCATTGTATATTAATTTTATGTAAATAACCCTTGTCAGTAAATATAAATTTATTTTTTGTAAGTGCAAAACAGATGGCCGTTTTTTTGCCTTTGGGTTAACCCGTTTCTTTGCACCAGGCGTTCTCGTCCGCTATTGACTCGCGGATGCTACGGCACGGCGATTGCACCGCCCGTCAGCCATACTGGCGCGAGCCTGTAGCCTCGCCCGCACGCACCAGACTCGTGTCTGACAAAAATGGGCAGTTTTCAAACTGCCCGCCTCAGGTTAATTGCTCACCCCTCCGCCAACTCCATTGCCTTCTGCCGCTGCCATACCATGGCCGGCACATCGAACTTTGCGGTGCGGGCACGGAGCAGGGCGATCACCTCGTCGTCGGTGCGGTAGCGGTTGCCGATGTTCACGAAGTGTCGGGCCAGCAGGTCGTAACGGTCGCGCATCAGGTAGATGAACACATGCAGAAAGTGAATGCCGTCGAACACTATGGCATCGTTAGCAGCATACTCGTCAATAGTGCTCATAAAATATTCCGGGTGCTCTGTCCAGTGCATGGTGCTGTGCAGGTGATGGCTGATGTGGTAGCCATCGTTCCAGCACTTTACATTGTATTGGGTGTTGATGCAGGTAACGCTGTTCTTGTAGGGGTTACCTGGGTCATTGGCATCAATAAAGGCATGCTGCGCCCAGTTGCCCGTCATGGCTATGATGCGGAAGGTAAAGAACGGCAGTATGAACACCACCAGCGTTGCCGGCCAGTTAACAAAGCACAGAGCTATGCACAGGGCAAAGAACAGTATCTCGCCCCGCAGCGAGCGGTAGAGCAGGCGGCGGCGGTTCTTGCGCACAAAGTAGGCACACAGGTGGTAAATGCCGGTGAACACAAACGTGGTGAGGTACTGCCCAAACCCGCGCAGAGAATCGCGCTGAAAGGGCATGGTGGTGCTCTCATCATCGGGCATGTTGTTCTCCGGATGGTGCATGCCTATGTGGTGGGCATAGTAGGTCTCCGGCGTTTGCCCGAAGAACGGGCCTATCACCCACGGCAGAAAGTGGTTGAGGAAACCATACTGCGCCTTGAACCACGGGCGGTGGCTGGTGCAGTGCATCATGAGTCCGTACGGGCCTTTGAACACTACGTTGTTGAGGTATTGGTAAAGCAGCGCTGCCACCCACCAGGCTATGGCCGGCATGCCGGGCCAGTAGAGCACCACGGCCAGCGGTATCAGCGTGAAGGTGATGCGGAGGGTAAGGTGAATGAATGGAAGATCGCGCGGATCGCGGATGAGCGAAACCCAGAAGCGGTCGAGCCGGCCGGAGGGCGCAGCCACACTTACGGGATCGGTAATGGCACCCAGTGTTTTCATTGCAATGGTCTGCTTGAGCAGGGGCCAAGATAGCCCATAATTGCCAAAAGGCCAGCCAATAAAAACGCAAAAAACGTTGGTGCGTGCAAGGCAAATGTTACTCAATTGCTTACATAACAATAATGCAACAATGCCTTAATGCACATACATTACTTTCGTTCGCAATATTTAAAATCCTGCAAGATCTTGAAAAAGACCATCCTTTTATTGGCCGTTGCGCTACATGCACTGGCAGCAATGGCCGACAGCCACATCAAATATTATTTCAACCGCGGTGTGGACACTACCGTAGCCACCGGTGTAAATGCAATAGGCCTCAATAATTGCATTGCCGACACGCTGGCCGCCTACCTGAACCGCGCACAGTATTCGCTGGACATCTGCGTATATGATTTTGATACTACGCTCAGCTACAATATTAACGTGCGCGACAGTCTGTGTGCGCCCAAAGTAGCCGCTGCCATAGACAGTGCTTACCGCCGCGGCGTGAAGGTGCGCTACATTTATGAGGCCAGCAACAGCAACACCGGCCGCTATTGGCTGGACACCGGCATACACACGCTGGGCAGCCCGCAGGGGGCTGATTATACCATCATGCACAACAAGTTTGTGGTGATAGATGCTGCATCGCCCAATGCAGCCGACCCTATAGTATGGACGGGCTGCATGAACTGGTATTATGAGCAGTTCAACTGGGACTATAACAATGTGGTCATCGTTCAGGACTCTGCGCTGGCACATGCCTACACGGCCGAGTTCAATATGATGTGGGGCGACACGGGCCTTGTGCCCAATACGGCCACCTCAAAATTCGGGCAGTATAAGACCGACCTGGGGCTGCACAATTTTACTATCGACGGCAAACAGGTGGAGCTGTACTTCAGCCCGTCTGACGGAACAGACAATCACATACAGTCTACCATTTCATCGGCCGATAAAGACCTGTATTTTGGTATGTACACGTTTACCGAACATACGGATGCCGACCTTATAGTGAGCAAAAAGAATGCGGGCCTCACCGTTTACGGCATTGAAGACAGCTACAGCGGCAGCTACTACCCGGCAGGGCAGTTCAACACCTACCTGGGCACGGCAGACTTTGAGGAATACACCGAATCGGCCGATACCCTGTATCACAACAAATTTCTGGTGGTGGACCCGTCTGATACCTGCTCAGATCCGACGGTACTTACGGGATCGCACAACTGGTCGGCCAGTGCCAACACGAAGAATGACGAGAACACGTTGATCATTCACGATGCGACGGCTGCTAACCTGTACCTGCAATATTTCAAGCGCACGTTCAATATGCTGGGGGGCACTATGGCGCTGCCGGCCTACAATTGCCTGCCCAACGCAGTGCCTGCCACCGTTGCACAGGCATATGACATGCGCGTGTTCCCCAATCCGGCCGCGGGCGCCATACAGGTAGCCTACACGCTGCCGGAGGCCACACCCGTTGAGGTGGATTTAGTGGACATTACCGGCCGCACTATAGCATCGATAGTGCATGGTGCAGTGCAGCCCGCAGGCGAACATAGGGTCACCTACACCATAGCCACTCCCGGCCTTTACTGGGTGCGCTTGTCAGCAGCAGGGTTTACCGACGTTAAGAAAGTTGTGGTCGAGTAGGAGATATCCTTTCACGACTCTGTAAAAGCCAGCGATCGGCCAAACGTATCTGGCAGAGCCAGCACGGAGATGAGTGCAGCAGCCCACACTATGCCACCGGTGATGGCCAGCCCGCCGGTTAGGCTAAGGCCAAGCAAATGTTCCAGCCCCTGGTGCAGGGGAATGAGCAGCACCACAGCGCCCCGCATAAAATTGGTAACCGTTGCCGCCACCGTAACCCGGAGGTTGATGCCAAAATGCTCGGCAGTAGCGGTAACAAAGACCGACAGGTAGCCACAGCCCAGGCCCATGAGCAGGGATGTGAGGTTGAGTTGGCCCCCGGTTGCTATGCGGGCAAAATGAAAGATGGTGGCAGCGATGCCGAATGCCATGAACGCCACAAGTATCTTTTTGCGGCTTTTGAACCACTGGCTGAGCATACCGCTCAGCAGATCGCCGGTGGTGATGCCCACCTGGAACAGGATGTAGCATGTGGAGAGTTTAAGCCCGGTGATGCCGTGGTCTTTAGCCAGCTCAGGCGACAGGTTAATGAGCACGCCGATGCTGTACCAGATGGGTATGCCCATGATGATGCAAGCCAGGTATTTGAGCGCCCTCTTTGGCGAAGAGAACAGCAGCAATAGCGAGCCGCGCTTTTCGGCACCCTGCCTGCTGTCTTTGAACATGGCTGGCTCGAAGGAACTGAGCCGCAGCGTGAGCAGAATGCCCCCCGCTATACCCGCCGACATAAAGGCCATGCGCCACGGCAGCACATCACTAATGAGGCCGGCCGTTACAGCACCCAGCCCGCCCAGCGCGGCCACCATTATAGTACCATAACCCCGCTGCTCTACCGACATACTCTCGGACACCAGCGTGATGCCCGCGCCCAACTCGCCCGCAAGGCCCACACCGGCAAGGAAACGGATGACAGCATAGGTGTTGACATCGTGCACGAAGGCATTGGCAAAATTGGCCAGCGAATAGAGCAGTATCGAGCCGAACAGCACCTTCACGCGCCCCTTTTTATCGGCATAGATGCCGGTGATGATGCCGCCCAGCACCATGCCCAGCATTTGTATAGAAAGCAGCCGTTCGCCCGTGAGGGTAAGCTGGCTGCCGCTGAGGCCCAGGTCTTTGAGCGAGGGAATGCGATAGACATTGAACAGGAACAGGTCGAACGCATCGATGAAAAAACCGATGCCCGCTACCAGCACGGTAATATTGAAGGGCGAGTTGTATATCTTATTGCCTGCGGAGGTCATGTTTCGATGGGTCAAGATATGGATTTGGCGGAAGTTTTGGAAACAGGAAAATGCGAGCGGAGGAAGAGAGCGGGAACGGAGGGACAGAAAAAGGGCCGGGCATTTTGTGCCGGTGCACAGGATGACAGCGGCTTCGACAACGGAATAAATAAATTATAGACCTTGTGTGCTATGTCACTTTTATGAAGAACCTGCTACTGGCAACCTTGTGCTGCAGCGCTGCCAGCGAACTAGCGGCCAGGCGCCAGCAATACTGCGCGCGTGGGGAGCCGGAATGAGCTACCTGTGGCAGATGTCTAACTCAAGATAAAACGAGTTGGATAGCTTTTCTTTAGAGACCTTATTGTTAATGGTTACGGTAGCCGGACTGACGGGTATGGCATAATTAGGCGTCAGGCTGAACAACCATTTGCCGGTCATGTAAGTTACCTTGGTGCTGAATTCATAGACCAGGGGAACCAGTTTATCCGGGTCGGAGACAACGGATTTGACGTTTCCTTTTTTATCTTTTTTATTCAGCCTGTTGATGAAATATTCATCGTAGTAATTCTGGGTGCCGGACATGAAGCCGATGGTCGGTATTATCTTCACCGCATTGTCGGCCAGCACAAATTCATGATCCAGGATAATGCCGATCACATAGTCTTTTGATTTGCCGTTGAAGTTGAGGTCGAATGTAAATTGGGGCTGTATGATATTGTTGTTGAACTGACCGTAAATGCCGCCGCTTCCTTTGGTGTTCGCACGAACACTCAGACTGTTTTTGTTGTAGAAGAATTTGTCAATGCAGATGCCGCCGTTAAAATGCTCTGTGAAATTGTGGTCATAACCGGCCTCCAGGGTTGTAAGATCTATCAGCCCGCCCTTTGCGGTAGTGTATGACACCATTCCTTTTGCGTAAATGCCACTCTTAAAATGGTATCCGATATAAGGAGAGTAGTAAGGAATAGTTGTGGTGTCTTTTCTTCCGAGATAAACATTGTTACTGAGGTAATTTATCGCGGACATGAAATAAGGTTCGCTGCTATAGGGATCGTCATCATCTTCGGAACCATTGATGTTCGATTGGGCCTGAACGGTCAAACTGAGCAACAAAAGCGCAAATAGTATTGTACCTGACCTCATAACAAATTATTTTTTGATTGTTATAAAGATAATCACAGTTTTGTTTTCAGGCCTGAAAAGAATGGGGCGAGGGAGAAGAGGAAAGAGAAACAGTTAGGCTCCACAATTCTCCACTTAACAGGGTTCCGCCACCCCCACTCCAGGGCAAAAAACGGAACCCTTTTAAGCAGGAAAATTGGAAACCAATCAGAACTCAAAGCCGCTTCTGTATGGCATTTGAGCAGATCAAACCACCACCACTTTTTATCACAAAATCTTAATGGCAATTCAATTATGATCAGCTGCTCTTTGCGGCTGTTTTTGCTAAATGTTACGTTCTGGCTTATTTACCCTGTAGTTACCGATATTAGAACTTCTTCTTTTTGAGCTCATCTTGAATCCAGTTGGCATTGGCTTAAATGGCTCGTTTGGTGATAAATGATTGCGGTGGAAGTGCCTAAGTTGATCAACGGATAACGTGCTCACTACAAAGTAATCTAATTCCCCTCCTTTAACCCTTGCTAAATCCCGTTTAAAACTCTCTTTATATGGCGCTCTAATTCGTGTGTCGCCGTACTTTCTATTGTTTACTTGTACAATAAAGCAATGTAAATCATTAGATGCTGCCTCAACTTGAGGGCTGAATGTTTCAATATCGGGGTTCCACTCAACTATTATCAATGAATCAACACGCCCTCTTAATTCACTTCTGTAATCAATATCCAAAAGTTCGTTGCATATCAAACCGCTCATGAAAAATCCATTATGCCTTACTATATATTTATGAGTACTAAGAGCTCTTAACTGATAATTTGCCATCATGTTCAATGCAATTCCTTCATGGTGTGCAGGAATTATTTTGTCTTGCGTTATTTGGATTTGTTGCATAACACCTTCAACTTCTACGCATAAAACGTAAATCAATTGATTCACAGCTATTCTAACTCCCTCATGACTATCAAATTTGTATTCTATGCCGCTAATGAGTGAAATGCCTTTATTTTTCAGTCGTTTACAAATAAGATTGAGTGCTTTCCTGGGAATTGACAATTCAGGCAAGACGACATAGTCGATATGCTTTCTACAAGAAATAATGCCATCTAACAAATCGTGTAACCTAAAAATCCTATCAGGGTCTGGATCTTTAAGATCTTTAACCAATGCATCCCAACTTTTTTCTGATGTTTCATAACTGGTAACAGCAAATACTGGATTTTCCGATTTACGTTCTGGGGTGTTTATTTCTAACTCAAGGTATATATCTGGTATTTTAGGCAGTTTCGGTTCGGCTACCCTGATGATCGAATCTATTAGACTTTTAGGATGATTGTATGTCATGAGCGCATACTTAAAATAATTATGCTCAATCTCATTATCGTGATAAAAGTACTTTGGCCAATCTTTTATTAGTTGTGTTATTTCTAAAACTGACATTTTTCTTGTGTACAATACAAGCGATGATGGATATAATGATGGCTCTAAATCACCTGACTTATGATAATATTTCTCCCAGAATAAAGCTCTATCGAGTGAATGTTTATTTAGAAATTCTCCATTATTTTCATTTCTATTAATGTAGAAGTGATCAAATTTTAAAAGTCCATTCTCGTCATTTATCGAAAATTCGATGCGCTCACTAAAAGAAATACCTTCATGAAAGATTGTTTTAAAAGGCAATAAATGCAAATCACAAAAAAACAGTTCCTCGGATTTACTTACCTCAAAATTTTCAAACATGAATACCTTTTCAAAAAAAACATCCCATCTCTTTTTGCTTTTGTTATCTATACCATTCACCAAATTCATACCTGAATAAATTGATTCTAACAAAGTATCCATTTGTTGGGAACGATATGAACTAATTTGTTTGTCATATCCGCCTTTCTGCGCGTTTATTGAATTTAGGCAGTTATCAAATTGAAACCATATTCTTTGCAATTCATCAATTCTATTGCCAAAAGCCAACAGTCGGTATATTCTCCTTAAATATTTGCTATAGGTTCCAATATTACTAGGCGTGAAAACGTGAGTCATGCATAACTTTATGAAATTATCCATGTTTTTCTTCCAGTAAATTTCAGGTAGATTCACTACTAAATCCTCCGTATTTCTTAAGTACAAGGCAAACTGCTGTCGTTTTACGGTAATCCCATCAGATTTCCTTAGTCCTGTTGCCTTTTCAGAGCTATCGCTTGAAGCACTAAGTATTTCTTTTGCTGTTCGTTCATATTCTTCATTTCCGTCTGGGAGCATCTTCCACTCGCTTGAACTTTCATTTAACTCTTCTTGAATCATTCCAATCATAGTTTCACCTGATTCTCCTTGAAGTGAAAATATTTTTTCCTTCTCTTGACTAAATATTATGAAAGAGTTAGGAGAGAAATCAATCAGATATCTTAGGTTCGTTGGAATTTCTTCGTTTGGAAGGTTGATTGAATATGGGTAGTCTTCAAGTTGAGGTAATCTACTTTTCAAGTAGTTATGTAATCCTATTTTACTTTCTATCTCTTCGCTATCATTTACTACTAAAAAAATATCATCTACATAGCGTCCATAATAAATTGGATTGAGTTTTCTTATTACGTCACGATCAAATTGGATTAGCAAAAGGTTAGCTATTATTTTGGAGGCACCAAGACCAATCGGAATTCCTAAGTGATCATGATATTTATCCTTCTCGCTTTCAGGCAATACATCTGAAACAAGTTTGCTCCACTCTTTAAGTGCCCGCAAAAACAATCTATTTATTTGAGATTCAAAATCTGACAATGGAGCAATGCCATATTCCGCTAAGAAGACGTTGTCATCAATGAAATTAGGGTCAATATTATTATAGTACTTCTGTATGTCCGTGGTTATGGCTAATACTTTCTTTTTATTTTCAATTGACTCTTTAATTGCCTTTATGCCGTTCTCCTGCCATTTTTGATAATCCCACAAATAAGCTCTAAAATGCGATTCGTAGTCTTGCTTAGGTTCTTTCAAATTTTCTTGATCAATGAAGCTATTCTTTTGATTCGGTCGTTTTAATCTATTGCCATATACATTTTCTGAAAGAATAGAATCAAATTTTACACCAATTGTATCGATCCATAATGACGATAAAATGTGAAAATTGATTGGAAGTAACCCCATGATTCGAAAGTCGATTTTGGAATCATAACTTGTGGAGTTTTTCCATTCCCTTTGATTATCTGAAAAAATTACACCGCTTTGCCGGCTCTCCTTTGTAAAAGTTGCTTTCTTAAGGATAAAACGGAATGGGGCATTACTACTGAATTTTCTCTTGAAAGAAAGGGACCCCCTCAGTATTTGAGCCCGTAGACCACTAAGATTATCGATAAGATTTTTTTCATACGTAACGAAGCCCATTAATATCGGCTCACTACCCTCAAAAAACACCTCATTTTTTGCTTTATGGTACGCAACTATCAACTGATTCAGTGAAATATCAAAATCCATTTATTATATTTTAACAGCAAAATACTACTAATATCAGTAGTATTCATATGGATGCGCACGTAAATGGGGGTTTTCCGATCCTGGTTCTTTAGGCTGGGTCTCACTCAGAATGAAAGTTTGATGCTCATATATTATATTAAATATTTTTGCGCTAAAACGCTCTCTGAGCAAGGATTTGAGCAAAATCTGGTGCGTTAATCGGGAGTAAATTGACCATTTTAGAAAAACTACTCCCGTATTTGGCACCAGAATTAGCCAAACAGATTGGATTAATGTCATGAACCACGAACATCAATAAACACAAAAAATGAATAAAAAGAGAGCAGAACTGGAAACTATGAAACCCTTTACAGTAGCGGCTTTTAATACCGATCGAAGATCAGTTTCTCTAAGTTTGAGAGTTCCAAATTGCCTGCATTTTGCGAAGCGCTGGAACCCTCAAAAGTGGAGAATTGTGGAGCCGGCGGGGACAGAACCCAACCGCAAATGTTGTTGATTATCAATGAAAAGCAAGTTTGCCTTGCTGATTACTCATGAATTACGCACTGAACTGCTGCAAAGAACTTGTATAAAGATACGAACAAAACCCTTTGTAGGCAAGAGTTTCAGCAGTTTTTTTATCTACATTTTATGCGGATTCCTTAAAGCGGCCTCGTACAATCCTACATCAATATGTCTGTCTTTAGGTAGTGCTGCGATATATAGTTCCATCAAATCCTTATCAATTCCCGTATACAGCGTTTCAATAGAACCGAGGAATAAAAATCGAAAGGAATCGAATGAATATGAAGACGTATTGTTTGGATATGCACCCCCCATGCTTATATGTCTATTATTTTGTGTTTCAAAAAAACTAACTAAATCCTTAAATACAGTATTAAAGATTAATGAAAGTGTCGCCTTGTCTGCGATAGTGAAGTTTCGGCTGTGTAATTCGTTAAAGAACTGCCAACGAACTCTTACAAATTCCCTTTTCATGAAAGGATCGTACTTTTCAATTTCCGATGCCCTTATTTCTAAAACTACTCTCCATTCAGAAAACCTATCCTGTCTTAATTTATCATTGTTCTGCTGAATAGCAGAATCTGCTCTAAGCAGTCCAAAGTAAACTCCGGTAGTTGCAATAGTTCCAGCAAATAAAGCCCCGTAACTGGCAAATGCACCGATATAGGTGCTTAACCCTAATGGAGTAAATGAAAAGCTATAATGTGCTAGTGTCATATGGATAGCAAACAAGGCTATCACCGACATTATGACTAACACGGAAACGAAAAATATAAAAAGTGCATTTAATATTTTCATGCAGGCAGGTATATGTTATGTATCAGAAAGATGCAAATATACCAAACTTCCGAAAGCCGGGTGATATGAAGGGGAGTAAGATATATAGCCAAACTTATGCAAATCATATATTGCTTTGGTGTAAGTCGCCACACTTATCTTGGCTTCACCCATGATATTCTTTCTCGTGATTGAAATAGGGCTTTTACAGTCATTTTGTAGCCAGTGGCTAAACAGGACTAAAAACAGATTTATATGGGTACTAGACAGCCTCACGTCACTTTTGGCAACGTGAAAGAATGAATCAAGAGCCATATTATAGTTCTGTTCCGGCATTTAAAACGGCTTCGATCTCTGACAGCTTATAGTAAAACACGCCCTCTATTTTTGTGGGGTTCAAAATCCCTTTCACCCGCAAATTCATTAGCGTGCCGTTTGAAATTTTCAGGATTTGCCTTACTTCCTTCGAACGCAACCATTCTTTTGATGGTTCTTTTTTGTCGGTGAATGTTGCCAGTGCTTCCAGCAATTCCCTTTTAAAATTCTCAAAGTCTTGCTTTGTTATCAGTTCTACTTGCATGATCTTGTCATTTTTCGGGTTATGAAAACATAAGTGTGATACCTGTGATACTGGTACACGCTCCGTGTATATTGTTTTTAACGTCTTCCAGCGTAGCAAAAAAGTAGAGGTGTGCTATAGACTGAAAGCCCTTATTTTCTGCTAAACGCTTTATTACTGCTTCCTTTATTCCTGGGTGTTCAAAAATTGCTACGACAATGGGATTTGTCTTTGGCATATCAAATTTCTCTGCCGGTGTCCCTAACGCTATAGCCTTAGCATGCAGGCTTAGTTGGTTTATGATACGCTTTGTGTCCTTGTCGCAGTACATCTCTATCAAGTAGAGTGCTTTATCTGTTTTGAACACTATATCCGGTATCAGCATTTTACCGTCACCAATGGGTATTGCTGTTTTAGCTACAAGTGTCCCTTTCTTTGGATTGCCAACCTTATCAAAGTAACTCGACATAAGGCGAACAGGGATAGCCTGAGCAGTAAGAAATTGCCAGAGCTTGATTGATACCGTTACGGTGTTGTAACGGTGAAAAAAATCTTTCACTACGGCAGTAGTAGTTGTTGTCTTTATATCATCGGGAAAGATATTTTTATGGCTAACTAAAAACTCAACTGCACGGGGAGTATTCACGTACATGTTTTCTGTGTGTACCGCATGGCTTATCGCATTGCGGAATGAACGAACGTAACCGTTCTTGCTCAGTGTCCCTAACATTTCCCTTATGTAGCTGGTTGACTTCCTCCCTGTTAACATCTGAAATTGTGAGCCTGTCAAAAAACCAAACCTTCCGAGATGTTCTATGATCTCGCATTGTAGTAGATTAAGCTGTTCCATACATGGTTAGTTTAGTAGTTAAAAAGCTGGTTTTATTCCCTCACTAAATGGGTCATCATCATTCTGTTTCTTTACCCGTTTTTCGCCTGTTCTCGTCTCTTTTATAGCACGTTCAGAGCGGGGAGGTGCAGGAGGGGGCGGGCTGGCCGTGAACGGCTTTATCGGTATGTATTGCCCGCTGTCTTTCATCAGGTATCGGTAAAGCTGTAATGCTTCCGCTTCGGTGTAAAACAGATCATCATCTAAGGGCAAAGTGGTGAACTGAAAAAAATCGTTGTTGCCTGCCTGCTTAATCAGGAATTGCAACGGCACGAGGTTGGCTATTCTTTCGGCTGTGCATCCTATTTCCTTTGCCATTGCTTCCCTGTTCGCTACGTCAATGACCCCTACGGCTTTCCAGTTTGTATTGGTCTGTATTGAGCTTATAAGCTTTGTATCAGAAATTTGTTTCAGCGATTGGGTGAACAGACATAAGCCCATATTATACTTTCTTGCAGACTGCAAAATGTGTGATATACTCTTAGTGGTGTATTGCTGAAATTCATCAACGAACACAAAAACGTTACGCCTCTTTGATACGGGGATAGCTTCTCTTTTTAACACACAACTAAACGCCCTCGCTAAAATGAGCCTGCCGATAAACGATTGCACATTGGTAGAAATTCCCTGCGGAGTGTGAATGATGATAACCTTTCCCGCATCTATAAATTCATCCAGCTTTAACGTGCTGTGTTTTGTTCCTAAAATTTGGTAGACCTGCGCATCAGAAACAAAGTATGAAAGTTTTGTATAGATAGAGGAGCGGGTTTGTTTGTAGCTATCACTCATAAAATGATACTGAAAAAATTGTTGCACCAATGGGTGTTTAAAAGTTTGTCCTAACGTTAACAGGTCTTCATTATCAGGTGTGAACATTCTGAGCAGGGTAAGGATTGACGGTTCCTCGCTTTCCATTACTACCGCTATTGCATGTGAAAGCATGGTAGCCATTTGCACACTTAGCCCCATTTGTGTTGTGTGCATAGAACTTTCCAAAAGTTCCGTGAACGCATTGGTCAATTCATGGGTAAGGTGGTATTTCATTTCCTCGCTTCCATCATGCTCGAAAGGATTGAATGTAAACGTGTAGTTTTCGCCTGTGCTGTTTTGAGCAAGTCTATTGATTGCATTACTCATAAACACAAGCCTATCACGGGGGATTATGCGGATTAATCCAGCCCTTAGACTTGCATCACCGTGAGGTTCAAGCATGATTAAACTTTCAGGAAAATCACTACTATTTGAGGTTCTAATCATATCATAGAACATTTGCATTTGTAGCGTTGTCTTACCGCTACCGCTTCCCCCGATACACAAAAAGTGTTTCAGAAAAGATTGCTTCGTTACCCGTGCGCTAATTGTGAATGCCATGTATAAGTGTGTTGATAGTTTTGTTATGTACCTCGCTCCATTTTTGCAACGTTGCCATATAAGATTTATAGCTTCCATCACGGCGGTTGGGGTTACGAGTAAATAATAGCCGTTCCGCTTGTGTGGTTATCAATAGCGTTCTGAAAATAGGATGGTTGGCAAAGTGTCGTTCTTGATTGACGGTAAAGAGTGCTTTATATTCCTCGAATGTGAAAGGCCGTTGCACTTGTAGGGCTAAACGTTCCGAGAGCGACAGGGGCAACGTTGAAAGCAGATTATCGTAGTACGCTGTTACTTTTGATAACACCCGATTAAGTGTTTCCACATTGTCCACCAGAGAGAACAGTCCTAAAAAAACACTGTCAGTCCCTTGCGGTACAATATCGACAGTGCTATAAATCAAATGTTCTATTTCTTTCCTTGTTAGCATACTATAAATTTTTTCTGTCCTTGCAAGAGTAGATTTCCAAACCGACTTTCACCCCGACTTTCAACCGACAGCGTTGTCGGTTTGGAAACCCTGAAAACCCTTGCTGTTACTGCATTCCGTAAAAATCCCGCCATTCAATAACCTTACAATTCCCTCCATTCCCATCGTTCGTTCGCTAAAGAGCCGCTCACGTACTCCGTCCATTCCGGGAATTAGTTTTGTATGACCTGGCGAGCCTGTTGGATTAGCTGACTGATTTTTTCGTGTTCGTTAGTTGAGAGATTTTGTCCTTGCTCCTTTTGGAGTGTTTGAAGTAGTTGAATTACTGTCTGAATCTGTGCCGATGTATTAGCTGTTTGTTGCTTTGCTATTTCTGACGAGAGTTGATATTTGTCTTTTGCTTCGTTAGCCCAATGTTTATTGAATTGAGTTAAGAGTGAGACTTGATTGTAGAGGGTAGTGTTTTCGTTTCGTACCGAATGCCCGCCTATTCTATAGCCAATGAATATGAGAAAGGCTATGATTGCTCCGAGAATGAGTATTGCTATCATGTTTTTTTGTTTTTATGTGTTTATAATATTTTTTAATGTATTCCGCCTGAGTTATAGAACGCCCGTGCCCGTTGTATAGCTTCCGTCTCTTCACCTGTTGGTGTATTACTGTTGTGAACTTCATTATAAGAGTTCGTCTCAAAGACGTGCCTTTGAAACCACTGTTCCGTTTGGCGTGAGGTGTTGTTCATCACCCGCAAAATGAATTTTAAGCGGATGTTTGTGATAAAGAGGGTAACGATCTGGATAGCTGTCTTGAGGAAGAGAAATCCAAAGAGGACTTCGATTATTGCCACGCCCACGATAAACATGTTCATGGTGTGTGCTGTTGCCGCCATGTCGTCACCAACTCCCATGCCTGCGCGATAGGCAAGGTAGCCTTGCCCGCCAACATAGATAATTGTTAAGAGCAGCCCGACATACCACCGCCCGGTTGGTCGCTTCTTTCCGGTGAAGGAATCAACCTTTAAACCGCTCGATAGTAGCTCGCCTGTGATCAGACCCATTGCAGCAAATGCCGCCCCGATAAGATAGCCGGTTGTGTTATCAAACCCGGTACTACCGATAAGACTGGATTGAATGTTCTTGCCTTCGATTATACCGAGTATAATGCCGATGCCTATGCAGACCGTTGAGAGTATCACTTTGAACGGTGAAGGTTTCTCTTCCATGCCTTCGATCTCCTTGTCCTTTGTCTCAGTGATCTTGTCATGTTTCTTTTCTGCATGGCAGAACGCGAAGCCCGATTTTTGGGCGTTGAGATACGAATGTGCGCCTGCGTTTGGTTTCTTTGGATTGAAATTTTCTGTTGTCATAACATTTGTTTTAAAAGGGTGAATTGATTATTTAATCATTGCTATTGCATCGTTTACGTCAGTAAACACATACACTTTTGACATGGGGAATAGGTCGTTAAGAGCTTCTTGGGAAAGAGAGGGACGAACTACTAAAACAGTCGTTTGCGGGATATTTACCGGAACGAGTTTCGCATGACGTTTCCCTTTGGGGTCATTGATACAGTCGGAGCAGAGTAGTAGATACTTATTATAACCTTTGCCGTATATCGGTTGGTTCAACGTTGTACTGGCTAATGCCAGGGCGTTCGTCAAATCCGTGTATGGCTCGGTGTGTGGTTTCACTGCAAACGATATATAATAGCTGACTTGTTCTTGTAGCTTATTGTTAAACTGGTCAATGATGCTAAGATTACTTTGCCTGATTCTTGCTTTCTTATACATGTTGGCAACATCGGTAGATGCAGTGTCAGGGTAGCCGTCTATGTGGATAGTTGTAACGTTCTGCTTCTCGCTATAGGCTTGCACTTGTAAGAACTTGATCTCGCCACCGTTGCCATTGGCGACAGTGTGAACAAGGTTGCTTGCAGAAGTTGAATCAAAGTAATTTAAAGCGTTTGTCGATACGGTTATATCGTTTGCATGGGCAACGATAATCTTGTGCGTGTCCTTTGGCTGTTGGTATGTTTGCAATTCTACATTGCTATTACAGCTTGTCATAAGTATGTAGCTTCCCGCTACGAGAATCGTCTTTTTCATTTTGTACGTTTTTAAAGTTTTAAGAAAAAATTGATGTGTGTTAAAGCTCCCAATGGTCAATGCACGTGCCTGTTCCGTTCTCTCCCTCGATGATGTAGAGCGTGGCTTTGCAGATTGAACAAATGATAGTTTGAATGACAACCGGATTAGAAACTGGCCGATTGATGCAATAGAGTTCTCCGTGAGAATTGAGGAGAAAATCAAGGATATACCCGTCCCTTTGGGCTTCCTGTAATGAAGACAATAGATTTGCTTTTTGTGGTTCCATGTATATGTTGTTTTAAAAGTTTCCTTTTAAACCCCATGGAACTATGCCGGAATCAAAAACCTTGACTTTTGTTGATTATTTTTTATCCTTTCTATACCTCTTTGCAGTTCGTACCTGCACTGAGCATTCGTTATCCGGGCATTCGTTCCATGTTGCTCGCGTAGCGGAGCAGTGGGTGATTTTTTATTACCTGCTGTTTTTTTTGTTTTACTAACTTTATACTGTTTTATGAATGTTTACGTTTCGGGTGTCAGTTACTATGCATAGTACTTTGATGCGGTAATGCAAACATCATACATATGCGAATTATCAAACTGCGTATTTTATGGCGAACAAAACACCGTTTTCAGGATCAAAATGGAGAACGAAATAACTATCCGGGAAGAATTTGAATCTAACACGATTGCTTATCCCAAAAAAGAGGCGTTAGAAGAGCTAAGAAAAAAAGTTAAGTACACATGCGAGTATCTTGATTCTAAAACTTTGTTTGATTTTGATCGAACAAAAAATACCGATGCCTATAAAAGACTAAATACGCTATTAAAACAAAAAGGACTTCCGCAAATTGGCGTAGATACACTGCAAAAGTTTTTCCGGAGTGATGAAACATTTATTAAGGATGGCGAAGAGGTATTTTCTTTCCGTAGGCGAATTCTAGCAATCCTCGGATATTTCGTAGAGAACTTTGGAGAAAAGATAGCTTCGAAAGCTGATGACTTCAAGGACAAGACGATAAGGTCGCTTTTATATCAGCTAAATGAGAGAAACAAATCAAATTCAACTGTTGAAACAACAATTACCGTTAACGAAAACGGGGATTGTGAGGTAATTTCTCATGTTTTTATTCATACGCTTTCAGATATTGCCAATGTAAGAGTGCAATGTTTTTCTGAGGACCCGGCAAAGCCAATTAAGGTGGTTTCCATTGATGCCTGGGAAACAATGTCTAAAAATAAATTGTGCATCTATACTTACGATGAGAATGACTATTCTTATCACGCATTTATAGTGTTCCCTAATATTTTATCCGCAAATTCAAACTATAATTACACCTATCGAATCCATATTCAGGGCGACTTTGATAACCTAGTTAAAAAGAAATATACTGACATGGAAAGATTTATTGTCCCCAATAGGTATAAATCGATAGTAGAATTTTATCGTTTCCCAAACTCTGATTTTTTTAAAAACTTAACAGTAAGAGTAGCAAGCCATCCAAATCCTGCACTAAGGAATAAAAAAATAAAGCCTACGATAAAAGACGGTTATAAAATCTACGAAATTGACTACGGAGACATAAGTAACACAGACATTCCCATAAAATTCGAAATGCTGATAAGTGAAAACATAAATTGATGTTTACTAAAGCAGTAAAAATAAAAAACCTTTCCGATTGGAAAGGTTAGCCACATTCTTATAAGCAGGTTTTATCTCGCCCCGTGCAATATCAAATATTCAGACACTTTTTTATCATTACACCGCGATAGAGGACTGCCAGCGTTTACATCTGCACCGTTTTCGACTAACGCTTTTACCCCATCCAAACCGACATTCTTTATAGCATACACTAACGGGGTAGTGCTATAGAATTTATATAAGCCTTTCCCTTTTTCGGGGTCTGCATCGCCCAGGTTGGGATTTGCACCGGCCTTGATTAAAGCCTGAATGATGGGAGTTTTGTTTTTGATGCCATTGTTCAACATCACATTAATGAGAGCCGTGCGACCATCCGGCCCGAATGCGTTTGGGTCTGCACCCTTTGAAATTAGGTCTGTTATAAGTGCTGGTGTAATGTTCGAGAAATTTTTCATCACGTCCGGTTTTGTCATAACCGCCAGTGTATTTCGGTCAACTTTATCTGTCCCCGATTTACCACCTAAGTAGTTCATCATTTCCATGTTACCTTTCTGTGTAGCAATTTCTTTTAGGCTACTCATACAGGTATTTAGGTTTGCACCGTATTTGACAAGCAACTGCATTTTCTCAAGACTATTTGCATCCGCAGCAGCTTCAAGCGGGTACATAGAATATGCTATGCCATCGCCATATTTTTGCCCTATCCGTCTGTTGGGATCAGCTCCGTGTTTCAGTAAGCATTCAACAGTGGCGGGTTTATAGCGGTATAGCGCACGCATAAGAACGGATTGATAATACCGTACTACTGAGGCTTGTCCGGCAACAGCATTAATATCAACACCTGCCGCTATAAATTGGGCAATCTTAGCGGTGTCATTTGTAGGCAGTACGTTGTCAACAAAGTATTGTGTTCGTGTATCAGTACTGCCGTTGCCGTCAATATAACCGGCTGTTGAATTGGTTTGTTCTTGCTGTTCTTTGTCTCTTCTGTGACGAGAAAACGATTGCGCGTTAGCATAAGTGCTCACCAATAAGGTAACTGAGCAAATAGAAATCTTGATAATAGCTTTCATGTTCCTTTTTAAAGCTAAGGTAAGAAATATTCTTAGTCATAACTAAGATTGAAAGAATTAATTTTCGCCTACTTGCTTAGGTTATGGGAAAACCTAAGACGAAATTTGAAATTGCGGTTGTCGATAAGGTCAGGGAAATGAGAATCAAAAAAGGTTTCTCCCAAGATAATGTTGCCGGAATACTCGGTTTTACGTTGGGTTTTATCGGTCAAATAGAAAGCCCCAATAATGCCAGCAAATACAATCTCAACCACCTCAATAAACTTGCCTACGAGTTCGGCTGTTCGGTTAAAGATTTTATGCCGGACAAGCCAATAAAAGAGGAGGATTGGAAAGAGGAGTGATAATTTTGAAATAAAAATGGGATAATCAATGACCCCAAAAAGTCCCTAGAAAATCACAGGTTCATCAGTTTTAAATTACTTGACTTTCTTATTTTGAACCTTATATTTTCCCCGTCCGAACAAAAAAGGGACACAAACATGAAAAAGCTACAGATGAACCATGGGCACAGCCCAACAAACCGTGCAGGCAGCACAAACAACATTATCGGCGGCAGAAAAGATAGCAGCAGCAACACCGGCCCGGGGAACACAGGCGGTAATATGTTTGCAGGCTAAGTAACTAAGCAATTAGCGATCTGAGTCAGGGTAGAATTTCTACTCTGGCTTTTTTTATAGACCAAGAAAAAAATTAGAAAGAGGAGTAGTCATTGTTTATCTTGCAACGTATATTCATTTGCGTAGAACTTGTGCATTTATATCTTCACAATGCCGTAATGTGATCTTGAATAGCCGTAATCTTTGCAATTTTCTTAGGTATAGTAGTTTATTTTGCTCCGTCAATTAGGGCGTTCAGAATTAATCACCCTAATAGGAATGCAATCCTTCTAGTCAATATTTTCTTCTGATGGTCATTTATAGGACGGGTAGTTGCACTTATTATGTCATTTTCTAAGTCCTCATGAACGATGAACGGTGAAGGTTACAATACAAAAGCTGTGGCAAGTAAAGCAAAGCTTGAATCTTTATCAGCCCTAGAAAAATTAAAAATATTGCTGGATTCGTGAGTAATTTCTCAAGAAGAATTTGATAAGGAAAAGAAAGAAATAATGCAGTGAATGGAAGAAGACAAAAAGAAAGTTGTCTCAGATTCAGACAAAGAAAAAATGAATAAAACTGCGTTTCTTATCATCGGGTGCGTATTATGTTTTATACTGTTCATATTCGTATTAGCACAAATGCACTAAAATCTCTCTGATGAGGTATTAGCTTTTATTTTTCAATTTTGTTTACATGAAAAGATACTTAGTTGTTTTATTAGCATTGAGTGCCACAATTCGATCGGGGTGTGGAATGAATAATCAAGACTGAGTTAAAAAAGCTGATAGTTGATATTCAACTTTTGAAAAATACGAAAAATGTAAATCAACACAACTGGCGCCTTGATCTAATTCTGGGTCTTCATGGACATTCTATAGTCCTAAAACAGATTATTGCGTAGAGACTACTTTTGATTATTATAAAATAGGGAATGAAATTGTGTTGACCCTCATAGATCTTAGAAATTATAAAACCATCGCGCTTAGCGATTGTTATGGAGATTTGACATATCAAAACGCTAACAATAAGGATTGTGACTTAACTGGTTATAATCAAGCCGTAAAAGAATACATCGGAGACAATGCGATAAATTACTGGGAAGATAGAAAGAAAGAAGATGTTGTAAGTCAACCATGAACGTGAGGAAATGGTAGACTTACACCCCAAACTAAAGGCAACTAAAGTGATATATTAGATGTAATCCAAAAAACAATTTTATTTCTTATGTTGCTATCGATGTGAAAGAATATTAACTGAATATTGCTGATCATTTTTAACCTTGTAATTATATTCATTGCTAATAATTACATCACCAATATCGCTAATTGAGGAGATTCAAACCTCTCTAACGTTGTTGTAATACTAGTTATAACAATATGATTGGTGCGTCTCTATTATAGAAACCTATCTGCAAGTATGTGAATTATAATTGACGAAATGAAAGCAATCCATATTAAAACAATGTTTGAAACTCAGAAAATAAAGGATGCTCTATCTGAGAATTGATTTCAGGTATCCGATTTAGTTTCAAATAAGCAGAAAGAATATTTCCTTGAAGATTGATATGAAAAAAAAGTAGTCAATGGGCGAATTAGTGATTATGAAGAGAATTTCTGAATCGATAAATACGATAAAATATTTAAATCAATTGAAAAAAATTGAAGAGCTATAACTTACGATATGATAATATCTACTTTATGGACTGCTTATATGATATATCTGGTTTGACGTTATTTAATAAACACATCAATATTTTAATTTAAACTTGAATTTTCCCCAAAAAACAAAATCACTTGAAAATAACCTCCAATTCTATATAAAGTAGGTCAGGCAATCACGCCGGGGTGTAAGAATTGTTTTGCTTGGACTGAGCAAAAAGCGATAAAGGTGTATCCAATTAGGCCCACCAGTAAAAATTTATTATTGCTACTAAGTTCAAGAAGACACCTACAAACCGGTTGTTTGTCCCCATGACACACAACCTTTTTTTATATCAAAAAATAATTTTGTCGTACTTGTAAACAACTGCACATGGTACGGAAAAAATTAGTGCATTTTTACCCCGTTCGGCAAAATGCAGTCAACCCTAAATTAGGGTGTCATGAAATAACGGAATAAAATGTAGTTCTTGTCTGTCATTTTCCCTTGCAAATAGAACGTTCGTTCTGTAAGAAAAAGACACTGATTTTGGACTACTTTATTTTACCACTAACGAGGTAGTCCATGACAAAGCTGCAATGAGTAGACATTAATGTGTGCACATTCTGCTATAACTCACACATGCGCCGGGCTAAACAACTAAAGTTCAATGTTGCGAAAAAAGAAGCCGTGCAGATTTGTTTTGTCTGTAAAGAGTACATGTGCCAAGACTGTGTAAATGACTCTCAAGCAGAGCTTGAGGGAAATATACTACAGAGGTTTGGTTTCGACATCTGTTACAATTGTGTAACAACCATATGGAGAGATCAAGCTTTAAAGCCACGTCTTGAACAAGCTGCCCTTGAAGCGATAGAATACATAAAAGCGAAAATTGAAGTCAAACTTTACACTTTAAAGGGAGAACTCCAATGACAACAGTAATCGAAACTTTAGGTAAATACGAGACGTACCTAAAAAATCAAAGACAGATCAAGGCGGCTACCCTTAGAAAGGTAAATTTGTCATTAAGATACTTTTCAGAATTATATGGGAATACGGAAACGACCGCATTAAAAGCAACCGATATGCACACGTTTTTTCAATCGGTAAAAAATATGAAGAGTAAAAAATGAAGGAAAGGTGACACAATACATTTTTGAACAGCACACGTTAATAAAATTATGACCCACATAAAAGCCTATATAAAACGGCTAAGTGACAACTCAAAACTTAACAACCTCGTCCCTGGGGATGTCCCAAATTGCAAGGTGTTAGAAAAACGCATTGCTTACCTATCCAAAGAAGAAATGGCATTACTGATGAGATACTTAGAGGAGCATATCAGGGAGGCTAATCTATCAGGTAAGAAACACGCCATTTACTCTGCATACTTATGGCGTGCAGTTGTACGAATGTTGTACACCTCATGACTGCGCAACTTTGAACTAAGAGGGCTATGCTATGAGAATCTTAATATCCTGCAACTAACAGGGGATATAATTTGAAAGGGCAACAAACCAGCTATGATAGCATATAGCCAAGTAGCGGCAGAAAAACTCAATGAATACCTAGAAGTAAGAGCCAGATTCTTTCCGGGTATAAGCTTCAAATACATTTTCACGCTGTATGAAAGAGATTTTGCAACTGCATTGACTGAGCAAAAATTGAATCTTGGATTAAAAACCATTGCGGTGGCCGCTGGTATAAGGCAGAATGTGTATGCGCATTTGTTTCGTCATACTCTTGCTACTCATTTGTTGATGGATTGACGAACGATAGTAGACGTAAAGGAGAAGCTTAGGCATTCTAATATCTCGGTAACATCGGTATATGTTCATAGCAATCCAGAAGCAGTTAAATCGAAAACGAAATCGTTGGGCAATGATTTACTTTCGTCCAACACTTATGAACTAAATGAGAAGGAAAACACGTTAGAAATTATGCACAATTTGCTATTGTACCATTTATGCAACGTTGGAGAAAAATAAAATTCTGCTATAGGCGAATATACGAAAAGGGCAAAATTTGTAAGTGATTATTTTAACTCGTAACCATGAACGCCCATGACAACAGACAGCTATCAGATTGACGTGAAACTTAAGGAGGCACTTGGTAAAGAACTCTTTGCAGAAAGCTACCAAATTCAACTTGCACAAGAATTTGTTGCAAACAAGAATCCAAAAGATCATGGATTCAAAAACCATGTAGAGGGTTTCCTTGTACAACTAAAACAGAATAGTTCACCTCTTACAAAACAGTCTTTTACCAAATGGCAAATCTATGTCGTTAGTTACGGTATGAATACCGGCAGTGAAATAAACGGAGATAGACCGTCAATAGTCTACAAAGCGCCTCATAGTACATTTTGAGAAGACATAATAGTCATTCCACTTACCTCAGCACTAAGGCAAAAACTAACGGATAAATACGACATCTTTTTGCCGAAAGATGAAGCAAACAAGCTGTTTCAGAACAGTTTTGCGAGGCTCAGACAAATACGTTCCGTGTCGATCAAGAGAATCGGCAGGCTCGTTGGAACGGTGAATAATGAGAACGTAAAAACCGCAATCAATAAGGGCATAGAGAAAATGCTATGAACCGACATATAAGAAAACCCCCTTTTTCAAGGGGGCTATATTCTTAAATCATCCTCAATAACGTAGCAGTTGAGGCAAACGATCTTAAGAGAATCGCTAAATCATGTGCCAATACAATACCCGGATTTCCAAAAAATACAAGTCAAAAAAAACCGCAGGTGATAAACTACCTGCGGCCACTGCCAACTAGTGAGGAGACTGCAACCTTCACTGGTGGTAGTAGTAATGTTTTGCATAGAATATGCAAGATTATTGTAAACCAAAATAAAATACAATGGCACATTGGCAAAGACAACAACAAGAACGTAGAGGTAACTACTTTTTCTCTGGGCAGTTTTTAGCTACTAGAGGAGTGGCCACCGAACTGACAGCAGATGAAATCCTACACATCTACTCAGACATCAAAGCATTTGTAAATGAGCAACGGGGCGTGGATTATCTGCAAGTCTACCTCGATGAAAACGGAAGAAAATTGTTTCTCATTGACCAGCTAAGCAAAGACATGATTGAATCAGGGGAGTATGCTCCACACGATAATCATGCAACATTGCTTTGGGCACATGAGTACTAAAGATGGTAAAAGGTTGGCCAACTCGTGCAGAAAACCGCCGGGGTAGATAATACGACCTCTAAGCATCAGTTGCCTTTACGGAATGGTGTTTGACAGATACTATACGCGAACGGGCTGCACACCACAAGTTCCCGGTTTACTGGGAGCTTTTTTGAATTCTATTGTATTGCTTTCGTCTTTGAATATGAATAGTAAAATGTCTAAAAAAAAAGTAAGCAAGAGTTTTACACTTATCGAAATGCTTATTGTCATCGTGATAATAGGTATTTTGGCTGCTGCGCTAATTCCGAGAATGATGTCTGTGCAATGAAGAGCGAGAGACACAAAGAGGAAAGTAGACCTTCAACAAATAGTAAATGGACTAGAAATATATATCGCTGATAACGGGAAATATCCAAAAGAACCCAATTGAAGTGACTGGGTCAGTACTTCGGGATCATGGTGGCTTCCTGAGCTTTCTGGCATAATGAATTCTCTGCCTATTGATCCTATTAATACGGGTGATCCCCGGAGCTTATATTATGGATATACTTACAGCAATGTGTATAGCCTCCCTTTACCACACGTATATTCACTTGCAACTCTATTGGAAAATCAAAACGATTTGGATAGATGCGAATTACAACATTATAAATATTCTAACGGAACTTCATTCCTTGACGTATGCGGTAGTTATCCAAAATATTTGTATTTGGCATGACCTTACAGCCGTTGAAATCAATAAAAAATTGACGACAGCCCCAATTTTCCGGGAGCTTTTTCTATTGACAAATACCTAGTCGTAGTTAAAATGTAGTCTTAAACAAAACGAGAAAAATGAAAAAAATCACTTTATCAATTATTCTTGCGCTGCTGATTGCAGGCAATTACGCTGTCCATGCCCAAGCTGCGAGGATAGAAAAATTCGGTGTGGTATTAACCAGAGAAGACCATACCACAGAGTGGTATCTGGAAAATACTACAAAAGACAGTATTAAGGTCTTTGTGGTTAACCATCAAGATCGCATAGAAAAACTACCAGGTGGAGTTATTGCCGTAAGCGAAGGTGACGGAAAACATGCCGAAATAGATTTCACTATCGGTCCGGGCCAGAAATTATCTCTGAACTATATAATATGCTATCATAGTATAGGTTTAATGATCGGCACGAAAAGTGAATCCACATTAATTCAACAGCAATTTTACACCTACACTGAGTAACAAGCCACAAAACAGGAGCATGAATTACGAGTTATTCTACTCACCTCAAGGTTATCGCCTTGAGTTTTTTTTATGAAAAAATCTACTCTCAAGTACGCCTCCAGTTTACCGGGGGCTTTTTTGATTATCTCCGCAATTTGTAAAAGATGCTGAATTTGACAAAAATCATAATAATAGATATAATATGAAAGAATAAAGGTTTTAATTGTTTTCTATCATATTTCCCATGAGTAAACGACAAACATTATCTCAGCCAAATGTAAATGGTCTTGACTACCCACTTTTGGAACAAAAAGGCGATGAGAATTTGTATAGATTAACAGGCAGAAAAGGAGAGGGGAAAGTCCAGAGCGAGTTGATTACAGTCCTAGGGACTGCGGAGGAAATTAATACATATGCTGGGGATGATTTAATATCTATTCAACCCCAAAAAAAAGTTGTAATTGCTGAGCAAACTTGATCTCCGAAGCAAGCTAATAAGAAAGAAACTAAGGAAGTTATCAATATTGAACAAAGAGTTTCAGTAGCTGCAAAGGGACTTTCGATCATATTTCTAAATCAAAAAAAGATTACTCCGTTAAAGAAAGAAATTGATATATACAGAACTCAGGAATGAAGAGCAGTTATCGATCAATTATTGACAGATGCATCTCGAAATGAAGTGGAAAAACTTATGGGACTTCCATTAGGTATGGCATTGGAAGCTTATGGATTGAGGTTTTCAACTCCATCGCTTAGTTATTTTACTGACACTAGTATAAATCGTGGAGCATGGCTAAACATAAGACCAATAGGAGAAGACACGCTGAGAGAAGCAGAAATAAAAAAGAGAATAAATGAATGTGCGAAAGCTATTGAGGATATATATACCTCTAAAAAGAAAGAAAAGCCATTGGTGACAGAGATAGATATTTTTAATGAGCCAAACGGTAAAACTGCAATTGCCGCGTTTTTGAAGGACCTACCTGGAGAGGACATAAGTATAGCAATGCTTTTTGATAAATCATTACAAGAAGCGTTAGCAAAGAATGGATTCCAACTCTCAAGACCATCATATGAATATTTCATCTCTCCTCAGATACAGCATAGAGGATGGCTTAACGTAAGGCCGTTGTGAGTAGACAAAGAAAGAGAGGCGGAAATACAAAAGAGAGCATCTCACTGTGCAAAGATCTTCTCAGATATTTTTACATCTGCAAAAGAACGTACACCATCGCTTACAGAAGTTGATGTATTTGCAACGCCAGACTGAAAAAATGCAATTGCTACGTTGGTGGCAGGCGCATCTAAAGATGATGCACAGCTCCTTTTATGAGATGCTCTACGTAAGTCGCTTGCTAACTATAAACTACAATACAGTAGACCATCATACGACTATCTACTTAATCCTCAAACATATCACGGAGGGTGGCTTAAAGTGAGTGAAATTTCAAAACATTAAGCACTTGTTGCGTAGATTTATTTTTCAATTCGCATTCCCAAATTCTTACTACTCTCCATCCCTTGATTGATAAGGTCTGACTAACCTCAATATCTCTTTTTTGGTTACGTTCGATCTTGTTTGCCCAATACTCTTTGTTGTCTTTTGGTTTTGTGTTTCGACAATTATGCCCATGCCAAAAACAACCATCAACAAAAATCGCTGTTCTACTTTTTGGAAAGACAAAGTCAGGTTTCCCGAATAGTTTATAATTTCTCCGCCAGCCGATTATTTTATTGGCTTTAAAAAACTGGATAAGTTTTAATTCTGTGGACTTATTACGGCTGCTTTTTACCTGCCGCATGATTTGGCTGCGCTGTTCTTTGGTAAAAGTATCAGGCATCTTTATGGGTAATTGTTATCCAAGATTTATCGAAACCAAGAGCTGTTAAAATGGTTTCTTTATTCAAGGCTTCCGGTTGTCGAATGCGAATAATCAAGCTCTTTTCCGGTACTTTTTCAATAATGGTGAATTGCGAACCGTGCGGTTGCCAAGTGAACCTGTGTTCACCTGTAGACTTTTCAACACCTCGAAGATTTGCGTTTTTATTCCACTCCCAAACAAATAGTTCGGGATCGTACCGAATAGTATCAAACTCAAAAACGACAACTTCTGTAAGGTCGTTCGATTTCACTAACACTACAGTACGCAAATTCTGAAACTTTTCTCTAACTGCCGACACTCGTTCATTCCAAATTTCCAAAATCGATTTGCCTACTACGTTCGGGTCAGCGTGTGTATCAATAGTATCTCCAAATGAATATACCGGCGAATTTCTACCTGAGATCAACCTAACTTTTGTTTGTGTTGACGGATTAGTAGCTTTTACCGTTTTTGCTCCCCAGGCCGTGTTGCCAAATATGACATCATCAAGTCCTACGTTTGAGGGTCGCCACTCCGCACCAATACAGGTCGCAAAGATTGCTTCCCATTCTTCACCTTCAAGGCTTGCACTCCCTTTAGAGGCAAGTAAGTAAATCAATTCCTTTCCTAAAATAAATGGGAAATCCTTCGGGAAATGATTCAAAGGAAACGGTGGTAATGATTTATCTACTGTTCTGAGCTTTGGAGATTTTCTGTCCATTATTGAGCATTATAAGTTACTTCGTATTCTCTTAGAACTGAAGTCATATCTAAGGTTGTAGCAACATACGGTAATAATTTCAGAATAACAGCCTTAACGATGTTTACTGGTACGGCATTACCTGCCTGTTTACGTGCTTGTCCATCGTTATCAATGATTTTATAAGTGTCGGGAAAACCCTGTAGCCGGAACATTTCTCTTGGGGTTAGCCTACGTTCTCCGTTTACAAGCAAGTAATTATATGAAGCACCGGCACGTAAAGCACATGAGTAAGGATATGAACAAATGTTGCCAGCTTTATTTTCATGCCAAATAGAAATCTTATAGGCTGATTTATGTGCCTCTTTGCGTTTATTCTTTATATAATCGGAAGCATAGTGCTTTTTATCGACTTTCTTTTCTAAAATCTCACTTAGTGGCTTAAACGGTCTTACAGGCGAAGGGTACGAAAAAAGAATCGGCTCTTTATGTCCAACGATAATTACACGTTCTCTTTTTTGTGGCAACCCATAGTCTAGTGCATTAAGAACAGCATATTGAACATGATACCCCAAATCACGTAAGGTTTTAATAATAACCTTTAAAGTCTGACCTCCATTATGTCCAACAAGTTGCTTTACGTTTTCCAAGATAAAAGCTTTAGGCTTTTTTTCTTTCAAGATGTTAGCTATATGAAAAAAGAGTGTGCCTCTCGTGTCGTCAAAGCCCTTCATTTGTCCGATAATGCTAAACGGCTGGCAGGGGAACCCGGCGAACAATATATCATGATCGGGAATGTCTTTGGGGTCAACTTTTGTTATATCACCCGCAGGTCTATGCCCAAAATTATTCGCATAGCTTGTCTGGCAATACGGGTCAATGTCGGAAGAAAAGACACATTTAGGGATTATATTGTTTTCATTGCATGCCTCATCCATTGCGACACGGAAACCACCAATACCACAAAAAAGATCGATAAACTTAATTTTTTCCATAGCTACAGTATGCTTTATTTCGTCAAAACTAATATTAATATTGGAAATTGACATATTTACTATTATGCCAACTCACACATAAATCACGGTAGTGTTTTAATGTGAGTATTGCGATGAGGCGGGTGCACTCAAAGACCTATAAGACATGAAATTTAAGTAAAGGGGTGTACACCATCGCATCATCTTTCTCAGAGGCTATTCCCTACATTTAAAATCAGTCTTATAATTGCAAATACCTTTGAGAATGTATATGCTAATCATATATTTGCCGAAGGGAAATACTCTATCGTTCAAGCTATTGCTAAACTCTTTATTATTAGTACATCTCATGCCAGCAACACCACAGCAAATAAATGCAGCAAAATTAATTCAAGACGCAGCAGCGCAAGACCTAAATCCCACAGTAAGACTAGTGGCAGGTCCGGGTACTGGAAAGTCATTTGTTATTGAAGGCCGTGTACATTATTTGTTGGCTAACAGAAATATTCCGGCAAACAATATTATTGCCATATCTTTTACTAGAGCAGCCGCAAAAGATTTAAAAGAAAGAATATATAGTTATTGCTCTAATAATGGCCAAGCTAATGTTACAAATGTAAGAGTATCTACTCTTCATGCTTTGGCATTGTATATACTTAGAAGAACTGGCAATTTAAATCTATTTCCAACTGAACCTACAATTATGGACGATTGGGAACTGTCCACAATCTTTGATGCTGAATATGGACATATTGCTCATTTAAACGCCACAAGATGCGGTGAAATAAGGCGTGACCACGAAGCTTTTTGGAGTACAGGTAATTATAATCCTCCAAATCTGCCTCCATTAAATAACCCTGTGACCCAACAAGATAGAAATTCGTTTCAGGGATATTATGCGCCACGAACCCAAGTATATTCTTGCGTATTGCCTGGTGAAATAGTAAGAACTTGTGTAAATCAAATTAATGCAGGTTTAGTCGACCCGGTAGCCGAATTAGGTGTAGAACATTTGATAGTTGATGAAGTACAAGATCTGAATCCATGTGATTTTGATTTTATTAATGCATTGGCTCAAAGAGGAGTTAATGTATTTATCTCTGGCGATGACGATCAAAGTGTATATTCTTTCAGATTTGCTTTCCCGCAAGGAATTCAAACATTTAATATCACTTACCCAAATTCAACCAATCATGTATTAAATGACTGTTTTAGATGTACTACTTCAATTCTAAATGCTGCACAAAGCGTAATAGCCGCAAATCCCGCACCTAACAGAATTCCGAAAAATCTTACCTCGATTTATAACAACTCTGCTCCAGTCAATAATGGTTTTTTGCAAACAAATATCTTTAACGATTCAAGACAAGAGGCAAATTATATAGCAAATTCCTGCCAAAGCCTAATTAATGGAGGGGTGCCAGCCAATTCCATTATGATATTAACAAGCAATAAAAGGGCACAACTAAGTACAATTACGAATGCTCTTGATGCATTAAATATAAGTTATGACGCTAACTTAAGAGATGATTTTAGAGACAGTAATCACGGGAGGTTCTTAGTTTCAATTTTTAGAATTTTAGACAACCCAAACGACTATATAGCACACAGAATAATCTTGGGTACACCTAACGGCATAGGAATTTCTACATGCACGAGTATTACAAATAAGGTAATTGCTAATAACATAAACTTTAGAAGCATATTTTACAATGCTCTTCCGAATGGCGTATTTGCTGGAAGAGAAGTAAGAGCTATTGATAAAGTAAAAGCCTCAATTGCTGTATTTCAAGGTTGGAATCTTACGGAAACAATAAACCAGCGCACAAATGATATTGATACCATTCTATTAGCCAATTTCACTCAAAATGAAGTTGCCGATTGGAGAAATTTGATTGCAACATTACCTACAGATATGACACTAGATGAGTTGAAAGACTATCTGCAAACAGATTCTCAAGAAACTAAAGACAATATTATCGATGGTGTCTATCAAAGAATAAATCAGGCAAATCCTAACCCCAACCCAGTTCCTGACAAAGTAAAAATAATGTCATTCCACTCATGTAAGGGTCTTAGCGCAAAGGTGGTTTTTATTCCTGGGCTTGAAGAAACAATTTTCCCGAACCAAATTGCGCAGCAAGTACCGGGACTCATACTAGAAAATGCCAGACTTTTGTATGTCGCTATTACAAGAGCTAAAGCAGCTTGTATAATAAGTTGGTCGAGGTATAGAAATATGTTCGGCAATAGAATTCAAATGCGCCCATCCAGATTTTGCGGGAATCTTGGCACACCGTTCAGTCAACAAAATAACATTTGTATCTCAGCTGTAGAACAACAAACAATATTAGATTCAATTCGCGATTTGTAGGAAATATAAGTCTATGAAAATTAGTTAACCCATCTTTATTTTAAGTGTCTCCAAATGGCAAAAACAATAGTTACAAAAATTAAACCTTTGTATGACGACTTAATTAAAATTAGGTTTAATGAATTTGTCGGAACAAATGATTTTGTAAGGATTTGTAATTCTTTAGGTCTTACTGAAATTTACACCTCAGCATACAATGAAAGTCTTCAAGAAAAAGATACGTTTGATTTAACAAATTTCGGTGACAAAGAGAACGCTGATTTATTAGCTAAATTTATTAATAAGTTGTTTGCTGACGAGGGGACATTTTCTAATAACTTAGCAATAATTTTAAGCGAATTTTTAGTGATTACAGCATATCCTGTTTACGCTGAAAATATTTTGCAAGATTTAAAAGAATTGGGGTTATCTGATGTGGCACATTCAAAGTTATCAAATGACTTTTCAGCGGCGCAAGGCAACTACTTGAAAAAGGCCCGCTATCTCAAGCAAATAATGATGTCCAGAGCTACTGGAGGAGGTGGGGACGAGGAACTCTACTATAAACTGAGAAGTGATTTCGTCAAAAGTACAAGTCTCAAAAACTACATACCAGATTTTTTTTCTCAATGTGAAACATTAGAGGACTTTTGGCAGTTTATTAAATCTAATGTCTCACAATATCAACCAAGAAGAGATTTTTTAAATAAGGCATTTGCACCATTAATTACATTTTTAGAGCAGGATAACATAGGAACTAGTATCGTAGAGATCACGACAATAGATAATATTTACATACAAGATGCTTGGAAAAAGGCTCTTGATAGAATGATACAAGACCCAGAAGGCGCAATTACTTCATCCCGTACACTTATGGAAACCGTCTGCAAACACATTCTTGACGGGTTTAACGAACAATATGACGATATAGCAGACTTACCTAAGTTATACAAAATGACTGCAAATTTATTACAGCTTTCTCCCGATCAAAACACTGAACAAATATTCAAACAAATTTTAGGAGGTTGTCAATCTATTGTGGTAGGGTTGGGTAGTATGCGTAATAAACTAAGTGATGCTCATGGTAAAGGCTCTAAAGCTGTTAAACCTTCCGCACGCCACGCTGGTTTAGCTGTGAACTTGTCTGGCGCAATGTGTCAATTTTTACTACAAACATTTGAAGAAAGGAATGCCAAACAGAAGCAAACTTCAAACTAATCCAGTAAGATTAACTCACCGGACTAGCTTGAAAGGTTAATTTGCTTTGTAGTAATAGCATGTCTTCGCTCACTTTCTTGTCTATAATCTTAGCGTAGTGCTGAGTAATCCTTATGCTCTTATGCCCAAGCATCTTGCTTACTGTCTCAATAGGTACGCCATTACTAAGTGTTACAGTTGTGGCGAACGTATGCCGGGCAATGTGGAACGTAAGCGTTTTAGTTATCCCACATAAATCAGCAACCTCTTTCAAGTAGGCATTCATTTTCTGATTGCTAACCATTGGCAAAACTTTCCCCTCGTTCACGCATTTAGGATTGGCTTTGTACTTCAATAAAATTTCTTCTGCCTGTGGTAACAATGGCACACGTGTGGGTGTGTCGGTTTTCTGCCGGAACGTAAAAATCCACTGATTCCCGTCAATTCCTTTCGCTATTCTCGCGGGGGTAAGTTGGAACACATCTATAAACGCAAGTCCGGTGTAGCAGCTAAACAAAAATATATCACGCACCTGGGCAAGTCTTTCGATAGTGAATTGCTTGTCTGCTAAAGCCTGTAATTCTTCCTTGCTCAGATATTCCCTCACTACTTCCCGCTTATTCATTTTAAAGCCAAAGAACGGGTCTTTTTGCAGCCATCCACTTTTGAGGCAATAGTTCACAATTTTACGCACATTGCCGATATATTTTATCGTGCTGTTGTGGTTGCACTTCTTTTCACTCTTCAGGTAAAATTCAAAGTCAGTAGCAAAGGAAAACTTTAAGCTCTTTATGTCCATGTCACTAACGTTGTACTTCCATTTGATAAAGGCTTTCACATGTTCTAGGGTAGTATCATACCTTTTGAGGGTAGCGGGTGCAAACTCTGTATTTACGAGGGCGGAAAGTTGCTTGTTATGCTGTGCAAATATTTCAAGCAACATGTGTGAACGTTCGCCTTGTCCGGTCAACATGTTTTTCAAAGTCTCTGCGGTAATTGGTTCACTTCCTTCCATAAGCTTTAACCGTGCTTCGTGTACTTTCCTTTCCAGTGCATCAAGCATCACGTTTAACGACTTTGTTTTCTCGTTTGTGCCTTTGGCTCGTTGCGCTTGATTGTTCCAGCGTTCGGGGTCACACTCTTGTTTGGTGGTTATCTCTTTGGGTACACCGTTCACGGTGATACGCATATAAATAGGCATGTCGCCTTTCACATAGCCTTTTGGCTTTTTCAGATAAAAAAGGATAGCAAAACTTTTCTCTATCATATAACTACATTTTAACGGTTACAAAATTGCGTTAGTAGTTATTTGCAGGCAAGATGTTTAGTAGCTAAACATGTTCATAATCAATGAGTTATACACTTTCCAGTGAGTAAAATTTTAGAAATTTTTTACTCACTGATTACTCACTGAAAGTTTGTGCAGAAATGAATCATTTAACATAGGTACTAAAAGCAAAAAGCCCTAAAATCAATGATTTCAAGGCTTTTCGCTTCTTTTGATACTCAATCTGTGGAGCCGGCGGGAGTCGAACCCGCGTCCAAACATATGCCCGATAAGCTTTCTACATGTTTATTCCTGCATTAATTGTCGGGGAGCGGCCGGAACAGGACGAACCTACCTTCCCTTATCTGCTGAGGTTTTCGTGTTGCAGCCACAGCTTCTGCAACCTTATCCCGCTATTTGTCGATTGGGCGGCGGGGACGGCAGTGGGCGGCCTTCCCGGCGGCCATAATGGTCAGTCTAATCGCTGATTAGGCAGCCATGGCGTAAGAATATTCGCCAGTTGATTGTTGAGTATTCTGATTTACGTGCTAATTACACAACGCACGACATGCTTACATACCCTGCCCTATGCTGTCAAAACCGGTCGGCCCCGGTTCTGCATGATAGTGAAGAGGTAGTCTCTTCAAAGAACTGGCGCAAAGGTAGGTCAATTCGGCAATCCGGCAATTGGCAATTCCGCGCGTGCGGGTTGGGTACTTGTTGGCTGCTGCCAGCAAGCAAACACCCGATTGGGGCGCCGGCATCTGTACACAGGGCAACAGCGAATTGCGAAAACAAAAAAAATCGGTGAATGATCCCGCTATGCCTGATTGAAAAACGAGAATCATCCCCCTCACTTATCCGCTTCCGCATCCATAGCACCATGCACTGGACGGAGCACCATCAGATTGCTGCCGCTTCCGTCATCATGACGCCCACCACCGTCATCATGCAGATTCGTTTTGGTCATCAATAAAAGCTGATTTACCTTGCCTGGTTACCAACGCAAAAAAGGAAAATCAAAAAAAAAGAGCATAACAAAAAACAAACCATTGCCCGATTTTCATTAAAAAACCAATCGGGCAATTGGCTCAAAAAAATGTGGCACCAACCCCACAACCCATTGCCGAATTGCCAAATTGCCGAATTGCCAAATCACCGGGCCACATCGGGCAATGCTTCAAAATCAGAAACGGTATAACGGAATGAAAACCAACAAAAAGAGCATAACAAAAAACAAATCATTGCCCGATTTCCATTAAAAAACCAATCGGGCAATTGGCTCAAAAAAATGTGGCACCAACCCCACAACCCATTGCCGAATTGCCAAATTGCCGAATTGCCGAATTGTCAAATTGCCGAATCACCGGGCCACATCGGGCAATGCCTCAAAATCAGAAACGGTATAACAAGATGAAAATCAACAAAAAGAGCATAACAAAAAACAAACCATTGCCCGATTTCCATTAAAAAACCCATCGGGCAATTGGCTCAAAAAAATGTGGCACCAACCACACAACCCACTGCCGAATTGTCGAATTGTCAAATTGCCGAATTACTTATCCGCCACCGCATCCACAATATCCAATGACACAGACACGGCGCCGGAGATGTGGCCGACCTTGAATTTGAAGTCTTCGGTGGCGCCGGGCTTTACTTCTGAGTCTACGGAGTGTTTGTCTTTTTCAATGGTGCTGCCGTCTTTGTCTATAAAGGTCATCTGCACCTGTATGTTCTTGTAGGTAGTGAGGGTGGCGTTGTTCTTTATCTCACCTTCCACCACGGTCTGGTTCAGCAGGTTGCGGCGGTGAGAGCCCGATATCTTCAGGAACTTCATCGGGCTGGCCTGCTCCATATCTGCTAAGGAGGCTTTCTTCTCTTCGTATTTGGCAGAGGGGCGCTGGTTGTTGGCCGAGTTGCAGGCGGCGCCGGCAAACAGCAGCAATGCACAAAGAATGGTAAGTCTCATAGGTAGTACATTTGAGATGTAAACTTAATAAAAAAAGGCACCGGTCACAAGAGTCGGCTGGTCGTGCGCTTACGGGCGTTGCAAACACCCTGCCACTGCATCCGCGAAACATTCGCGGACGAGTAAAGTAAAACATCTGCGCAAAGCGCAGTGATCAAGCTCCCTGCGAGGAACGAAGCGGCTCCGGCAGGGAGAAGGGCCGGGGATGAGGTCTCAGAGAAATGCTACTCAAACAACTCATTCTTGCTGCGGGGGCGGCGGCTGTCGAGCCACTTGAAGCGCTTGAGACGCATGGAGGGCAGATCGGCCTTGTCGAGCGGCGTAAGTGTGTTGTGGTTCTCCTTCAGCAGGCGGATGGTCTTTATCTTCTGATCGCTGAACACAACGATGAGGCTGTCGCCGGTGGCCTGCTGCACGCCAATGTATGCACCATGGTCGTCGGTGGAATAGTAGATGGCCTCGGCATTGGGGTAGACCTTCATCTGCTCGATGGTGTTGTTGCGGAACCACGCCTTGATGAAGCGCCCCTGCACCTGGTCGTATAGCTGCGCTTTTTCAGGCCCGGAGCGGGAGACCATGAAGCCATTGTTGGGCACATAAATGTTGCGCAGCTTGTTGCTGTCCATCAGCAGGTTAATGGTATCGCCCGTTATCTGGCTGCTCCGCGACCACGCCACCGGCGCATAAATGAGGCGGATGGTAGAGTCGTGCCGGGTATAAACAACACTGTCGCACACCGCCTGCAGCGAGTCGGAGAAGATGCGCACATGATGGAAGCCGGTGAAGAAGAGCGGCGCAGAAGTATCGGCCTGGGCAGTGTCGGCCACTACCACAGCGGTAACAGCAGGTTCTTTTTTAGGCTTCTTCTTTTTGCCTTTGGCAGGCGCCTGCGGGCTGCTGGCCTGGCTTTCAGCGTTAGGGGATGTAACGGCAACGGTTGTGGCAGCAGCGGTGGAGTCTTTAGCAATGGCTTTATACCCTACCTCGGGCGCAGAGTAAAAAGTATCGGCGCGCACATAGAGCGTGTCCTTGCCATTGGCCTGCACCAGCACGGGTTTCACGTACGCCCATAATACCCGCTTCTTGCGGTAGTAAATGGTTTTGCCACAGTAGAGTATGGAGTGGTTGGTTGTGTCCCACGCTATAACATGGCCATAACCATAGCCATAGCCGGTAAGCTTGTTGTAATAGAGTGTATCGCCCTCTATATACTGGTCGGCATTGGTGATGCTGGAGTGCTCCACAAAATAGGCCTCGCCCTTCAACTGGTCGTAGTAGCCATTGGTGGTGCGCAGCGTTTGCCGCCCGCTATCGCCCACCACCACAGACTTTGCGAAGAAGCGGCTGAGCCTGGTCTCGGTATTATAGGCAATGTCTTCGGAGTGGGTAACCGACTGCGGGTCCACAATACGGGCATCACCCTTGAAGCGGGCCTCCTTGGTGTGGCCATCATATTCGCCGGCCTTGCTGGTGATAACGGTAGAGTCGTTGGTGAGCTTGCCCCAGTTATCGTAAGTGGCCATCTTGGTGCCGAGGTTGTAGGTAAGCTCCTCGCACTCCATATTGTTCTTGCCATCGGTAAGGTGCACATCGCCACTCATGAAGGCCAGCTTCTGGTTGGCGGTGTAGCGCAGGTAGTCGCTGGTGGCCTGTGTGCCATCTTGCTGGGCAATGCGCACATGGCCAAATGCCTCGGCAATATTGGTGGTCTCGTTACGGATGAGGCTATCGCAATACAGGGTATCGGTGCCCTGCTGCATCACCACATCGCCAATGGAGCGCTGGAACTCGCCGGAATCCGTCTTCACGCCCACGATGACACGCGCATTGAGGATGTTGATGCGCACCTTGCCTGCAGTATCGGCCTGTGGCCCCTGTGCATGCGCTGCAACAGCCATGAACAGACAGCAAAGCAACATGCCTTGCCGGAGAATATTATGCAGGGTGCGGTAATGCAACATGTATATTACTGGCCGGAATCGGCGCCTTTTTTCTTTTTGCCGCCAAAGATACTCACGTTTATATAACGCTTAGGGTGCGCTTTAAGATCGGCCAGCAGCTTATCGAGCGAGCTGAGCGAGCTGGTGAGGTTGTTGTACAGGTTCTTGTCATTGACCAGCAGACCCATAGAGCCCTGGTTGTTGTTCACCTTGGTCATCACATCGCGAAGCTGTGCGGTGGTGGTCTCCAGCTCGGCCAGTGTTTTCTGAATAGGCGCATTGGCCACCTGGTTAGAGACGCTGTTGAGGTTGTTGATGAGGTGATGCAGGGTATCGCTGCTGTTGGCCAGCGTAGCGGTGAAGGTATTGGTATTGTGCACAATGCCGGATATCTCCGTGTTCTCGTGGTTGAGGTTGGCAGATATGGCCGAGAGGTTATCGGCAGTTATCTTAACCGCCTTGATGGCATCGGATATCACCTGGCGGTTCTCAGCTCCCGCAATAACGTTGATGCCGGCAATAGCAGTATCGAGCGAGGACACTGTTTGCCGCAGGCTGCGGATAAGGGGCGTCATCTGATCGCTGATGTTGTCGATGATGCCGGGCTCTTCGGTAGTTGAGAGGGTATCGCCGGGCTTCGTGAGCGCACCATTGCCGAGGTCGAGCCGGATCATTTTCGTACCGGTAATGAAGTCGAGCGAAGTGAGCGCGGCAATAGTGCCCTTAGGTATGTCCACATTCTTGCCCACAGAAATAGTGACCAGCACGCCCTTGCCCTCTACCAGTTTGGTGCCGGACACGCGCCCGATGGTAAGGCCGCGGATCTGCACGGCGGCGGAATTCTGGAGATTCTGGGCATCGCCATAGAAACAATAATATTCTTTATTGTCGGCAAAGATGCTGCTACCCTTCAGGAAGTAGAATCCGAAAAAAAAGATGATCAGCGACACAGTGACAAGGATGCCAATTTTCGCTTCCCGGGATAGACTCATATAAAGGTATCAAGCAAAATGAACTGCAAAAATAAAGCCAATAGGCATATAAAGGGCCAAATGCGGCCCGTACAAAGACAATAAGGGGTGAAGTATTTATTATCGTAATATAACGAAAACTTGAGCAGGCATCAAAATGCAGGCCGTTTTTTAACAAATTTACCCCTTATACATCCGGCAAAAAGTTGTAAATTGTAAGTAATAAGAAATGACAATATGACGTTTAGAAATCGCCAATTTTGCGCCCCATTTCGGAAAGAATGGTTATCCACATCGGTTAAATAAATTTTAGCAACCGCGGAACGAGTTTTACTAACTTAGCTGTCACCGCCTTGCAAAGGCACCCTGCCAACCGACCATTTAAATTAACCAGCAAACAAAATTGTTTTACAGATGACCGCCAAAAACAACACAAAGGGCTTACAATTCAGCCGTCACTATACCAAAGAAGGCAAGAGTCCTTTTGACCTGTTTGAATATGACCTGCGCACTTCGGTGATCCGCAACCCGAACGGCGAAAAGGTGTTTGAGATGACGAATGTGGAGGTGCCGAAGCACTGGAGCCAGATAGCTACAGACATACTGGCGCAGAAGTATTTCCGCAAGGCAGGTGTGCCGCAGGCCGATGGAACGAGCGGCCGCGAGACATCTATAAAACAAGTGGCGCACAGGCTGGCAGATTGCTGGCGGCACTGGGGCATGGAGTATGGTTACTTTGCATCTGCACAGGATGGTCAGGTATTCTATGACGAGCTGGTGTATAGCATACTGGAGCAAAGCTGCGCGCCCAATTCGCCGCAGTGGTTCAATACCGGTCTGTATAACACCTATGGCATAGACGGGAATGCGCAGGGCCACTATTATGTGGACCCAAAGACGGGCAGGCTGGAACGCTCGAAGAATGCATACGAGCGCCCGCAACCGCATGCCTGTTTCATACTGAGTGTGGATGATGACCTGGTGAATGAAGGCGGCATCATGGATCTGTGGGTGCGCGAGGCGCGCATCTTCAAATATGGATCGGGTGTGGGCACCAACTATTCCAATATACGTGCAGAGGGTGAAAAACTGAGTGGCGGCGGCACATCGAGCGGGTTGATGAGCTTCCTGAAGATAGGCGACCGTGCAGCAGGGGCCATTAAGAGCGGCGGCACTACACGCCGTGCGGCAAAGATGGTTTGCCTGGACCTCGACCACCCGGAAGTGGTGGAATTCATAGACTGGAAAGTACAGGAAGAGAAGAAAGTGGCTGCGCTGATAGCAGCCGGTTATTCGTCAGACTATGAGGGCGAGGCATACAGAACAGTATCTGGCCAGAACTCGAATAATTCTGTGCGCATACCCAATGCCTTTTTCCACGCGCTGGACAATAATGAAGACTGGACAATGACCGCCCGTAGCACGGGCAAGGCCATGAAATCGATACCAGCCAAAGAGCTGTGGGAAAAGATAAGCTATGCTGCATGGCGCTGCGCCGACCCCGGCACACAGTATGATACCACCATCAACGAATGGCATACGTGCCCAGAGGGCGGGGCGATAAGAGCATCGAATCCATGCTCTGAGTACATGTTCCTGGACAATACTGCCTGCAATCTTGCATCGCTGAACCTGCGCAGATTCTTCAACGAAGACAACAGCACATTTGATGTGGGCGGGTTTGAATATATGGTGCGGCTGTGGACCGTGGTGCTGGAAGTATCTGTGCTGATGGCACAGTTCCCATCGCCGGAAGTGGCGCAACTGAGCTATGACTACCGCACACTGGGCCTGGGCTATGCCAACCTGGGATCGATGCTGATGGTGAGCGGCATTGCCTATGACAGTGACGAAGGCCGCGCAATAGCCGGGGCGATCTCTGCTATCATGAATGGTGTTGCTTACCGCACGTCGGCTGAGATGGCGAGGACATTGGGCGCGTTCCCAAGGTACCAGGAAAATAAAGAACACATGATGCGCGTGATGCGCAATCACCGTGCGGCTGCATACGATGCCACTGACGCATATGAGGGCCTGCAGATAAGACCATCGGGCATCAATGCCAAGTATTGCCCGGACTACCTGCTGAAATCGGCAACGCGTGCATGGGATGAGGCGGTGCAGATGGGAGAGCAGTTTGGCTACCGCAACGCACAGGCAACCGTGATAGCGCCAACCGGCACCATAGGCCTGGTGATGGACTGCGACACAACAGGCGTAGAGCCTGATTTTGCACTGGTAAAATTCAAGAAGCTGAGCGGTGGCGGATATTTCAAGATCATCAACCAGTCGATACCGGCGGCGCTGAAGAAGCTGGGATATAAGCCAGACGAGGTAGATGCAATAGTGAAATATGCAAAAGGCCACGGCACGTTTGCCGGCGCGCCATTCATCAATCACCAGAGCCTGAGTGAAAAAGGTTTTATAGGTGACGAGTTGAAGAAGCTGGACGCCGCCGTTGAAAGCGCGTTTGAGATAGGATTCGTGTTCAACGTATATACACTTGGCGAAAGCTGCCTGCAGCGGCTGGGCTTTACGGCAGAGCAGTATTATGCACCGGACTTCAGCCTGCTGCATGAGCTGGGCTTTACCGATGAAGAGATAGAAGCAGCCAACGATTACGCCTGCGGCACCATGACCGTAGAAGGCGCACCGGGGCTGAAAGCTGAGCACTTGCCGGTATTTGACTGCGCCAACAAGTGCGGCAAAAAAGGTGAGCGCTATATACATGCACATGGCCACATCCGCATGATGGGGGCTGTGCAGCCGTTCATCAGCGGGGCGATATCGAAGACCATTAACCTGCCGAATGAAGCAACCGTTGAAGAAATAAAGGACTGCTATTACCTGAGCTGGCAACTGGGTCTGAAGGCCTGCGCGTTGTACAGGGACGGATCGAAACTGAGCCAGCCGCTGAGCAACAAGAGCGATAGCAAGAAGAAAGACGAGAATAAGGAAGAAGCTGCTGTTGCGGTGAACGCAGATGACAGTCAGATAGTGGATATGAGCAAGCTGACCATCAATGAGCTGCTGGAAGAAGTGAACAGGCGCGTGCAGGAAAGCCCTGATACGCAACTGAAACGCGAACTGAGCCGCATTGTGGAACGCAAGCAATTGCCGGCCAAGCGCAGAGGCTACACCATTAAGGGCAAGGTAGGCGGACAGGCCATGTTCCTGCGGACGGGTGAATATAATGATGGTACGCTGGGCGAGATATTCATAGATATGGCCAAGGAAGGCGCTACCATGCGCAGCATGCTCAATAGCTTTGCCATAGCCATTTCCGTAGGCCTGCAGTATGGTGTGCCGCTGGAAGAGTATGTGGACAAGTTCATCTTCTCGCGCTTTGAGCCATCCGGTATGGTAGAGCATCCGAATATCAAATCGGCCACATCTGTGCTCGATTATGTGTTCCGCTTGCTGGCTTATGAATACCTGGACCGCGAAGACCTGGTGCATGTACCGGATCCGAACAAGCGTCCGCACCACGAAGAGGCGCAGGAGGCCATTCAGCGCGAATTATCGCAAGTGCGCATCACCGCCCCGCAAACGCCACATCCTAAACCGAAGGCTGCTGCACCAGCACTCACGCCATCGCCGATGGCAGTAACAGCGCAGAACAGCGCCGAACTAAAGAAGCTGATGGGCACCAGTGCCGATGCGCCTGCCTGCCGCAATTGCGGCAACATCACGCTCCGCAACGGCACCTGCTATATGTGCCCTAACTGTGGAACGACAACGGGATGCAGTTAGAAATAAAAAGGAAAAGTGAAAAGGTAAAAGTGTGTTTGGTTCGTAAGTGGAAAGTAGCAATTCGTAAGAGTGGATCGATGCTTGTGAATAACGTGGCGAGGATATTTTTGACCGTTCTTGCGAGCGGTAGTTTTTATGCACATGCGCTTCCGGTTTCACCATCGCGGGATTCGTCACATGTGACGAACAGTACTTTACATCATCCTTCTTACTATTCTTTTTTTTTCACACCCGATGACTTTTTTTGTATACTAGATGATACGTCAAATATTCCTAAAACGATGTTTTGGCCTAATGCTATGCACGATCGTATGGCTTGCTCCCCCGGATTTGTTGCGATTTTTCCTGTGAGTTCCGGTTATGTGAAGGCAGATATAGATATACTTGAAACTGAAAACGATAGCATCAGCCTCGCCATGTTCGACCATGTTGTGCAGGGAAATATCCGTATTACTATAGGCAATTTAGAACTATTTGATTGCGCTTCTTCTACCATTGTTTCAGAGATACCACTTGCTCCTGGTAACTACGGCGTGCGCGTATATTTTCAAAATCTCGTTGAGAGAAATGTAAATGAGAAAAATTACCGTTATAGAATAGAAATATGGCCGTCCGCGAATGTTGAACAGAAAGTGCTGAAGCAGTTGAAGAGATAGTGGGGTCACGAGTGCTTTTGGCCGTGAAGAATGTAAATTTCATAGAACCGCGACCGACACATAAAATCTTACCGCCAAACATTACTTTTACAAGCATGAAAAAGATCCTTTTCGTACTGGCGCTGGGCGCTACGATGCTGGCTGCCTGTGGTGGCGGCGGTTACGACAATCCGAGGCTTACCCTGAAGCCGGGTGCGCTTATCGATAAGCAGGAGATGCCGGTTAAAGGTGCGCAGGGTGGTGTATATCGCGTGACGCTGACGGCCGACAGCCTTATCTCTACCGGTGTGTACAGCGTGAATGCCATTTATGGCAATGATACTGCCAACGGCCGCTTTACCATGCCCAAGGAAGTGGAACACTTTAAACTGAAAATGGTGGTGTGCGATTCGCTGCCCTATACCTATATCATCGGCTTCATGCTGCCCAAAGACACTACTTTCTACGATTACTTCCAGGTGACGGGCTCGCACAACCAGATATCTATGAACTATACGAAGGCGTATTCTTTTTAAGTCAAAAGGCAAAAGTGAAAAGCTTGAAGTAGTCGTAAGTAGAAAGTCGTAAGTCGTAAGAAACAGGCCACGAGTGCGATGGGAGGTTAGGGGGAATGATTCACATTGTGACGGGAAAATTAATGTTGGCTTAATATTGAAACCTCTTACTTTACTGGCTTAATTAGAACCAATGAATATTCCGGTAGTTGACCTTTCTGACTTCCTGAAGGGAGATGAGCAGCGTAAGCAAAATTTTGTACAGCAATTAGGCAGGGCCTTTGAAGAGACGGGGTTTGTTGCGGTGAAGAATCACACTATTCCTGCCGACCTGATCGGTGGGCTGTACCAGCATGTGGAAGAATTTTTTGCGCTGCCGCTGGCCGAAAAGAAAAGCTATGAAATACCTGGCCTGGCGGGCCAGCGGGGTTATACATCATTCGGGCAGGAGCATGCCAAGGGTTTTGACGCTCCGGATCTAAAAGAGTTCTTCCAGTTTGGACAGGAAGTAACGGACAGCGACCCTGTGAAGAATGAGTACCCGGAAAATGTGACCGTGCATGAAGTGCCTGCATTTACCCCAACATTACTGAAGGCTTACAGGGCTTTTGAACAGAGTGGTAATGCGCTGCTGCAGGCTATTGCCCTATACCTGGGGCTTGATGAGCATTATTTTGATGCATACGTGCACAATGGCAATTCGATACTGAGGGCCATTTACTATCCGCCAATAACGCAGGAGCCAAAATCGGCAATACGTGCCGAGCAGCACGAGGATATCAACCTCATCACCCTGCTGGTGGGTGCATCGGCTGATGGCCTGCAGATACTGAGCAAAACAGATGAGTGGTTGCCGGTGACCTCTGAGGCCGGTGAAATAGTGGTGAACGTAGGGGATATGCTGCAGCGCCTCACCAACAACAGGCTACGCAGTACCACACACCGCGTTGTGAACCCTCCGCGCGAGAAATGGGCGACGCCACGTTTTTCCATCCCTTACTTCCTGCACCCGAAAAGTGCTATGAGCCTGGCCTGCCTGGCAAGTTGCGTGGATGCAGACCACCCGAAGGCTTATGAGGACTATACCGCCGGGCAATACCTGGATGAGCGCCTGCAGGAAATTGGGCTGAAAAAGTAGATATACTGCTTCTTTTTGTGCTGAATTGTGGTTTATACCCTATATTTGTGAAATCCCGGGCTACTCAAACGCCCTTGCCGTTACCCACCTGCGGCGTGATTTTTGACAATTATCAGCGGAGCTATAAATGGCCCCGTAACCTTTACACAAAAAGAAACATGGAGTATAATACAACGCGAAGCCAGTTGCTGATGCCCGAATATGGCCGCAACGTGCAGAAGATGGCAGAGTTTCTGCTGACGATAGAAGACCCTGAGCGCAGGATGAAGAATGCGGAAGTGGTTATAGAACTCATGGGGATTCTGAATCCGCACCTGAAGACAATAGAAGACTATAAGCATAAGTTGTGGGATCACCTGCACCAGATGACCGACTTCAAGCTGCAAGTAGATTCCCCCTACCCGGCGCCAACACCCGAATCGGTATTCAAAAAGCCGGAAGTACTTCCTTATCCGCAGCAGAGCATCAAGTTACGCCACCTGGGCAGAAACGTGGAGCAGTTGCTGGAAAGGGCTGTTGCAGAAACCAACGAAGAGAAGAAACAGGGACTGACACAGACCATAGGTTATTATATGAAGCTGGCATACGGCAACTGGCACCGGGAGCCTGTGCACGACGATATGATAAAAAGCGAGATGACCGAAATTTCGCACGGTGCGCTGAAATATGAGACCGGTGGCTACAAGGTGCATTTTGACATCAACAGCAACAATAATAATAACAATAACAACCGCCAGAACTTCAAGCAGCGCAACAACGGCAACGGCAACAATAACAACAACAACCGTGGCTTTAAAGGGAACGCTAACCAATTGCAGGGGCCGGGTGGCAATAACAACAGCAACCGCAACTTCAATAACAGCAATGCAGCCAACGGCAGCAGTAACAACCAGGGCAGCGGCGGTTTTAAGTACAAGAAATATAAGAACAAAAATAAACAGCAATAACGGGCAGGTTTATGAATGCTTTTGAGATCAGGGGCGGACATAAGCTCTCCGGCTCTATTACGCCACAGGGTGCCAAGAATGAAGCACTGCAGGTGCTTTGCGCTGTGCTGCTGACCGATGAGCCGGTGACCCTGCACAATGTTCCCAACATTATTGATGTAAACACGCTGATAGAACTGCTGGAGGATATGGGCGTGGCGGTGCAACGCCCATCTGACAATACAGTTGTACTGAACGCATCGGGCATTGACCCCGACTATTTTACCACACACGCTTTTAAGAAGAAGTCGGGCAAGCTGAGGGGCACGGTGATGCTTGCCGGGCCTATGCTGGCACGCTTTCACAAAGCATACATCCCGCAGCCGGGTGGCGACAAGATAGGCCGCAGGCGGCTGGATACGCATATCCTGGGCTTTGAAAGGATGGGTGTCACCTTCCATTATGATGCGGAAGCGCAGATGTTCTCGCTCGATGGCAAGGATATGCACGGCGCCTACATACTTATGGAGGAGCCGTCTGTAACGGGTACGGCCAACCTGCTGATGGCTGCTGTGCTGGCGCCAGGCATTACCACCATTTACAATGCTGCCTGTGAACCCTATGTGCAGCAACTTTGCCACATGCTGAACAGCATGGGGGCTAAAATAACGGGCATCAGCTCGAACCTGCTGACCGTGGAAGGCGTGGAGCGGCTGCATGGCTGCACCCACACGCTGCTGGCCGATATGATAGAAGTAGGCTCGTTCATAGGCCTCGCGGCAATGACGCAGAGCGAACTAACGATAAAGAATGTGAATGTGCCTATGCTGGGCGTTATACCGGATACATTCCGCAGGCTGGGCATAGTGATAGATGTGCAAGGCGATGACCTGCATATACCTGCGCAGGAGCAGTATAAGATACATAAGTTCATAGACGGATCGGTGCTGACGGTGTATGACCACCCGTGGCCGGGATTTACGCCCGACCTGATAAGCATAGTGCTGGTGACCGCCACACAAGCCAAGGGCACCCTGCTGGCACACCAGAAGATGTTTGAGAGCCGCCTGTTCTTTGTAGATAAGCTGATAGAAATGGGCGCCCAGATAGTGCTCTGCGACCCGCACCGGGCCGTGGTAATAGGACTGGACAGGCAAGTGCCCCTGCGCGGTATCAACATGGTGTCGCCCGATATACGTGCAGGTGTGGCATTGCTGATAGCAGCGCTGTCTGCCAATGGCAAGAGTACCATCCAGAATATACACCAGATAGACCGTGGTTACGAACGTATAGACGAGCGGTTAAATGCGCTTGGCGCAGACATTACCAGGATCTAGGCCATTACCTCTTCCGAGTCAACAAGCTGCAAAGCCAGGTCCTTCATGGAAGGATAGATGTACTGGTAAGCAGGCTTTTTGCTGCTGGGAATATCACTGTCCTCAATAGCTATTATGTAAATGATAGACTGAGGGATCTCCAGTACTTCGCAAATTTTAGCGACAGTGCGTGGATGAGGCCTCTTGATGTCGTTCTCGATCTGAGACAGAGCCGTCTGGGATATCTCGCACTTTTCGGCGAGTTCCCATTGCGAGATCTCAAGACGTTTTCTGATAGATTTGATTGCAGATCCGATTTTCATAGTTACAGGGAGTTAAAAAAATTTGTACAAAATTAGTGGTTATGAGCGCCAAAGGCAGGTTATAGTTTTACTAAATGGTTACCTATTCGTCATCGTTCCGTAATAATCCGAGGTGCTCGGCGCTCACCATTTGCATAGCGAGGCTCTTTATAGAAGGATATATCAATTTGTATGCCTTCTTTTTGCTTTCAGGGATATCCACGTCTTCCATAGCCACGATGTAGATGATAGATTCAGGGACATCGAGAACGTTACATATCTTTTCCAGCGTCTTAGGGCTCGGACGTTTGATGTTATTTTCTATCTGAGAGAGGGACGTCTGAGATAGGCTACATTTCTCAGCGAGTTCCCATTGGGGTATGCCCAGTTTTTTTCTTATGGATTTAATAGCCGAGCCAATATTCATCGATAGGTTAAAAATTTCGTGCTAAAATTGAACTTTCTGTTATAACTAAATATAATAATTTAAACATATAGTTCATAATACCTTTAATAGACGTCAGTTTACCGGAAATAGTTTGTGTAAGCGCTATAATGTTTACTGGCCGACCAATAAGCTGCGTTGGTGAATTAACGTGCAATTTCACGGAAAATGGATGTAAAGGTGATAGAATAACTTCTATTTTATGACAAGACAGGGGATATTTAACACTTTGTAAATATTGAATGACATTCCATAAGTTTTATATCTAATTCAAACATTACACATGTTTTTAATTGAATAATTTCTTTCTTTATTATAAAGAATATGAGTATCAATGTTCCTGAACTATATAAAATGTTATCGGATAATTATTTTGGATGACTTAAAAATGATTAACAATATTTTATTACCCGGCGAATCTGCGGCTCGTTTTTTTTCTGTCAAATTTGCGTCAGTTATATAACTATATGCGTTCTTTACGGTTCACCTTACTGATCATCCTCTTTGGCTTTTTTGCCAATATATGTAACATCTATGGCCAGGCGGGTGCTGCACCAGCTGTAACCGGCAAAGTAGCCGGCAAAATAGTAGATGATAAAAACCAACCGGTATCTTATGCGACGGTAACACTGATGCGTGCCGACTCCAGCGTAGTGAACGGAGACCTGTCGAAAGACGACGGTACATTCAGCATCTCGCCAACGGGTTTAGGGCATTTTGTACTGCGCATCGAATCGATAGGTGTTGCCACAAAATTCATTGCAGTGAATGTTACTACAGATTCTAACCAGAAAGACCTTGGGAGTGTGCGCCTGGTGCAGACACAGAAGTCGCTGAACGAAGTGAGCGTGGTGGGTGAAAAGCCGGTGGTGGAAATGAAAGTGGACAAGAAGGTTTTTAATGTAGAAAAGAATATAACCACGGCAGGCGGAAGTGCTACAGATGTATTGCAGAACGTGCCGTCTGTGTCGGTAGATGCGGATGGAAACGTGAGTCTGCGCGGCAACAGCAATGTGACCATATTAATAGACGGCAAACCATCTACCCTGCTGGGATCGGACGTAACATCGGCATTACAGAGCCTGCCTGCTGGAAGCATAGAAAGCGTGGAGGTGATCACCAATCCATCGGCCAAATATGATGCGCAAGGCACGACCGGCATTATCAATATAGTGCTGAAACACGATGCCAAGCTGGGCATCAATGGCTCGGCTACTCTGGGCGCAGGCACCAACGATAAATACAATGGCAACCTGAGTCTGAACGTGCGCAAAGGCAAGTGGAACGCCTTCCTCAACAGCAGCTTCCGCCTCAACAGCAGTTGGAATGACGTGACTACCGACCGCACCGACAAGAAACCCGACAGCGCTACGGGCATCACCCACAGCTACCATACGTTTGAGCATGTGCCGAGGCACTTTGATGGCAATTTCAACACCATCGGGGTAAGTTATGATCCTGATAAATTCAACAGTTTCACACTCACCGAGAATGTGAATATCATGCACTTTGGCTTTAAGGACTATAGTAATTACAATGTTTACAGCAATTCAAACGAGACAGGCAGTTCTATCTTCCATGATAACAGGTATTCTGAATTTGCCGGCGGGCCGGTTTCTTCTTCTTCTGCGCTCGACTACCGCAAGAAGTTCAAAAAGAAAGATGAGGAGCTGAGTGTAGATGCAACGTATGCCTACACCACCATAAAAAAGACCAATACCTACAAAACCTACCTGGACTCAAATGGCGTAAGCCTGCCCTATTCGCCTATAAGCGAAACATCGCCGGGCAGTGGCAACAACACCACGGTGAATGTGTGGGCGGATTATACCGACCCGTTGTTTACTGCGAACGGAAAGCTGGGCCTTGGGTTCAAATCGCAATTCTACTGGTTCAACTCATCGGGCGTGCCCCTTGTGGACAGCACAGGCAGACAACAGGTGGTTGACCAGACGCTGGTATCGGACTACAGCTACAAGCAACAGATACATGCGGGGTATGTAAACTGGAACGACCAGATAGGTAAATTCAGCTACCAGGCGGGTGTGCGGCTGGAAGATGCGGAATATGACGGCAGCGGCTATGTGCCCACCTATGCCACCTTTCACAACAGTTTCCTGAACCTGTTCCCTTCTGCATTTGTAAGCTACCAGTTGCCAAACCAGCAAAGCATATACCTGAATTATAGCCGGCGCACCAACAGGCCGGGCTTTATGCAGTTGCTGCCATTCAAAGACTTCTCCAACCCCGGCACGGTGAATATGGGTAACCCCGGACTGGTGCCTGAGTTCATCAACAACATAGAATTTGCCTACTCCAAGAGCGATAACAAGGGCAACAACATCATAGTGAGTACCTACTATACCTATACAGAGAACCTGACCGAAAGGATAACACGGCCTATTACCGCTGCCGACAGCGTGAACGGGCTGAACCCGGCAATGGGCCTGCTTTCCACCCCGCTGAACATAGCACATGGACAGACCTACGGACTTGAAGGAACAGGGCACTTCCAGATATTGCCGATATGGGATGCAACGCTGAATGCCAACTTTTTTGAGAACAAGCTGACCGTTGGCAACAACAATATATATGGCATACCAGACAACAGTGGTTTCACCTGGTTCGGCAAAGTGAACACCAGCGTGAAGTTGCCGAAAGGATTTACGCTGCAGGTGAATGCCAACTACGAGTCGCCAAAGGTGGTAGCACAGGGAACATTGAGCGACACCTGGTGGATGGATGTGGCAGTGCGTAAAAACTTCTTTAAGAACAAAGCCACCCTGGTGCTGAACTGCTCAGACATTTTTAATACACACCGGTTCATTACCAACTATAACACGGACTACTACGTAGAGACCATAAACAGGGTTAAAGAAACACGCGTGGGCAATATCACCTTCACATACCGGTTTGGCAAAACGGATATAGGCAGCAAGCAGGGTGCAGGCAAAAAAAGCAAGCAGCCGGATGACAAGCTGAAGCCTGAAAAGCCCAACGAAGAAGACCGCGATAAGAACATGAAGGAAGGAGACGATGACAACGGCGGCGGCGGCATGGGTGGCGGCGGTGGCCAGGGCGGACCTGGTGGCGGCCAGAAAGGTGGCGGCGGCACCAAATGATGAATGGCACGAAACTTGACACGGAAAGAGGATGAACATTATAGCAAAAGTGATAACAGGGGCGGCCATTTGCATGGTTATGAGTAACCACGCAGAAGCCCAGTTTTTTAAGAACCTGAAGGATAAGGCCAACAGCATTATTGGTAACGACAAAGACCCCAAGACAGGGCTGAGCACATCGGAAATAGCGGACGGGCTGAAGGATGCGCTGAACGTGGGTGCGAAGAATGCTACCGGCCAGGTATCGGCCCCCAACGGCTTTTTTGGCAATGCACTGATAAAGGTGCTGATGCCGCCTGAGGCAAAGAAGGTAGAGAACACCCTGCGCGAAATTGGATTTGGGAAATATGTGGACGATGCGATACTTTCCATGAACCGCGCGGCGGAAGATGCAAGCACAAAGGCACTGCCCATTTTTCTGAATGCGATAAAGAACATGACGATACAGGATGCCGTGAGCATACTGAATGGCAACAATGATGCTGCCACACAATACCTGAAAGCCAAGACGAGCGCGCAACTGACCGCGGCTTTTAAGCCGGTGATACAGGAATCGCTGGACAAAGTGAATGCCACCAAGTACTGGACTCAGGTATTTGATACCTACAACCAATTGCCTACCACCTTCAACAAAGTGAACCCCGACCTGGCGGCATATGTCACCGAGCGGGCACTGAACGGCGTGTTTGTGTACATAGCTGAAGAGGAGGCCAAGATCCGCATGAACCCGGCAGCAAGGGTGACCGACCTGCTGAAAAAGGTGTTTGCCAAGTAATGTGGTGGAATGCGGCAATGTGATGAATGCGGCAATGGAAGTCAAAAGTCAAAAGTAATAACCTCAAAGTGGCTAATTGAGTACAGTATAAATTGGCGTGAGTGTGCCGGGTGCGGCCCGGGGTAAGGGGCATAACAGGTTTGTGGCTGAAGAGAATCATTGAAAGGGGCGGGGAAACCCGCCCTTTTTTATGTGTCACTGGGGTTGTGGTTAAAAATTTCTTTCAAAAATTATATTGATAATCAATTAGTTGCAGCGGTACTAAAAATTTTTTTAATGAAATTTTTGGTGCAATCGTTGGTGAAATTTACCTTTGCCGTCCCAAAATTACCCGGTGTTCGTGCCGGGTTGTATCAACAGACAGAAACATATACAACAAGATGAGACATTTAAGTTTTAAAACACAGTCGGCCAACGAGAAGATCGTAAAACGCGACTGGTATGTAGTTGACGGTACCAACCAGACCGTAGGCCGCATGTGCTCTAAGATAGCGAGCATACTGCGTGGCAAGAACAAGGCATATTATACTCCGCATTTCGATTGCGGCGATTATGTGATCGTTGTTAACAGCGCTAAGGTGGTATTTACCGGCAACAAGCTGGAAGACAAGGAATACCAGACCTATTCCATGTATCCGGGTGGCCAGAAGATAGAAACAGCAAAGAACTTGCTGAGCCGCCGTCCGAACCTGGTGGTTGAGCGTGCTGTAAAGGGTATGCTGCCTAAGAACCGCCTGGGCCGTGCAATGGTGAAGAAGCTCTTCGTTTACGAAGGCGCCGAGCATCCGCACAAGGCACAGTCACCAAAGGAATTGAAAATAGCGTAAGCCGATAAACAATAACGATCAATAACCATTCAATCAATAAAATGGAAAAGCAAAAAAATTCAGTTGGCCGTCGTAAAGAAGCAGTTGCCCGCGTGTATATGAACAAAGGCACCGGCAACATCACGGTTAACGAAAGGAATTATAAAGAGTATTTTTCGCTCATGTACCTGCAGAACCAGGTAGAACTGCCGCTGAAGTCGATAGAAGGCATCAATTCATTTGACGTTGTGGTGAATGTGCAGGGTGGTGGCATCAAGGGCCAGGCAGAAGCCATTAAGATGGGTATAGCCCGTGCGCTGTGCGAGATCAATCCGGAGTATCGCCCTGCTTTGAAGAAGCTGGGACTGATGACCCGCGACAGCCGCTCTGTAGAACGCAAGAAATTTGGTAAACGCAAAGCACGCCGCAGCTTCCAGTTCTCTAAACGCTAATGCGGGAGGAGACGCAGATATTGCGCAACAATTTTTAACCAACAAGAAATTACTCAAATGGAAGATAATAAAACATTGCATCAGCAATTACTTGAAGCGGGCGTTCACTTCGGCCACCTCAAAAAGAAATGGAATCCCAAGATGCTGCCATACATCTTTGCTGAAAAAAATGGCATTCATATCATTGATTTGAACAAGACCATTGATGGCCTTGACGAAGCTGCAGCGGCGCTGAAATCTATAGCTAAGAGCGGCAAGAAGGTGATGTTCGTCGCTACCAAGAAGCAGGCTAAGGAAATAGTGGCGGAAGCCGCTGCGAAGGTGAATATGCCTTTCGTAACTGAGCGCTGGCTGGGTGGTATGCTCACAAACTTTGCCACTATCCGCAAGAGCGTGAAGAAGATGCTGAGCATTGAAAAAATGCTGGAAGACGGTACTATGGACAGCGTGACCAAGAAGGAGCGCCTGACCCTGACCCGCAGCAAGGACAAAATGGAAAAAGTTCTGGGTGGTATCTCCCAGATGGGCCGCACTCCTGCAGCGCTGTTCATCGTGGACATCAGCCATGAGCATATTGCGCTGGCAGAAGCCAAGCGCCTGGGTATCACCACATTTGCGATGGTGGATACGAACAGCGACCCTTCGAAGGTTGACTTTGCGATCCCATCGAATGATGATGCTACAAAATCTATCTCTATCATCACCAGCTACCTGACCGCTGCCATTATGGAAGGCCTTCAGGAACGCTCTCAGGTGAAGGATGAGGAAGAAAACTCAGAAGAGACCAACGAGCGCGTACGTGGCCTGGAAGTAGGTGAAGAAGATGGTGAAGGCGGACGCCGTGGCGGCGGCCGTGGCCGTGGTGCTGCAGCCGGTGGTGGTGCAGGCGCTGGCCGTGGTGCTGCAGCTGGTGGCGGCGCTGGCCGTGGCGGTGCAGGCCGTGGTGGTGCAGGTGGCGGTGGCAACCGTGGTGGTGGTGGCAGTCGCCCAGGTGGCGGCGGCGGCAACCGCAGCGGAGCCGGTGCGAGCCGTCCGGGTGGTGGCGCTCCACGCCGCTAACAGCCCTTAAAGCGATAGCATAGAATTTTAATATTTCATTAAAGCCCCTTATGCCGGGGCTTTAATGATAAAAAGCGAACTTTGCACATCTTAAAAAATATTTAAAGACTTATACAATGAGTACAGTAGCAATAACAGCAGCAGACGTAAACAAGCTGCGCCAGCAGACGGGCGCCGGAATGATGGACTGTCGCAAGGCCCTGACCGAAAGCAATGGCGATTTTGAAGCAGCTATTGATTACCTGCGCAAAAAGGGCCAGAAGGTAGCCGCTAACCGCAGCGACCGCGATGCCAAGGAAGGCGTGGTGATAGCCAAGGCCAATGCCGACTACACTTACGGCGTGCTGGTGAACCTGAGCTCTGAAACAGACTTCGTAGCGAAGAATGAAGATTTCATCGCGTTCTCTCAGCAGATAGCTGATATAGCCCTGGCTACCAAGGTAACTACCACAGACGACCTGAAGGCTTGCCAGATGGAAGGTGCAACTATAGGCGAAAAACTGCTGGAAGTAGTGGCCAAGATCGGCGAGAAAATAGACATCGTGCGTTTTGAGCAGGTAACTGCTGCTGCGGTGATCCCTTACATACACTCTGGCTACCGCATTGGTGTGCTGGTGGGCATGAACGAAGCCGCTAACGACGCAATAGTTGCCGCAGGCAAGGACGTGGCCATGCAGATAGCTGCAATGAAGCCGCTGGCTGTTGATGCTGACAGCGTATCTGCCGACATGATAGCCCGTGAAAAGGCGATCGCTGTAGAGCAGGTGATGGCTGAAGGCAAGACCGGCGACATGGCTGAAAAGATAGCTATGGGCAAGCTGAACAAGTTCTTCAAGGAAAATACACTGTTGCCACAGGCTTTCGTTAAGGACAACGGAAAGAGCGTTGCCGATTACCTGCAGTCTGTGCAGAAAGGCCTTACCGTTACAACGTTCGTGCGTGTTGCAGTAGGCGCTTAATGCAAATCATTTTTATGAAGGGTCCCGCACTTTCTGGTGCGGGATTTTTTTGTGCTGTATTTTCTGTGTGGGATCGGCTTTTTGTATGATTTAGCTGCAAGTGGAGACGCATGCGGTATTTGGGTAGCTGCTTTGATTGCCGGGCGATGCAATCGCCGTGCCGGGGCATCCGCGATATAATCGCGGACGAGTGAGCGTTTCAGCTATTGTCGGCGATGTTTGTTGTGGCTCATTGTCGCGCAATGCTGCGAAGGTTTTGGCAAATTACGCACTCGTCACACTCCTAAACAATGTATAGCGCAGTACCAGCTCCAGCAACAGGGCGGAGGCGGCACCCCGGCCCTAAAGGGTGACATGTGTTTACCTTAACCAACAATTGCCCAAATGAAATCGCTACTTACCGCTGATGTTTTTCATCATTACGCGCTCGTCACACTTCTGAACAAAGTGTACCGCAGTACCAGCTCCAGCAACAGGGCGCAGGCGGCTATGAGGGCGAAGGGGAAGAAGAGTTCGGTGTAGTGCTTGTAGGACGTCATTTCTACCTTGGTCTTCTCCATGTTGTCGATGTCGTTGTACACGCGCTCGAGGGAGGTGTTGCCGGTGGCGCGGAAGTAGCGGCCTCCTGTTTCGGTGGCTATCTTCTGCAACAGGGCTTCATCTATTTCTACCGGCATCATTTGCTTTTGTGTACCGTATGGTGTTTGCACCGGTATGAGGGCCTGTCCCTGTGTGCCTATGCCTACAGTGTACACGCGGATCTTATATGCCTTCGCTATCTCCAGCGCCGTAACTGGGTCTATAAGGCCCATATTGTTGACGCCGTCGGTCATGAGGATGATGATCTTGCTTTTGGCCTTTGAGTTGCGCAGGCGGTCGACTGCTGTGGCCAGACCCATGCCTATGGAGGTGCCATCCTGTATCATGCCGCTCTTCACCTGGCTTAGCTGGTCTTTGAGCACATTATGGTCGATAGTGATGGGGCACATGGTAAAACTTTCGCCGGAGAAGATGACGAGACCGATGCGGTCGGTAGGGCGCTTGTCCACAAACTGCAGGGCCACTTTCTTAGCAGCCTCAATGCGGTTGGGCTTAAAATCTTCGGCCAGCATACTGCCGGAGATGTCCATGCTGAGCACGATGTCGATGCCCTCGGAGTCGCTGTCGGTAGTGGTGTTGGTGGACTGTGGCCGGGCCATTGCTATAACGAGCATGGTGAGCGAGATGCCGCGCAGCCACAGCAGGGCAGGGCGCAGCCGTGCCTTAGTGCCTGTTTGCGTGGTCCTGATGCCGCTGAGGGTGGTGAGCCTGAGCCTTGGGTTGCTGTTTTTGCGGCCGCGGAGTTCCCACCAGATCATGAGCGGGATGACCAGCAGCAGCGCAAAGAACCAGGGATGCGCGAATGTGAGGTGGTTCCAGTCCATCAATGCTTTCATACGTTCTTCTCAGTTGGGGTTTCCGTAACAATGGGCGGGCGCGAGCCGTCAACAAATTTCTTAGCATGATCCATGGCGTCAAAATGCTCCTGCGGCAGTGGCTGCCATTTGGCAAATTTGGCAAGGTCGGCAGTGTGCAGGATGCTGGCCAGCAATTCGGTATGCGGCTGCATATCGCGGTGATGGCGGCTCTTGTCCAGCAGCTCATCGGTGGTCAGCTCCATGGCCGGGGTGCGGAAACGGTGCTCTATATAGTTGCGCACAATATCGGTTAGCTCTACGTAGTATTCCTTCACCTGGTTCTTCTGCCATAGCTGGCGGGCATCCAGCTCGCCCAGCAGGCGTAGTGTCTTGTCCTGCAGGCTTTCTACAGGGCCGGCAGGTTTGGGAACTGCTACTTTCTTATTGCGCAGGAAGTAGATGAGTACGAATACAAGCAACCCGAGGAACACAATGCCGCCGATGATATACCAGATATAATCGAGCCAGGTGCTTTTGACGAAAATGATGTTCTTGATGGGTTTGAATTCCTTGGTAGTATCTACCGGCACGGTTTGCACAAGCAGTTGCAGTGAGTCGCTCTGCACAACTGTTGGCGTGCCGGATGCCGGGATGACGGTGAACGGGAAGGAAGGTATTTTGCAGTACCCGGAATCGAAACCGGTGATGAGGAGGCGCTGGCGGTAGGTGGTGCGGCCGCCTTGTGCCAGTGTGTCTATCTTGCCGCGGTCAACAATCTCCAGGTTATTGAAGGTATCGGGGAAAACGGGCCATTGCAATTTGCCTGCAGCAGGATCGTGCTGCACTTCTATGAACAGTTTGGCCTGGTCGCCAACAGTGATCTGCCGGGCATCGAGCCGGGCACTGACGCGGGTATTGGTTTGGGAAAATGAGGGCAGGGAAATGAAAAGGAGGAGGAATAGAAGCCCCATCCCGGCCTTCCCCGAAGGGGAAGGAGGTGTTATTAGCGCAGTCCGGTTTCTGGGTTCATCCGGGCTGCTTTTTACCTCACCCCCGGCCCACTCCATGGCTGCTTCGTATCTCGCAGTGACGGAGTGTGATCGATGTCCGCGCTGTCGCGCGGGGCTGCTTCGTACCTCGCAGTGACCAGAGATGTTATTGGTGCATTTATTTTGTTGCAGCATTGTCAAATTGCCGAATTGTCAAATTGTCGAATTATCAATGTCGAATTACTTACTCATAAAATAGCTCTGCAGCACTTTCACATAATCCTGGTCCGTGCGCATGCTGAGCAGCGACGAGCCTGATTTGCGGAATACCTGCTGGCAGTATTTGCTCTTGCGGTCGAACGCAGCGGCATAGGCACTGCGCACGTTTTTGTCGTCGGTATCCAGCCACTGTGTTTTACCGGTTTCAGAATCGATCGCCTCTACCAGTCCAACCGGTGGTAACTCTTTATCGTATTTATCATACACGTGCACCCCTATCAACTCGTGCCTGCGCGATGCCAGTTGCAGTTCCTGCTCATAAGGCTTGCTCACAAAATCGCTGAGCACGAACGAGATGGTTTTTTTCTTGAGCACATTGTTGAGGAAATTGATGGCCACGGCTACATTGGTCTCGCCCGCCTGCGTGGGCTCCAGTGCTATGAGTTCGCGAATGATGCGCAGGATGTGGCCGCGGCCTTTTTTGGGCGGTATGTATTTCTCCACCTTGTTGCTGAAGAAGATGACGCCTACTTTATCGTTGTTGGTAGTGGCGGAGAACGACAGCACGGCGCCAACCTCGGTAATGAGCTCGCGCTTGAGGCGTTGCTGTGTGCCGAACAGGGAGCTGCTGCTGATGTCGACCAGCAGCATGACGATGAGCTCGCGCTCTTCCTCAAACACTTTTACGAAGGGGTGGCTGAAGCGGGCGGTAACATTCCAGTCGATGAATTTGACATCGTCGCCGGGTGTGTATTCGCGCACCTCGCTGAATGACATACCCCTGCCCTTGAACGTGGAGTGGTACTCGCCAGCGAATATATGATTGCTAAGCCCCTTTGTTTTGATCTCGATCTTCCTGACCTTCTTAAGTATCTCAGCGGTTGTCATTGTAGTATCAGCCTCATCCCTGCCTTCTCCGAAGGAGAAGGAGGTGTTGTTAGTGCGTCTGTTTATGCGTTCACGTTAGCGATCACGTTTTTAAGTATGGCGGCGATCTTTTCGGCGCGGTCTTTGGCCTGTGCTTCGTCCCACAGCAGGCTGATGGATGACGATATGCAGCGGCTCATGATGGCATCGCTTACCGGGAAGGCCTGGTTGGTGTAGTGCATCACCTGTTTCTTCTGATCGTCGTGCAGGCGGTGCATCCAGCTTCCGCTTTGCAGGTGCTGCCACTTGCGGATGTAGTGCCAGTTATTATCGTACCAGTAGAAGTTGCCACCTACACCGGCAGCAGCCAGTGCGCTTGCGGCGTCGCGGGCCATATCCTCGGTTGGCAGGAAGAAAGACAGGAACGAACCTGTATCGCCTGCTGGGTCCGGTATCTGGCGGAAGGTAATGCCCTCTACTTCCTTCAGCACATTGTATATGATCTGGTGGTTGCGGCGCTGAAGGGTAAGAAATTCCTGCAGGCGGCGCACCTGTGCCAGCCCTACGGCCGCGTGCAATTCGGATATGCGGTAGTTGTAGCCCAGGTAGGGATGCAGATCGGCTCCGCGGTCGCGGCCCATGTGGTCGTGCCCGTGGTCGCTGTACTGGTCTGCCTTCGCATAAACGTCTTTATTGTTGGTGAGCACCGCCCCGCCTTCGGCACAGGTAATGATCTTTACAAAGTCGAACGAGAAAGTACCGGCATCGCCGATGGTGCCCACGTGCCTGCCCTTGTAGCTGGCGCCTATGGCCTGGCAGGCATCCTCAAGTAGTATGAGTTTGTATTTATCGCAAATGGCCTTCAGCTCATCGAGCTGCGACATGCTGCCGCACATGTGCACCGGCATAATGGCCTTTGTGCGTGGTGTGATGACAGCCTCAACAGCCTTGGGATCGAGCGTGAGGGTTTCGTCTATATCGGTGAGCACGGGAATGGCCCCAACAGAAAGAACCGCCTCGAAGCTGGCCACGAAGGTGAATGTGGGCATGATGATCTCATCTCCCGCGCCGATGCCGAGTGCGGCCATGGCGGTAGTGAGGGCGGCGGTGCCGCTGCTTACCAATTGTGCATGTGCGGCGCCAAAGGTGTTGCAGATCTCCTGCTCCAGCTCTTTTGCCTTCCATATACCCTGGCGGGGACCATCAAAGCCATAGCGCATAAGGATGCCTGTTTCCAGCACATCGTTTACTTCTTTGCGCTCCTGGGCGCCAAACAGTTCATATCCCGGCATAGTATATAAAATTTTATTGTAGCAAAAGTAGCGGATAAGGGACGCAAATAAAATGTAAGAATGCTTAAAATTTTCTGAAAAAAGGCTTAAAAATACTCATAAAAGAAATGGTATATTTGTATGTATGAGACCAGCATACAGCGCACCGTCAAAAGCAGGCAGCCTGCTCCTTCTTATTGCTATTGTAGCCATGCTTGCCGGGCTGGTGCTGGCGATCGTTGGTTACAGGGGCAACGTGATACGCATGTTACTGATGCTATCAAGTGCTTTGTTCCTGGTAGGGTACGTGGTTTCCTGGATGACCACACCGCGGAAGGTGAAATTATTTTCGATGATCATGTTGCTGAGGTTGACGGTGGTTATTGTATTTGCAGGGTTATTGCTGGGGCTCATATATCCTCAGTGGCGGCATGAGTTAAGAACATGGACACTGCTGCCCTTTGTTGTGTTGTTGCTGATAATAGTAGCGGCCAGGCTGGTGGTGACTCTGCGGGCAAAGATACCGGCCGAATATGCGCGTGCAACCGTGGTGCCGCTAAACACATGGGAGCTGGACAAATATTGTGGTGTGTATATGCATGATAAGGACGGCGATGGGTTGATAAAGGCGCCGGCCTGGATCACCATAGCACTTGACGGCGATGCGCTGGCGGCGCAGGCCAAGGATCAGCGATCATTTCCGCTGGAGGCAATTGGCAATGATACCTTCAGATATGTGCGGGCGGGTGTTATCATGGAATTCGACCTTACAGGGCATTCTTTTGTATTGAAGCAGTATGGGAAGGAATTTTCCTACAGGAAAGAAACGACTGCCTGACACTGAGGATTTCAGTGGTTACTTACTACTTTTGCACAAAGCATTCAGCTATGAAACAATTATTTTCTGCACTGGCGCTGGCCGCAGTGGCGAGCCTGGCATTCAGTTCATGCGGTGGCGGCGACCAGGGAAAGGCGTCTGCTGCAGACTCTGTGAAAAGCGAGCCGCGTAAACCCATTGCCATATCCGCATTCCCGGCATCGCCGGAGTTTCCGGATGCCAGTTTGGGTATGGCAGTGAAATCTGAACTGGCAGGAAAGGATTCTGCAAAAGTGAGTTTTACTTTTGACGTAAAGGGCTATGACCTGAAAGCGCAGACAACAGACAATGCTTCTAAACCATGCGCTAATTCTAAGGACGGCCAGCATATTCACTTTATTATGGACAATGCGCCATATAAAGCGCTGTATGAGCCCAGGAATGAAGTGACAGTGGCAGTAGGATCAGAACATTATGTGCTCTGCTTCCTTTCGCGTTCTTACCACCAGTCGCTGAAAAATGCACCGGCTGCCAAGCTGCTGCACTTTAAGGTGGACGAAAAAGGCAAACTGGTGAAACTGGATGATAAAGCGCCTAAGCTTTTTTACAGCCGCCCCAAGGGCGATTATATAGGCAAGGACACGGCTAACGTGCTGCTGGATTTTTATGTGTGGAATGCGCCGCTGGCTGCCGACGGGTATAAGGTGAAGGCCGAAGTGATGAACGAAGACCTGAAAACGGATACTACGTTCACGATCGCCACGTGGGAAAGCAATTTTATACAGAACCTCGGAACCGGCAAGTGCAAGGTATCGCTGACACTGATGGACAAGGACGGCAAGCAGGTGCAGGACGCAGTTTCCCGCGAGTTTAACCTGGCTGCAAGCGAGCCACTAAAAAAGTAGTACTGAATAGTGAAGAAATACACACCCCAACAAATGCGCAGGCTGGCAACGTTCATGTTGCTGGCATTCATCTTCTTTATGTCGGCACTGTGGGTGCTGCTGAAGTGGTGGGGCAATAAGTAGCCCCGGCATTATTTATCTGCGGTCTCTATGAGTTCCACCAGTTGCATTTGCCTGTTGAACAGGAATGCGCAATACCTGCCATCGAAAGCAGGTGATGAGAACTTATTGATGGGCCGGTAGCCATTGCTTTCAAGGCGGGCTATTTCGGCATCAATATCGTTGGTGAATACGCCGATGTGGTACAACCCCGGGGTTTTCTTCAGCATCCTGAATAAGGACGAAGACTCATCGAGCGGCTGCACGAATTCGATGCGCACATTGCTGAAGCTAAAGAACCGGACATTCACAGATTGTGCCGGGACGTGAAAAAGCTCAGACACCAGCCCTTCGGGATGTAGCACCTGGTAGTCTGCCAGTGCCTCGTCAATATCGGGCACAAGGCAGCCTATATGGTCGATATGAGCCGCCATTATTTTGCTTTTGACTCTATAGACCTCATCAGGTCGCCGATGTTTTTCCAGCTCGATATTTCCGGTGTGCTGAATTTTATTTTGTAGAATTTCTCGACAGCAACTATCAACTGGATGTTGGTGAGCGAGTCCCATTCTTCTACGTCCTTGGCCGTTGTTTGTTCTGTGAGCACTATGCTCTCGTTGTCGAGAACATCGCGAAAGAGCACTTGCAGGTCGGAGAGTATCTTAGTAGCGTCCATTATTATAGCTTGGTTATGTGTGTCTGTTTATTCTTAAACTGATCGAGCCGGAGCAACCATTTGCCTTCGTGTTCGGTGAATCCGAGTGATGCGTAATGGTCCTTTACGATGCCATTCTTTTTTGTGGGGATGTATTCGCCGACGACTGTTTCAAAATTATTGGCTGCAGCCCATTCGGCAATGGTGTTGAGGGTAAATTGTTCCATGCCTCTTTTCAGCACCCGGCAACTCATGATCCAGGTGTCGATGAACAGGGTCTTTTTATCCTCTTTCTTAAGAATGATGACGCCGATGAGGCCATGGTCACCGAAGCGGTCTTTCAGATCGAGCGTCAATGTATGGTAGTCAGGGTTGCCCGTGATCTGGCGAATATCTTCTTCTGTATAGCGGACCGTGCGGAGGTTGAACTGGTTAGAGCGCTGCGACAGCTGGGCTACGCGCGGAATGTTGAAATTATCGATGGGTTTTGGCGAAGATTCCATCTGCAGGCTGACCAGAAAATCATCCTCATTATCGAACGTTTTCTGCAGGATGCTTCTTTCAGCTTCTTCCTTATACTGCCGGGTGCGCTGCTCGTCTTCCTCGGTAACTGATGCAGTCTCGAACAGGTTGAGGCTGCGCAGGTAGCCAAGATATTCGGCCGGGTCTTCAGGCAGATCGGGCACAGTGATGCCGGGTATGCCCGTCTTTACCATTTCCCGCTCAAACGGGTTATCGTCCACGAATACCATGGAGTCGAAGCTGATGTTGAGAATGGATTGGATATACCTGATGTTGTCCACCTTGGTCTCCCAATTGGCAACAAAGACCGCAATGTCGTCCATGCGCAGCACCATGTCCGGGTGGCTCAGGAAGGGTTCCCTGGCTATCTCTTCGGTATTCTTGCTGCAAACTGCTATGATGATACCGCGCTGTTTCAACTGCAGTGCCCAGGTCTGCAATTCAGTGAACACCTTACCCATACCGAGGTAGCCAACCTGTATGCCTTCTATACCATCGTCGCCAATGATGCCGCCCCACGTTGTATTGTCGAGGTCGAGTATGAGGCATTTTTTGAAGGTACCCGATATGCTGAGTATGATATCAGTGACATGCTGTGCGATGCAGGGCAGAAAATCGAGGCTATACACCATGTCTGCGTTCACATACATCTTGGGGTCGAAAACGAACCGGTAGCCAAGCTGCGATTGCAGCAAGGCAAGATCTACGAGAAAAACATTCTGGTATTCGCGGGCCAGGTCCATGAGACCGATATTCAGCCGGCGAAGCTGGTAAACAAATGAGGAGGGCACTTTGCCGGCGAAGTTGCCAAAGACCGAATCGTCGATCTCGGCAAAAGTGTTGATGAGCACCCTTGCTTTGGGTAAATGGCGGCTGAGGGTATCGAAGTATTGCCGGGTATTGGCCAGTATCGCGGCTGCAAAATGTTCCTGCTGATCTTTCTTTTTCTTATTGAAGTCTTTCAGCAGCTTTTCTGTGCACCGGTTGATGAAGATATATTCGGGCTGAAAGGCATAAAGCTCAGTGGAAGGGTCGAATATCTGGAGGTCTATCTGGTTATAGTCGGCCTCATAGACGTCGTAATTGAGCTGGGCTTCATAGCCATATCCCCTGATGGCGTCGTTCAATAGCTGTGAAGCACTATCGGCAAGGATAGCCAGTTTCACCGGGCGGAGTGAGGAAAAATCTTTTTTTAAATTCTTTTTCAGTGAATTGAATGAAAACATAGCCGGAAAACGTGGACTGCAAAAGTACAATTCGGGAACATGTTAATGGCTATGGGATGTTATAAAATTATGATTGGGGCAGTTTTGCCGGGTAAGTGGTTGCCGGGCTGTAACCAAGCGGGATAAAAAATTATATTTGCCGCTGAAATAAGGCCAATATGCTTTTTAACTCATTTGGGTTTCTTGTATTCTTCCCGATAGTTACCATTTTATTCTTTTTATTACCTCATAAATTCCGTTGGTTTCACTTGCTGGTGGCGAGCTGCATATTCTATATGTATTTCGTGCCGATATATATAATTATTTTATTTGGTACAATAATCATCGATTACCTGGCGGGAATATTGATAGAGCGAAGTGAAGGGCGGAGAAGAAGGTTATTCCTGACGATGAGTGTGGTTGCCAATGTGGGTGTTTTGGCCGTTTTTAAATATTACAATTTTTTCACTGAAAACCTGAATGCGGTTTTGGTCGCCAATCATGCGGCCTTCACAGCCCCATACCTGAGAATGATACTTCCCATCGGCCTGTCGTTCCACACCTTCCAGGCAATGAGCTATACCATTGAGGTGTTCAGGGGGAATCAGAAGGCAGAGCGGCATTTAGGTATCTATTCATTGTACGTTATGTTCTATCCCCAGCTTGTAGCGGGTCCGATAGAGCGCCCTCAGAACATCCTGCACCAGTTCCACGAAAAGAAGACATTCAACTACGATAACGTTGCGAATGGCCTGCGGCAAATGGCGTGGGGGCTGATGAAAAAGAGCCTGGTGGCCGACAGGCTGGCGGGCGTAATAGATCCGATATTCAAGGATCCGCATCACTACTCATCAACGGGGTTATGTGTAGCGTTATTCCTTTACGCATTCCAGATATATTGTGATTTTTCGGGCTATTCGGACATTGCCCTTGGCGCCGCCAAGGTGATGGGTTATGATCTGATGGTCAACTTCAACCACCCGTTTCGCAGCAAGAGCGTTACTGAGTTCTGGAGAAGGTGGCACATTTCCCTGTCCACCTGGTTCAACGATTACCTGTTCAATCCCATGATCACATCGTGGCGTAATGGAGGCATCTATGCAGTAGTGGCTGCGCTGATGCTCACCTTTCTGCTGAGCGGTTTCTGGCATGGTGCAGGCTGGAAGTTTGTCATATTCGGGCTGTTCCATGGGGTTTATGTGTCGTATGAGTTCGTTACCCGTAAACGAAGGAAGAAGATATTCGGTAAGTTGCCGCCCGGTGTCAATAAGCGCCTCAGCGTGGTGCTCACCTTTCTTTTTGTTGTTTATGCGTGGATCTTCTTCCGTGCCAATACAGTGAATGATGCGTTCTATATTGCAAAGAAGGCGCCGGCCCTGTTTCCCGAGTTGCTGCGCGCTGTAAGGAACCATAAACTGATAGCCCGCGAATTGCTGGTGAATATGGATATCATCGGCCTGCTGTGGAGCCTGGGTATCATCATCCTTTTAGAGTGGGTGCACAAGATCGAAAAGGACGGCAACATTTACCTGATCGTGGGCCGGCAATCGAAGGCGCTGCGCTGGACCATCTATACTGTATCTTTTTTGCTGATCGTTCTTTTTGGTGTGTTCAACAGCAGGCAGTTTATATATTTCCAATTTTATTTGTATGAAGAGGCTGGCAATCAACATAGCAATATTTCTGGCGGTGGTGCTTATCCCGTTATATGCGCTGTCGGTGATGGTGAACAGGGGGCTGAGGCAGCCCGGAGTCAATGAACATTCCACCAATGAGATATTCAGGGGCGGGATGGAGCATGATGTGCTGGTAGTAGGGCCATCGCGGGCGAGAAACCAGTTTTCACCTTGCGTTATCGATAGTATCCTGGGCACTTCTACCTTTAATATCGGTATCGACGGCTGGCCGTTTCATCTTGAGGATATGATGTTCCGCATCTACCTGCAGCACAATAAAAAGCCGAAGTACATCATACAGAATATAGGATGGGGTATGATGGCCGGGAGGCAGGATTTTTATGGCTATGAGCAATTCCTTCCTTTTGCCAATGACAGCCTGGTGCATGCGTTTACCGGACAGCTGGACGGGGCGTTCACTGTTTCGGAGCGATATTTTCCACTGTTTGCTTACAACAACCACTTCGATCTTATTAAAACGGGTATTAAGAGTTTCAGGGGCGTGCGAAAACCCAACAATAGCATTTGCCGTGGATATGTGCCGATAACCACACCGTGGGATGGCAAATTTGACGAAGTGAAAGCGGCGACTCCGGAACTGTTCAATTTTGTGTGTAACGATACAATTGCACAGGAGTTCGGGCAGTATCTGCAGTTTTGTACTGAAAACAACATCCAGGTGATCTTTGTTTACGCACCTACCTACTACGAGGCGACGCAAATGATGCAGAACCGGCAGGACATGCTCCGCCTGTTTGACGGGTTTTCAAAAAAATACAACGTTCCTATACTGGATTACAGTGCAGACTCGATATGCTATGACAAAAGCCTTTTTGCCAATTCCCAGCATATGAACTACCGCGGTGCGGCGCTTTTTAGCCAGAAGCTGGCACTTGATCTGAAAAAGTACATCAGGAGGTAAATATTCCCCGCTTTAATCTTTTAATAACAGAGGCAGCTTCGCGGCCTGTTCATGTAAACGAATATTTCCATACCTTTGCACCTCCAAAAAACGCCCTGCCCTGTGTTTTTAGTACCCTGGGGAGGGTGTTTTTGTAAACGGAAAGCTGATTTATGGAAATACGCAATATAGCGATCATAGCACACGTTGACCACGGTAAGACTACCCTGGTAGATAAGATACTCCACACTACGAATGTGTTTCGCGACAACCAGGAGACCGGAGAGCTCATTATGGACAATAATGACCTGGAACGCGAGCGAGGGATCACCATCCTGGCCAAGAATGTGTCAGTTACCTATAAAGGGGTAAAGATCAATGTGATAGATACTCCGGGCCACGCCGATTTTGGTGGTGAGGTGGAACGCGTGCTGAAGATGGCGGATGGTGTGCTGCTGCTGGTGGATGCCTTTGAAGGCCCTATGCCGCAGACCCGTTTCGTGTTGCAGAAGGCACTGAACATGAACCTGCACCCGATAGTGGTGATCAATAAGGTAGATAAGCCTAACTGTCGCCCGGATGAGGTGCATGATGCGGTGTTTGAACTGTTCTTCCAGTTGGATGCAACAGAAGAGCAACTGAACTTCCCTACGCTTTATGGTTCGTCCAAGCAAGGCTGGTTCAATACATCCCTCACCCCTACTGAAGACATTACCCCGCTGCTGGATACCATACTGGAAAAAGTACCCGCGCCGGTCGTTGTTGATGGACCGCTGCAGATGCAGATCACTTCCCTCGATTATTCTTCGTTCCTGGGCCGTATTGCTATCGGTAAGGTAACAAGGGGTTCTATTAAAGAAGGACAGTCTGTGATGCTGTGCAAAACAGACGGCACCATGGTGCGCAGCCGCGTGAAGGAACTGTATGTGTTCGTGGATATGGGCAAGAAGCGTGTAGATGAGGTGAAATGTGGCGATATATGCGCCGTAGTTGGTATTGAAGGATTCCAGATCAGCGAGACCATTGCTGACGCAGAAAACCCTGAAGCATTGCCGATCATCTCTATTGATGAGCCGACGATGAACATGCAGTTCTCTATCAACAACTCGCCTTTCTTTGGTAAAGAGGGTAAGTTCGTTACCAGCCGCCACATACGCGACAGGCTGGTGAAGGAACTGGAAAAGAACCTGGCCCTGCGTGTGCAGGAAACGGATGATGCGGATAAATTCCTGGTATATGGACGCGGCATCCTGCACCTGAGCGTGCTTGTGGAAACCATGCGCCGCGAAGGTTATGAACTGACCGTAGGCCAGCCACAGGTAATTACAAAAGAGATAGATGGCCGCAAGTGCGAGCCTTACGAAGTACTGGTTGTTGACGTGCCGTCTGAATTCAGCGGTAAAGTGATAGACCTGGTAACGCAGCGTAAGGGCGAAATGCACATTATGGAAACCAAGGGCGAAATGCAGCACCTGGAGTTCGATATCCCTTCGCGTGGTTTGATAGGGCTGCGTTCGCAGATGCTGACCAACACGCAGGGCGAAGCAGTAATGGCCCACCGCTTCAACGAGTACAAACCATGGAAAGGATTTATCCCCGGCCGTAACAACGGTGTGCTGCTGGCCAAGGGCGGCGGCACTGCTACAGCTTATTCTATTGATAAGCTGCAGGATCGTGGTGCGTTCTTCATAGATCCGGGACAGGAAGTTTATGCCGGCCAGGTGATAGGCGAGCACATTAAACCGGGAGACCTGGTGGTGAACATTGTGGAAGGCAAGAAACTGACCAACATGCGCGCCAGCGGTAGCGATGATTCTGTGCGCATTGTGCCTAAGATATTGATGACCCTGGAAGAGTGTATGGAATACATACAGCAGGATGAGTGCATAGAAGTAACACCGCAGAACATCCGTCTCCGCAAGATCATGCTGGACGAAGAAGACCGCAAGAAATATGCGAAGATGATGAAGTCTGAAGCATAAATATTTTTAGCTGACTTTTTTGACTATCCCACATCTTTTAGGTGTGGGATAGTTGTTTATACAAACCCTGAAAAATGACGGGGTATTGCTAGGTTGCTTCGCTCCATGCTGCGCAAGGGCCTCGCAATGACCGGTTTTTTGTTGATGCAAATATTGCGAGGTTGCTTCGTTCCAAGCTGCGCAAGGGCCTCGCAATGACCCGGTTTTTGTCTAATTTGCTATTATGGAGAAAAGCGGTGCAGTGTATATGATGTCGTCGCCGGATAAAATAGCGTTATACACCGGCGTCACGTCAAATCTTGCGAACAGAGTTTGGCAACACAAGAACAAGTATTACCCGGAAAGTTTTACCGCAAAGTATAATTGCGTTGTGCTTGTTTATTACAGGTGGTTCGATAGTATCACAGCAGCAATTGCGGAAGAAAAACGCCTGAAAGGTGGTAGCAGGATGCAAAAAGAAAAACTGATCAATACCCTCAATCCTGAATGGCTCGACTTGTATCATGAGGTAACATAACCACAAAATGTGGGTCATTGCGAGGAACGAAGCAACCTCGCGAGGTGTAAGTGCGCTAATAAAATGCTATTTCGCAGTGCATATTGCGAGGTTGCTTCGTTCCAAGCTGCGCAAGGGCCTCGCAATGACCCGGTTTTGTGTTTGTTTACAGTGTTGTTGTCGGGGTTATTTTATCTGCCTCAGCCTTGCTACAGCTTCATCCAGCGTGCTTTCTTTTTTTGCGAAGCAGAAGCGGATGAGCTTGTCGTCTTTCTTGTTGTGGTAGAAGGCGCTGATAGGTATGGTAGCAACGCCATGTTCTTTCGTGAGCCACTGCGCAAATTCCATATCGGGCATATCGCTGATGTTGCTATAGCCTGCCACCTGGAAGTAGCTGCCGCCAGTGGGGCGGTGAATGGTGAATGGCGTGTCCTTCATCAGTTGCAGAAAGTAGTTGCGCTTGTCTTCCATAGTTTTGCGGACATCTGATGCCATGCCCGAACTGAGGTGTTTTGCAAGGGCGTACTGTGCCGGGCTGTTGACCGTGAACGAAAGGAACTGGTGTATGCGGCGGAAGGCCTGGGTGTATGCAGGCGGAGCGATGCAGTAGCCCATCTTCCAGCCAGTATTGTTGAACACTTTGCCGAAAGAGAGCAGGGCAAAACTACGTTGTCTGAGCTCGGGATGTGCAAGCACTGTATAGTGTCGCCGGCCATCGAAAATGAGCTGTTCATAGACCTCGTCAGACAAGATGGTTATTTCCGTATCGCGCACAATATCTGCCAGTGTGTTCCAGTCGTCCATGCTCCACACAGCGCCTGTAGGATTGTGAGGGGTGTTGAGAATGAGCGCTCTCGTGCGGGGTGTGATGGCTTTGCGCACAGCGTCCCAGTCAACACTGAAATCGGGCGCCTGCAGCGGCACGGGCACCGGAATAGCGCCATTCATTTCAATATTAGGGATGTAGCTATCGTATGCAGGTTCCAGCAGAATCGCTTCATCACCGGGGCGTAACACGGCGGAAAAGGCGGTGTAAATACCATAAGTGGCGCCTGGTGTTACGGTCACCTCGGTATCTGCATCCACATCTACACCATAGCGTTTCCTCCAGTCGGCGGCGATGGCCTGGCGCAGCATGGGCAGGCCCTGCATGGGCGCATATTGGTTGAAGCCCTCCCGTGCCGCTTCGCCGAGCAGGGCCGCCAGCGGTTCATCTATCGGAAAGTCCGGAAAACCCTGCGACAGGTTGATGGCATTGTGCTGTGTGGCCAATGCACTCATTACCGTGAATATGGTTGTGGGCGCGGCTGTGTGTTTTTGAGGGAACTGCATGACTAAAAGTAAAAAATTCCAAATTCCAAATTCCAAAAGTCTGAAATTCATGGTCCGGCGAGGCTCACCATGACACTTTTTTCTGATCAGAGGTGGGCGGTGTGAACGCATTTTTTTTGCTAAAAAGTTTGCCGGCGCCACCCCTTGGGGGGTGAATGTTACCCAACTTATGCAAGTCGGGGCCCGTCTAATGAGGAAATGACATAAATTGCAGTAAAAACCAACAATTATGAAACAGATCTTTTCTTTAGCCTTCATCATGTTTGTTGCCATAGCCGGCATCAATGCAAAAGACAAGGAGCGCGTGAGCCCGCATGTGAAGGCTACCAGCCAGAATATCTCCATATCATACGGCCAACCCTCCATGAAGGGGCGCACCATATTCGGCAGCTTAGTGCCTTATGGACAGGTGTGGCGTGCAGGAGCTGATGAAGCAACAGAGATCACTATGAATAAGGCAGCGCTGTTTGGCGGGCAGCAATTGCGTAAGGGCACTTTTACATTGTTTGTAATACCCGAAAAGGACCATTGGACCGTGATCGTGAACAGGAAACTGGGACAGTGGGGCGCGTTCAGCTATGAGGAGAACAAGGGTGATGACCTGTTCCGCTTTGATGTGCCCGTAACGAAACTGGACCAGCCGGCTGAAAAGCTTACTTATAAGGTTACAGATCAGGGTGTGGCAATAGAATGGGAACGCACTGCGGTGATGATACCCGTGCGGATACTGGAATAGTTGATAAATGCAAAAAAATTTAATAATGGCGTGCCCAAGGCGCGCCATTATTATTTTGTGCCTGATCTGAATTTTTTTGAGGAAACTGTAACATTTCTGCCGGGAGGCCGATATACAATAGGATGGAGGCAAAAGAATACAATATATGTGTGCGGGAATTGGGGGACGCCCTGTTCAGGTTTGCCTGCAAAAGCACAGGCAATGCCGAGGACGCACATGATATTGTACAGAATTGCTTCGAAGTTCTTTGGCAGAAGAAAGGGGAGATAATGCCTGCAAAAGCGAAAGCATTCCTCTTCCAGGTGGCCTACAACCAATCGGTGGACAACTACAGGAAAAGATCGCGGATTTCCTTTGTTGAGCGCCCTGAGGAAAGCATGACACCTTCCAATCCGGACCTGAAGCGGGTGCTGGACAATGCACTCAGCCAGCTTGATGAGCAATCCAGGGCCCTGGTATTGCTGAAGGATTACGAAGGATACAGCTATGAGGAGATAGCCCAGATAACCGGACTTTCGGACTCGCAGGTAAAAGTTTATCTGCACCGGGCGCGAAAGGTGCTGAAGGATTATTTAGTAAGCGTTGAAAATGTATTATAGCTATGATAACGTTAGAGAATTATGAGGAGTATATGATGATGGCTGCAGATGGTGAGCTGCAGGCAGATGAGGCGGCTGCGTTAGAGGCATTCCTGGAGACCCATCCTCACCTGAAGGCGGAAATGGCACTATATAACAGTGCCAGGCTGACGCCCGACCTGTCCATGACCTATGAAGGCAAGGACACGCTGCTGAAAGAAGAACCAGCAAGAAAGACCATTGCATTCATACCCCGCTGGCGTACCTACGCCGCTGCCGCCGGTTTAGCGGCATTGCTGGGAATCGGTTATTTCGCCCTGGTAGAGCACCGCACCGAACCCGCTGCACAGGTAGCAGGAACGCAGGGTAAACCAGCACAGGCTGCTGCTACCACTGCCCCGGCAAGTACAACGGACGTGGAGCAGAAGGATACAACAAAAACAACCTCGCCTGTAGCTCCTGCGCCGGACAATACTGCCGGTGACCAAGAAGCTGCTGCCAGTTATGCCGCACACAATGAGCGCAAGCAACAGCCACGCCCAGCACAAGCGCAGGATGGTGTTGCCGCCGGTCAGCACACTGCAGCGCACAAGCAGCAGAAAGCAGATATACATGAACAAGTGGCGCCTGCGCCGATGGTACATAGCATGGAGGTAATACCAATGACCGGGATAGCTGCGGCATCTTTGAAAAAGATCCCGGTTGCCGCCAACAGGTTTTCGGACGCGCAGCCGGTTGCCGTGGATGGAGAAGGTGTGGCCCTGCAGGACGCAAAAGGATCGTGGATAGATAAACTACCTATTGATAACAACAAAAAAGCAAAGCTTACCGATGTAGCTAATGTGCTTTCGAGCGGGGCAAAGAAAGCTTCATCGCTGAAGGAAGATATCACCGACCGTTCGCTGAGCATACGCATTGAAAAAAGAAAACTCATTTTATCATTCTAAGTCTTAAATCTCTTTTTTATGAAACATACCATTTGCATTACCACAGCCTTATTGCTTCTGCTGATAGCAGGGGCGGCACATGCACAGGACGCGGAGACCCCCAAAAAGAAGAAATCGCACGAGGTCTCTATCTCCAACCGCGGCATATTTTTCAAAACCATAGACAGCGCCCGCAAGGCGGCGGACACGCAGCCGAAAAAGGAAAAGAGTTTCACTTCGACCATGATGCTGGATCTTGGGCTGATCAATATGCAGGACAACACCGATTATACGTCTGCATCTGTAAGGAGTTACCTGAACGTGCCTGCTGCACAGCAGAATAAGAGCCTCTTTGACCTGAAGACAAAATCCGTGTATGCCAATTATTATCCGTGGCTGGAGTCGTTCAAGGCGTTGAAAACACACGGGCAGAAGATATACATCACATCCGGCATCGGTTTCCAGTTCTATAACCTGAGGTACGAGAACAATATCACCTATACGCGCAATCCGTCAACCATCATCATGGACACGCTGAAATTCAGCAAGAACAAAATTGGCCTGGATTACCTGAACGTGCCGCTGATGCTCACCTTCAAGACGAGGCTGAACGCCAATCCCGATCATCCACACAGGGAAAAATGGCTGGTATATGGCGTGGGTGTTACAGAGGGCTACCGCATTGCATCGTGGAGCAAGCAGATATCCGGCGAGCTGGGCAAGGTAAAGCTTCACAGCCCGTTCAATTTCGCAGACTTCAACACCTGCGTAAGTGCTGAAATAGGGCTTGAAGATTACGTCCGCTTCTTTGCCTCTTACCAGGTTACATCATTGTATAACAATGGTATTGACCAGCATCCTGTGGCTATAGGCCTGCGGATAAGCGGTATATGATATTTGCATGAAAACATCAGAAGCGCAGCTTGAGGCTGCGCTTTTTTTATGCCAGCAATTGCGGCCGTTCGCGGTACACCTTCCAGATGAATTCGCCGAACAGTGTGTTGGCCCAGGCAAACCAACTACGGGTGTACTTTGAGGCATCGTCCTTATGAAAAGACTCGTGCATGAAGCCGGTGCCTGCATGTGTTCGCTGTAACGCAGAGATACAGTTGCGGATCTCGTCGTCGCTGCTGCTGGTGAGGCCCCGCATGATGATGCTGATGGGCCAGACCATATCCATGCCCACGTGCGGGCCGCCTATGCCCTCGGCTGCAGAACCACTGAAGAAGAAAGGGTTGTCGGCAGACAGCACATATTTGCGGGTATTCTCGTAAAGATGATCGAACACCTGGTTGGCGCCAAGGTCTTTGGTGAGGTAGGGTATGGCAAGCAGCGATGGCACATTGGCATCGTCCATCAGGTTGTGGCTGCCGAAACCATTCACTTCGTAGGCCAGTATCTGCCCGTATTTTTCGGTTTGTACGGTTGCGTCTTTTTCAAGGCCCTCAGATATTTCGGCCATCAGTGTGCGTATCTCGGTTTCGTCCATGCTTTTGCCCGAGGCCTTTAACAGCTCCAATAATCCGAGTAGCGCTGACAGTGCAAAGATGTTGGACGGAACCAGGTATGGGAATACGGTTGCATCGTCACTGGGGCGGAACATAGAACAGATCATGCCATTTGGTTTTGCCGGGTAGCCGTAGCCGCCCATGGGCACACTATCGGTGGCATATTTGCTGCTGCGCATGAAACTGTACGGCCCTTTGTCGTGCTTGCGCTGCTGCTGACGGAAGGTTTTTACTACCAGTTTCATGGCATCCAGCCAATGGTCGTCGAAAGGCGATGTATCGCCGGTGGCCTTCCAGTAGCCGTGCGCCAGGCGTATGGGATAGCAAAGGCTGTCGATCTCCCATTTGCGTTCGTGAATGCCCGGCTGCATGTGCGTCTCGTCCTTACTCCATTCGCTTATCTTTTTCTCGTCTTTATAGAACGCATTGGCATACGGGTCTTTGAGAATACATTTAGCCTGCCGGTGGATGACACCCTGTACCAGTAATTTCAGTTGGGGGTCTTCAGTGCACAGGGGCAGGTAGGGCCAAACCTGGGCTGAGGAATCGCGGAGCCACATGGCGTCTATATCGCCTGTTATCACATAAGTATCCGGTTTGCCGTTGACCACAGAAAAATCGACGGTAGTATCCAGTGTGTTGGGAAAACAGTTGCCGAACATCCAGGCGATCTCCTTGTTACCGATGTTTTTGGTTACCTCGGCTATCACTTTTTCAACGGCCGGGCTGCTGAACTTTCTATGTGCTGCCGGTTTGCGAACGTCGGGGAAATTGGCTTGCTTCTGCTGGCCCAGCGCGTAGCGGGACAGTAAAATACCCGCAGATGCAAGGGATGCCTGTTTCATAAAAATGCGCCTGTTCATACCCTAAATATAGGGCAGCGGAGGGCATGGTCAAAGCTATAAAGGCGTGCATTTCCGGAGGTAGCGGAATATGCCCTGAAAACTTTACTTTTTGTGATATAATGCTTACTTTGCAGTCTTATAGTAATAACCAACAAATTATTTGCATATGTATTTTAGTGGTACAAAATGCCGCCTCCTTATTGCAAGTTCCCTGGTGTCCGTGTCCCTATTCGCGAAAGACGCCGCCAAACTGCCTGCTGAAGGCATGCAAAAGCCGCTGTGCTTTGTAGAGAACAAGGGTCAGGTGCTGGGCGCCGATGCGCATACGCGCACAGACATCCATTACCGGCTGGCGGGCAAGGGGCTGAGCCTGTACCTGGGCGATGGGCAGTTGCTGTACCAGTTCCGCAAGGCGGGCGTTGGCAGTGAGCCGACGCTGACCACTTACAATATGGACGTGACGCTGGTGGGCGCGAACAAGGCAGCGAAAGTTACTGCAAGTAATGAGCTGGAATATTTTGAGAACTACTACCTGGGCCAGTTGGGCGGGAATGGGATCACTGCACACGCATTTCAGAAAGTGACGTATCACGATGTGTACCCTAATATTGACTGGGTTGTTTATATCAATAACGATAAAGTGGAGTATGACTTTGTGGTGAAGCCAGGTGGCGATCCCAGCCAGATACAGTTGAAATATGGCGGTGCTACCAAACTGGAAGCCACTGCCGATGGCGGCATAGTAGCGGGCACGCCCATGGGCGAAGTTGCCGAGCACAAGCCGGTGGCTTTTGAGACGGCCACAGGCAAACCGGTAAGCTCAGCCTTCCGGGTGCACGACAATGTGGTGAGTTTTGAGACGGGCAACTACCTGGGCTCATTGACAATAGATCCATACCTGCAGTGGTCCACTTATTTTGGCGGTGCATCAGAAGATGTGGTGACCGGCCTGGTGACCAGCACTACAGGTAACAGCATTTATGCATGCGGCTATACATCCAGCACATCGGGGATAGCTTCTGCGGGTGCGTATCAGAATACTTTTGGCACGGGCATTCATGACGCTTTTGTGTGCCGGTTCAATGCAACAGGCGCCATACAGTGGGCAACTTATTACGGCAGCACCGGCAGCGACTCTGCCACAGGTGTTACTGCTGATGCGAATAGTGTGTATATCGTAGGCGCTACCACTTCTGCAACCAATATGGCAAGTGCGGGCTCAGACCACAACGCCAACCAGGGTAACAGCGACATATTTGTAGCGAAGTTTTCCGGAACAACCGGCACAAGGACATGGGCAACTTATGAGGGCGGTACAACGGACGACTTCGGTACATCCATCGTTTGCAGCCCAACCGGTGGTGTTGTATATGCTGCAGGTATCACAAAGAGCACAGCAATAGCAACGGCCGGTGCTTACCAAACGACGCTAGGCGGCACACAGGACGGCTACCTGATGAAATTCAGCTCAACAACCGGCGCAAAGTCATGGGCTACTTATTTCGGTGGAACCGGTGATGATGAAATTGGCGGCGTGACACTGGATGCTACCGGTAACGTATATATCTGCGGGCTCACCAATAGCCTGACGAATGTGGCTTATGGGGCCAGTCCTTACCAGGCAACACTGAATGGCACCAATGATGCCTATGTAGCCAGCTTTACCAGCGCCGGCGCTATACGCTGGGGCACCTACTACGGTGGCAGCGGCACGGAGAATGGCTGCGGTATTGCCGCTGATGCTGCGGGTAATATCTACGTAGTGGGCAGCACTACCAGCAGTGACGTAATCGCCACCCCCGACAGTGCTTACCAGACCACACTGAATGGCCTGCAGGATGCCTTCCTGGTGAAGCTGACATCAGCCGGGAATGTGGATTGGGGTACCTATTTTGGCGGCAACAACATTGACTATGGCAAGGCCATTTGCGTGGACCTGCAAGGGAATATTACCATCGCAGGTGGCACTTTCAGTACATCCGGGTTGCCAACATCGCAGGGTTACCAGACGGCACTCAGCGGCGACGACGATGCTTATTTCGCCAAGTTCAACAGCTATGGCCAGGTGATCAGGGCGTCTTATTTCGGTAACGCGTTCTACGATTTTGCTTACGCTGTGACCAGTGATATTGGCGCTGCCTCAACAACCAGCACCGCCACCATCATAGGTGGTTTGACCAGCAGCACTGCAGGCATTTCATCAACCGGCGCTTACCAGACGGCGTTTGGCGGCGGCTCATCAGATGGCTTTATCACGAAATTCTACCGGGACACGCTGGTCAAGATCAACCAGCCTTATAAAGATACGCTGATATGTCCGGGCGGTACGCTGACGGTTGCTTATACTACTAATTTCAATTTTGCAGCAGGCAATGTGTTCTCCGCGCAATTATCCGATGCAACAGGCAGCTTTGCGGCGCCGGTTACTATTGGAACGGTAACGGCGACAACTTCAGGTAACATTACCTGCACCATACCGGCCGGTACTACGCCAGGCACAGCTTACAGGATCCGGCTGCATGCAACGGCTCCGGCATTCACATCGCCTGACGATATAGCCAATATCCAGGTGGTTTCATCGCTGCCATCTATTACTATGAGCGGGACAACGCCAGTATGTGTCGGGCAGACCATAGCAGTTGGCGCATCCGCTTCATATGCAGTCACCAGCTATAGCTGGTCAGGTCCTGCAGCGTTCAGCTCTACATTGCAGAACCCGACAGTGACCACATCGGCAACTACAGCAGATTCCGGTGTTTACTCCGTGACCACCACACACAATGGCTGCCCGGCAGTAGTGAGCACTATAGACATCGCGGTCTCTACATTCATACCACCAGCCCCCCTGGATAGCGCCGGCACACCTATTTGCGCAGGCACTACACTGAACCTGTTTTCGCAGAGCGGGATGGCAGGTACATTCACTTATTACTGGACCGGCCCTGCGGGCTTTACTTCTACCGATCAGAACCCTGTTCTCGCTACTACAACAACTGCCAATAGCGGCACCTACTATGTGATGGATACCCTGGCGGGTTGTCCTTCACCTGTGTCTGCTGTTACGGTGGTCATCAACCCGGTTGATACACCGAATATCACCGTTACCGCTGTGCCTGGCGATACAGTTTGCGAGGGCACGCTGGTTACCTTCAATACCACCATTTCGAATGCCGGTGTATCTCCTGGCTATCAGTGGATGAACGGATCTCTGCCGATAGTAGGCGCGATCTTCGGCACCTATTCTTCTGCATTCCTGTCCAGCACATCTCAGATATACTGCATACTGACCAATGATATCGCCTGTCCGGACAAAGCAACGGATACCAGCAATGTTGTGGACATGACCGTGCTGAACAATACACCGATCGTTGAGGTGCTGGTTGCTCCGGATTCTGTGATCACGCCGGGTACTACGGCTTACTTCAATTCTTATGTTGGCGGAACGATGCTCAATGGCTACCAGTGGTATGTGAATGGCGTGGCAGTACTGGGTGCTGATTCATCTACATTCATATTGTCTGACATTACTACCGATGATACCGTGACCCTTCAGGTAATGAGCAATGCGCTGTGTGCGAGTACAGGCTCGGGCACTGTAGTGATGCATGTGTACCCTGTTAGCGTGGCTAACGTGGCTGCATCGCTGAATAACATTTCCCTGTTCCCGAACCCGAACAATGGGTCATTCAGCGTTGAGGGTTTTGTGAATGGTGCAAACAACGGATCCATACAAATAGATGTGACCAATGCGATAGGCCAGGTGGTTTATAACGGCAGCACTGCGGTGACCAACGGACATGTGAAACAGCAACTTAATCTGGGTAATGTGCCTGCAGGTGTTTACATGCTGCGTCTGAACAGTGAAGGCCAGACACGCACTTTAAGATTTACGATTCAGTAAAACCGAATTAATATCAGTGAGCGCCCTGCAAATGCAGGGCGCTTTTTTTTGCAGATCGACCGTTTGTCGAGTTTACATTATTGCGCCGATACAATTAAGTTGTATCTTTTTGGCACAATAAATGCACTGGTAACAATAATGGCACAAAGCATACTGGTTATAGATGATGAGCGGGCTATACGCAAAACGCTCAACGAGATACTTTCATTTGAAGGGTTTACGGTAGATGAGGCCGCGGATGGCGAGGAAGGCATCAAAAAAATAAAAGAGAACAATTACGACTGCATACTCTGCGATATAAAAATGCCCAAACGCGATGGCATTGAGGTGCTGCAGGTGGCCAGAGAAGAGCGTCCCGATGTGCCATTCATCGTTATTTCCGGCCACGGCAATATTGAGACTGCGGTGGATGCGGTGAAGAAAGGGGCATTTGATTATATATCGAAGCCGCCAGACCTGAACCGGTTGCTCATTACCCTGCGCAATGCGATGGATAAGAAGTCGCTGGTAGCAGAGACGAAGCAATTGCGCAAGCGCATATCCCGCGGATACGAGATGGTGGGCAAGAGCGATGGCATCACCCGCATCATGGACACTATAGCCAAGGTGGCGCCAACCGATGCGCGCGTGTTGATCACTGGTGAAAATGGTGTAGGTAAGGAACTGGTGGCGCGCCGCATTCATGAGCTGAGCGCACGTGCAGGCGGACCATTGGTAGAGGTGAACTGTGCTGCCATCCCATCGGAATTGATAGAGAGTGAATTATTTGGCCACGAGAAAGGATCGTTCACATCGGCCATCAAACAGCGTATAGGCAAGTTTGAACAGGCCAGCGGTGGTACGCTGTTCCTGGATGAGATAGGGGACATGAGCCACGATGCACAGGCCAAAATGCTGCGCGCCCTGCAGGAAGGAAAAATATCGCGGATAGGTGGTGAAAAGGAAATTAAAGTGGATGTGCGCGTGATAGCAGCTACCAATAAAAACCTGCTGGAAGAGGTGGAGGCCAAGAGATTTCGCCTCGACCTGTATCACCGCCTGAGCGTGATACTGATACATGTGCCATCACTCAATGATCGCCGCGATGATATACCGCTGCTTGTAGAACATTTCATGAAGGAGCTGAGCGAGGAATATAAACAACCAGCGAAGGACGTGGAACCAGCAGCCATAAAGGCGTTGCAGGCATACAACTGGACAGGTAACATCCGCGAGCTGCGCAATGTGGTGGAGCGCCTCATCATTCTTTCGGACAAGAAGGTAACGGCCAAAGATGTGGAGACCTATATTGTTCAGAAGTAAGCTTAATAGACAGATACCTTACTGTGGTACTGGGCATTTCCTGCATTCACTGTAAGCAGGTAAGTGCCCGGGGCTACATCTTCGATCGTAAAGTCCTGCTTTTGAGCAGACGTATTGGTGAAGTTGCGGGTTGCCACAACATGACCGGTAATGTCAGTAAGCACAATAGTGCCACTTTGCACTGCACCCGGTATGCCTACCTTGAAAGTACCTGTTGACGGATTTGGATAAACATCCAGCGACAATATCATGGGGATGGTGGTTACGCCTGCTGTTGCGTCCGTTACCAGCACCACATTGTTTATATTATCCGTAATGTACACCTTATTGTTCCTGTTGTTGATGGCCACGCCAAATGGGGCTGCAAGTTCAGCAAGAGGGGCGGGCCCATCAAGCCCGCTATAGCCTGAAGTGCCATTGCCCGCCATTGTGTAGATGGTGCCATCGGGCGTCACCTTGCGCACACGATGGTTGCCGTAGTCGGCAATGTATATGGCATTATCTGCGCCAACAGCAACCTGGGTAGGTGTATACAGGTAAGCATGTGTTGCCAGGATGCCATCTCCATTGTATCCGAATTCAGGCGTGCCTAAAAACACAACCGTATCGCCGGCCAGGCAGGCAATGAAGCTGGTTGCGGCATATACTTTGCGTATCTCGCTGTTGCCTTTATCTGCTATATAGAGGTTGCCATTGGTATCAACCGCCAGGCCGGACGGGAATGCGAATGTAGCAGTGCCTGCGTAGCCGCGATTACCCATTTGGTAATGCCCGGTAGAGTCGTTGCTGCTGATGGAGTCGGGGATGCCGGCGTAGGTGATGATGATGCCCGAGCTGGCAAGCACCTTTCGGATGCACTGATTGTTCATATCGGCGATGAACAGGTTGCCGAACTTATCGAGCGCAAGGCCGGATGGGCTGTTGAGTACCGCATCGGTAGGTATGGACCCATCCCCAAAATAACCGGGGAAATTGGGGATACCAGCGATCGTGGTGATGGTTCCGGTAGGGTCTATTTTACGCACAATATCATTGTCGTCGTCGGTGAACAGGATATTACCTGAGTCATCGGCCAGCACGCTTGTCGGTTCGCCCAGCATTGCAGCAGTGGCTGGTCCGCCATCGCCGCTATAGCCGGCAGTGCCTGTTCCGGCAATGGTGGTAATAACCCCCGATGTGCTGACTTTCCGGATAACGGAATTACCCTGATCGGCGAAATAAACGTTGCCCGCAGTGTCAACCGTGATGCCTGCGGGTGCAAAACATTCTGCGGCCGTAGCGGCTGCATTGTCGCCTGCGTAGCCTGAAGTGTGGTCGCCGGCAAACAAATGAATGTATTGCGCCTGTGCGGACAGGGAGCACGCAGCGATGCAAAGGAGGAATAAAGGTTTAAGGATTCTCTTCATGACCCGTAAAATGATCAAGAAAGTTATATCTATTTGGGCGGACGGACAAATTTAATGCAGCGCCCAACGTAAAAGAAATGTAGAAAAAAGATCAGGAGGGGTCCACATCGAATAGTATCTGCACGTTGGCGCTGCCACGTTGGGCATTGATGTATAGCCGTTGAGTGCGGATATAATTCTTTACAGATTCGATGAGCTTGCTGTCGCGCGGGCATTTGATCCATATCTCCTGTATATACTGGTTGCGCACGCGGGAAATGACCGCAGGGCCCGGCCCCTGCACCTGTATGCCATCTATTGCCTGCAACCCCTGCGCCATCAGCATGCCTGCCGCAACCGCTTTGGGCTCGTCGGCATGCCTGAAGATGACCTTTATGATGCGCGAGAAAGGCGGGTAATTGAAAAATTCCCGATACCGCACCTCGTGCCGGTAACATGCCTGCACATCGTGGTCTTTTACCCATTGCAGGGCGGGGTGCTGCAAATTATAGGCCTGTATATAAACAATGCCTTCGCCATCGGTGCGGCCAGCGCGGCCACTCACTTGCTCCATCAGTTGGAAGGCTCGTTCGTTGACCCTGAAGTCGGGGAAACTCAAAAGGCTGTCGGCGCTCAGTATGCCTACCAACGCTACGGATGCAAAATCCAGCCCCTTTACCACCATCTGTGTGCCCACGAGAATGTCTATGCGATTGCGGTCTATTTCGCGCAGCAGGTCCGTCATGCTGTTCTTGCGGCGCATGCTGTCCACATCCATGCGCGCCACACGTGCCTTGGGGAAAAGCGTTTGTACCTCCTCCTCAATTTTTTCGGTGCCGAAGCTTTTGCTGGATAAGCTGTGGCTGCCACACGACGGGCAGGTTTGTATAACAGCGGATTTAAGCCCGCAATAATGACAATGAAGTTTATCGGTGCTTTTGTGGTAGGTGAGCGACACCGCGCAATTTTTGCATTGCGGCACCCACCCGCAAACCGTGCACAACTGGAAGGGCGCATACCCGCGGCGGTTCTGAAACAGGATCACCTGTTTGTGCTGGCTGAGCGCTTTTTCAATGGCTTCCTGCAATTCCGGTGTCAGCAGCTTGATGCCGTTCTTGCGCACCTTCTCCAGCGAGCGGGCATTGATCACCTCTATCTGCGGCATGCGCACGCCCTGGTAGCGGTCTTTAAGCGCTACATAGGCATACTTGTTCTGCTGCACATTATACAGCGTCTCTACAGAGGGCGTAGCAGAACCGAGGACCACTTTTGCATCGAACAAGGAACCGAGATAGATAGCGGCATCGCGGGCATGGAACCGCGGCGCAGGATCGCGCTGTTTGTAGGAAGGGTCGTGTTCTTCGTCCACAATGATGAGGCCAAGATCAGAATAGGGCAGCCATAGCGCTGAGCGTGGCCCTGCCACTACCTTGTATTGGCGCTTGCGCACTTTCTCCCAAATCTCTACCCGCTCATTGTTGCTGAAGTGCGAATGATATACGCCCAGCGCATCTCCGAAATAGCCGAGCAAGCGGCTCACCAGGTGCGTCGTTAGCCCGATTTCCGGCAGCAGCAGCAGGGCCTGTTTGCCAGCGGCAAGGCATTCCAGTATTTTTTTGATGTAGAGCAATGTTTTGCCGCTGCCGGTGACACCATGCAGCAGCGCCACGTTTTTCTCAGCAAGGCCTGCATCCAGTGCTGTGGCGGCTTTTTGCTGTGCGTCCGTGAATATGATCTCTTTTTCCGTTTTTGCGGCCTGCGGTGGCACCCTGTCCACGTCTTTTTCTTCGATCACGAAAACACCCTTATCGGCAAGGGCTTTTATCTGCGCCTGCGATGCCTGCGCCCGGCCCAGCAGGTCGGCCTGGCGCACGATGCCATATTTGGTGGTAAGCTCAATATACGCCATCAGCAACTCCAACTGTTTGGGTGCCTTTGCCAATTGGTCGAACAGGGCCATGAGCGCCGGTTCTTCGTGGTAGGCATCCGCCAGGGATACTACCTTCTCTTTACGCGGTTTGTAGGCTTCTTCCAGCGCGTCATTTATCTGTATGGCGCCAGCCTCCAGCAATTCGTTAAGCACTGCGGCAAAGTGGCGCACCCCGGCAATGGTCTTCAGTTCGGAAATAGTGAGCTCCTTTTTCAGGCGCAGTGCATTTACAGCTATTTCGGTTTCCGGGCTGCAATCAAAATACAGGTCGCCGGCTACCCATTCCAGCCGTGTTTCCCCAGATAGTTTCAGGTGTGCGGGCAGGGCTGCATTCATTACTTCGCCGGGTGCGGCCATATAATAATGCCCTATCCACCGCCAGAACCGCAGTTGCTGCTCATTGACGATAGGCGCTGCATCCAGCAGGCTTTTAATGGGTTTTACTTGATAGGCTTCGGGCTTTTCATCGTGCAGGCGCTCCACAATGCCGGAGTATTGCTTGTTCTTGCCCAGCGCCACTTCTACCCGCATCCCCACGCGTATGCCGTCCTGCATGTCAACAGGCACACCATAGGTAAGCACCTGCGGCAGGTTGAGGGGAAGGATGATATCGGCATACATGGCTGCAAGATAGGGAGGGATTTATAAATGCCCTCTATTGCAGCATACGCGCGTTATTTTGCGGTCTATTGCCTAATTTGTGCGATCAGTATGCATCGTCAACGAACTGCGGCGTTATTTTTCTTTTCATTATTTGTATATCTGTTTCAGTTGCCGGCTTCCCGTGCGCAGCAGAAAGAACGGCAGTTATCAGTCGCAGATTCCGCTTCGTTTTTTCAAAACCACAACTATTTCATAGTCGGCGAATTTCATGATTACCTGGAGGTGCCGCCGGCGAAGCTGGAGTTGATCAAATACCTGGCCGCGCACAAGGGCGTGCGGCATGTGTTCATGGAAATAGGCCGGGCTGCCGCATCTTTATACAACAGCTACCTGCAAACAGGCGATACTTCCTTCATCAGCAAGCCACCGCTGGCATACAATACCTCTGCTGCAGACAAAGAGTTCTGGAAGCAGTTGTACGAGTATAACGCAACGCTCGACGCACCGATAGTGATACACGGCATGGACTTTGAGCGGCTGGAATTTTTAAAGGTGATGCGGATGCTGAAAAGCGGAACGAAAGATCTGGGGCAAACGCCCTTCCTGCGCAAGCTGGATACCCTGCACCTGGCGACCGTCAATAGCACCGACCTGGAAGGGCCACTTGCCGAGGCCCGGGCCGACCTCGCACGCACCCCGGAACTGTATGCAGCACTCTATGGCGACAATCTGGCCGTAATAAAATATATGCTGGCCAATGAAAATACCTACGCGAAGTACAAACTTCGCAACAAGGCGATGCACAAAAATGTGATGCAGGAGGTGGCGCAGGACAGCATCAACAGCTTTGTATTGTTTGCAGGCATGAACCACACCAATGCGGGAGACAAAAACACGTTGGGGGCCATGCTGGCAAATGACAAATACCTGCATGGCGAGGTTGCCAATATCGCAATGCTGTGCAAGAACTGCACCACTAGCAAGGCTGATGCACGCGAACCAGCAAAAGAATTTGATGGGCCGGTAACCTACAAAGACAATACGGCTTTAATGAAGCGGCTATTCACGGATCTTCCGGCCACAATAGAGTCCACCATAAGGGTGGGAGACAAGCAGGTGGAAAAATATTCTGACTGGGTGTTTGCCGTGCTGGGAGAGTAGAAAAACCAAAGAGAGGTCAAAGCTTGGTTAACTGTTCTTCATCGCACCCTTTAGGGCTGGGGTCACTCTTCAACAAACAGATCGGCTGCAATGCGGTCTGCAAACAGCTTACCGGATGCGGTGAGCAGCAGGGTATTCTCTTTTTTCATGAGTAGGCCGCGGTCTATGTCGCGTTCTGCATTCTTTTCAATGGTGCGGGTATAGTCGCCGTGCCATTCGGCGCTCACCCTGTCCAGGTCGCAACCCCACATGGTGCGGAGGGATGTCATAATGTATTCGTTAAGATGCTGGATCGGGGTTAGTAGCTCTTCTTCAGATGCAGGTTGCTTTTCCGCAATGCCTTTAATGTAGAGGGCATTATTGGCCACATTCCACCTGCGGCTCGTGCCGTTGAACGAATGTGCTGCGGGCCCAATACCTAAGTAGTGCACGCCCTTCCAGTAGTTGGTATTATGCACGGCATGCATGCCCGGCCGGCCAAGGTTAGATATTTCGTAGTGATCGTAGCCGTTTTGTGCAGCAAAGTCGGCCATCAGCTCAAACTGGCCTGCTGCCTGCTCTGCGTCTATTGGCCGTACCTTTTTGGTTTTTATGGCATGATGCAGCGCCGTTTTTTCTTCAACGGTGAGGGCATAAGCGGAGAAGTGAGGTATGGAAAGCAGGCGCACTTTATCCAGGTTTTCCTTCCAGGCTGCGTCTGTGAGGCCCGGCGTGCCGTATATCAGATCAATGCTCAGGTTGGAGATGCCAGCATCCTGCGCTGCTTTTATGGCATAGTCGGCCTGCTGCGCATTATGTGCCCGGTTCATAAAAAGCAGGTCCTCGTCGCGGAACGATTGAACGCCGATACTCAGCCTGTCAACCGTCGTGTGCCTCAGCGACCGCAGGTACTGGGTATTCAGATCATCGGGATTGGCCTCCAGTGTGAACTCGGCCAGTTTATTGACAGGGTAGTGCAGGCAAATGGCGTCGAACAGTTCGTTGATCTCATCGGCATTGAGCAGCGAAGGCGTTCCGCCTCCTATATAAATCGTGGTTATTTCCCGGCCCTGCAAATAGTCCTTGCGCAGCGCCAATTCCTGCTTCAGGGCGGCCAGCAGGTCGTCTTTATACTTCAGCGAAGTGGAGAAGTGAAAGTTGCAGTAGTTACATGCCTGCCTGCAAAAGGGGATATGTATATATATGCCTGCACCGCCGGTGTGCGAGAACTGTTCCATTGACGCAAAAATACCATTTTACCGGGCGGGGCCATGCAGGGCAACATATTTAGGGATATTCACATAATGCGTGGATAAATAAATTTAACCGGGGCCATTGCTGTAAAGCTCACCGATTAATGGAGTAATTTTACGTGCTGCTATGCATCGCCTGCGTTATCTGCTTTGTTTTTTGTTGTTGTTCCAGACCCCGCTTTGCAGGGCTTCTGTGGCTGCGGGCATGTATGGGCTGACATCCTATGGCGATGCGGGTGTGCTGCAAATGCAGGGCAGGCAGCAGGCGGACAGCTTCATCAATGCCCACCCCATGATGGCAACAACAGTGGTTGTGAGCGATATACAGTTGCCACACGCGCCCCCGGCTCAAACCGCCGATTTTTATTTGCTGCTGTTGCTGTGCCTGGTGCTGGGCATCATTCGCTACATAGACACACGCTATTTCTACAATCTGTGGCTGGCTTTCTGGAATCCTACGCTCAGTAACCGGCAGCTTAAAGACCAGTTGCAGGGTGCGGGGCTGCCCAACCTGCTCATGAATATTTTTTTTACTATTGCTGAGGGGGCGTACCTGTACTATGTGGTCAGGTTCTATACGCCTCATCACACCGGTGTCATAGCGCCATCACTATTGCTCATCATGCTGGTTGTGGGCACGGGTATCATTTATCTGGCTAAGTACCTGGCTGTCAGGTTCAGCGGGTGGGCATTTCGGGTCGAGGGGGTCACCGAACATTATTTATTTAATGTATTCCTTATCAATAAAGTACTGGGAATTATATTGGTGCCATTCGTGATCATACTGGCTTTTGCCGATCACAATGTAGTGCAGCAGATGATCGTTATCTCCTTCATTGTATCCGGAATATTGCTGCTCAATCGCTACATCAGGTCGTGGCAGGTGTTCGGGTCATTTTTCCAATATAGTAAATTTCATTTTTTTATGTACCTTTGCGCCTCCGAATTATTACCGCTGGCGGTGTTGATGAAGTTGCTTGTGAAAGGGTTGATGTTTTATTGATCGTCCGTGAAGTGTCTGGTAATATAGGGTACGAACTCCTTTTGTAATATGGCCAAGGTTGTTAATTCTAAGAAAAAGGGTACAGAGAAAAAGGAAATAAAGGTAGGCAGCATACTCATCACACAACCGCGCCCTGAAACCGAAAAATCTCCCTATTTCGACCTCGCGAAGAAATACGATATCAAAGTGGATTTTCATCCCTTTATCAGGGTGGAAGGCCTTTCCGGCAAAGAGTTCCGCAAACAGAAAGTTGACATCACCGAGCATACTGCCATCATCTTCACTAGCCGCAATGGGGTAGATCATTTCTTTCGCATCTGCGAAGAGCTGAAGGTGAAAGTGTCGCAGGATATGAAGTATTTCTGCATTACCGAAGCAGTTGCCCTTTACCTGCAGAAATTCATTTTATACCGCAAGCGCAAAGTATTTTTCTCAGCCGATGGCACCACCGCCGGCCTCCTGGAGGTGATCGGGAAGCACCGCAACAATGAGCGGTTCATCCTGCCCATATCCGACAGCGGCAAGAACGAGATAGCCCAATACATGATCAAGCACAATGTGAAATATTCAGAAGCTGCGCTTTACCGCACGGTCTCTAACGATATTGCACCGGTGATGAACCATGAATATGATGTCATCGTATTCTTTAGTCCGTTCAGTGTGGCTACGCTTTTCGATCATGACCCCAAGTTCAAGCAGAACGGTACGCTGATAGGCGCCTTTGGCCCTACAACCTCTAAAGCGGTTGAAGAAAGCGGCCTGCGCTTAGATATCAAGGCGCCTGCTCCCAATGCACCATCTATGGTCGCTGCCCTCGAGATGTTCCTCGCAGAAGTGAAGAAGTAATGCTCAATTGCTGAATGGCTCAATTGCTCAATGAAAATGTGGGCAATGTGAAGAAGTAATGCTCAATTGCTGGATGGCTCAATTACTCAATGAAAATGTGGGCATTGCCGTATCCCCCCACATTGAGTAATTGAGCCATTTGTCGCATTCCATCACATTGCCGTATTCCCTCACATTGAGTAATTGAGCCATTCAGCCATTTCGCCATTAAATTTGCATCATGCACAGCAACAGACTCATCCATGAGCAAAGCCCGTATTTACTGCAACATGCCCACAACCCGGTTGACTGGTATCCCTGGGGCGATGAGCCATTTGCAATAGCCAGGGAAGAGAACAAGCCCGTGTTGGTGAGCATAGGCTATGCCGCGTGCCACTGGTGCCACGTGATGGAGCGCGAGAGTTTTGAAAATGAAGAGGTAGCAGCTTACATGAATGATCACTTCATCTGCATCAAGGTGGACAGGGAAGAACACCCCGATGTGGACCATATGTACATGGATGCCGTGCAGGCCATCAGCGGCAGCGGCGGATGGCCGCTGAACGTGTTTGTGACTGGCGACCGCGTGCCGTTTTACGGAGGTACCTATTATCCGCCCCGACCTGCGTACAGCAGGCCGTCCTGGCCGCAGTTACTGCAGCGCATGGTGCAGGTATGGCATGAGCAGCACGACCAGGTGGCGCAGCAGGCGGAGCAGATGGTGGCACATCTGCGGCAATCATCTCAACGCATGTTCACAGCAACGCCTGACGCGTGGACCGCAGACGTGTGCGATCGCATAGCAGCAAATCTGCTGGCAATGGCAGATAAGGTCCACGGAGGGTTTGGCGGTGCGCCGAAATTTCCGGGCACTATGGCCATAGGCTATTTGCTGGAGCACTACCATTTCACAGGTAATGAAGAGTCGCTGCGGCAGGCACTGCGCAGCCTGGATGCCATGGCTGATGGCGGCATCTACGATCAGTTGGGTGGCGGGTTCGCACGCTATTCCACCGATGCGGTGTGGCTGGCGCCGCACTTCGAAAAAATGCTGTACGATAATGCACTGCTCATTGGCAACTATTGCGATGCCTATGCCATAACGCATGAAGAGCGCTACAAGACGATAGCCGAAGAAACGATAGCATTTGCAGAGCGTGAACTGAAAGACAACAGCGGTGGCTACTACTGTGCACTGGATGCAGACAGCGAAGGCGTGGAAGGAAAATATTACACGTGGGATATTGCTGAGTGGAATGAATTGCTGGGCGCTGATGCAGCGCTGCTGGCTGCACACTACGACGTATCAGTTGCAGGCAATTGGGAGCACACGAACATACTGCACATTGCGCGCAGCGTGGAGCAGGTGGCAGACGAATTTCAGTTGCCTGTAGCTGAAGTAAAGCAGAAAGTAGCAAGCGCTAAAAACATATTGTATGCTGCGCGCCGGAAACGTGTGCGCCCGCAGACGGATGATAAATGCCTGTTGTCGTGGAATGCACTGATGAATATAGCACTGAGCAAGGCTGGCGCCGCATTCGGCGATGATGCACTGGTAGCGCGCTCGGCAGCGCATATGCAATGGATGCTGCAGCAATTTGAAAGCAAAGAAGGGCTACTACATAGCAGCAAGAACGGTGTGGCCCGCATACCGGCAAAGCTGGATGATTATGCCTGCCTGGCCAATGCGCTGGTGCACCTGGCAACCGCAACAGGAAGCGGAGCGTGGCTGTGGCGTGGCACGCAACTGATGGAGACGATCATCCGCGATTTTGCGCATGAAGAAGGCTTCTTCTACTATACCCCGGCAGGGCAATCCGACATACCTGTGCGTAAGGTAGATCTCTATGATGGCGCAACGCCGTCGGCCAATGCAGTGATGGCGCATAACCTCGCTATTTACGGGTTGTGTATGGAGCGGCCCGAATGGAGCACGCAGGCACAGCAGATGCTGGAGAAAATAGGGAAGCAGGCTGCGGCGCACGCCTATTCCTTCTCTTACTGGGCGCAGCAGATACAGCGGAGCATAAACGGGGCAAAGACCATTATTATTGCCTGCGACCAGCCCGCTGCGGCCCGCAGGCAGTTCATTGCGTCATTTTTGCCGCAGGTGTATTGTTTGTGCACAACAGGTGAAGAAAAACCTGTGCCGCTTGTGGCAGACAAATATGCAGGGCCCGGTCTTAAAATATTTCTTTGCACCAATAATGCCTGTTTGCAGCCAGTAGAGCATGTTTCAACGGTTCTGGACATGCTGGGACCGGATAAATAGTAAAAAATCACTTGCGTGTATCAAGGCATTGACAGGCAACATTTTTTTGCGGAAAGTTGTATTTTTGAAAAAAACTTTGAATATTGTGCTTCGGTTTTTGAGTTGCATAGACTCAAGCCGTGTATTTTCACTTGCCAAATTGTTAAAAACAATAGAATTAGTATGAAAAAAACATCCCTGAAGGTCTCAGCTTTAGCATTGCTCGCACTTGCTGCAAGCTGCGGGAAAGGGGGCTCTAACGGCCAGTTGATCGGTGACCAGACGAGGCTTAATTATAAGGCCCCTGTGCCGCTGGGTATGGTGTATGTTCCGTCAGGTACTTTCAAAATGGGTGCAAGCGATGAGGATATCCGTGGCCGCAACGATGCGACCATCCACACCATCCAGATGAACGGCTTCTACATGGACGCTACGGAGATTTCCAACCAGGAATATCGCCAGTTCACTAACTGGGTGCGCGATTCTATCGCACATACAATTCTTGGCGACTTCAAAGACAACGCAGACGGAACACAGCGCGTGGACTGGGGCAAGCGCATCAACTGGCGCGATGCTGATGTTCAGGATCAGCTGGCTTCACTCTACACTCAGGCGGAACAGTCTGGCTGGGGTCGCAAGTCCATTAACGCTGCCGCATTGGTTTACCACTACGAAGATTTCGATTATCGCACAGCGGTACTTAATAAAGATAAGAAAGGATACAGCGAGCGCGCTTATGTAGGTAAGCACGATATAGCTGCTTATCCGGATACAACAGTTTGGGTTCGCCAGTATGCTTACTCTTATAATGAGCCTATTGCACAGCAGTACTTCTGGTTCCAGGGTTTCAACACTTACCCTGTTGTAGGTGTTAACTGGTATCAGTGTAATGCATTCTGCGATTGGCGCACACACATCTGGGTATCTGAGCGCGACAAAGCGCACATGTACACTGAAAGCCGTTTCCGCCTCCCTACAGAAGAAGAGTGGGAGTGGGCAGCACGTGGCGGCCGCAACGAAGCGCCTTATCCATGGGGCGGTCCGTACATCATCAACAAAAAGGGTTGTTACCTGGCCAACTTCAAACCTCAGCGTGGCGACTACTCTGCTGACGGTGGCCTGTACACAGTGCCTGTTGACAAATATGCAGCTAACGACTATGGTCTTAAGAATATGTCAGGCAACGTATCTGAGTGGACTTACTCAGCGTTCTTCGGCGGCGCATACAACCAGATCGCAGACATCAACCCAAGCATTACTTATGCAGCTAAGAAGAGCGATGACGAGCAACTGAACCGTAAAGTGGTTCGCGGTGGTAGCTGGCGCGATGTGGCTTACTTCCTGCAGGTAAGCACCCGCGACTACGAATATGCGGATACCGCTAAACCTTACATTGGTTTCCGTTGCGTTTATACAGAGGTGCTGCCATCTCTTACTAACCGCCGCCCAATGCGCAATCGCTAATTTTATTAACTGAAAGCAATATTTTCGAAATCCTTACGTTTTAAACAAAGAAACAAACAACTATAAAAATGAGTCCGATAGCACTTTTTTTTGAGACGAATAGAGGTAAATATATTAAGAACCTCATCATTGGTGTAGGAGCTTCTGTGGTACTGCTGGGTGCGTTGTTCAAAATACAGCACTGGCCAGGTGCAAGCTATATGCTTACAGCCGGGATGGTGACAGAAGCCATCATCTTTGCGATGCTTGGTTTGCTCCCGCCTCACCATGACTATTATTGGGAACGTTTTTACCCGAACATTACCGAAAACCCAATGGTTGAGGCTCGTCGTAAGGGTATCAAGATCAGTGCTCACGGTGGTGGTACTGAATTATCTGCAGGCAAATCAGGTTCTCCTATGGCTTCACTCGATAAGATGATGGAAGACGCACAGATCAATCCTGCCAGCCTGAAACGCCTCAACGATAACTTCGGCAAATTCGGCCAGACAGTTGAGCAGATGAAAGACATCACGCATGTTACTGCTGCTACAGAGAACTACTCTAAGAGCGCTAACGAAGCCGCCGATGCACTGGGTCAGATGAAGACCACTTTCGTAGGTGCTACAAAAACAATGAGTGCTTTCAACAATGCTGCTGAAGATACTGCTAAGTTCCACGACCAGGTAGTTGTATTGTCAAAGAACCTGAGCACACTCAATAATATTTATGAAGTGGAGCTGCAGGATGCCAACAACCATCTGAAAGCGATGAACAAGTTCTACAGCAACCTGGTTGCAGCTTCTGATGCTATGGCCAACAGTGCTAAGGATGCTACCGATGCTAAGGATCAGATAGCAACGCTGGCTAAGAACCTTACTACGCTCAACCATATCTATGGCAACATGCTGTCTGCAATGCAGGGCCGCTAATTGCTGCTGATTTCAACTTGTAAAGCAATAAATACTCACTTACCGAAAAAGTAAAAGAATGTCTATACCTAAGGAGCCGCGGCAGATCATGATCAACCTGATGTATCTGGTATTGACCGCTCTGCTGGCACTCAACGTTTCTAATGAGATCCTCAATGCGTTCAAGACCCTGAGCAACAGCATTGACCGGTCTAACCTGTCTGTTGACCAACGGACCAAGGATCTGTACGATCAGATCGTTGCCAATGAGCATCAGAAAGGTCAGGAAGAAAAAGTAAAGCCTTTCCGTATTGAAGCCGATTCGGTGACAAAGAGGGCAAATGATATGGTCGCTTATCTGGACCAGTGGAAGAAGAGGATCATTATGGAGTCGGGCGGTTATGATGAGAAAGATACTTCTATGCCGGCCAGGCTGGAAAACATTGATGCGACCACCAAATTGCTTGTTGAGAACAAAGGTGGTGATACGCTGAGGGCAAAGATCATGGAATTACGCAGGTATCTGCTTGCAGCAATACCTTGGGATTCATCTGCAATGTCTCCGCTGATGCCGCTCATTATCGAGCCTGCCAAGAAGAACGATCACAACCCTACAGCTGATTGGAACATCGAAAATTTTGAGCACATGCCTACCATCGCGGCCATGGCATTGTTCTCCAAATTCAAGAATGACGTGCGCAGCAGTGAAGGTATGATCATCAAGGACCTTTTTGAAAAAGCACACGCCAAGGAGATCAAGTTTGATACCTTGCTGGCGCTAGCCGTACCAAGCAGCACGTATGTGCTTCAGGGCGACAAGGTAGAAGCTAACATCCTGCTTGCGGCGTTCAACTCGGCTAACAAGCCAACCATCAGCATGTCGTCTGGCGGAGGCACAACAAAACCTGCTGAAAATGGCGTTATCCATTGGGAGACCAGTGCAAATGGCAATGGTAAGCAAACTGTTGCAGGAACACTGACTTATGACGCAGGCAATGGTGCTAAAACTTATCCGTGGAAATTTGAGTACATGGTGGGGTCTACAGGCGCATCGATGCAGTTGGACAAGATGAACGTGTTCTACATTGGTGTTGATAACCCGATCACTGTGAGTGCGGCAGGTTATTCAGTGGAAGACGTTTCTATACAATTGCCGGCTGGTTTCGATCAGAAGGGCGAAAAAGGACACTACACAATATCTACTAAAGACGTTACGAATCAGAATAAGACGATCAACGTTGACATCTACGCTAACGGAAAACAGGGTGGCGGCGTTAAAACAAAGATCGCTTCAATTCCTGTCAGGGTAAGGAAAATTCCGGATCCTGTGGCGTACCTGCTCGGTAAGAAGGAAGGTATGATCTCCGCGGCTGTGATGAGAGAAGCTATCGGACCTGTTGCAAAGCTGGAGAATTTTGAATTCGATGCGACCTTCCAGATCAGGGAACTGCAGTTCTCTATGCTGCCTAAGGGTGGTGATTATGTTGGTCCGTACACGGTTAAGGGCGCTAGCGGTGTGAAATTCAGCTTCAACCCTGATGTACAGAAGGTACTGAGTAGGTTGAAGGCAGGAGACAAGATATTCATTGAGGGGATTAAGGGTGTAGGACCGGATAATACTTCGCGCTCACTTAACCCGATCATCCTAACATTAAATTAATTAACTTAGCAAAAAAATAGACGAGGAGATGAACATCCTGAAAGCATATAAGCTGTCATTTTTCGTAACGCTTGCATTGGGTTCCGGTGTTGCTTTTGCACAACCAAAAAGCACGACCGATCAACCCCTTGCGCCCGCTGATAATGGTGCCGTTACCCAAAGGTGGTCGCCATCAAAAACTCCGGACGGTGCATACGATCACGTGCGTCACGATAGGAACGTGCCTATTCCTTGGCCGTATCTGCGTGAAGCAGACATCCTCTGGAAGAAACGCGTATGGCGCGAAATTGATACCCGTGAAAAGCCGAATATTGGCTTCCGCTACCAGGGCGATGAAAATACCGGCGGTGGTATGTTCATAGAAATTCTCATTGATGCTATCAAGCGTGGTAACATCACTGCTTATTCTGCACTGGACGGTGATCGTTTCACTACAGAGCTTACCAAGCAGCAGTTGATGGAGCAGTTAACGCCAAAGCCGGATACTATGTATTTCGATGACCCGGTAACCGGTGGTCAGGTAATGAAGATCATTCAGAAGGATTTCCGTCCGGAACTCATCACGAAATTCAGGATCAAGGAAGACTGGATCTTCGACCGCAACGAAGGTAAAATGATCGTGCGCATAGTAGGCATCGCTCCCGTAAAGGACGTTTATGGCGAAAATGGCGATTATCGCGGACAGCAGGCGATGTTCTGGCTTTACTATCCTGAGATCCGCAATACACTTGCTAAGTACGAAGTGTTCAACCCGAATAACGACATTGACCGTTACACATGGGACGAATTTTTTGAAAACCGCATGTTCTCCAGCAGGATATATAAAGTGTCCAATTCTCTTGATGCGGCATTCCAGGACATCTATGGTCAGGATGCACGCGCGAAGATGGAATCGCTTTACGAAAGCCAGCAGGCTGCTAACGATATATTTAACAAGGAGCATGATATGTGGGTGTATTAATCCCGCAGTAATGGCTAACTCTTTTCAAAAGCACCGTTTCTGCGGTGCTTTTGTATTATTTTGTGACCCCAAACACTTTTCATGAGCCAATCGCAGCTTCCGCGTCTTGAAGTGTGCCTTTCGCCGGCACTGTTGCATCTGTATGATACCCGCGACACGGTGGTCGTCATTATAGATATTTTCAGGGCAACATCCACCATGACGGCTGCATTACATAACGGTGCTGCATGTGTGATACCTGTGGCATCGGTGCAGGAGTGCATAGCATTGGGGCAGCAGATACCGGACAGCATCACTGCCGGAGAGCGCGATGGCCGCATCGCAGAAGGCTTGCAGCACGGCAATTCGCCGCTGGAATATCCGGCAGAATTTGTAACAGGAAAAACCCTTGTGCTGACAACCACCAATGGCACTCGCCTGCTGCACATGGTAAAGGATGCCGCGGCTATAGTCATCGGCTCTTTCCTGAACCTCTCTGCCGTTTGCGAGTACCTGTTGTCTCATGGCAAAAATGTATTGCTGGGCTGTGCATCTTGGAAGGACAGGCCAAACCTGGAAGATACCATGTTTGCCGGTGCTGTTGTGCACCATATCGGCGATAGGTTTTCTATCAATTGCGACAGCGCACGTATGGCCAGGCACCTCTACAGGCAGGCAATGAATGCACCGCTGATCAGTTTTTTGCGGGATAGTTCGCACTACCTGCGGCTTTCGGCATATGGCCTGGAACAAGACATGGAATATTGCACCACGCCAGATATGCATCCGGTAGTGCCCGTGCTGCATGGAGACAAAATACTCATCTGACGGGTAGCGAACCTTACGTCTATTTATACTATTTTTATTGGAATATGGCTAAGAAACCCAACAAGCCTGTGCAGGGAACTCCACGGCCGCAGCCACAAGCAACACAACAAAAAAAGGCTGCGCCCGCAAAACCTGCCGTCAAAGCCGATGCGCCCTCCAGCGAGCGCATGGTCAACGTGCTGACTGGTGCCGCTATCGTGTTGATCACCTTCCTGTTCCTGATGCCCTGCCTGCAGAACCTGTTCACCAATTGGGATGATCCGGGTTACGTAGAAAACAATCCGTTGATCAAAGATCTCTCCGGCGAAGGGTTGCGCGCTATTTTCAGCACCCCCGTCATGGGTAACTATCACCCGTTGACCATACTCAGTTACGCAATTGACTATCATTTTGCCGAACTGAAGCCGGAACAATTTCATTTGCAAAGCCTGCTGTTCCACCTTGCCACTACACTGCTTGTTTACTGGTTCGTGTTGCTGCTTACCAAAAGGTGGATGGTAGCGGTCATTACCGGGCTGCTATTCGGTATTCATCCCATGCACGTAGAATCTATAGCGTGGATAGCGGGCAGAAAAGACGTGATCTATGGCTTCTTTTACATGGCGGCATGCATCACCTGGTTATTCTATAGCCGCGATAAAACTTCCGGGCGGTGGAAATGGTACGCGGTAACCATGTTGCTGTTTGTTTGTGCGCTGCTGGGCAAGCCGGTGGCCGTAGTGTTATCGTTAACACTCCTTGTCATTGATATGTTCACAGGATACCTCTTCAGCCAGGGAGATCCGTTTTGTGAGCGCATTGTGGCCAACGCGCAAAAGGCACGTCTCTCCATCAATCCGATGGCGATCATCGATAAGATATTGCCATTGGTCATCTCCATCGGATTCGGCATCAGGTCTATTCAGGATCAGTCGACGTTCAAGGCGCTGGGAACGCAAAGCGTGAAGTACAATGTCTTTGAACGCATAGAACTGGGCGCATATGCGCTGATCACGTATTTATGGAAGGCAATTGTGCCCGCGAAACTCGCTTGTTTCTACCCATACCCCATGAATGACTATACGCATCCGGAAAATGCGCACCTGCCGTTCTTGTTCATCATCTATCCGCTCATTGTGATCGGATTGCTGGTGGCCATCTGGATGTACTTCAGGCGCAGCCGTGCCATGTGGTTTGGCGTATTGTTCTTTCTGGTGAATATTGTGTTGCTGCTGCAGTTCATACCCGTAGGCGGCGCTATTATTGCTGACAGGTACTCGTATATCGCATATATAGGTCTGTTTTTCTTGCTGGGTTGGGGCATATCAGCATTACTCGAAAAGAAAGAAACATTGCAGATGGGCAGGGCCGCAATGGTCGGAGTTGCCGTGTATTGCATGGTCCTGGGATACATGGCCGGAGAACGCTGCAAGGACTGGCGCGACCCTATGAGCCTGTGGCGGAGCGAGATAGAAGTGGAACCCGTACGTGCGCCCAATGCCTATAACAATCTTGGCTTTTCCTACTACACTAAATTCAATGAGGGCGGCAGTCCGGCCGAGCGGAAACTGTATTACGATTCGGCCAACTACCTGCTGCGTATGGCCTTTGCGCTGCAGCCTAAATTCGTGAATCCGTATGTATCGCTTGGCGAGCTCTTTCGCAGTGCCGGACAATATGACTCTGCAAAAAAATACTACTACACGGCCCTCACAATGTCGGATTCTGAACAGGTCGCGAATGCTTACCTGGGCTTGAGTGTTATTTACAGCATTGCTTATAATCAGGACCAGCAGACCCGGGATCTCGCGAAGCTGAAGTTTGATGGCGACTCGGCATTATATTGCTACAACAGGTGTTTTGGGTTCAAAACATATTTCCCCGAGGCGCATAGTAACTACGCCAACTTTCTGGACATGAGCGGCAATAAAGAGGCCGCCATCAAAGAATATGGCGTTGCCATCAAGCAAAACCCGGACAAATTTCAACCCTACTTGAACCGGGGACGCGCCTACCAGCGGTCAAAGCTGTACAAAGAGGCGCTCGCCGACTTCAACAAGGCTGTGGAACTATACCCGAATGTCGGTGAGCTATACTATGTGCGTGCTCAGTTTTTTGCAGAAACCGGTGACAATGCCAGAGCCCGGCAGGATATGGACAAGGCTCAGTCGCTGGGCTATACGCAAAGCGGAGGCCATTAGTACGGGCGCCAAATAAAAAGAAAAGATGGCCGTGCCGGCAACGGAGGCACATTAAACACACTTTTTGTTACTTTGCCACCAAAATAATAATAGATGTCAAGCAAATCATTTTATACACGCCTGCAGGGTGAATTGCAGGAAATAAAAGAATCAGGACTTTTTAAGTCTGAGCGCATCATTGCTTCGCCGCAGGGCGCAGAAATAACGGTGAACGGAAAGACGGTGCTTAACTTTTGTGCCAACAACTACCTGGGCCTTTCCTCTCACCCTAAAGTGATAGAAGCGGCACACAAGGCAGTTGATGAGCGTGGTTATGGCATGAGTTCAGTAAGGTTCATCTGCGGTACGCAGGACATACACAAGGAGCTGGAAGAGAAAGTGGCCAAATTCCTGGGTACCGAAGATACCATTCTGTATGTTGCCTGCTTTGATGCCAACGGAGGTGTGTTTGAGCCATTACTGGGCGAGCAGGATGCCATCATATCAGACGAGCTGAACCACGCATCCATCATAGATGGCGTGCGCCTGTGCAAGGCCCGCCGTGGCCGCTACAAGCATAACGACATGGCCGACCTGGAAGCGCAGTTGCAGGCTAATATGGATGCCCGTACGCGCATGATAGTGACCGACTCGGTGTTTTCTATGGATGGCACCATTGCACAGTTAGATAAGATATGCGACCTGGCCGATAAGTATGATGCCCTGGTGATGATAGACGAAAGCCATTCTTCAGGTTTTATGGGTGCTACAGGCCGCGGTGTGCACGAGCTGTGCGGCGTTATGGGCCGGATAGACATTATCACCGGTACCCTGGGCAAGGCTCTGGGCGGTGCATCTGGCGGTTTTACCAGCGGCAGGAAGGAAGTGATAGAAATGCTGCGCCAGCGCAGCAGGCCTTACCTGTTCTCCAATTCGCTGGCGCCGGCCATCGTTGGTGCATCTATCGCGGTGCTGGATATGCTGAGCGAAACGACTGCACTGCGCGATAAACTCGAAGAAAATACCAACTACTTCCGCAGCAGGATGGCGCAGGCCGGATTCGACATAAAACCCGGCACACACGCCATATGCCCGCTGATGTTGTATGACGCCGTTGTGGCACAGAAATTTGCAGCGCGCATGCTGGATGAAGGTGTGTACGTTGTCGGCTTCTTCTACCCGGTAGTGCCTAAGGGACAGGCGAGGATACGCGTGCAGATATCCGCAGGCCACGACCGCCATCACCTGGACAAGGCTATTGATGCTTTTATTAAAGTAGGCAAGGAGCTGGAGGTGATCAAATAGGCTCAATGATATTTTTGTATGTCCCGTACCTGTTCGGTGCGGGACTTTTTTTGCAGCTACAACCAATCAAAAATTCTGGCATGTGATTTGCGGCGTATTCCGTGCCATCAAATCTTTTGGTCATGAAACAGACCCTTATCGCCGCCGTATTACTCCTTGCCTGCGCAGCCTGCCACAAGGAGAACAGCAACAAGACCACCAGCGCTTTCATGAATGAGGCTACCATCAAAGGGCCTAATCTCACGATGCCACCTTGCGGCGGACAATACATGATTGTGATACATGGCATTACCGATTCCTCAGCTCAGTTCGACAGCCTCCCTCATGGCAGTTCCATTGCGCTCGATACAGCAACGTTTCCGCTCAATATCCGGCTCAACTGGCATCACAGTACCGGGACTGAGTGCGACACCCTATCCAACATCATTACCATCGATTCCATGCAGGTGGAATAGTAAAAGGGTTACTTGCCCACCACCAGCACACAGAAACTGCCCGGAACAATGCCACGCCTGCGGCCATTCTCGCCCGGAGCGGGCGGCATCATCTCTGCAGCAGGGAGATACACCAGGTGCGTTTTCTCGTCGAGTGCTATAGTGCGTGCACTCTTTTTGGTGGCAACATTCTGCGCTACTTCAAAATCGTTCGCCGTCGATTCGTGGATCACAGTCAGTGTGCCTTCGCCATTGGAACTGAATACGTTCTTAAGCTCAGGGTCAAAAGCAACACCATCACAGCCATCGCCTATAGGGAGCTCTTTGATCACTTTGCCATTTTCCGCGTCCATCACCACAAGCACGTTATTGCCACAACCGGCAAATAGTCTTTTGGTTTTCTTGTCTATGGCCAGGCCCGATGGCTCTTCACCTTTGCCGGTCTTCCAGCGGTGGGTTATTTCATAAGACCTCGTATCCATCATCACTATTTCGCTTTTGTCTTCTATGTTGATGTATAGGTGGCCGGCATCATCGCTCACGGCTGTTTCCGGTTTTCCGCCAAGTGCTACGGTTTTTACAACCTTGTTATTGGCAGGGTCTATTACAGTAAGGTCCTGGCTGTGCCCGTCGCATACATATATCCTGTGCGAATGAGCATCATACATAATGGCATCCGGATTCTCGCCTGTCTTTATCTCGGCGGTTACAGCATTGGTGGTCAGGTCAAATACACTTACGGTGTTCAGCCGGCCATTGGTGGTAAAACCTTTTCCATGTTCGGGTGCAAATGCAATGCCGTGCACGCCTGTTGTATTGGGGATAACACCAACAGAATCGCCGGTATTCTTATTGATGATATTGACCTGTGTGGCATGAGAAACATAAATATTATCATTAACAGGGCACACGGCAATATAATCCCAGCCGCCGCCCATGCGCGATGCAGGTATCGTGCGAAGCACGCGGTAGCTCTGCGCGTAAGCGCCGCTGCAAAAAAATGTGGCTATGGCTAAAGAGGCCCCGATAAGTTTCGTCATGATCTTTGATTTGAATAAATGCAGCACTAAAGATAAACAGAGTTTTGTTTTCTATTCATTGCATGCGGGGGTGCAGTATTCACAGCGTTGCAGGTAACAAAAAAACAATATTGGCGCGCTACCCGGTTCAATACATTTGAGGACGAGCACTGAGTATATGAAACATAAACTACTGTATCTGTTTATTGCCTGCATGGCATGCGCCTGCCAGGTAAATGCACAATCTGCAAAGTATGTCATCCTCATTAGCATAGATGGCTCACGCCCCGATTTCTACATGCAGGAAAAGTGGCCTGCCACCAACCTGAAACAGTTGAAAGACAATGGCGTATTTGCCGATGGCGTGAACAGTGTATTTCCTTCTGTCACTTATCCCTCGCATACTACTATCATCACCGGCGCAATGCCATCGCGTCATGGCATCTACTACAATGAGCCTTTCGACCCCAACGGACCCCAAGGGCGCTGGTATTGGGAGGACAGCAACATAAAATGCCCCACGCTGTGGCAGGCGGTGCATAAAGCTGGGCTTACTTGCGCAGCAGTTTCATGGCCCGTAACTGTTGGCGCGCCTATAGATTACAATGTGCCCGAGATATGGTCGCTCACCGACAAAGAGGATAAAATATCGCCCATGCGCGACCATACCTTTCCCAAAGACCTGTGGGCGCAAATGGAGCAGCATGCAACGGGCAAGCTTACATCGGCTGATATGGATGAGAACTACCTTACTAAAGACGAGAACATTGGCCGCAAGGCTGCCTACATTCTGCGCACTTACAAGCCCAATCTGCTGGCCGTGCATTTTGTGTGCGTCGATCATTTTGAGCATGCCGAAGGCCGCGATGGTATAAACGTAAAAAAGGCAGTGGAAAATGCAGATGACGCTGTTGGCAAAATTTTAGAAGCCGTGCAGCAGGCAGGTATCAAAGACAGCACGGCCATCATCATCACCGGCGATCATGGTTTTGTGAACATTGCAACCACCGTTTGCCCCAACGTATGGCTGGCAAAAAATAACCTGGTATGGAAGAAGGACGGCAAGGTTGACTACAAAGCCATGTTCCACACATCGGGCGCTGCAGCTTTTCTGCGCGTGCAGGACAAAAACGATAAAAAGACGCTGGCGCAGGTAAAGAAGATACTGGACGAGCTTCCGGCAGGCGATAAAAAACTTTTCCGCATCGTCACTGAGCAGGAGCTGCGGGCACGGGGCGCAGACCCCGAAGTGGTGCTGGCATTGGCGCCGGTGCAGGGGGTTAACCTGAGCGAGAGTTTTGACGGCGACGCAATAAAAGCGGCACGTGGGGGTACCCACGGATTTTACCCCGATTTCCACGACATACAAACAGGTTTCATCGGGTATGGTGCAGGTTTCAATAAGGGAGTGGAGATACCGCAAATAGGTCTTGAAGATATTGCACCGCTGATCGCGCAACTGCTGCATCTCGATTTTACCGCGCCCGATGGTGTGCTGCTCCCGGGTCTGCTCAAAAATAAATAAGACGCTGTTCCCGACGGGCCAGGTACCGCTACAATAGTTTTACCAACGCTGCTGTCGCAGACACCAGGTAGAGCAATCCCGCAGTTGTTTGTATATGCGAATAGCTCACGCGCAGTTTACGCAACAGTACGGAACCTGCGAACGCATATAACAGGTAAACTACCAGGCTGCCGGCTACATCGCCCAACGCAAACAATGATGCATGCGGGATGCCGCCGAACGGTATAGATAAAGAATAAACACTTATCCAGAACGGGATCTGCTGCGGATGAATGATCATGCTGATCAGCCCCCTTGCGATAACTGCAGATCCACCTTGCTTCATATCTTGTTTGCGCGTTGCCAGTATCCATATCCCGAACACAAATCCCAGTACACAACCGGCGATCGAGAGGCTGCGGATCAGTATGTCGTGCGATTGCAGCATACTGAGAGCGGTGATCGAAAAGAAGCAATAAGCATATTCCGCACCCAAAGCAAGCAGCATAAGCGTAAACAGCAGCACATATCTTTTCGTCTCACCAAGCTGCATCAGCATGGTGTTGATATTGCCTGGGAAAAGGTAGCCATAAAGGCCCGCGCAAAAAGCTATGGATATCATATCAGGCCGCCTGTTTTTTATATGCTTTTTCCATTCTCTTCAGGCTCCTGTATTCGTTCATGGCCATGTAGCGTTCACCAGCTTTGCGGTTGTGCTGCGCTATTTCAAACATCTGCCGGTAGTGCCAGCAAAGATCTTTGGTAGCCTGCACGAACGAGTATGCGGGATCGTAAATATGGGCAGGCTCTGCACCCGTGCCATTCAGTTCCAGTATAGCAATATCTTCCCCCGCTTTAAGTGCATCAAGGCTGGAAACCCGCAGGTCGAACCGGCCATAGAAGAATCCGGGTATCTGCTTGCATATATTGTCGAATGCTGCTTCTGTTTGTGCGTCAGCCATATGGCTCCAGTCGCGGAATTCTGCGCCACGCACATGGTTGCCATAGGGCACCAGCAGCCATTCCTGCTTTTCGGCAGGCACTTCATCCAGTTGGTCTTTCAACTGCGGGAACAGGACGTCCTTCTGCAGGTATGCCCTGTCGTTTTGGAGGATAAGTTCCCGCAGGGTAGAACGTCCGTCGCCGGTAACCGTAAGTAGTTTTTTGAACGTGATGGACGATATTTTTCCTCGTTCCATATCCGGATGGCGCACATAAAATACACTCAGCTCCAGGGGCTGGCCCGCATATGCCTGCACCAGGAAGTCCACCTTCATTTTTGCCCTGTATTCGGCCAGTTCGGCTTCGTTCTCAATCTTCTGCACTCCCCAGCCGCGCCCGCCGCGATCGGGTTTGGCTATGGCCGGAAATTCAATTCCGGCGGCCATCATCTTCTCTGTTATGGTAGCAACATCGTCCTCCGCATGGGCAAATATCGTTTCGGGAAACAGATCCCGGGGCAGCAATTGCAATACGTCCCACTTACTTTCAAAGAACATGCCGCCTGTAACAATGCCGGGGTTGGCCGCCGAGAAGAACAGAAAAGAGCGGGCCTTTATGGCCAGGTAGCAGTAATAAACGCCTAGCGGCATATACACCACCCATTGCGGCCAGTACTCCCAGTTAAGCAATTTTATCAGGAAGCGTCTCATTGCTCGTTGTATTCTGTGTTCTGTAAGTGGTTCATGCCATCTGTCTGCAGGCTGCACGTATGCAGTTGGTATTGTTGCAGGTCGTAATAGTAGTAGCAGTAATTGTCTGCCGATAGCTCCATGTAGCTCATGCTGAGCGTCTTCATCTGCTCGCTGCGGTCTATGATAAATCCGTTTTGCCGGTCCTTCAGGCTTTTGAAAAATCCCATCAGCGACAGACGGTTTACCGGCGGGTCCATCACCATCCAGTTGTCAAAGTGGTCGCGGCGCACCTGGGCTGCCCGTGCATCGTATAATGTTGCCGACGAGAATATATGGCTCGTTCTTCCGTCCAGCACCGTTCTGTGCTTCTGCATGCCATCCCACGTCAGCCTGAATAGCTGCCGCTCTGTGAAAACGATAAGCGTATAAGGCTCTATATCGTCCATGTCCATCAACATCCATTCCACCACGGGCATGGTACTTTCCAGCAAGCTTCTCACTATGCGGCCCCGGCTCATGCGATAGGGTGGGGTTGACTTGTGAGCATCAAAGGCGCCGTTCAGCAAAGCTATCGCAGAGCCGGAATCATTGAAGCCCGCCCATGTTCCTCCTCCTGCCGGATCCTGGCACATCACATAGCTATGCTCATTGTTTCTGTAGATGGCCGGCGCCAGCGCCACAGCCCGTGCCGGATTTTCATCTCGCAGAGAGGCGAGTATACTGCCTGTTTTTCCGGGTATATACGCTACTGTGCACATGCGCTATTTATTCTGCAACTGCTGTTTGTATTGGATGGTCGAATAGGCCATGCCGAAATTTTCATCAACCGGAGATTCATTCATCTCGATGAGTGCCACCTTTATCAATGCCAGGTGGTGGATGGTATGTTCAATATTGTAAACCACCTCGCGTATATATGACGTAGGTACCAGATCGCCCGCATGACGAAGGTGCAATGGCTTGTCTTCTTTTTTCACTTTTGTTTCCAGTTGCAGCAGCAGCTCGAGCGCTGCATCTTTATTCCGCTCAAGTGCCAGGTCACGCTCGCGGTTTTCATAGTCCACTGTGCCGGTTTCCCGGCCTTTCGCCGCACACTGAAACAGCTCCAGGATGTGCCGGGTATGCCCGCCTACGGTCGCACCTCCCAGGTGGTGAGCCGGCTGGGTGTATTGCTTCTCGGTAAGACGTTGCAGTACGTTCTTCAGGTGCCCGAACTGCTCGCTGACTTGTGAAAAGATCATGATCGATTTTTTTGAACTGTTGAAATTATTGGGTGTGGAGGTGTTTGCAGGGGCTGCCGTTTGGTTTATGCAATGTCGCCTGGATGCTTCCTGAACCGGTGCAGCACTGCCACGAGTTGCGCGCGGTACATCCACGCCGTGATGCAGCAGCAAACCAACACAATATTGGCATAAACGAATAGTTGGCCGCCATCGCCTGCCGACTGTATGCCAATGACAAACAGGTGAGCGGCTATGGCGCCGAACATAGTGCCTATGCCCAGTATGGCGCCCCAGAATGCAGTAGCCGGTATCAGCAACAATATGCCCGCTATCAGCTCAACGCAGCCGGTGCCTATGCGTCCCCAGGGCTCTATGCCCAGTTTCGTAAATATCGCCACCGATTCGGGGTGCGCAGTAAATTTAAAGTACAGCGTCTGCAACAGGATCAGTGCCGCAAGTCCGCGCAATATCCAGGATATGATGTTTTTGATGTTCATCGCTATGCGGTTTTTTAGTGTGAGTAAATATTGTTCCAGTTCTTGTCGGCCTGTGGTTTCAGTGTGCGCTCGTCCTTGTTCCATTTAGGCAGCGTATTGTTGGTCCACGAGTGGTAGAACAGGTACAGCTTGCCGTCCAGTATCTTGTAGGTTTCGGGGTCTATCTCCACTTTACTGCCTGTAGCGCCCATGGCATACGCGCACCAGCCGCCATACTGCGGTTCATAGGCAGTATAGTTTTTCAGAAAGAGGTCGCGGTTGGCTGTGGATGAGAAATAGTATTTCACACCATCGGCATCTGCCGCTATCTGGCTGTTACCCTTTACTGCCTTGTGCTGTGTAAAATAGGCTACCGGGTCGTAGCCTTGTATGGCCACTCCTTTTTCCACGTTAAAGGTCTTTATCCGTTGTGCCTTCTGGCCGTAAGAAAGTATGCTGACCGTCATGCATACTAAAAGAAATAGTGCTCTCATTTTGTTTTGTGTTTATGATGCAAAGAGACGCAGAATGCGTTGCGCGCACAATGGCTGCATTTCCCCTGGTGTGGTAGATACTTCCTTTATTTACGGGAATGCGATACTAAGCCTGCACCTCCCGGTGCTTCTTCAGCTCGGTAGGTGTCAGGTCTGTACTGCTTTTTATGAATTTGGAGAAGTGGGATACATCCTCAAAACCGAGTTCGGCGGCGATCTCTTTCACCGACTTATCGGTATAATATATAAGCCGCTTTGCTTCGGCCACCACCCGGTCGTGAACAATGGCCAGCGGCGATCTGCCGCCATATTTACCAAACAGGTTTGCCAGTGTTTTCGGCGACTTATTCAGTTGCGCCGCGTAGAATTTCACCTGCTTTTCCTTGCGGAAATTGGCCTCCACAAGCAGGCAGTATTTGCGCAGCAGGTCAAACTGTTCCTGTGCGGGTTCTTTAGCAGTATATAGCTTTTTTGAAAGGCGCGTGAGGGTAATAATAAGCTGTGCAAGCAACATGCGCAGCATAGAAGCCTGTGTAGAGTCGTTGTGCCCTATCTCTTCGCGCAGCACGTCCAGCAGCTTGGTTACCTTTTCCAGTTCCGTATCCTCCAGCGGGATGAACATGACCGGCGTTGGGCCAAAGAACAGGAAGCCCACACAGCCTACTTCCGCATCATGGTTAATGATGCAATAGAACTCCCTGTTGAAGCGCACCATCACGATGTCTTCCGGCCGTGAGAAACGAAACGATTGATTAAGCATAAGCGGAATAATGTTCCCGCTGCCGAAGGTGTATTTAATTTCATCGATGATGATCTCCTGGTCGCCACCTTTGTTGAATGCGATGGTATGCGTGCTGTACTCCGGCACCTGGACATAATAATTCTGCTGAAAGGATACTTCATCCTCTATCATGTACAAAATGCCATTGCCGTTGGCTTCTTTGAATTGTCGGATCATAAACCAGGTTGTTCGTCTGAGAATGACCTATTTACGCAAATCAGGCCTTGGCGGTTTTCCCATGCAGGGGTCAAAGATACACGCAGCCCGATGTTTAACATTACCTTACAGGTGTTTTATTTCTGTTATCTGACGCCCCATTCCCACATGCCATACAGTATCTTCTGGTCCAGCTTGTGCCCGCTTTGCTTCAGTGCTATAATGATCTGGCTGCGGTGGTGTGCATCATGTGCAATAAGGTAGCCCAGGAAGGCCGACGGATGCGGTTTGAAATTTTTGATCCTCCCGTCCTTCAGCCCCTTTGCCAGCAGTTCCGCAATGGCCGTACTGCTTTGCTGCAATCGCTCGGTGAGCAACTTTTTAGTGTGCGCATCTTCCTTTTCAATTTTTACCTGGGTCGCAAAAAGATCGGGTGCAGCAACTTTCAGCCACATCAGCCGCACATTGTGTATGTGGGCAAACTGTTCAAAAGCATCCCTGCCCTTGGACGTAAGCGCATCACCCAGCAATGAGTCGTCGATGGCATTCAGCAAATATTGTGTGATCCGGTTATTGATGTGCCAGGTCTCCACCTGGTCCTTAACGAGGTCCATGTGCCAAAACTAAGGAAAATGCTCGGACTGATACAGGCAGGTCATCAAACAACAAAGCAGCCATTAAGGCTGCTTTGTTGAATATCATTTGTTATTCACCTAGGAAAAGAACGGTGCGATCAATGAGCTTACGGTCGCCTTGTCTAATGGTTCATCAAACGCTGCGGTTGCTGCTGCTTCGCTGATGGTGGAAGTGCCCGTATAGTCTGGCAGCGTAGTAACATTGATGCCTTTTTGCAGCACATTGTCTTCACCGGCATAGTTGGCCAGCACGCTGTTTGTCGGCGCGATGTTATTAGTGATCCACGGCTTAGGCTGCTCCGGCGCGCCCATTTGCCTGCGTATCAAACGCACAAATGATGCATGCCTGCCTTCTACGGTCATTATCTGCATGGCCTGTGTAAGCACTGCATTATTGCCAATGAATATTGGCATCTGCCCCTGGTAAGCCCGCACACCGGTATCTTCAAATGTTTGTGCCACAACCAGGAAGGTCGGATAATCTTCAAACGTATGATATGCGCCACCGCCTGTAAAGTCATAGGCAGTAGGCACATAGGCCGGGTTGGTATAAGTGGAGTTATAGCCGGTCGGCGTGTAAGGGGTGCCACCGAGCTCGGTGATCACATTCGTAAGAAAGTTTACGTGCGCCAGTTCGTGTGCTTCCACTTGTGCAAATCCAGCCTGGTCGGCTGCTGCAATAAGGCCACCGGTATTATTAGCGGTATGGTAAAAATTGTATTCAAAATACTCCAGTTCCAGGGCAAAATTCAGCGCATCTACCACCGGCGATGCAGAGGTGGTTTTGCCATATGCCTTTTTGAACATAGAGCCCAGTGCCAGCGGAAGCGCTGCCAGCGCTACTTTGCTGCCAAAGCTTTTCAGCACCTGCCTGCGGCCGCTGAGTTTTTCATATACCTCAGGGTCGTTCTTCTCTATTTCCTGCAGAATATTCTTAAAGTTCATTGTCTCTTTCGATTGAGTGTTTGGTATGAGCGATTAAGCCGGAAGTTGCGAAGCGTCGAATGTGGTCTGGATATAAGGCGCCAGCAGCGTCATTACGGTTTTTGGCGTCAGTGCCTGGTCCAGGCCGCTGGTGCTGATCACCGTGCTGTCACCGAAACTATTAGGCGTCAGCACATCACGTACATAAGCAGCATGGCGTCCTTCCACAGAAGCGATCTTGCTCAGTGCGCTGATGTAAGACGTGTCAGAGAAATACTGCAGCGCGCCATTGTATGCGCCGGTGGCAATATCCTCAAACACTATGGCATGATTCAGCGTGCTGTTGCGGTCGGCAAAGGTGACGGCAGAAAGATCGGTCACAATATCCGGAATAGCTCCGGTGGTCAGTATTGCTTTCAGCCATTCTTTATGGGCCAGGTGTTCGTCGCGCAGGTCCTTCAAAAACTCCAGTTCCATTGCTGTGCAACCGTAATATTCGGTATGTGCCGCCTGTGTGTAGAAATTCGTCTGAACCTCTGCCACTATCAGCAGGTAGTTGAGCAGGGCCCTGTCGCCGCTGCCCACAAATATGGTGCTGGCAGGGGTAACTTTTTTGCACGAAGAAATCAGCAGGCCTGCTCCCGCAATGCCCCCTGCCAGTTGCAGGAACTGGCGGCGCGAGGTATGCAATGCTTCCTGCTGCTGTTCTGATGCTGTGTTTGATCTCATACAGTAATTGATTAGTGCCCGCAGGCCACTGTGGCGCTACGTTATTTGAAACACGGCCTTAAAGTTAAACAAAACAATGTGTAAAGCAACCCCTTGGGGCGCTTGTATTTAAATAATAGTACAATAATACAGAAATTACCACACGCGTCCGGTAGCAGATCAATAATATTATAAATTAATTGTGTTCAATAGCTGGTCTACCTGCTGCCGGGTATTGAAGGTATGCAGGCACACCCGCAGCCGTTCCCCCCCTGTCGCCACAGTGGGGCTGAGTATGGCGTTTACCTGCAGCCCCGTCTGCTGCAACGTGGCCGCCAATTGCCTGCAGCGCTCATTGCCACCGGCTACAAATGCCTGGATGGCGCTCGTACTGTCCACCCATCCTGTCTGAGAGGCTGTACGGCTCCTGAAATACCCGATAAGCTCATGCAGGGGTTGGTTACTGAATGCCGGAGATGCCAGGTGGTCATATGCCGCATCTATCATAGCCACCGAATGGGGCGGAAGCGCCGTTGTGTAAATAAAAGATCGCGCAAAATTGATAAGGCAATCCCGCAGCAGCGCACTGCCTGCAACCACGGCCCCGTGGCAGCCGAGCGCCTTACCAAAAGTGTGCACCCGCGCAAAAACCTGCCGTTGCAGGCCGAGCATCTGCACCAGTCCCTCGCCACGGGTGCCGAAAACGCCCGTGGCATGCGCCTCGTCCACCACCAGGCTGGCGTCAAATTGGCTGCATAGACCTGCAATAGCGGCAAGTGGCGCTATATCGCCGTCCATCGAATAGACGGATTCCACCACAACGATAATCGAATATTTTCCCGCATGGCGCTCCAGCAGCCCGGCCAGCGCATCTGCATCATTGTGGGCAAATGCATACTTGTAGGCACACAGGCTCAGCCGGATGCCATCTATGATGCTGGCGTGGCAAAGTTCGTCGTACACAATGATGGTGTGCCGCCCTGCTATTGCCTGCAGCAGGCCCGTATTGGCATCGTAACCAGAGTTGAATATCAGCGCGGCTTCAGCATCATGAAAGGCCGCTATCTTCCGCTCCAGCGCGTCAAAGGCGTCACTATTACCCGAAAGCAAACGGGACCCAGTGGATCCCGTTTGTATATTTTCCGTATGTTTTATTGCTTCGTTCAGTATGCCGCTGGTGGCAATACCCAGATAGTCGTTCGAGTAAAGGTCAACGGCTGCACGGTTGGTGCTCAGCTTACGCAGGTTTCCGGCTTCTGCACGAACGGCCAAACGCCTTGTCAACTCCTCATTAAGCCGGCTCATGGGTCATTTCTTTGCCTCTCGGCACGCCGTCTGCATAGGCAGCCTTCGGTGTCAGCCCCAGTATACTGAACATTTCCATATCGCTGTTGAATTCCGGGTTAGGGGTTGTCAGCAGCTTGTCGCCGGCAAAAATTGAATTGGCTCCTGCCATAAAACACATGGCCTGCTCACTCAGCGAAAGATCCTTGCGGCCCGCCGAAAGGCGCACGGCCGATTTAGGCATCACGATACGCGCAGTGGCTATGATGCGCACCAACTGGTCGAACGGCACCGGCTCATTCTGGGCCAGCGGTGTGCCGGCAACGGGTACCAGCGTATTGATAGGAACCGACTCCGGATGTTGTGGCAAATTAGCCAGTGTATGCAGCATACCTATGCGGTCTTCGTCCTTTTCTCCCAGGCCAATGATGCCTCCGCTGCAAACCGATATACCCGCCTTGCGAACGTTGGAAAGCGTGTTCAATCGGTCATCATAAGTACGTGTGCTGATCACTTCGCCATAATGTTCTTCCGATGTATCAACGTTGTGGTTATAAGCATAAAGTCCCGCCTCAGCCAGGCGTTCTGCCTGGTGCTCGTTCAGCATGCCCAGCGTGCAGCACACTTCCATATCCATGGCATTCACTGCCTTCACCATATCCAGCACGCGGTCAAAGTCGCGGTTATCACGAACTTCGCGCCATGCGGCTCCCATACAGAACCGGGATGCCCCGCCATCTTTGGCTTTCTGTGCCGCTTTCAGCACTTCTTCCGTTTTCATCAATGCCTGCACCTCCACGCCTGTCTGGTAGCGGGCTGCCTGCGGACAATAAGCACAGTCCTCGCTGCACCCGCCGGTTTTTATAGAAAGCAGGCTGCTGATCTGCACTTCCCCGAATGTGTGGTGCTCCTTGTGTACGAGTGCGGCATCCAGAACAAGTGGCAGTAATGGACGTTCATAGATCTCACGTATCTCTTCTCGTGTCCAGTTATGACGAATATCGGCCATGTGAAATGTTCGTTTGAGGTGCGAAACTATCTGATTTTTATCACTAATTAAAATTTCCAACTCCGCCTGTGCTTGTTTATCTTCGCATACTTCACTATACACGGCTATCTGTTCGCGGCAACCCCTGATCGGTTTGCCATGCGTTGAAATATTGTAAGGCAAAAAATAGCAGCTTGAGAAGAATAACCCATTTCATTTTGTTGATCTCCTTGCTGGCCGCTTCGGTGTCGCCGGCCAGGGGGCAGTTGCGCGGCGACCTGCAGGCCAGCCTGCAAAAGGCCGGAAGCGATTCGCAGAAGATCGTTGCCTATAACCACCTGCTCGACTATTATAAATACGTGAATATGGACTCGGCCATATTTTATGCCGAGCAAGGACTGCAATATGCCATCAGCAAGAAGTACATGATGGGCCAGGGCATCATGATCTCCCAGCTCGGTATGCTGGATGAGGGTCAGGGCCGCAGCAATGTGGCCAGGCAGCGCATACTCTACGCCCTCCAGATATTCCGCGAGCAGAATTACCTGCAGGGTATGGCTGCTATGGACAACAGCCTGGGTTCTATTGAGGCCACCAAGGGCAACTTCGAGATAGCGATCAGATATTTTGAGACAGCGCTGAAACTGCACGAACAGATATCTGACGATGAAGGACTGCTGGTGAGCTATACCAACCTGGGCTCGTTATACCTGCAACATGGCGATACCGCCAATGCCGCAAAGTACCTTAACATGGGTATGCAGGTGAGCAAGTCCATCCCCATCGGGCCTGCTACCATTAATCTCAATAACTACATGGGCATGCTTTGCGCTACCCGCGGCGATAAGGCCGGTGCCCTCCAATACTTCCGGAACGATGTGGAGCTGAGCAATAAACCGGCGCTCATTAATGTGCATGTAGAGAGCCTGCTTTTCTTAGGCAGCTTTTATCATGATCTGGATAGCACCGAACGGGCGCGGCAATGCTTGCAGGATGGGCTGAAGATAGCGCGTGCCAACGACCTGCCTGAGCAGGAGGCCAAGCTGCTGCTGGAACTGGCAGGTCTGCTGAAGAACAGCGACCCGGGCAAGGCCATGAACTACCTGGAAGATGCCATGCAGGTTTGCTACAACCTGCACAACCGTTCACTGCTGGTAAGGCTTTATAAGCAAATGGGCGAGATATACGAGCATGAGGGGATGTACAAGGACGCACTCTCAGCTTACAAAACGCGTGACGCTATCATGGACAGTTTTGCCCAGGCGAATCGCAGTAAGGAAGTAGCCAGTATCGGCGCCACTTACGAGCTCAAGAAATCGAACGACAAATTGCGTAACATGGAGGCGACCTCCAAACGCAAGGACCGTGAGCGCGACCTCATCATTCTCTCATCTGTGTTCACGGCCATCGTGGCATTGATCATCGTATTCCTTTACCTCAAAGCGCGTAGCCTCAACAAGCGGCTCGCAGCGCACGAAAAGGATTTGAATGACCTTAATAACACCAAGAACAAATTGTTCTCCATCATCGGGCACGACCTCCGCTGGCCGGTAGCGCGTATCCCGCAGGTGCTGGCCATTTGCGACGATCCTTCTATCTCCCCTTCAGAGCGCGAGTATATGATGGAGAGCCTGAAGGAGCATACCAATGCCATTGTGGAAACACTGGATAAGCTGCTGTACTGGGGGCAGTCGCTCATAAAAGGTGTGAACCTGAAACAGGAATATTTTGCGCCGGCAAAATATGTGCGCGAAGCGATCGAACTGAAAAAGATCTCCGCCGACGACAAGTGCATAACGGTTACAGACAATGTGCCTCCCGACATGAAGGTATATGCCGATTCCACGCATTTTGATTTCATCATCCGCAATCTCCTGGGCAATGCCATCAAGTTTACCGGGTATAAGGGAACGGTGGAGATCAATGCCGATGTACAGATGCGTCCTGGTTATGTAGTATTCTCGGTTAAAGACAACGGCCTGGGAATAGACAAGGAGCGCCTCGCAAAAATATTTGAGCCATTCAACAGCAAAGATGGCACCGCCTCAGAGAAAGGAACGGGCATAGGATTGATGCTCTGCAAGGAATTTGCACTCCGCAACAGCGGCGACATCTGGGTGGAAAGTGAGCCGCAAAAAGGAGCCACATTTTACTATTCCGTTAAGAAAGACGCCCCGCGCGGCTGATAGCATGCCAGATTCATCAAATTAGCTATTTTCGGTGTCAAATAATTCGTTAGTTTAGCTAATAAATAGGTTTTAATCGGCAATTAATAAATTTCGGGCAGTATGACCGCGGAGCAATTGGATCCATTACGTAACTGGTGGCAGGAACTATCGTTTGCAGGTAAGGAGCACTACAGGCTGGATGATGAAGGCAATATAACGCTGGCAATTTCAGGCATGGCCGAAGTGCCGGTTGGCAATGTAGCCGAAGAGAATCGCGATGCCTTGCTGAAGCAATTACAGGATCAGTTTGATGCTGCGCTGGCAAAAGTAACAGAGCTGGAAGTGGAATGGCTGGCCGCAGAAGACAAACTGAAACTGGCCGACAAGGTGGAGCATCTGAAAGAGCACCTGGCACATACCCGTATGGTGGGCGACGTCATCAGGCTGATACGGATAGTCGATACCTGGGAGACCGATCTGAAACAACTTACAGAAGAGCATTACCAGGAACGTCTGAAAATAGTAGAAGCCGCAGAAGCCCTGGCCGATAGCACCGACTGGAAGGAAACTGCCAACCAGTTCAAAGAACTGGTGGAAAAATGGAAACACTCCGGTTATCTCGACAAGCACCGCAGCGACAAGCTGTGGCACAGGCTGGAGGCCGCCCGTACCAGATTCATGGAGCGCAAACGTGTGCACCAGGATGATGAAGAGCGCGACCTGCTGGTAGCCCTTGATCTGAAAATAGAGCTCGCCGAACAAGCTGAAAAGCTGGCCATGTCCGAGACGTGGAAAAGCACTACCGAAGAGTTCCAGAAGATAGTAGAGAAATGGAAAACACTGGGCCGCACACTGCCCAAAAAGAATGAGGAGCTGTGGCAGCGCATTATGAAGGCGCGCTCTGCCTTCTTCGACCGCAAGCAGGAACATTACAATAAAGTGCAGGCAGAGCAGGAAGCCAACTACGCTACCAAGCTGGCCCTGGTGGAGAAGGCCGAAGCACTACGCGAAAGCACCGAATGGGCTAAAACCGCACAGGCATTTGCCCAACTGATGGAGGAGTGGAAAAAGACCGGCCGCATACCGCAGGATAGGGGCGATGAATTGTGGAAGCGCTTCCTGGCCGCACAAGACCAGTTCTTTACCGCCAAGCACAAACATACCGATGATACACGTGCCTCGCTGGTGGCCAATTACGAGGTGAAGCAGGGATTGCTGCGTCGCGCCGAGCAGTTGAAGAATTCAAGCCGCTGGGGCGAGGTGACAGGCGAACTGAACCAGTTGATGGAGGAGTGGAAGAAGACCGGTCCCGTGCCCCGTGAGCATAGCGACCGTATTTGGAACGAGTTCATAGCCGCCCGCAAACATTTCTTCGCCCGCAAGGATGAGAATAAGGTATTCCGCAAAGAGCAGGCCATTGCCAACCGCAGCGCCCGCGTAGAGCAGGCCCATAACCTGGTGCGCAAGGTGCGGCAGGAAATAACCGACGAAGAAGAAAAGATACTGGACTTCAACAACGCGCTCGAAAACATAACCCCCGGCAAAAAGGCAGAAGAGCTGCGCGAGCACCTGGAGGTGCTGATCGGCGACAGCAATGCCCGCCTGAAGCGCCTGCGCGAAAAACTGGCCGCTGCCGAAGAAGAGCTGAAGGGAGTGAACGAGAGCGAAGGCCGCCACCACTCCGGCAAGGGCGATAAAAAACAGGAAGCGGAGAACTAACGGGCATTGCCTATTTTTGGACAATGCTTGCAGTAAGCCACCTGGTAAAAAGATATGGCAGCCTTGCCGTAGTTAATGATGTATCGTTTACCATCAACAAGGGAGAAATAGTGTCCATTGTCGGGCCGTCTGGCGCCGGCAAAAGCACGTTGCTGCACCTGGTGGGCGCGCTGGACAAGCCCGATGCCGGCAGTGTGCTGGTGGACGGCACCGATATTCTGAAGCTGCCTTCCCGCATGCAGGCGCGTTTCCGCAACAACAGGCTGGGTTTTGTATTTCAGTTCCACCATCTGCTGCCGGAGTTCTCCGCCATTGAGAATGTGTCCATGCCATTGTGGATAAAAGGCACGGGCAAAAAAGAAGCTGCCAGGTTGGCCACCGGAATGCTGCAGCGCGTGGGCCTGGGCGACAGGCTGCACAACAAACCATCCGAACTTTCAGGCGGCGAGCAGCAGCGCGTAGCCATAGCCCGCGCGGTTATCAACAACCCTGCGATAGTAATGGCCGATGAGCCCACCGGCAACCTGGACAGCGCCAATGCCCAGGCCATACATCAGTTATTCCTGCAACTCCGCGCCGACCTCGGCCAGACATTCGTCATGATCACCCACAACGACGCCCTTGCCGCCCTCACCGACCGCACCCTCACCATGCGCGACGGCAAGCTGGTACAATAACCAACTCAATAGATGCTAAAATCTGGAATTTGGAATCTGGATTTTGGATTTTGGATTTTGGGATTTGGGATTTGGAATTAGGAATTTTCAGCCCAACAAAGCCTCTGCCGGTATGTGCAGATTCTGGTAAAGTGCCTTGATCATTTTTAAAGTCAGTGGCCGCTTGCGGTTCAACACTTCGGATACCCTGTTCTCGCCACCCAGGTATTTGGCAAGGTCCTTTTGCGACAAATTCAATTGTTCCATCCGGTACTTAATGGCCTCAATTGGGTCGGGCGATTCAATGGGGAAATGTTTGTTCTCATACTCATCTGCCAGAATGGAAAGCACCTCCAGCACCTCCGCCTCCTTCGACTTTGGCGGGCAATCCAGCAGCGATTCGATCAGCTTCAACGTGCGCTCGTAGTCCTTTTTCGTCCTTATCGGTTTAACCTCAATTTCACTATGCTTCATTGCCCAATTCGTTTAGATGTTTTTAATGTCGGTGATCTTATCGTACTGTTTATGTGTGCCAATGAACTTTACGTAGCCAATATGAATGTCATATCTGAAAAACACGATCAGCCTGTATTTGTTACGGCAAATATTGAATACGATACGCCCATTGCCAACCTGGTCTGCGCCGGTAAAGTAATCCGTAATTTCATGCGGGCTGTTCCAGTCTCGCTCAGTGATCACCTTGTACCATGCCTTTAGTTGTTGCTCCGCGTCATTATATTCTGGTTGCTCCCAGAATGCCCGCAGCGTGCCCTTGGCTATGATCCTCATGGTACGCAAAAATAGGTAAACTTCCCAATATGGGAAGTTATTTTTAATAATGCAGCATTCCCTGACGTTGGGATTTGGAATTTGGAATTTGGATTTTGGAATTTGAAATCTGGATTTTGGATTTTGGAATTTGTTTTTTGGCATTTGGAATTTGCCTTTTGGAATTTGGAATTTCCCCCGTACTTTTGCACTCCTCCCGGAAAATCCGGGGATTGCCGTAAGGCAGGTCCTATAGCTCAGTTGGTTAGAGCACCTGACTCATAATCAGGGGGTCCTTGGTTCAAGCCCGAGTGGGACCACAATTGGAGAGTGAAGAGCGAGTGTGGAGTGCGAGATTTTGAGAGCAGGTACGAAAGTGCCTGCTTTTTGTTTTTACACTGGTCCACGCGTCTCGTTTAGTCCGCATTATTGCAAGCCCTCCCGCACCTGTCCCGGAGAAATTTCGGGAGGGGCGGGGTCGCGCTACCACAAACAACCACCCACAGGCATTGCGAGGCACGTAGCGATCTGAAGCAAACCGGTCGCACTAAAAATACCACCCTTTAGGGCCGGGGTCGCGCTAACAACACAATAATTGCCGTAAATTGGAATACTCCAAAGCACATCCTCATGAAAAAGGTGGTAGTAATAGCCGCTGCAATGTGTACGTTCCTGTCTTGCGCCAAGAAACGGCACATTGAAAAGATACACATTGGTATGAAAGTGCACGATGTCAATATGATCATGGGCAAGCCAGATAGCATTATCATGATAAATCGTGATGAAATAGGATTGGGCGATTCTGGAGAGGTATGTTTTGTTTATTACACCAGCATCGGTTCTTCCGGCGATTATTACATCAATTTCTCCCCAATAGATAGTTTGGTTACAAATGTTGTAGATGGGTCATAGCGCGGGAGAATCGCGGGCAATTCGTGATAACAGGGTATCTCACTGGTCCAAGCATCTCGCTTGGTCCGCATTATTGCAAGCGTCTCGCTTGGTCCAGAATGTTGCAAGCCCTCCCGCACCTGTCCCAGAGAAATTTCGGGAGGGCCGGGGTCGCACTAACAACACAATAAATTGCCGTAAATTAGTATTGCCTATGGGCTGCAGATCGGTCTTCTATACCAGCACGCCTCTGCTGAGAAACTTACTTGCGACATAAAGAATATCGCCAATAGTGGGCTATGAATAAATACGACAAAACTTGGACGAGCATTAAACGGATGATTGAGGATAGTCTTCCCTCAAATTACAAAGAGCAATTTGAAGACGTAGAATGCAACATTTATAGATATTTGAAAAATGAGGAGTGGAAATCTTTAGATAGTTGGCTTCACAAGCATGTCTATAACCTGCCAACGATTTACGGCTGGAAAAGAAAGGATATTTATTTTCTAATCCGCAATTTGCTTAATTATTCATTTTCTCTTACTGAATCCGAAGTGGAAGAACTCAATACTATTCTGTACGACATCGAAACTGGGATAATCGGAAACTGTTCACCGACGAGTATAATAGCCTACAGGGGCGAACCGGATGATATTGAGGAACTTACTCGTTATGTAAGAGATTTTAATTGGTTGGCTAGTTAAACTGTTTTCGTCCTCGAGACTCCGCACTTGACCAGTGGGGCAATGGATGTACAACAATTTTGGATTCCAGATTTAGATTTTCATGGCGCATATGCGTTTCCTCCAGAAGTTCTGCCACAAATAACCCCAATGTTAAAATAGATATTATGCTTTCGACGCAACGAAAATTTCAGTTCAATGCTCAGCTAACTTTAAGGCGAAGTAGAGCTTTGCCGGAAAATGCTATGCCTATGAATGATGACACAAATTGGCTATTTATCAAAGTCCCTGATGGCCTATTAAGCTTTGTATACGATACGAAAAACTTATCAAGTGCATCTTACAACATTCCTTTTGACGTAATGTTGGCTTTCACAAACGAAGAAAAAGCTAAAGAGTTGGTGAAAGTGCATGAAACGTACCAGGTGTTTCGGGGACAAGAAGATATCGGCAATGTAACGATAATAACAGCGCTATAAAAAGGAGTACGCTCTCACTGGTCCAAGCGTCCCGCTTGGTCCGCATTATTGCAAGCATCTCGCTTGGTCCAGAATGTTGCAAGCACTGCCGCACCTGTCCCGGAGAAATTTCGGGAGGGTCGGGGTCGCGCTCCCAACATCCAATAATTACTCTAAATTAGCATAGCCTGCGCCTCGAAAAAAAGCAATGACAAGAGACGTGAATAGGCAGGTAAGAAAGCATTTAGTAGTGCTAATAGATTTATGATAATTGATAATTTAATAGCTGCGACCTATAATACCTACGCTAAAACGGGGGACAACAGCCCCTACTTAAAAACTACAGCATACGTTGCAACTTGCTTGAATGTTGTCCTTTTCTTTTCAATTTTTTGTATAAAATCCATCTTCAATATCGATTTATCTGCTGGGGTCATTTTTTTGCTGATTACCTTGACGTTTGTTACCATCCTGATAGTTTTATTAAAATATTACACAAGAGAAAGACTTAGCAGAATTGTAGCTGATTTTGACAAAAAAAAGCGAGGACAGCGGATGCTATGGGGAGCGTTTGCACTAATAATATTTATTGTGCCTATAATTCTAATTGCCATTATGGCTAGAAAGGGTGGGTAATACATAAATACAATTTCCGTCCTCGGCGAGCCCCCCACTGGTCCAGGCGTCTCGCTTGGTCCAAAATGTTGCAAGCCCTTTCGCCACCTGTCCCGAAGAAATTTCGGGAGGGCCGGGGGCGCACTACCACCACCAACAACCACTCACAGGCATTGCGAGGCACGCATCGATCTGAAGTAAACTGGTCGCACTAAAAACACCACCCTTTAGGGCCGGGGTCGCACTAACAACACCCACTGGTCCAAGCGTCTCGCTTGGTCCGCATTATTGCAAGCGTCTCGCTTGCGTCATCAGTTCCCAATCCTGCGTCAGAAAGGTACACTGCAAGCACGCCTCCCCTTTCCATGTCAATTTCCTACCTTTAACCTAATGGGCCTGAAGTACAAGATCACCGACCAGCATGAATGGTATTTCGTGACATTCACTGTTGTCGATTGGATCGATGTTTTTGTTCGGGAACGCTATAGAGAAATATTCATAGACAGTGTAAAATTTTGTCAGAAAAATAAAGGGCTGCTGGTAGGCGCCTGGGTCATCATGAGCAGTCATGTGCACATGATCATTAGTTGTTCGGGCGCTCACAAACTTTCCGATGTCATTCGCGACCTCAAGAGTTTTACCTCAAGGCATATCCGCCTCGCAATAAGCGAAGAGGGTGAAAGCAGACGCGAATGGATGATGCGTATTTTTCAGGATCACGGCTATACAAACAGTAACAATAATGATTATCAGTTCTGGATACAGGACAATCATCCGATATTGGTGACCTCCGACCGTGTGCGTCAAAGATTGGAATATATCCATAATAACCCTGTGGTTGCAGGTTTCGTCACAGAGCCTGGCATTGGAAGCATAGCAGCGCTCACGATTACTGCTGCGGCACGCAGGGAATCATTGAATTAGTGATGCTGGCTTAGGATTCGCAAGCGAGACCTTGGACTAGTTGGCCTTCAGGCATCAGTTTTCAAGTCCTCACAGAAACAAAATAGCCCATTGCAAAGCAATAGGCTATTTTAATTAATGTCAGCGTTCTACTTTATACTAGTTAATATCAGCTTTCTACTTTTTTTATCCGCCGAAGCTTAGCGAAGAAGGAATACTAAATACTAACTACTTCTCGTTAATACATATCGCCTTTAAAGTGTCCCGTTGTGTGCATTCTTGGATGATAGTGACTTGCTCTGCTACGGTATCTGGGCCCATTATAGTTGCCATTGCGGTAGCACGACGATAGAATAACCACAGCTAATAAAAGCAATATCAGATGTTTACTCAGGTTTTTCATAAGCGCTTTTTTCGTCAAGATAAACTAAGTTATATTTATTACCAAACTGAATTGAAAACTCATCTCCCACTGGTCCAAGCGTCTCGCTTGGTCCGCATTATTGCAAGCGTCTCGCTTGGTCCGCATTATTGCAAGCGTCTCGCTTGGTCCAGAATGTTGCAAGCACTGCCGCACCTATCCAGAAGAAATTTCAGGAGGGCAGGGGTCTCCCACATTTTATCCACCTGCAATCGCCTGAGGCCCAAACCATCGCGCAACAGGTCAACCACCATTTGTGCATATCTCTTTTTGCCGGCCTCTGGCTGCCACACTAAATTGCTCCCCGCTCTTTGAAATAACCAGGATACTCAGTGTAGCTGAAAACTGAAAGTCGGCACAATCGGGCAATGCAGGCAATACCCATGTGGACAATAACTCACTGAAACCCAATCCGCAACAAAGGCACTGTGGATAACCATTGCCCGATTTCATTGTTTTAAAACCGTCGGGCAATCGGGCAATGCTGAAAAAACCAAAGGTAAAACACGGAGTCAGCCCATGTCACCCCGATACTGCCAGGAACAGCCTATCCCGATTATTTCGGGAAAGCAGCCCCGCGGAGAACGGGGCCCGGGGGATGAGGCTTTCAACACACGGAGTCAACCCATGTCACCCCTTCTCCTTTGGAGAACGGGGCCGGGGGATGAGGCCTCCAACACACGCAGTCAGCCCATGTCACCCGGATATTGCGAGGAACAGCCTGTCCCGATTATTTCGGGAAAGCAGCCCCGCGGAGAAGGGGCTGGGGGATGAGGTCGCTCTGCTGGCAATGCCTTAACACATGAGCCTTAGCGTCTCTGCGCCTTTGCGGTTAAACGCTAAAAGTGAACACAGAAACCTGAAAGCTGAAGACTGACCACGATCAATTAATTTTGCGCAAATAGCAAAAAGTTTTGGGCAGTAGTGTTGCGGATAAAATTACCTGGTTCAGGGAGGCGGATATAGTTGGGATAGAACTGCCCGAACGGTTCACCTTTCCCTTTTACTACAACCCGCATCCGCTCACCCAAATAGCGGCCGCTCAACTGCAGCAGTCGTTGCCGGGTGTCGACCATAATTTCGGACTAACGGCCGATACACAGGCGGGCGCCATAGGTAAAATGTTTGGTGTGCTGGTGGTGGCCGATGCAGCCGGACGGCTGGGCTACCTGTCGGCATTCTCCGGCAAGCTGGGTGGCACCAACGCCCACGACAGGTTTGTGCCACCCGTGTTCGACATGCTTACGGAAAACAGTTTTTTTCTGCAGGAACAGGAGGTGATCAGCGCAGTGAATACCCGCCTGGAGGAGATAGAGAACGATGAACAATACACTCGTTCCAGGGCCGAACTGGAGCGCCTTACCGCGCAGTGGGAACAGGAAATGGCCGATCTGAAAAAGGAACTGAAGCACAATAAAGATGCCCGCCGGCTGCGGCGCGAAGAGCTGGCCGGCAACCCGTGTGATAACCCGGAGCAGGAAGAGGCCACTCTGGCCAAACAGAGCCACTACGACCGCCACCGCCTGCGCGAGCTGAAGACAACAGGGAAGGAGGTGATAGAGGCGCTGCAGGCAACGGTTGGCCAATACGAGGTGCGCATAGAAGCACTCAAGAATGAACGCCGGGAGCGGTCTGCGGCATTGCAGGCGCAGCTTTTTGAGCAATACTCTTTCCTCAACCAGGCGGGCGTACAGAAAAGCCTGCAGGATGTCTTCAGCAAGACAGCCTTTGGCAGGCCGCCATCAGGCGCAGGGGAGTGCGCCACGCCAAAGCTGCTGCAGTATGCCTTTGCGCATGGCCTCACACCGCTGGCTATGGCCGAGTTCTGGTGGGGTGCATCGCCGGCGTCTGAGATCCGCAGGCACAGGCAATTTTACCCGGCTTGCGCCGGTAAATGCAAGCCCATATTGGCGCATATGCTGGAAGGTATGCCCGTGGATGAGAACCCCTTCCTGCAGCCCGCGGAGGATGGCATAACCCTGCAGATAGTGTATGAAGATGCATATCTGGCAGTGGTGAACAAACCATCCGGCCTGCGCTCGGTGCCGGGTGTGGACATATTCGATTCGGTATATAGCCGCCTCAGCTCGCTGCTTACAGATGCAGAGCCGCTGATGGTGCACCGGCTGGACATGGGCACATCGGGCCTTTTGGTAGTGGCTAAAACAGCGGAAGTGCATAAGCACCTGCAGCAGCAATTCCTGGATCGGAAAGTAAGCAAGCGCTACACGGCGCTGCTGAGTAAGGTGATCGCAGAAACAGAGGGCGAGATAAGGCTGCCGCTGCGCCCCGATCCGTTCAACAGGCCCATGCAACTGGTATGTTTTGAGACAGGCAAAAAGAGCTCCACCCGCTGGCGTGTGGTGGAGCGCACCAACGGCACTACGCGCATACACTTCTGGCCGCACACGGGCCGCACACACCAGTTGCGCATGCACGCCGCACACGAGCTGGGCCTGAATGCGCCCATAGTGGGCGACGACCTCTATGGCACTGCAGACAAGCGCCTCTACCTGCATGCAGGCGAACTCAGTTTTATGCACCCGGTAACAAGGGAGATAATGCGCTTTGAAGTGGCCGAGGATTTTTAGCAGGCATCATACTCCAACAAAATTTGGCTTTTGGCATTTGGAATTTGATCTCTGGAATTTGGCTTTCGGGATTTGGAATTTTGTCTTTTGTCACCTCACCAGCGTCACATCGCCCTTCTGCTGAATGGTTTTGCCGCCGCAGTCATACACGATGAGGTAGTAGTAGGTACCCATATCCTGAGGTACGCCGTTAAAGGTGCCGTCCCATTGTGGGCGATTGTCGGTACTCTCGAATACTACCTGGCCAAAACGGTTGAAGATGCGGAAGTTGTGGAAACGGTGGTAACCTGCAAACAGCGGCCTGAAGTAATCGTCGTGTGTGTCACCATTGGGTGAGAAGGCACTTGGGAAGTTAACGGTGCAGCAATCATCAGGATTGAACTCGATGGATTTGCTGGTCTTGCAGCCGTGTGCTTCTGTAACGGTGAGGGTTACTACACTGTTAGGCTCTTCAAGCTGGCCCCATATCGCCGGCTTATTGTTCTCGTTGAAGTAGTGGGTAGGCGTCCACAGGTAGGAGAAGCCGGGATCCGTACTTGTAGCAGTAAAAAATACGCTGTCGTACAAGCAGAGGCTGCCACCAGGGTCGTGTGTGGTGAAGGTGAACGAGGCGTCCGGAGCGGCATAGACCTGCACCGTATCGTAGGTGGGGTTGGATACGCAGCCTTCCTGTGTGCTTGTGACCACTGAAATGGTGTGCACTCCCTTGGTATTCCATATCAGGCTGAATGGCCCTCCGTTGTTGGATGCAGCAGTAACTATGGTAACGAGCGGAGAGGTGAGCATTGGGCTGCCATCCACGTTCCATTGGTATGCGGATGCATCGGCCGATATGCTGGTAAGCGCCAGGCCTACTGTATCGCCTACGCATATCTGCGGCTGGATATAAGCATATGCTGTTGGCAGCGGCACTACCTTCACGCTATAGGTATCGGTGGTGGTGCAGCGGCCCAGGTTGCTTATGGTGAGCGTACCGTTATTATGGATATTGTGCACTGTGTCAAACACCAACTCCATAGACGAGCCGGAGGTAGTATACCCCGTTCCGGGAGAAGTAAGCGCAGGCAGTGTCCATGTATAAACGGGGCTTGCCAGCAAAGTCCCGGGGGCCAGTGTATAGGTAATGTTCACCGAGTCGCCGCTGCAGATCCATGCCGGGTAATTCAGCGTGAATTCAGGTGTCGGGTATATGGTCACTGTTACCGGGGCTTTAGGGCCTTCGCATCCGTTCATCGTCTGGCTGATGTACCAGGTGGTGCCGGCAGGGTAGGTGGGCGTCAGGGTAGAGGGTGTAGGCGAAGTGCTGCCCAGTGCAATGCCCGAGCTGTTGTACCAGTTAGGTGTGCTGCCAGACATTATGGTTACCTGATCGCTGAGCGGCATTGCAGGCGCATAGAACTGGCAATAAGATGTGTCGGTGGTAGACGGCGCAGGTGGCACCGGGTTGATGGTAACCACGTCAATGGCACTATCGCTGACGCAGCCCGCCGCGGAGGTTTGTGTGACATAATAAGTAACCGAGCCTGCACTGGTGGTGCTGGGCGTCGGGGCAAACGGGGTGCCCGCAGTTACACCGGGTCCATACCAAAGCAGGTTAGTGCCGGTAGCCGAAACAGGGGATGCGGGCGCGCCCGCACAGTAGGTGTTAGGCGTGATCACTGGCGCCGCCGGTATAGGTGCTGATGTAAAAGTGAATATGGCCGTGCAGCCGCCGCGCGTGTATGATATGGTGGCTGTGCCGCCAGAGATGGCTGTTACCACGCCTGTGCTGCTCACAGATGCAATGCCGGGGTTACTGCTGGTCCATGTGCCGCCTGTGGTGGTATCGGTAAGGATAGCGGTATCACCAACACACTTGGTGGCGATACCCGAAATGGGGCTGAGGGTTCCGGTGGTGGTAACCGTAGATGTGGAAGTGATGGAGAGACCGGAGCAAGCGGTGGATGTGGCTGTTACGGTGTATGTAGTGGTAGCACCGGGGCAAACATTAATAGTGTCGGTAGTGCCAACTGTGCCGCCGGGGGAGGTCCACTGATAGGTCCAGCCGCCGGTAGCGCCGCTTGGGGTAAAACGCCAACCTTCGTTGGTTGCAGAAAATGTGGTGCCGTTCTCGCCGGGCGGACAATAAAACGTGGACCCGGATGCATTTTCTATGCCCACTACCGCAAGGCCATCGTTCCAGTCTGAGCAAGGCTGGCGGTTGGCAACGTATATATCAATAACGTTGGTAGATTCGTACAGGACGATCTGCGAAGTTGTGGTGTTGCCATCGCAGAAACTGCCTGGCAGAAAAAGATCAACAGCATCGTAAGAGATGACGAACTGGCGGCAGGGGGCCGTGCCATAAGTAGCATAAGTAATGCCGCCGCCACCTACATAGGTATCATTCCACACGCCCATGATACAGTTTTCTGTAGCGGCGCAATTGCTGCCCGGTAACGGGCCGCTGATGCTATAGGGGTCATAGCCGTTTACATTGCTCAGATCGAAGGTGATGTTGCCATTGGTGCCTATGGCAATGGCGCTGTAGGTAGTACCAAAAAAGCAGAAGTTGAAAGGCAGTGGCACTTCATCGCCAAAGTTATCGTCGGTAGATGTGGACCACGCGCCTCCGGAAAAAGTGGCGCTGGTGCCGGCATATGAAAAGGGCGCAAACGGAATAGACCCCACGGTGTACGCATCTGTACCGGCAAGGTTCACATTCGGGGTGGCATATAGCGTAGCACACGGCGTGGAGCAAGACAGTGTTACGCTATTGGAGGTAAGCGAAGGGCACACCTGACCATATACGGTGCCGGATGCAATTACAATTGCGGGTATAAAAAGGGTTTTTAGAAAATTTTTCATCGCCGGTTTTAATTTGTAACTAACTAGTAGACAGAGAAAAAGCCCTTAAAGTTAGCTATTAAAAAATAATATGCGTAATTGGTTGCTAAAAGATAATATTGCCTGCTTCTGTCATCGGCAAGTGTTTGCATAAGATCAGTGGTAAAGTGCGTTGCTGAGATCTGTGATGGCACTCTGTCTATCCGCTTGTTAATAAAGCCCGGTTATGGAGTAGAGCAGGCGAATGCAGGCAGACAAAATGAAGCGAATACGACGCCGGAGGCCGAATCAGATGCACATTTGTAATAAAGAAATATTAATTTTAAGATCTTGGTCAGCAGGCAGTGAGGTTTTGGCCGAATATCTGTTGGGCTGTCCGATGTCAATTTTTTTTAAGGTACATTCTGTTATATTTGTTTTAGGCCGGGATGAAGCAGAAGGATGAGGTAGCCCCAAAACGATGGGGGCATAAGTGCCGGATGATGGGACAGAAATGCGCTATCATGATGATGAGGTGAGGAGTAGTAACATTAGATTCAGTAACCAATAAAACAATCATATGGCAAACTTCGATACCGGAAGCACGGGTTTTATGCTGCTGGCCACCAGCCTGGTGATGCTGATGACACCTGGTCTTGCATTTTTTTACGGTGGCCTTGCGGGCCGGCGAAACATCCTCGGCATCATGATACAGAGTTTCGTATCAATGGGCATCACCACTATTCTATGGTATGCCTTTGGTTATTCACTGTGTTTCAGCGGCAACACCATGGGTGGTATCATTGGCGACTTTAACAAGGTTTTCATGCACGGTGTGAACCTCAATACGCCATTCCCTGGCAACCCTAAAATGCCGGAGTTCGTATTTTTTGCTTACCAGATGATGTTTGCCATCATCACTCCTGCGCTCATTACGGGTGCATTTATCAACCGCGTCTCTTTTAAGTCATACCTGGTGTTCCTGGTGCTATGGCAGGTGCTGGTTTACTATCCGTTCGTGCATATGGTATGGGGTAATGGCCTGCTGGCGCAGTGGGGTGTGCGCGATTTTGCGGGCGGCATTGTGGTGCATGCTACGGCAGGCTTTGCTGCACTGGCCTCAGTAATTTATGTAGGCAAGCGCCGCGACCGCGAATCGCCGCCAAACAGCATTCCATTGATCGCTATAGGCACAGGGTTGCTATGGTTTGGCTGGTATGGCTTCAACGCCGGCAGCGAGCTGGATGTGGACGCCATAACCGGGCAGGCATTTATCAATACAGATGTGGCAGCTTCATTCGCAGCGATAACCTGGCTTATCATCGAGTGGAGCACCGTGAAGAAACCAAAGTTTGTGGGGCTGCTTACCGGAGCCGTTGCGGGGCTGGCAACCATCACACCGGCAGCGGGCTATGTGTCGCTGAACTCAGCCGTGATCATTGGTGTGATGGCGGGGCTGGTGTGCTATTTTGCTGTGCACCTGAAGAACAGAATGGGTTGGGATGACGCCCTGGATGTATGGGGAGTGCATGGCATGGGTGGTGTGCTGGGCACCATTTTACTTGGTGTATTCGCATCTCACGCCATAAACCCTACAACGGCCGACGGCCTTAAATATGGCAATACTACTTACTTCATGCACCAGTTGATAGCAGTGGCCGGAGCGGCGCTCTACGCCTTCCTGTTCTCTTACGGAATGCTGGCAGCCATCAACTTATTTGCCAAGGTGAAAGTAAACGAGAAAGAAGAAATAGAAGGGCTGGACGCCTCCATACATGGCGAGCAGGCATACGATGCCGGCGTGGTGTAAATGACCATACTACCCTGAAAAGAAAAAGACGAAGGATTTCACCTTCGTCTTTTTTGTCGGGATGACTGGATTCGAACCAGCGACCACCAGACCCCCAGCCTGATACGCTACCGGACTGCGCTACATCCCGAACCGGTACCTGAATTATTCGTTCAGGGGATGCAAATATAACTATGTTTGAAAAATATTTCATCCCCAATGTATCATCAGGCGGCGGCCATCCGTTTTATTTAAAATGAAAAATCTGTTATTCCTTTTTCTACCGGGGCTGCTTGTTAGCTGTAACAATGGTCCGGTGAAAAAGGTTGCGCCCAAAGCCACAGTGGTAAAAACAGACACTGCGCCAGCGTCTAAACCTTACTCCGGCCCCATACAGGATGTGTATGACCCCAATGCACCGGATATAGACGTTCAGCGGAAGAAGTTATTTGCTTACTTCAGGCGGCACCGTCAACTGGACACATTCCACTACCAGGACGATACCTATTCAAAATACTGGGGGCCATCCATGTATCCGCCTTATTATATTGAGGCGGGTCACTTGTTCAGCCCGGATAAGTTGCATGCCATCGTGTTTTATAGCGACGAGCGCAGCGCGGGCATGCGCATATACCTTAAAAAAGATGGCGATTGGAAAAAGATATACGAGGACACTACCCTGAACAATGGCGGTGGTGGCTATGACATAGAGCTAAAGGACTGGAACAGTGACGGCATGCCGGACATTGCCCTGAATGAACGCGGCCCTACCGACGAGGTGCAGCGCTATGACCTGTGGCTGATGGCAAAAGATGGGGCGAGTGTGCATCACATAAAGCAATTTGACGAGGTAGCCAACCCGGAGGTCAGCAAACGGACGGGCCACATCATTAGCTGGTATGTGCACGGAGCCGGCATGACGAGGGGCGAGTACAGGTTTCAGAACGATCGCCTTGTGGACATTCTGCAGGTGAGCGTAGGCCCCTCCGACCGGCAAAGCAAAGACAGCAGCGGCTGGGTGCACTATTATCGGAACAATGCGACCATCAAAGAAATTTACTGCAACCTGGACAAGGTGTACGAATACGTGCCGTCGCATATGCGTAAGCAGGTGAAGGAGTATTATGGCAATTAGATCAGCGGTAGTTGTTTCGCCATGCCTTCGGGAACTTCATCGATACCACTGTTGATGATGCGTTTCACGAAGCGGAGATTGTGGGTGCGGCGTTTTTGCGATATACTTACTATGCCCCCCTGGTCAATACGGTCTATGACCACATGGCCGGCAGTGTCAGTAGCATGGATGATGGTTTCTTTGCCCAGCAGAATGCCCACATGCACGATCAACCCATCCTTATTATCGAAGAAAGCAAGGTCGCCCGGCTCGGCATGCTGCAAAAAATCGACAAGGGTGCCTTTGCCTGCCTGCTGGCTTGCATCGCGGGGAAGGGGATAGCCGCACAGTTTGAAGGCCATCTGCGTGAGCCCGCTGCAATCCAGGCCCGCCAGACTGCGACCACCCCAGTGGTAGGGCGCGTGCAGGTATTCTTTAGCTGCTGCAATCAGTTTTTCAGCCGTCAGTTCCAGCTTAAGGTGGCTGGCCTTTTTGCCTTTGAATTTCACGTCCTCGCCACTTAGCCTCAATGCTCCCTTTGTCAGTTTGGGCAGGTCGCAGCCCAGGGGTAGCGCCATTTCGCTGTTTTCGAAAAGTAATCTGCCCTTGTGCGAATAGGACAGATGCCGGGTGGGGCGGCGGTAGTCGCGACGGGTGATCTCGGTAAGTTGTCCCTGTTTGCACCAGCCCTCATAACCGTCGTGGCCGCACTTGATCCGGGCCCATTCTTTGGTATTTATTTCCAGTATCTCGGCCTTTTCGCCAAATAAAAGCTGCGATACCTGCTCGGCCCGGTGCGCGGGCTCGCTGCGCAGGGGCATTACCGATACATTGCAATAACCAAAAATATGTGCCATTTCAAAAAACTGTCGCGGATCAAAAAAGTGGACGTGTAAAGGTAAATTTTACGACAGTTCAGCTTGCTTCAAGTTTTAAACATTAGCTTTTTATTTGTATAACTGGCGTCCCACCGATTGCGGAAATCTTTTGCTAACTTAGCACGCTAAACTCAAAACCAATACTGTAAGTGATATGAATACTGCATATTGGATATTTTTTAATATTAAAGTACACATCGAAAATGGATATAGTTATAGCCGTTATAACAGCGGTTGTGGCTTTGGTGGCGGGAATCTTCGCCGGCAAGGCCATATTCGCAAAGAACACCGGGAAGCAGGTAGCTGATGCCGAGGCACTGGCCAAAAAGACCGTAGAGGACGCCAAAACACTGGCAGAAACACTGAAGGAGAACAAGTTACTGGAAGCCAAAGAGCACTTTGCACAATTAAAAATTCAGAGCGAGAAAGAGGTTTTACAACGCACACAGAAATTACAGGAGAACGAGAACAAGCTGAAGCAACAGCAGCAATCCTTCAATGATAAGAATGCTGCATTGCAGCGCCAGGTTCAGGAGAATGAGACCCTGAAAGAAAACCTGCAGCGCCAGACCGAATCCATGAACATCAAACGTGCTGAGATAGAAAAGCAGCACGAAGAGCATGTGAAACGCCTGGAAAAGGTGGCCAACCTGAGTGCTGAAGCTGCCAAAGCAGAGCTGATTGAAGTGGTGAAGGAAGAAGCCCGCACCCGCGCTATGGCCCATGTGAAAGAGATCATGGAGGAGGCCAAGGCCAACGCATCCAAAGAAGCCAAGAAGATCATCATCCAGAGCATACAGCGTACTGCTGCTGAGCAGACCATTGAGAATGCCATCACGGTATTCAACCTGGAAAGTGACGAGATAAAGGGCCAGATCATTGGTCGTGAGGGCCGTAATATACGTGCGCTGGAAGCAGCCACCGGAGTGGACCTTATCATTGACGATACCCCTGAAGCTATTGTACTGAGCTGTTTTGACCCGCTTCGCCGCGAGGTGGCACGCCTGTCGCTGCAGCGCCTGGTGCAGGATGGCCGCATACACCCTGCCCGCATTGAGGAAGTGGTGGAAAAGACCCGCAAGCAACTGGAAGAGCAGGTGATGGAAATAGGCGAGCGCACCATTATAGAACTGGGCATTCATGGTCTGCATAAGGACCTTGTGCGTATAGTTGGTAAAATGCGCTTCCGCTCATCTTATGGCCAGAACTTGCTGATGCACAGTAAGGAGACTGCCAACCTTTGCGGCATTATGGCTGCTGAGCTGGGCCTGGGCCAGAAGGTGGTGAAGCTTGCCAAGCGTGCCGGCCTGCTGCACGATATAGGCAAGGTGCCTGACGAAGAAACAGAACTGAGCCACGCACTGCTGGGCGCCAAACTGGCCGAAAAAGCCGGCGAACATGCATCAATAGTGAACGCCATTGGCGCGCACCACGATGAAATGGAAATGCAATACATCATCTCCCCTATTGTTCAGGCATGTGACGCCATAAGCGGTGCACGTCCGGGCGCACGCCGCGAGATGATGCAGAGTTACTTGCAACGCATCAAGGACCTGGAGAATCTGGCCATGTCGTACAATGGTGTGGAAAAAGCCTACGCCATACAGGCAGGCCGCGAATTGCGCGTGATGGTGGAAGCTGAGAAGATATCTGATACGGACAGCGAACGCCTCTCATTCGAGATAGCAGATAAGATACAGAAGGAAATGCAGTACCCCGGCCAGATAAAGGTGACCGTTATCCGCGAGCTGAGGGCAGTGAATATTGCGAGATAACTTCGCTAAGTCAAAGGGCAAAAGTTAAAGCCTAAAAGTTTCTATATATTAAGCTCCCGGATGTTCCGGGAGCTTTTGTTTTTTGTATATTAGAAGAAAATATGCCCCTTGAATAACCTTGCCGCGAAGTTCAGGTATATATACTTACAAATATTCCTTGTAACAGTAGGTTTTACGGCAGCATGCATTCCGTTACATGTTCTGTCAGGTTATTTTCAGATACTTTCTAACCATAAGGCAGCACTGGAATTTGTGTCGTCCGGCGCGCTAGCCGGGGTGTTCATATTGATATGGGTGAGACCACGTACCAGGTTGTTGCGGGAGACAAAGAGCATAAGCATTCGTTTCACCGTACAAGTGTGTGTATGGGTGGCGCTGACAAGCTCCTCAGTTTTATTACAAACGTTTATCGATTTGGATATTGATAAACCAACTGTACTAGAAAATATAGCCGATATCAATAATTTGCCTGACAGTAAATATTATGTGCTCAGGCAGTGTTTTCCGGATAAGCATAAAGCAAAGGAATATTCCTGGTCGGCACTTTCTGGCAGGAACAATGAAGACCTGATCTATCGAATGAATATTCTCATTCCGCTGCATAAGGATATTAACGATACCGCCACGTGCGCCTGGTATGGGATCGAGTATTCCAAAACCATAAGCAACAGGTTAGCGGCTGATGAAAAAGAAAATGAGTGGAAGCAGTTTGTCCACATGGCGCAAGAAAAGTTCGAAAACACGAATCTATCGCAATTCACCTGCCTTGAAGATATCAGGTCGGGAGACGTTCGCGGACATTATCTGAAAGCATTGAAGGCGACAGGAGACAGTCCCTCAAGCGCAAAAATATTAGTTCCTCATTCAGGCAGCTTTGCCGGTACGGGGAGCAACAAATTGCAATGGTTTCAGGGCATATTTTTTGGTGCTCAACTATTGGTGCTCCTGATGATCATTTTTCTTCCGGCAGATGAAATTGAGTTGCAAAAGTACTGGAATAGTTACAAGGAACATGGTAAGAAGAATGGTGACCTGCTTCACTACTTTATCCCATCAGGAGATCATTTTGTGACATCAATTATCGTTGATATCAATGTTCTTGTCTTTATTTTCATGCGCGTCTCGGGTCAGAGTTTTATCGGATATGGGGAGGCTGGCGTGGCGAAAATGAGCGCAAGTTTCGGGCTATTGTCAAGAGACTGTGACTGGTGGTTACTTTGTACCACCATATTTGTACATGGAAGCATGGTGCAGTTGTTGCTTAATACGTATTTTCTATTTTTTGCCGGAACCCTTCTGGAGCCCGTGATGGGTCGGGCAAAATACCTGATCGCTTACCTGGTAACGGGGTTGACTGCGAGCCTTGCGGGCATGTGGTGGCACGGTGCGACAGTGAGTGTTGGCGCATCCGGCGCTATTTTTGGCCTATACGGCATTTTTCTGGCGTTTATGCTGCTAAAAGTTTTTCCAAAAAAGGTGACTGCTGCAATGCTCGCGAGCACGCTGGTCTTTATCGGTTATAACTTGTTGATGGGCATTGCAGGCGGTGTGGATAATGCTGCGCACATAGGGGGCTTAGCCAGCGGATTTCTGCTTGGCTTTTTGCTATACCCGTTCATCAACAAAAACAAGAACGATCCTGATGCCAATTGGGATCATGCAGACGCCAATGTGCAGTAACCCCTTTCTATGCTATCTGAGGTCCACCTGCTGCTGCGGCGCTTCGCCGGCATCGTCGAGTTTTTTGCTGATGAGGTATAACCGCAGTTGGGTGTTGAGGCGCGATTTGTCTGCAGGCTCATCATATAGACCGGTCACGTTGGCATCTGGGTCTATCGTCAGTTCGTTATCATTGTCGCTGAAGGGACCAGCAACGCCCAGCAACTCCTGGCTGGCGGTGTCTGCAGGTAACATGCGGTACAGGTAGAATCGCTGTTTTTTCCCCTGGTAGTCTTCATGTTTCATGCCCATCGGAATGTATTTGTCGTACACGCCGTCATCGTCAAGGTCGGCCAGGTAGCCCTCGGCCATGCTTTGCTGTGTGGCATATGTTTCAGGCAGGTATTGCAGCCGGTTGGTGCGCTGCAGCAGGTCGTACAGCGATCTGCGGTAATTGCGGTTGGCCGCCACCGCGCTGATCGCCGCACCATCTACAGCATGACCGCTGTCGCAGAGCTGCCGGATGGCCATTAACTGAGTGCCATTGCTGGCGTTGGCCTGATATAATGCTATTTCGTTCCACGCTGCTGGCGTGTTCATTTTCACCAGTACCATTATCATGCCTACACAACTGGTCATATCCTGCCCCTGGCGCAGCTCCCTGCTTTTCTGCAACAGCATCGGCTCGCCGCGGTTCAATTGTGCGGTTTGCAGAAAACCGCTATCCACCAGCTCTTCGGCCAGCGCGCAAAGTGTAAATCCCAGCAAACTATCTGCAGTCAGTTGCAGCACGTCGGGAAACATTTTGGCAGCCTGCACAGGGTGGCTGTAAAAAGCGTCCAGGAGGTCTTCGTAGGCGCCGGCTGGTGGCATGGCCATCATCAGTTCTTTTGCGGTTTTGTATGCTGCAACGCTGTCATCCTGCAATAGCAATAATTTCAGCAGCGAGAGCTGGAATCCACGCTTTACCATGGCATCGCATTTATACAGGGCGGCCAGGTCAGCTACCGGAACACCGCCATCAATGGAGTTTAGTGAATTCAGCAGGCCGCCTGCTGCCGCCTGGCTGCTGTCATCATCCGGAAAAGGTTTGCAGAGTTCTTTGGTGATGGCAGGTATATCATTCTTAGTAAAAGCTACCTCACCAAGAGAAGCAAGTGCATGCCTGAACTCAGTGGTGTCGCCGCTATGCAGCATGGAGAATAGTTTTGCGGGGCCCTTCTGCAACGATTCATTGTCGGGCTGCAGTATTTTGAAGGTGGAGAAAAAGGCGTTGAATTGTGTGCTGTCTTTCAGGTATCTCGGGTAGGTCATTTCCAGTGTGTAGCGTGTGCGGCCGTTGCCAATTACTTTGATGCGGTGTATCTGCGCTGCATCTTTCTTGCTCAGCACTACCTCTGCACAGGTGTGTCCGTTCTCTTTATAAAAGGAATATACCGGCAGGGTATCTGTATTTACAAATCTGCGCTTCAGCCAAAGCTTCAGGCGGGTGCTGTCGTAATTGCCCCAGTAAAACTCACTTAGCTTTTTGACCGATACATTATAGGTTTCGAGCGCAGCATTGTCCCAATAACGATAGGTATATTCAGTTGGCAGCGTGGAATCTGCCGGCTGGTCGTCGCTGTTCACAGGTCTGAGTTCCAGCGGGCCGGGTACTTTGGCAGAGAACTTACCGTCTGCACAAATCTCTGTGCGGGTAGCTTGCAATGGCACGGTAAGCAGGTCCACACTTTCCATGAAGCTATCTGCTGCTGCCTGGGCCTGTTTATTGTCGGGGTATTGTGCCGCTATCTTGTATACCCTGTTGCCATGGTAAATGAGCCGGCCACTGCTACGGTACCCCTTTGCATTCCTTGCTTTGAAGTCATCTTCCCGGGCGCCATTGTCGTATGCGAGTTGTGTTATGGTCAGGCTGTCCTCGTCATTAAAAATCTCGTAAAGCGACTTCCGCCACATTCCATCATCATCATAGTTGTAGCCCTCCTGCGATTCGTTGCTGACAATAAAATAATACATCCCGGTTACTGCATCAGTGATCGTGTACGAGACGGTCCTCTGGCTGGAGTCTGACGAGTAGCTCACCTTTCTTACCGGTTTCAGGTCAGGAACGGCAGCAGCCAGGTATATATCATCGAATCGTTTGCTCACTATTTTCGATGCCGTTTTAGGTATGATGCGGAAACTGTTGAAGAACGGCGCAGCCGCATCATCATCGTCAGTTGTGGCATAGCTCATGAGCATGTAAATATCGTTGCTGCCAAACAGCATCTGTACGTGGTAGTGCAGCTTGTTATCGTCTGTGAAGATGTAGTCGCGGCCGGTGAGCGTTCCGGCGCTTACTTGCTTTTTTTGCAGGTTGTGCGGGTTCTTCATCATAGCTTTCTCCATCACATCTATAACAGACGAGGCGTCCACTGCCACGCCCTCGGGTTTAGGGATATGGGTGGTCATGTAGTAGCGGGAAGATCCGAGGTCGAAGTATATCTTCATTTTTACTGTGCCGCCATAAGCGTCAAGGTCGTTAGGCTGCCCGGGCATTTTTATGCTGTAGCCGTCGCCTGCGAATGTGATCGTTGGCCAGGTATCATCACTTTTGTGGAACTGGTAATCGGCGCCATTGGTGACGGTAGCGCACATAACCGGCTCCACAGTATAGCCAGCCTGGCGCAGCAGGCTGATGAGGCCCAGCTTGCCAGGCAGGTGCAGGCTGCCCACCGCGCAGAACAGGCTGTGCTGCTGCATGATGCTGTCCATGCCAACGAGCATGTGCTTGTTGCGATTGCTGAGCAGCGCCTGCTCGGTCTTTTCTGAAAATATTTCAGACACCTGTTGCAGCCGGTCCAGGTCGCGTGCTTCATATATCTCTGCCAGCTTGTCCTCTGTTGTGCCTCCGTCTTTGAAATAAGCTATCAGTTTTTCGGGGTTCACATCATTCATGTCCACATTTTCCAACAGGTTCATCTGGTCTTCCATGCGTTCCAATCCGGCCATCTGTTTGTGCTTGTCGCGGGCTATGGTGTACAGATAAGCATCCATAAATGTGGGCATATCGTCTTTAGCGGCCTTGTGCTTTTTCAGCCGGTCGCGCATCAGGTATATCTGCTTTAACGTCAGCCTTTCCGGATCCACGTCTTTGTTGTCGGCCAGGTTCTCTTTCAGTGTCTTGAGTTCTTTTGGTGTCAGTATGTCCTTGAGCTGGCGGTCCTCACTTTTCTTGTTGTCTAACTTGTCATCAATTATTTTATTCAGGTAATCGGTGAGGCCGCTGTTCATGCTATCCGGGTTTATTTCCAGGGAGAACACATCGGTATTGCCGATAGCGGTATACAATGAATCGGGAAAATCGAACAACCTGCGTGTGCGCACGTGCATAGTACCATACAGGTAGGAAGGATGTGGCATGCCTTTGCCGGTGATGCGCCATAAAAGGGTGCGGGCATAGTGTTCCGTTTGGGCGCCGGCGATAAAAGGTAACAGTAACAGAAGCAGGGCAAGATGTTTTTTCATCAGTAGTAAGATAATCCGCAAAAGTCGCATATTATCTATTATGAAAGGGGTTGAATAGCATTATATTTACACAGTGTAATTTAGTTCACTCATCACCTGAAACCGGTTACCATGTTACCGTTTGCGTTGCTCAAAGAGGGGCTTACTCATCTGTTCTATCCGCGTCTCTGCATGGGCTGTAACAAACCGTTGACCGGGGCAGAGACGGTGCTATGCATTGGCTGCGAGGCGCTACTGCCGGAGACGGGTCATGCAGGCCATGCGGACAATGACGCGGCCATCCGCCTGGCGGGCCGCATTCCTTTTCAATATGCGGCATCTTTGGCCTGGTTTACGGATGATGGCCTGCTTCAACTCCTGCTGCACGGCCTTAAATATGGCGGACGCAAGGATATAGGCGTTTACCTGGGGCAGCTATTGGGTGCGCGGCTATTGGCGGCCGGCTGGCACCGGGGTGTGGACATGATAGTACCCGTGCCCCTGCACCCCGCAAAGGAAGCTGCCAGGGGTTATAATCAAAGCGCATTTATTGGGCAGGGTATTGGCGCGGCTACCGGGATACCTGTGCGTACCGATGTGCTGACCCGCATCCGCAAGACGGAGAGCCAGACCCGCAAATCACGTATTGAAAGGGTGAATAATATGGAAGGGGCATTCCGTATTTCGGGAGGTGCCGGGCTGCCCGAAAAGCACATTTTGCTGGTGGATGATACACTGACCACGGGTGCAACGCTGGAGGCCTGTGCTGCTGCGCTGATGCACGAAAAAAGCCTTAAAATAAGCGTCGCAACCATTGGTATTGCCGTTTCCTAACACTTATATTTGCAGTGATTTTTATACGGTTTATTGGTTTTAACGAAAAATGATTATACCTTACACGATTAGTTAATCCGTAAACACACAAAGCGATTATTTTAACATACCGGTTTATGAAGAAACAATTACTGGCAGCATCATTATTAATGGCATCACTGTCGTCATTCGGCAGCGGTTACCAGGTAAACCTTGAGGGCATCCGCCAAATGGCGATGGGTGGCACGGGTACGGGTATGCCGTGGGATGCCTCTACTATTTTTTACAATCCAGGTGGCCTGGCCCGCCTCAAGAACATACAGGCTTATGTGAGCATGTGTGATATCCTGCCTTCTACCGCTTACGGCAATTACCAGGGTTCGACACGCACAATAGCGCAGAATTTTACCCCGTTCAATATCTACGTTGGTGGTACCATCCGTAAGGATAGCCGCCTTGGCCTCGGCCTTGGCATTTATACGCCATATGGCACCGGGTTGCAATGGGATGCCAACTGGACAGGCCGTTACCTGGTTCAGTCCATCAACCTGCAGAGTGTATTCATTCAGCCAACCATAGCTTACCGTCTGAATGACGTGCTCTCTATTGGTGGTGGATTCATCTACGCAACCGGCTCGCTCGATATGACGCAGGCGCTTCCGGTGCAAGACCTGAATGGTAATGATGCTACCGCACACCTGCATGGCGGCGCCAATGGCGTTGGTTTCAACCTGGGTATGCACCTGAAGATATCTGATCGTTTCCAGTTCGGTTTCACTTATCGTTCGCAGGTGAATATGGATCTCTCCAGCGGTACTGCTACGTTCAATGTGCCTGCATCTCTGGCTACAACATTCCCGAATACTCACTTCGAGTCTTCACTTCCGCTGCCGCAGGTTATCTCTGGCGGTGTGTCTGTTAATCCGCTCAACAACGGAAAGCTGACGCTGCAATACGATATGAACTTCACAGGCTGGAATGCTTACCAGAACCTGTATTTCAACTTTGCACAAACTGTTCCTAACGGACTTCAGAATGTGAATGCACCACGCAACTATAAGAATACATTGACAGCACGTTTGGGTGCCTGCTACAAAATAAGCAAGATCGTTTCCGTAATGGGCGGCGCTGCTATCGATCCTACTCCGGTAGCAGATGGCTTCGTTTCTCCTGAATTGCCGGATGCTGACAGGTATATTTTCACTTGCGGCGCTTCCGTAAAACCATTGCCTCGCTTCACGGTTATGGGCGGCATTGAGTTTGTTGCTACCAGCAAACGCAATGGTGTGTACAACTACGGCAACTTCAGTGGTACCTACCAGACACAGGCAATTACCCCAGGTCTCGGTGTTTATTACAATTTTTAATGATCAACAAATTTGAACGCACAAACAATGAGAAAGATATATTTGATCGGAGCTGTAGCATGCACACTGGGAGCCTGTAAGCCATCTGTGAAGATCACTACTCCGCTTACAGCCGGTGATGCCAACTTCACTACCTATATGGCTATCGGTAACTCACTCACAGCCGGTTATTCAGATGGCAGTCTTTATGCAACAGGCCAGCTTAACTCTTATCCTGAGCGTTTGTATGAGCAATTCTCGCTGCTTACAGACCGCCCCGCTACCGGCGGATTTTACCAGCCATTGCTATCTACCGATCAGGGTTATCCGGGCGCGAAACTGGTGCTTGGCTATACTGCGCACTGCATTGGCGATACAACGCTTGGACCTGTCAATTATCCGGGTTTTTCCGGTCCGAATGCCAATGATGCTGCGTACTATACCAGCACAGGGCCTAACGGGCAGATCAACAATATTGGTGTTCCGGGCATCCGCGTGGCAGATTACCCGGTTCCCGGGTATGCAACCAACAACCCATATTCAGCACGCTTTTACAAATACCTGGATGCAACGCACACGCCACAGGACGAGTTGAAATACCGCGTTGCGACGCTGCACCCATCTTTCTTTACCATGTGGCTGGGCGCCAATGACGTGCTGGGTTTTGCCACCGCTGGCGGAACTGGTGATGGCACCATGAACGCTGCGCCATGGCCTGGTACCAATTTTTATGGACAAAGCGACATTACCCCGCAGAGTGTATTCTTCAAAGCTTATGATTCTGCTGTGGCTACTGCTGTGAGTACTGGCGCCAGGGGAGCATTGATCAATATTCCCGATGTTACTACTATCCCTTATTTTACTACTGTGCCTGCAAATGGCCTTTACCTTAGCCGCCAGGGCCAGGTTGACACGCTGACTGCTTTCTATGCTGATTCTACAACACATCCGGTGTTCAAGCTCGGCTACAATTACTTTATCGTTCAGGATCACAATAACAATTGGCGCCAGGCAATTCCGGGTGAATTGCTGATCCTCACCACGCCACAAGATTCGATCACGTGCGCAGGTTGGGGTACTGTTCGTCCGATACCTAACCAGTATGTACTGACTACCGAAGAAATACAGCAGATCAGGACAGCAACTACTATTTTCAACAACCACATTGCCAGCACTGCTGCACTTAATAACCTGGCACTTGTGGACATGAACACTTACCTGGGCACTGTAGCTTCCGGTATCACTTATAACGGCATTAACTATAACGCACAGTTTGTGACAGGTGGCGCATTCTCACTGGATGGTATTCACCTTACCCCACGTGGCTATGCCATAGTAGCCAACAAGATCATCAGCACCATCAATGCTAAATACAATTCAACAATACCAATGATCGACGTGAACCAGTACCACGGCGTGCTGTTCCCGTAGTTTTGAATAGATTTTTTTGAAAGCCCCGCATTAGCGGGGCTTTTCTTTTTGGGCTTTTGATCGATGACTTGCCAGCGCACGGAGACTAAACAGGCAATCGTTGGCATGGGTATATTGGAGGAAATGATATATCATTGTACTATGAAAAATATATTCGTCTCATGCTGGCAGTGCCGCTGGTGTTGTGTGGTTGCAATAAAACCACCAACAATAATAACACAACCGTACAACCCACGCCAGTTGCGGCATACACCGTAGATGGTCTCGTTGATTTTGCCGTTAGCAGTTCAGCGAGCCATGCCTGGAATACGGCAGTTTACATGCCAATTACAGTTACCTATCACGATTCTGCGCAATCTCCTGTACAAATATCGATCTCCAATTTGCCAACCGGAGTCAATGTAGCCTCTGTAACATCCGGCTATTTATCTTCCTATGGACCCTGGACCGGCACTCCTACTTTTTCACTTTCGCTTGCTTTCTGGACGAACTGGCCGGGACCAACTAATGGCACATATCCCGTTACAATGACGGCAAAAAATGTGAGCACCGGGGCCACGAAAACGTTTCAGTTCAACCTGGAAATAAAGTCGTAGCGATCCACCAGAATTATATGACAACCGAAATAAACCTCAAGATTATCATGCGTTAGTATGCACCAGGATGGCTTGAGAGTTACCAGATCATGAATATCTGGGTCGTAGAGGTCTTAAACGACTTCTTATCAAAATACCTGGTGACATAGTTTTCAGGTAATATCTGGCTAAACAATACACGCCACCAGCCCGTCCCGGTTTTGTATGCGGATGTGCTTACCTTCAGTGCTGATGTATGCGTGCGCGGTCCATTCAGTGAATATTTTGAAAACGGTTTCATAAGTAGTGCCTGCATAGGCGGCAATATCCTGTCGGGAAACCGGCACAGATATAAAGCCTTCATCATTCTCGCCAAACAGCTCCCGAAGTCTTAACAACGTATCGGCTATCCGCCCTTTTACATCCCGGTGGGCCAGGTCGCTCATGCGTTGTTCGGCAAAATCCAGCTCAGCAGCATAAAACTGCATGAGCTTGTACGACAATGAAGCATTGATGCGGAGGCTGGCCTGCAAATGACTTTCGGGTATGAAGCAAGCCCGTGTTTCCTCAAGTGCTGTGGCTGAAACCCGGAACACCCTGTCTCCAAATCCGCGGATGCCCAGGATGTCGCCGCCTTTTGCAAAACGGATGATGAGTTCCTTATCTCCCCAGTGTTTGTGCACTTTTGCCGACCCTGACAGCATAAAATACATACCGGTAACATCGGCGCCTTCTGTAAATAGCTGTTCCCCTTTTTTAAACAGATAGGTCTGTTTTTTTAGTCGTGTAAGTTCCAGCCATTCACTGTTGCAGTTGCTGCAAAAAAAGCAAGACGCCAGATCGCACTCCGATCTTTTCATATAAAATGTTGTTTTCGCATTAATAATTTTATAAAAATCAAAATTAATTGTCTAAAAACATTGCCTTTGCAATATTTTTGCGCAAAATTTTATAAAAAATGATTCAACAGGACGAAAATATACCATTAGCGCCATCGATGGACCCCATTCGCGGGAAAAGTTCTGCACGCCGTGCGCCGGGAGTGGATAAGCGCGTTTTTTTTCTGAGCCTGCAGGCAATTGTGAATGCGCTGATCATTGGAGTGATCGCCCGGTTACTGGTATATCTCATCGAGCTGATCACCAATCTTTCCTTTTACGGAAAGTGGTCCATAGGCCCGGCCGGCCCCGCAGGCAGTCATTTGGGCCTCGTGATCATGCTTGTCCCTATCGTTGGCAGTCTGCTGGTGGGTGTTATGGCCAGGTACGGGTCGAAGGCCATACGGGGCCATGGCATACCGGAAGCTATGGAAAAGATCATTCTTGATGAAAGCAAGATACCGCCGCTCATCACCATATTGAAGCCATTGTCAGCGGCTATATCCATCGGCACCGGCGGGCCCTTCGGGGCAGAGGGACCGATCATTGCCACCGGTGGCGCATTTGGCTCGCTGACAGGACAGTTGATGCATATTTCTGCAAGCGAGCGAAAGATAATGCTTGCTGCGGGGGCTTGCGCGGGCATGGCAGCGATATTCGGGAGTCCGCTGGCGGCCGTGCTCCTGGCCATAGAGCTGCTCCTTTTCGAATTTTCTGCACGGTCTATCATACCCGTTGCGCTGGCGTGCGTAACCGGGGCGGCGATGCACATCTGGTTGTTCAGCAGCCAGCCGGTGTTCGCCATGGCCAGTATCCCGGCTCCTTCTGGCGGAAGCCTTGCCATATACACCGCCATAGGATTATTTACCGGCGTCGTTGCATCTCTTGTTTCCCGGTCGGTATATGCGGTTGAAGATCTGTTTGAGCACTTGCCTATACACTGGATGTGGTGGCCTGCAATTGGCGCAGTAGCGGTAGGCGTTACGGGCTATTTTGCGCCATATACCATGGGTGTGGGTTATGATAACATCCAGCATCTGCTTGGCGCCCATCTTCAGCTCACCATGTTGCTGGGGCTGTGCGTGCTGAAGTATATTTCCTGGGTTATCTCGCTGGGCAGCGGCACCTCGGGCGGCACACTTGCGCCCCTTTTTACTATCGGCGGTGCGCTGGGCGCACTCGTGGGTACCGCGATCTTATATTTCTTTCCGTTGTGCGGAATCGATCTGGCCACAGCCGCCCTCGTGGGTATGGCGGCAATGTTTGCCGGCGCATCGAGAGCGCTGCTCACGTCCATTGTGTTCGCACTGGAAACAACTGGTCAGCCGCATGGATTGCTGCCGCTTGTGGGCGCGTGTGTAGCCGCTTATTTTATTTCATTTTTCCTGATGCGGGGCACGATAATGACCGAGAAGATACTCAGGAGGGGTGTGACAGCTCCGGATGCCTATCATCCGGATATTTTATCCTTCACACTGGTAGCCAAGCTGATGCAGCCACAGGCGGGGAAAGAACAATATCCGCACGTCGATGAGCAGGAGACGCTTGCGGGATGTGTGCAACTGATGGGTAAAGAAGGTGCAGAGGTTTTGCTGGTGACCGGTGCAGATGGCCAGGTGAAAGGACAAATTGCCGCCATGGACATTGTGAAGTTCTATGGCGACCATAAAGAGTCGGAACAGAAACTAAGCGGGCCGGAACGCACAAAAAACTGGTCGGTTTATCGTGCGCGATCTAAGTGAAGCTGCTGCGTTTGACAGGCTGCGCCGTTGCACGCGGGGTTATAGCGAAGCTGAGCATACATCACCGGTCACTGTCCCTCAAATGACCGGGAGGGATGAGCGCATTCAGGTTTCGTTGAATGCCCTTCCACTTGCTCCGCTTCAGCGGCGAGTTTTTGAAAATGCGGTTGAACGTTTCTTCCGTCATGGCCTGCCACTCGCGGGCTGACAGGTCAAGTATGTCGGGAATAGGTGTGAAGTGCGGCTCCGTGTTGGGTTTCGAAAAGCGGTTCCACGGGCACACGTCCTGGCATACATCGCAGCCAAACATCCAGCCATCCAGCAGGGGCTGCATGTCTGCAGGTATCAGCTCATCTTTCAGCTCAATGGTGAGGTAAGAGATACACCGGTTGCTGTCTATTTCTTTAGGCGATACGATAGCCTGCGTAGGACAGGCATCGATGCAGCGCGCGCAGGTGCCGCAGTGGTCGGTGGCAAAGGGCGCGTCCGGCGTCAGTTCCAGGTCTGTGATCAGCGTGGCGATGAACAGGAACGAGCCCATCTGTTTCGTCAGCAGGTTGCCGTTCTTGCCAATCCACCCCAGGCCGCTGCGCTGCGCCCAGGCTCGTTCCAGCACCGGCGCGCTGTCCACAAACCCACGCCCGGCAACTTCGCCAATATGCGCGTGCATATTAGCCAGCAATTCGTTCAACCGGTCGCGTATCACATAGTGGTAGTCGGTGCCATAGGCATATTTGGCCACCTTAGGCGCATCGCCAGCCTGTGCAGCTTCCGGAAAATAGTTCATCATCAGGGTGATGACCGACCGCGCACCCGGCACAAGCAGGGTGGGGTTTACCCTAAGGTCGAAGTTGCGCTCCATGTAGTCCATGCCGGCATTGTGACCCTTGCTCAGCCACTGCTCCAGGCGTTGGGCGTCATCGTCAAGACGCACGGCACGGGCAATACCGCAACTGGTGAATCCCAGGCGGGCAGCCTCATTCTTTATCCATTGTGCATTCTTATCGGCATTGAGCAACACGGGGCAAATGTCCGAAAGTATTTTGGAAGGCGTGCATCAATGGAGGCGGTATAATGTATAGGTGCTGGCGATCTGCACGCTGTCTATGGCCGGGTATTGGCGCAGGTAATCCCGGAAATATCCATCATCCAGGTGGTCAACGATCAGCATATAGTTCACACCTGCGCTGTCAAATATTTGCTTGTTACGGTCAAACGGCACTGTCCAGGCTATGTGCATGCTGCGCTTGCCGGTGTAAAGGGCCAGGAAACGCGGTTTGGCAAATGCGATGACGTCCTTATCGGTTATGTGGCTGCGCACATAGCTGAAAGCCTGCTGTTCTCTCGGCGTAGGCACGCAGCCCTCGCATGGATCATAGATACTGTCGCGGAAATAATGCCAGCCAACAACTGCGAACAGCAATGGTGCAATGACCGCCACTGGCCATCCGGGTGCGGCAAAGAGCCTTTGCCACAACAGTTTGAATGACACATAGCAATAGTAGAAAACCAGCGGCACTGCGGGCAAAAAATAGCGGCTGTCCTGCACCGGCATCAGCAGCACCAGCAGGCACATGGTAATGAAGAAAGCATCTGCCATCTGCCACTTGCGGAAAACCGAAAGGAACCATCCGGCGACACAACCGCATACGGCTGCAATCCCTATTATGTCTATAACGCGGCTCATTGCCACGCTACCCGCAGGGTAGTGAAAGCCCCCTTTTATAAACAACAGCAGGTAATGCAGGTTGTCGCGCAAAGTTGCCCGTATGCCCTTGTCTATGGTCATGCCGAAAAACCGCGCGTAGAAATCATTGGCATTGCCCGGGGCCGGAAACAAGACCTTTGTAGCCAGCAGGTAAAATGCCCCACCGGCCACAATGGTCAGCAGCGGCATGGAATACGTGCTGTAATTGCGGCTTCGGGAAAGCATAGTGCGTAAAATGGAAGGGGCGCACCACAATATTTCCGCCGCCACTAGCAAAATGGCCTGGCTGCGCACAAGGCTTGCCGCCGCCGCTACCAGGCCAAGGAGCAGCGCCCGGCGCCAGTTGCCGATACCATCCGCTCTCAGGGAAAGGTATTGTACCACGAGCAGCAGACAGGTTATATCGGCCAATACAGCACGCTTCATGTCCATCACCGGCCAGCTATACACAATGATCAGCGACAGGCACAAAGCAGTTACGGGATGCGCATACCGCCTGAACCAGGCGTACAGGCTCCAGGCCAGCAGCACGCAGAGCGCAGTTTGCAGGTAGAGCATGGGCCTGATGGCCAGCCCCCACTTCAGCACCACAGGCGCCAGCAGTAATGGAAACCCGGGCGGATACTGCGGCGGAGCATAGGTTAGATTGGCGGCATTGTATATATAGCCTGACTTGTAGTAGGGCAGGCCGTGGGCAAGATTCTGAGCTTCTTTGATATACTGGGCATAATCATCGCCCCACGAGTGCACATCAGTTACACCCATAAAGAAAAGCGGCACCGTAAGCACCAGCAACACCCAATAAGGCATGGCGCTTTTTGAAAAGAATGATGACGGCAATGTCCGCATGCGCTAAAAATAGAAATTATGCAGCTAATAACGCGAAAGGGTGCGCTATGGTATGTTGGCTGCAATTGGTTTGAGTGTTAGCCCGCGTATCTCGCTGAGTTGTTTTATGCATTGCTGGCGATACTTCAGCGGTATGCCTGCGCGCACCACGCAAAACAATTGCAGGTCCTGTTGGTAAACCGATGCCTCCGATTGTTTCAGCAGGTAAAGCACCTCGCCCATTACCGGGTAGTCGAACGACAATTCATACACTTCTTCTATCCATTTTTCCACCACCTGCACCATGCCAAGCGCCTCCGCAGTGGCTGTTCTGTAAGCATTGATGAGTCCGGGTACACCGAGCAGCGTTCCGCCAAAATAACGCACAACAACAACCATTACGTTGGTAAAGCCCATACTGTCTATTTGCCCCAGTATAGGTTTGCCGGCGCTGCCGGCTGGTTCTCCGTCATCGCTGGCGCGGTAATTGTTACCATCTGTGCCCAGCCGCCAGGCCAGGCAATGGTGCACTGCTTTGGGATGCTCCTTTTTCAGTGCCTGTAGCTGATCCTTGATCTCTTGCACATTTAGTACGGGGTAGGCGTATGCAAGAAATTTGCTGCCCCTGTCGCGGAAGTCGCCACGGCCTTCACCGGCTATTGTTTTGTATTTGTAGTTATCCTCCATTGTTCAATTACCTATTGCGATCAGCACAATGGCCAGCACCGAAAGTGCAAGACCTAAAAGGCGCAGGTAGCCTGCCCTTTCTTTGAAAAACAAGATGGCTGCGGCCGAAGATGCAACCAATATGCCGATATTGATAACGGGTATGGCAGCCGAGCTCTGCAGCACATTGCAATTGAGTGCCCGTATCAAAAAATAGATCGAAAAATAATTAGGCACCCCCAGGCAGACACCCGCTACCAGGTTTTTCCATTGCAGCGATACTCTTCCTGCTATTGCAAGCGCTCCCACAGTAATGAGACCAATAACACCTGCCACGGCAAAACAATGAACAGTAAACTCCGCCTGTAGCGAAGCATTGCTCAGAAAGGTGAACTGCACATACCGGAGCATAGTGTCCAACGCGCCACTTCCTATGAACAGCAACGCAGGCCATAAGAGCCCGGGCGCTCCGCGGCCGGCACTGCCTGCTTTTACCGACAAATAAACGGCTGGCATGGCAATGAGTAACCCCGCGATCAGCATACCGCCAGCATGCTCTTTGTACAATATGAGCGAAAAAACCACAGGTATCACCAGCGAAAGCTTATTGGCGATAGTGGCCGTCGTGATGCCGTCCACGCGGGTGCAGTAGGCAATGATGTTGAACACAGTGATGAAAGCCACACCCAGCAACAATGCCCAGGGGAACCATGGCTGTGCGGAAACTGCGGCATTAAAAGGAACATAGCCTAAGAAAATGCTGCCCGTTGTTACACAAACAATGTAGTTGGCAACAATGGCCTGCAGGGTATCGATACCATATTTCGGAAATACCTTGAACAGCGTATAAACGACAACATTAAGAAAGATGGTGATCAGTATGTAGAACATGCAGCAGGATGGCGATCAAAGCGGCATACCCTGCACATAAGGATATGCTGAACCGCGCCGCAAAAATACATGCAACTGGTCTGTTTCCAAGGTTTGTTGCATGATCATTTCGCCATTTTTAAGCAGTGGCGCGGCGAGCCCCTGTCCCATTGTGAGTTCTGCTGTAAATATGCGCGCCTCATCCCACAGGCCGGCCTCAATAAATTGCTGCAACAGGTTGGCCCCTCCTTCAACGATCACCGACAAAATGCCGCGCTCATGCAAAGCGCTCAATATGGCCGGCAGCAATTGGCTGTCAAAAGGCAGCTTGAGTAGTTCCATACTTTCCCGCCGTTCATCACAAATGCCATTGATGACAAGCGTTGGCGCGAGACTATTATGAACATGATGAAAACGGGGGATTTTCAATTCCCTGTCAAGCACCACACGCATGGGTTGCCGTCCCGGCCATTTGCGGGCAGTGAGCTGCGGATCGTCGTTGATGGCCGTCGTTGTTCCCACCATTATAGCGGCCTCCTCCGTGCGCCACTTGTGCACCAGCAGTGCGCTTGCTTCGTTGGTCAATTGCTGGCGGCTGCGGTCAGCAGGCGCCATGTAACCATCGGTGCTTTGCGCCCACTTCAATATGATGTATGGCCGCCGGTCTGTATGAAACGTAAAGAATCTCCGGTTCAGCCATGCTGCTTCCTGCTCCAATAGCCCTGTTTCAGTGTCCACCCCCGCTGCTTGCAATATTGCCATACCCTGTCCATTAACGCGCGCAAAGGGGTCTTTGCCGGCAACTACAACCCGCTTCACCCGCTCCTGTACCAGCCTTGTGGCGCAGGGCGGTGTCTTACCATGATGCGCGCAGGGCTCAAGCGTCACATACATAGTGCATTCGGGCACCAGGTGCCGGTCCTGCTCCATTACACTGTTCAGGCAGTCCACCTCCGCATGCGCCTTGCCATATTCGCGGTGCCACCCTTCACCAATTATCCGGCCATCGTGTACCAGCAAGGCCCCCACCATCGGGTTGGGACTGGTAAAGCCTGCCCCTTTTTGGGCCAGCTCAATACATCGGCGCATGTACATTTCTGGTGTCATCCAAGTGTGAAATTAGGCAATTACTAACCCCGGTCAGCTTTTCCAAGCGCCAATCCCTTTAACTTTGTAGTCAAATGACGGGTGAAGACATCAGGCCGGTAAAACTTTCCCAGATGCCAGCGGGCACGCGGGGTGTGATACACAGCCACGAAGAAAGTGAGTTTCAGCTCATGCTGCTCGAAATGGGCTGCATCCCGGGTGAGCCCATCTGGGTGGAAATGATAGCGCCGCTTGGCGATCCTATGGCTATCCAGGTAGCCGGCTACTCATTGAGCCTGCGCAAGAAGGACGCAGAAAAGATATGGGTCACTATCTGACCTCATCCAACAAATATATATTTTGCATATTTTATTGTAAAGCACGGAAATCTCGGTTCTGTTTTATATTTTGTGGCGTATTTGTAGTTAACATTACGCAGTATTGCTATATTAGCAGGGCTGATTGCGCTGCACCAGCCATATTGTAATTAAAAAACAACAGCTTCATTTATGCAGTACCTATCCGTACTCAAGAAAGGAACTTTTCTGATCGCTGCTTCCCTGCTGTTATTTTCAGCATGTAAGAAGACGAATTCCAATCCCCTTACAGACGCAGATGATAACGGTGGCTATGCTTCCGATATATCCAAGATAGAATGGGTGAACAACGACGTTATCTCGCTGGCAGACGCTGCAGGCGATTTTTATAATGGTGTTTACATGCGCGTTACCAACACTTTTGGCGAATGTGCTACCGTGGCTACGGATACTTTCGATAATCCGCATGTGCTCACCATTCGCTTCCCAAGCACACCGTGCACTTGCCTGGATGGCAAAACACGCAGTGGTGCGATCGTGATCACTTACACCGGTGATTACAGCGACAGCAATAAGCTGCATACCATTACGTTCAACAATTATTATCTCAATGGCCAGCAGGTTACCGGCAACATCAAGGTAACCCGCATCGATACTACTGTCATCGGCGATTGGTACTATAAGGAAAGCGTGAATGATACGCTCATCACTACGCCAAACACGTTCATTATATGGCAGGGTGCGCTGGTGCGCAAGTGGTTGGCAGGTTATTCAACCGGCGACCGCAGCGACAATGTATATTCCATTTCTGGTTCTGCATTGCTTACACGTCCTAATGGTCACGTTTTTGGTTGCCAGATAGGCACTCCACTGCAGGTGGCACAGAATTGCGATTTCATTGAAAGCGGCGTTATTAATGTTACCAATCCGCAAAATGGCCTCCGCATCCTTAACTATGCATTAGGTGGTGGCGGCTGCGACGACCAGGCGCAACTGAACATAGATACACACGTCTATCAGTTACAACTTACTCAGTAGTCCTTAAGGGAATAAATATTTTGAAAGCAGGCTCTTTGCCTGCTTTTTTATTTACAGGCAGGAGCGCAGCACGGAACATGCATGTGCGATCTGATCTTTACTGATCGTCAAAGGTGGTGCAACGCGAATGCAGTTTGGCGCAAAAAGAAACCAGTCGGAGAAGACACCTTTCGCAAGGCAGGCCGACAGCACCCGCTGAACGGCGTCTGCACTGTCCAACTCTATGGCTATCAGCAGCCCATTGCTGCGCACAGTAACAATTTGCGGGTGCTGCAGCAGATCGCGGAACAATCGTTCTTTAGCGGCTGCCTGCTCCGCCAGTTTTTCCCGCAACAGTACCTGCATGGCAGCCATGCCCGCCGCGCAGCATACCGGGTGGCCGCCAAAAGTGGTAATGTGGCCCAATACCGGATCCAGCGTCAGTGAGCGCATTATTTGGCCTGATGCAACAAATGCACCCAGCGGCATACCGCCGCCCAGCGCCTTGCCCAGCAATACTATATCCGGCACTATGTGGTATTGCTCAAAGGCCCACAAGCTGCCCGTTCTTCCAAAACCACACTGTATCTCATCGAGCACCAGCAGCGTGCCGGTTTGCGTGCACTTCGTGCGCAGGCGCTGCATCCACTCCTGCGCAGGCGCCATTACTCCGGCTTCAGCCTGCACAGTTTCAATGATCACACACGCCGTCTGCCCATTGATCGCATCGATCAGAGCGTCAGAGTTATAGTCATAATGCCATACTCCGGGCATCAGTGGCCGGAATGCATTGCGCCAGTATTCATCGCCCATGATACTCAATGCGCCTGTGGTGCTGCCATGGTAGCTGTTGTTGCAGGCAATAATGTCCGGGCGTCCGGTATAGCGACGGGCAAGTTTTATGGCGCCTTCCGTGGCCTCTGTTCCGCTATTGGTAAAATAGATGCTGTCTAAGGGTTCGGGTAAATGCCGCGCAAGCAATTCGGCATATTGAACCTGCGGGCTCTGCACCACCTCGCCATAAACCATCACATGCAGGTATTGCGCTGCCTGTGCGTTGATGGCAGCTACCACATCAGGATGGCAATGTCCGATATTGCACACACTGATGCCGCCTATCAGGTCCAGGTAAGCCTTTCCGGATGCGTCAAACAATTCGCAGCCTGATGCCCGGCTGATCTCCAGCGAAATGGGGGCCGGGGAGGTCTGTGCTACATGCCGTAGAAATAACTGGCGATTGTTCATGGTATGTTTGTTTATGAAGCAACCGGTTTCAGTTGCATTTCGTTGGCCTTTTGCAGCATCAGTTCGTAAGATGCCTCATAGGTGTTGGGTATGATACCATCAAGGATCGCTTCCCTTATCGTCATCTTCAGAATGCCTACTTCGCGTGAGGGGGCCAGGCCGAAAATGCGCATGATGTCATCTCCGCTGATAGGCGGTTGCCAGTTGCGGATGTTGTCGCTTTCTTCCACTTCTTTAAGCCGCTGTTTCACCAGCTCAAAGTTCTCCAGGTAGCGCTTTACCTTCATTTTGTTCTTCGAGGTAATATCGCTCTCGCAGAGTATCATCAGGTCTTCAAGGTCTTCTCCGGCATCGAACAGAAGCCGCCGCATTGCCGAATCGGTAATGTCTTCTTTGGTCAGGCTGATGGGCCTCAGGTGCAGCGACACCAGCTTGGCCACGTACTTCATTTTTTCATTTTGCGGCAGCTTCAGTTGCCTGAAGATCTTCGGCGTCATCCGCTCACCCACTACTTCATGACCATGAAAGGTCCACCCGTGCTCTTCTTCAAAGCGCGCAGTGGGCGGCTTACCTATATCGTGCAACAATGCGGCCCATCGCAGCCATAGGTTTTCGGTTCGGCCCGCCGTGTTATCTATTACCTGCAGGGTGTGGTAAAAATTATCTTTGTGTCCTTTTCCCTGTATCACCTCAACTCCCGCTAACGCTGTCATCTGCGGAAAGAATAGCTTCAGCAGCCCGCTTTTGAACAAAAGATCGAGCCCGACAGATGGCTTGCGCGATGCCATTATTTTGTTCAGCTCATCTGTTATCCGCTCTTGCGAAATTATCTTGATCCGGTCGCAATTACGCACAATGGCATCGTAAGTTTCCGGGAGTATGGAAAAGTTGAGCTGTGCAGCAAACCTGATCGCGCGCATCATACGCAAAGGGTCGTCAGAAAAAGTGATATCCGGATCCATAGGTGTCCGGATCAGCTTGCGGTCAAGATCTGCGCGGCCTTCGAACGGATCAATAAGTTTTCCGAAGTTGGTCCCGTTCAGCGCTACTGCCAGTGCATTAATGGTAAAATCTCTCCGTTTCTGGTCGTCTTCGATCGAACCAGGTTCTACTTCCGGTTTTCGTGAGTCGGACCGGTAAGATTCCTTGCGCGCACCCACAAATTCCACATCAAAACCATCCAGATTAAAATGAGCTGTTCCAAAATTTTTAAAGAAACTAACGTGCGGCCGTTGCGGCAGGCTCGCTGCTACGGCCCGGGCCAGCGCTATGCCGTCTCCAGTGCAAACTATATCCGCATCTTTAGTGGCGCGGCCAAGCAATTTGTCTCTCACAAATCCGCCGATGAGGTAGCACTGAACACCCATCTTATCGGCAATGGCGCCAATGCCAGCAAAAAGCTGCTGCTCCCACGGACTGCATTCTATATCCATCCATGCAAAGCTATGATACACACTCAATAATTCTAAGGCTGACGAGGCTGAACGAAAAGTGAGGGCAAAAAAATAAGACCTCAGCGGGAGCCGAAGTCTTATTTACACCTTATGAAAAATATACCCATCACAAATGTAGGACCTTTCCTGAAATCAACAAATTTTTTCTGAGATTTTTTGAGGACAAAAGTGAGGGCAAAAAAATAAGACCTCAGCGGGAGCCGAAGTCTTATTTACACCTTATGAAAAATATACCCACCACAAATGTAGAACTAAATTTAAATGCAGCAAATTTCAAGCTATTTTTTTTCTTGAAAATTTTGTTAAACGCGCTGAGCCCTGTGTAAGGATGGTACGGCTATTGCAATGGATAGGGGTATGAAGACATTAAAAATATTGGCAATCAGCGCATTAGTGCCTGCTACAGCCATGGCCCAGCCACCGCTGCAACCTGCCGCCGACACCCTGCATGTTCAGATGAAGGAGATGCAGGTGCGCGCGCGCTGGGCAAATGACACGGACAGGTATCGATACAACCAGACCAAATACTACATCACCACTATTCTGCCTTACCTGAACGCTGCAACAAAGGCGTTCAACGATCTGAGCACCGCGGAAGCCAACGACGGGAATACCCGCCGCGACCGCAGAAAAATTGAAAATTCGGAGGAGGATGAACTACGGACGCAATTCGGCGACAAAATAAGGCAGCTCAATATCACCCAGGGCAAGCTATTGGTGACGCTGATCGCCAGGCAGACTGGCGGCAATATCTACCAGATGTTATACCGATACAAAAATGTATTCACAGCACTAAAGTGGCAGTCGTGGGCGAGGGTGAATGGAATGAATCTGGACAAAAAATACGACCCTGATTCGGAACCCATGCTGGAACAGATCATGTATGAGTTAGGCTACCCGCTGCCCTTGTGCTACGCTGCCAGGTAATGATGGACGGAAAACTTCCTATTGTGCAAATATGAACCGCAATGTAAGGCCCGCCTTCGTGGTGCTCGACGGGAAAGAAGAAGATACGTACGGGATGGTTTGCTGCCGGTCGAAGTAGAAGTGCAGTGTGAGCTTTTGAGAAACAGAGTAATCTATGGAAGGGGATATCCTGATCACTTTTTGCCCGCGCGACACAACACTGATATTATCCGCCAGGAAGGTGTTGCTGTTCTTGTCATCTCTCAGGCCTATATCCAGTTTGCCTATCAGTTCGTTCTTCAGTTTCTGCACACCAAGTATCTTGAACGGCAGTTTCACTCCTTTCTTTCTGAATCCGAGACCGATCACATATTCCGTGCTCAGGTTCTCACTCACCTGGTAGTCGATCAGGCTGAGGCTTTCTGTTTTCGACTTACGCAGTTCGAATTTGGCAGTGAGGTGATTTTTGAAGGAGGCATCAATGCCCACCAGCGGGTTGAATTGCTGTGCAATGGTCACATTCGGCACCTGGTAGAAAGGCACGTAGTTATGCGAGTTGGAATCGATGAAGGATGGGAAGCCCAAACCATACAGATCGGTGTAGAGCAGCGAAGAATTGAACCCATTCATGGACATGGTACCCGTGTAAGCATGACTCAGCACCAGGTTCGAGAATATCTCGTCGAACAGCGGCAGCTTGCTCAGGCCATTGTAGGTTACCTTCCAGTTAGGCATTGGCACAAAATACTTGAATGGGTTGTCCTGGATCGTATTGTGTGTGTAATCGATCAGCGGTTGTGAATGAGGGTCATGACCCGAATACGCAGCTATGAAAGAAGGCACGAGCACATCCTGGGAGTATTGCGTATAGCCCTTGGCATATGCCGGATTCGAAGGGTCGGGCAGGCCGTTGGTATAAGGGTTGCTGGCGCCCAGCCGTTGTGAAATGATCGTTCTGTCGGAAAGGAAAGTATTATAAATGCCGGAGTTGACACCTGAATTTTTGAACATGCTGAACAATGAGATGTAGCTGATATTGAATGAGCCGTTCTCATAAGGATTGAAATGCTCGTAAATGCCTGTGCCGGTATCCTTATACAATTCAGAGTGCGATTTGCTGAAAGTTTTGATCAGCGACAGATCGACACGGAAGTCTTTGAATGGTTGCAGCGTTGCTGTCGCGTTCAGGTTCTGCGAATAAGTTTGCATCAACTGGGCGTTGAACAACGAGTCGTGCGTCAGTCTTCCGGCGGCTGCCTGCTGAGCGAACCAGGCATAGTTGGGCTGGTAGCCGTAAACAAAGTTATAACCGGGCGCCAGCGATGCGGTATTCACGCCCATAAATCGCGTGCTGTCCATCCATCCCGGTAACGTTGTACCGCCTGTTACATTGTAATTGATGGTCACATGCGTGAGCATAGTGAGCACATGGCCGCCCACCTGCTCGATGGTATTCAATTCAGGCAATTTTGCACGGCGAGCCTTGCGTTTGGCCCTGCGGGCTTTGCGTTTTTTGATCTTGTCAGCTTTTGCTTTTGCCTTATCCAGGTCGTGCTGCACTTCCAGCAGCGAATCCATTTGCTGCTCGGTGAGGTTCGCCGTATTCACGCCCTGGAACACGTTGGTAGCGCCGTTGCTACTGCCATAACCCCCTCCCGGAGGTACCACACCGCCGGAATTACCGCCTCCGTTATTGCCACCGGCGCCGGCATTGTTTCCATTGTTATTTCCATTACCACCGGGCGCGCCATTGCCCTGGCCACCATTGGTATTTCCTTTTCCGCCGCCGCCCTTCACACCGCCGGCATTGCCACCGCCCTGCGGGGCAGCACCACCGGTATTGCCCGTATTCGGATTGCTTGCGCTGCCCGTATTACCACCCGTATTGTTATTGTTGCCCGGGCTGGCAGGATTATTCGGGTCTGGTGTATTACTGCCGCCACCTTGTGCGCCACCACCTCCGGCATTACCTCCGGCCTGTGAACCGCCCTGCGAACCGCCTCCGGCATTACCACCCGGCTGGGTGCCGCCACCTTGGTTGCCACCTCCGGCAGGCGCACCTGGTGCGCCCGCTCCTCCGCCTCCGCTTTGGTCTGACGTTGGCCCGGCATCGTCAACATCGCCTGCGCTCTGGCCCGGTAGCTTTTTGCCATTGTTGCCCATTTTGGGTATTGGCTGGTGCCCGCCAGGCCCACCCGGATTTCCACCTTTTTGCTGATCGCCCTTGTCTTTACCGGCCTTTGATGCCGAGGGCTGGTTGAGCGCACGCATCCAGCGCCATTTATTATATAATGTCGAAAAGTTCAGGTCGCCAACAATGGTCTTGGTAGCTGTGTTACCGATCGTATTGCCCAGGTCATACGCTACCGGTGCCGCTGCCGTCCAGTTATAGTTGGCTGCATAGTTAAAACGCAGGGATATCCAATCCGTGGCCGGCAGCTTGGTGAACGGAACATTGTAAGAGGCATGGAAAGCCTGCACGTACGAGGTGTTGTGGCCAAATGTAGCGATCGCCGCCAGCAAAGAATCCTGCTTTTGCGCTGTGTTTACCCGGCCATAAGGCTCATCGATCCTGGAGATATTGGTCGCGGAGTAATCGAAGGATATAGATTTTGTCAGCTCCCAGCGCAGGTTGTACGTGCGTGTCCAGTTGAACAGCTTATAAAACGTTGACGGCGCGGTGTAGTTGCTGGCATCGCCCACATCTCTCACCTTGGTCTCTTCCACTGTTCTCAGCAAGTCGTTGCGTACGGAAAAATTGGAAGGCAGCGGCGTTAGGTTAATATCCCTTATTGGCGAAAGCCATTTGGTCTTTGATTTGAACGTATGCTTGAAGGGTTCAAACGGTTTGGTCTTTATTGCATAAGTGTAGCCTATCCCACCACGTTGAGTATTGAGGTTATCCAGCGCCACATTCGGATTGTGCTTGAACTGATCGTTGTAGGAATAGCTAAAGTCAAAGTTTTTGATACTCCATGGCGCGCGCAGGCCACCGGGCGTGCTTCCGCTGCTGCCATTGATGCGTACATTGGTAAGGTTAACGCTGGTGATGGAGGTGAAATCCTGTGCAGCACTTTTCAGTGAATCCCTCTGGGCAGCGGTCCTCTGCATATTCAGGGCATCTGTAAGCAATACGTCCTCGTCATAAGGGTTGTATTTGGGTGTGCTTACGCTTTGCGTATAGCCCACGAACAGCGGTAGCTGCACTCCCCAGCTACGCGGCATCAGCTTACCCATATTCAGGTTGCTGGACACGTTATACTGGTAGAAATCGTCCTGTGAGCGCTGTGCGATCTTCTGGTCAATACTGCCATATCCTTGTGTGTGCCCGCTGGCTGACCCAGTTGCGGTACCCAGATCGGCAAGCTGAGCGCTTACCTTACCGGCAGCGGCATACCCTGCATGATCCTGTGTGCCTGCCATACGCAATTCATCAAACCATACCTCCAGGCATTTGGGCAGGCCATCATCTGCGGCTGTCTGGTTGGTCTTCTTGGGGTTCAACACGCCCAGCATCATATCCTTCACACCACCAATGTTGGGGTTACCCATGATGACAATAGTATTGCCCTTTGCATCGGTCTTATAATAAGGCACCGTGGTCGCCCAGCCTTTCTGATCCCTTTCTTTTTTGGCATCTACCAGGTTCTGCAGCGTTACGTCCATTTCATTGGTGCCTGGCCATATAGCGTCCACATTCATCGCGCTCACATAAAGCGGCGTCATGGTCAGCGGCATGCGGTATTCGTAGTAATTATCTGTAAAATCGCTGCCTATGCGCACAAAGGCGTCTATATCACCATCCTTTACCACAGGTTGTCCTACTTCAGACTCGGCGTGCATGAACATACGCAGGTAATCGAACTGCCTCATATCCACATTCACCTCCTTGTAAACAGCACGGGCGTCACCGTCCTGCAGGGCGCAGGTACGCAGCGATATAGAAGCCTCGTTCAACGCGAGTGTCTGGGTGCTGGTAGTGGCGGTGAGCTGCCTGTTCACACCCGGAGGGATCACATAAGGCACCGGTGAGCGCGACCCGTTTTCTTCAATGCTCACAGAAGTAACCGTAAAGTCTGTGCTGCCCTGGTTCTGCTGCGGCACGTTTTCGCCGGGTGTCGTGAGCGAATAATCGTATGTACGCCACTGGCTGCGGTCGAGTTCGAGCGATGCAAAGCGAAGGATGGTGCTATCCTGCCAGCCGCTGAGGAACATACGCATGAACCGGATGGAGCGGAAGTCGGCGATACCCCCTACTTTATGATCGTATCCCTTGATCGGTATTTTGAACTGGTACCATTTTTCGTCCTGTGTCTGGCCGTTGGGCAGCTTCACGCCTTTGGCCACTTGTATGTTCACAATGTTGTTGGTGCCTATTTGCATATTAGGCGCCAGGTCCAGGCGGTACTGATAATAGTTCTCCGCTTCGCTAAGGGTGTTATCCCTGTTGATATCCTCAGATTCGGGGATCGTAGTCTCGGATGTAGCATACGAGGCATTCGGATCGGTAATGGGTGAGTTGCCCTCCGGGTTATTGTAGTTCTTGTAGCGGTTGATGACGGTCAGGTTCTGCGCATCATAATCCGAGCCGCGGTAGTAGTGGTAATCGTCATTGGCCGGATCTCGGGAAGCGGCAATATACGGCGCGCCCGCAACGCCATAGCGTTGCCGCATCTGTGTAAGGAAGTTGGCAAACTGTACATTTTCTTTTGAGTCATCCAGTTCATCATATCCCACATCCTGCTGCGAGCGGTTATTAGGATCATTATCAAATGCACGGGTTATCTGTTGCTGAAAACGCGGCACGTAGCCCCAAACGGTTGTATCCAGTTTTGTAATATCAAACGGCGTAGGTATACCATTCTCAAAAGACAGGCGGGAGTCCTTCAGTACATCTTCCGACACATCGCCCAGATTGATGTACAGGGAACCACCCCTGGAAGTAGTGTTGTTGATGAACGGGTCCATCATCCAGAATTCGATATACTGTACGTTCGACGCCTCGAAGTCAGTATTGTCGAGCGGGCGGGTGATACCACCCCAGCGTGTAGTAGGCAGGGTGAGATGGCCGCTGTCATCTAAATTAGTTGCATCGAAATTATAAGGGCCGCGCTCATTGGGAAAGTACGCAAGGTCGAATGTACTGAGCGACGACTGCAGCGATACTGTAGGCCTGTTGGGGAACACATCCTGCACCTGCACCATCCTGATGTAGTGCTGCAACGAGTCATTCTTTACATAAGACGGAACACCGGTACCTGGGTCCACTAGTGTTGGTTCAATGGTGTACCACGCCAGCTTGGCCCTGTTCATCCCGCTCTTCAGGTTGTCGTCCAGTGCAGATTCAGGTAATATGGTATTATTGGTCTTATCAACGGCCCCAAAAGGCGTTGATGACATAGACCAGGATATAGCCGGGAAACGGAGATCGTAGCTGCTGGTGGTTCCCTCAAAATCGTCGATATACACAGAGCCTTCCGGATCAAGTGCGTTGATCTGCTTGGGGTGACCTGGCAACAGGGCCGCACCTTCAAGGCTGGCTGTGATGTATGATGGCGCTGTTGTTGAATAGATAGGCAGTTTATCCAGCGCACGCGTAAGGGCAGGCACTTCAGATTGGTAATTACCGTCTATGCCCAGCACCGTGTTTTTGATCGGGTCTTCGCCAAAGTTTACCTTTTGGGTAAATGGTCTTTCGTTCAGGCGCATGATCGTGGCGCCTATGGTCAGTTTGCGGTTCAGGTAATAATCGAAGCGGGCTGCCATGAAGTTTTGCTGCTGGAATCCGAACGACGAATTATCCTCATACTGGATATTGATAGGCACACCAGAACTGAGGATGCCCGCATTGATGATCTTCAGTCGTCCCAGCCCATATTCCACTGTATAGTCGGTGCCTTCCACCAGCTTCGTGCCGCCGGCCGTCACGCTCACAGATCCGGGTGGTATGTTGAATCCACCCAAATATATTTCCGATGATGTCGCAGATTTGTAAGTGCCTTTCAGCAGGTAACGGTCCAGGCTCTGCAATTGCTGCGCTACCGTTTTGGTGGAATCATAAAGCGCCTGGAAGATGTATTTGCGCTGGATCAACCTGTCTGCAGAAGCATTGATGGCAGTAGCCAGGTCATTACCGAATGGCTCCAGCACCGGGAAAATGATCTTGCCTTGCTGCGTGTTCACCGTTATCCCGTCCACAAAGTCAAATACCCCATCCGGTTGTGCTTCGTTCTGTGCGTTCAGGTGATCCAGGTTCAGCAATTCTATGAACGGCACACCCTCTTTCGTTCCCTCGGGCATGTACCTTTTTTCCTGCCCGCCCGGGTCCTGGTACATCACATTCATTGTAAAATTCTCCCTGGTCAGGCCAAGTCCGCCCAGCGCATACACGTTCTTCATCATCAGCTTCCACGTAGGCAGGCTTGGGCGGGCCGATGTGCCTTTCAGCAATTTCAGGAAGATCACTTTAGGGCTCGTAGTATCTGGCGGTATATCCTCTGCAAACTCACCTACCTGGTACACCTTGCCTTTGTAAGTATAGCGGAAGGCCACGCCCAGCACATCGTCGGGGTTAAGCTGCGTGTGCAGCATGATGTAGCCTAGTTGCGGGTTGAAATTATACTCAGAAGATGCCAGTTGGCGGGCTGTAGTACGTTCAAAATCCTGGCCCTGCTCCAGCCCTATGCCCACGGCTGCATTGGTGGCTGTGCGCTGCAACCTTCCATTAGGGTTGCCGGCCAGCAATGGATACAGCTTGTTGGAGGTGTTATCAGGCACACCATCGCGAACGCCGCCCCCGCTATTGTTCATGTTCACCTTGTAAGGGTTGGCTTCGCCCAGGTCCTGGAAGGCCAGCACATCCCTCACCCCATTCACCGCGCCGGTGCGGTTGGTCACCCACACCTCAATTTTGTTGATGGTGATGAGTGAATTGATGACCGGGAAATTAGCAAGCGCTTTGTTGTAATTATCGTGGAAATACTGCGCCAGCAAAAAGTCCCTGTTCTCTTCATAGGCATCGCACTTGATGGAAAATTGCTGTGCCTGTGTGCCGCCCTGCAGGGTGAGGCTCTTGCGCTGCGATTTCTGCTGCGACAAAACACCTGTTACCCACAGCTTACCGAACTGCAATTGTGTCTTCAGACCAAAAAGTGACTGCACACCGCTGATGAGGTTACTCTTCAGCGGGAAGCTGATGTTGCCGGCCTCGATCTTTTTGATCATCTCATCTTCCTTGCCGCTGTAGTCCAGCTTCTGCATGTTCTGATAATCGAAGTTGGGCTTGGTATTGTTGGCAATATTCAGCTTCAGCTTATCACCCACTGTGGCCAGCAGGTTGATGTTCATTTGCATGTCGAAATCAAAGATGCCGTATTTCTGTGCGCGCTGCACCAGCGTAGGGTTCTTGATGTTCTGCCAGCTTCCGCCAAAGGTCACATCTACGTTACCTTGTGGTTTTACCGATATGGTATTGCTGCCGAATATGCGGTCAAAGAGTCCGTCTTTGTACATCTGTGGCAGTTCCGGCTGCTTGTTGAACAGCATCAACGCATCCATGCGGCGCTGCCAATAGGCATCCTCGTCCATTTTGCCTTTGTACTTGATGTACTCATCCAGCGTCATAAAGGACGGGTTGCGCAAAAAGTCGGCGCCAAGTTTGGTGCTGTACTCGTAACGGTTGGAGTCGGAATTATAATCGAACGAACGGTGGACATTGGACGGATCCTGCAGGTCCATGCTATGGGGCAGGGTATAGTCTATCCACGGTTCGCCCGTCTTGTCATATATCGGGAATCTTAGTTTGTGGGCGCTATCGTCGGCTGCGGTTGAGTCTTCGTCGTCGGCTGTAGTGTCGGTACCGGGCAGATAGTGGGTAAAATACCCTTTGTTATTACGGGCAGCGGCAGTCGCAATGGCTGCCGAGAGTGCCATAAATAACAAGAGTTTATATCCAAAATTACTTTTGCCGTTCAAAACCTGATGTCTTTTGCAATTAAAGCAGGCGCAATGCCTGTTTTATCAACTCCTCAACGCTTAGCGCAGACGCATTATCTATTTTTTTAATAGCATTTTCAGCGACACTTCTTCCGATGCCAAGATTTACCAGAGCTATTAACGCGTCTTCGGTTATTGTATTGTGCACAACACCAGTAGTTTGCGGCGAATCTTTTTGCTTTAATACTTTACCTTTTAACTCAAGTATAATACGTTGAGCCGTTTTATTACCAATGCCTTTAACTTTTTCTAATGTGCGGCTGTCATCCTGCCATACGGCCCGCTCCAGCTCTTCGGTGGTCAGCGACGACAAGATGATGCGCGCCGTTGCAGCGCCTACCCCGCTTATATTAAGTAACTGCCGGAAGGTGGTACGTTCCTGCTCATCGGCAAAGCCATAGAGCACCCAGGCATCTTCGCGCACCTGCAGGTGAACGAACAGCCTGCATTTTTCTTTGCCTTGTATCCTGGTGTATGTCTGAAGCGTGATATTCAACTCATACCCAATGCCGCCAACCAGCAGGTGAAGTATTGACGGCGATTTATAAACCAGGTCGCCCTCTAAAAATGCAAACATTATCTTTTCTGAAATTATTCATTGCGCCCACAACAGGCAATAAAAAAGGTATGATTTCCTCATACCGGCGGAAAATTACAAAAAATTTATCTATACAGGCTAAAAAATTGCCCCGCCGGGTGGCAGGGCAAGGGTAATAAATACTGCAGATTATTTCTGATCAGACAGGCGGTCGGCGCTCTGGCGCTCCACCATCCAACCAGGGTATTCTTTGGGCAATGCACTCACGCTATCTATGAACGAGAGCTCCTCCGGCGAAAGGATCATATCTGCAGAGCTCACATTATCTGCAAGTTGCTTCACCGTCTTGGCGCCAATGATGGTACTGGTCACCCCCGGCTGCTGGCGCACCCAAGCCAGTGCCAGTTGTGCCACAGTGGCATGGTGCACTCCGGCTATGTCCGCCAGGGCGTCAATAATGTTGTAAGCCTTTTCCTTATCGATCGGCGGAAAGTCAAAAACATCCCGGCGGCTGTCGCCTGCCTTTTCGTTGCGGCGGGTGTATTTACCCGACAAAAATCCGCCCGCCAGCGGGCTCCACGGCATCACCGCCAGTTTCTGATCGGCAGCCATAGGCAGTATCTCACGCTCCACATCGCGGCCAGCCAGGCTATAGAAATACTGCAGACCTTCAAACTTGTGCCAGCCATTTTTCTCTGCTATCCCCTGCGCCTTCATCACCATCCAGGCAGGCCAGTTGCATACCGCTATATAGCGCACCTTACCGGTATCAACAATATCATTGAGTGCGCGCATGGTTTGCTCAACCGGGGTCAATGGGTCCACTCCATGCACATACAGCACGTCGATGTGATCCATTTGCAGCCGTTTCAGGCTGGCATCAACCGATTGAAATATATGGTACCGCGAAAGGCCTGCATTGTTGTGCCCTTCGCCCATTCTGCCTCTCACTTTTGTCGCGATGACCAGCTCGTGCCGATCAATGCCCAGGTCGCGCAAACCCTGGCCCAGCAACTGCTCCGAAAGGCCATAAGAATACACATTGGCCGTGTCCATGAAATTGATACCGCCATCAACAGCCGCCTTTAAAAGTTCATTTACTTCCTGCTGCTGCAGTGTGCCTATGGCCTTCCAGATGCCATCGCCGCCAAAGGTCATTGTGCCCAGGCAAAGCTCTGATACAACCAGCCCTGTATTACCAAATACATTGTACTTCATGTCGATGATCTTTTTGTGCAACAAATTTACCCGGAAGTCCAATGCGGCTAAAATAACTTTTCCTTATGCCCCACATGGGTGCGCCTATATCAGGGCCGGCTTGCAGTAAAAAGCCGCTCTCTCTTATCCAGCGCCGCATCGGGATATTGGCCGGCAATATCCTGTATGTGAACGTGAAAACCTGCATCGGCAAGCCGATCCGGATAATCCTGGCCATAAAGTCTCACGTGGTCGAACTGCCCATACACCCGGCGCCGGGCCTCAGGCGTCGCTATCGAGCTATCTTCTATCGTTCGTTCATTTATCGCCGATACCGGAACCTGGAGGATGGCCGTTCCGCCGGGTGCCAGCACACGATACAGCTCAGCCAGCGCTTTGCGTTCATCGGGTATGTGCTCCAGCACGTGGTTGCAGATGATGAGGGTGAATGAAACATCAGGGAACGACAGGGCTGTAATATCCGCCCGCTGAGTGCGCCGCCCGTAAAAGTAGCCTCGCGTAAACTTGTCGGCAGCTATGTAGTTCTTGCCCAGTCGGCCTTCCAGCTTTTTCCTGATGCATCTTTCCGGGGCTATGTGCAACACGCGGATATCCGTGCGCCGGAGGTAGTCTGTATGGTCTCGCAGATACAGGTAAACCAGCCGGTCGCGGTCGGTTGAACCACATCTCAGGCATTTGGCATAGCGGCTGCCCGCGCCTATGACCTGTTGCTCCGCCAGCACGTCATCGGTATGGCCCACACGACCCAGGTAGTGGGATGAATGCCCGCAAACGGGGCAGGTGAATTTATGATCTGGCCGGCCTATCGGGAACATTATCCTGGGTTATGGCTGTAAATATAGCAAAGCCCGGGCCTCACTGCATCGCTGCAAGCAATTCCCTGCAACTGCGCACATCCCGCTTGCGGATAATGTTCTTTCTGTGATTGTAAACGGTGTTCTCGCTGATATTCAATTCATGCGCTATCTGCCTGGTTTTCATGCCCCTGGCAATGAACTCCAATATCTCTTTTTCGCGGGAAGTGAATTTGATCCTGAAGGTTGCCCGGGCGACCGTAGCCGTTTCCATACACGTGGTTTTCACGCAAAAATGGAAAAGGTATGTCCCCGTTCAATGCGTCGATTTACCCGATGAAAAAGGGTATTTTTCACGGTAAAGGCTATAGCAGCAGCAGCGACAAAATGTAATCGGCACAAAGGATCATGATACAGCTCACGATAACCGATGTTGTCGATGCCCGGCCTATCTCCAGCGCACCTCCCTGCACGTAATAGCCATAATAAGAAGGGATTATGGAAATAATGAGCGAAAAGGTAAAAGCCTTGACTATGGCGAAGAACAGGTTATAGGGCAAAAATCCATTGGTAAGACCTGCAAGGAACTGGTCCATAGTAAGTATATGCGAAAAACGGGCAGCCAGGTAGCCGCCCCAGATGCTGATGGCAATGGATACCACGATCAGGCAGGGCACCATGATCATGGCCGCCAATACCTTTGGCAGAACAAGGTAGGTGCGCGTATTGATACCCATGATCTCCAGCGCATCTATCTGTTCGCTCACGCGCATATTGCCCAGTTCAGATGCGATTTTGGAGCCCACAACGCCCGCAAGCACCACGCATATTACCGTAGGCGATAGCTCCAGTATGGTAGAATCGCGGACAATACCCGCCACAACCGTTTTGGGTATCAGCGGGCTAATGAGCTGATAGGCAGTCTGTATGGTAAGCACCATGCCCAGAAATACGGAGATGATCAGAACGATGGGAAGCGACCGGATGCCAATATCATTGCACTGTTCCATGAACTCGATCCAGTACATCTTCAGGTTCTCCGGACGGGCGAATCCACCCTGCAACATGAGGGATATCCGGCCGAGATGTTCAAAAAAGCGCTTCATGGCTCACAAATGTAGCTAAAAAGCGGTAGCGACCGCGATGACAGGCGGCCGCAACCTTAAGAAACCGATAATAGACGCGGCCATAAAAGCAGGCAATAATATTTATCTTTGCGCAGCCTATCGTTACATTTTTATTATTATATTGTCAGACCATCTTCTTACGAGCGATTTGAGACAGATCATACAATCATTTAAGACAGGAGAAACAGTGCTGGAAGAGGTTCCGGCGCCCGTAGTGAAGAAAGGACAGGTATTGATCCAAACCACACGCAGCCTTGTTTCCATAGGCACTGAGCGTATGCTGGTTGAGTTTGGCAAAGCCAATATGCTGCAAAAGGCTCGTCAGCAACCGGAAAGGGTAAAGGAAGTACTTGCCAAAATAAAAACCGATGGGCTGAAGCCCACGCTCAATGCCGTATTCAATAAGCTGGGGCAGCCGCTACCGCTGGGTTACTGCAACGTGGGTAAGGTGGTGGCAGTTGGTGATGGCGTCAGCGAATTCAAGATCGGCGACAGGGTAGCCTCTAACGGGCCTCATGCCGAATTTGTTTCCGTGCCAAAGAACCTGGTGGCCGCTATCCCCGATAATGTGTCTGATGAGGAAGCCGCCTTTACCGTGATAGGTTCCATCGGCTTGCAGGGCATACGCCTCACTAATCCGCAACTGGGTGAAACAATTGTTGTCGTAGGTCTGGGCCTCATAGGGCTCATAACTGCCGAACTGTTGGTGGCTAACGGTTGCCGCGTAGTGGGTATAGACCTCGATCCTGCGAAGGTCGAGATCGCTAAAAAGAAAGGAGTAATTGCCATAAACCCGAGAACGGGCATAGATCCCGTAAAATATGTGACCGGGCTAACTGATGGCCTGGGCGCTGACGGTGTTATTATTACGGCTTCTGCAAAAACAGATGAGATCATCAGCCAGGCAGCACGCATGAGCCGCAAACGGGGACGCATCATACTGGTAGGTGTCATAGGTCTCAACATCAGCAGGGCGGAATTTTATGAGAAGGAACTGACATTCCAGGTGTCCTGTTCTTACGGACCGGGCCGCTACGATGATAAATACGAGAAGGAAGGCATCGATTACCCCCTGCCTTTTGTTCGTTGGACGGAGAAGAGAAATTTTCAGGCCATACTGCAGGCAATAGCTACGGGAAAGCTGGATGTACGATCGTTGATAACAGAACGCATAGCACTTGCTGATTTCCAGAAGATCTATTCCAACATCAGCAACCAGCACAGCATTGCCTCAATACTGGAATACCCGGAGAACAGCAGCAGCGCCTCTTCTGTTGCTATTGCAGACGGCCAATTCGCTGCAGGCCGCGGCGGCATCGGTATCATCGGCGCCGGCAATTTCACGGCAATGACCATGCTGCCGATACTCAGTGAGATAAAAGCCCCATTGGTATCCATAGCCAGTGCCGCAGGCCTTACCGGCACCACGCTGGCGCGAAAACACAAAATAGGTAAAAGCACTACTGATTATACTACCATAATCAATGACCCGGCAGTTGACCTGGTCATCATCACCACCCGGCACAACGAGCACGCGCATATGACAGCCGAGGCGCTGCGTGCGGGCAAACATGTATTTGTGGAAAAGCCGCTGGCGCTGAACAAGGAAGAAGTAGATATGGTGAAGAACGCCTACACCAGCGCTAAAACACTTACCGTCGGCTTCAACAGACGTTTTTCGCCGCACATGCAAAAAGCAAAAGCGTTGATCGGCAATGTGCCGATGAACGTTATAGCCACAATGAATGCCGGATCTATTCCTCCATCCGTCTGGGTGCATGATATGAAAGTGGGTGGAGGGCGCATTGTTGGCGAGGCATGCCATTACATGGACCTGATCACCTACCTCACCGGCAGCCGCATAAAAGCAGTATGCATGAATGCGATGGGCGAGCATCCGCAAACCAATACAGACAATGCATCTATCCTGCTGAAGTATGAGAATGGCAGCACCGGCGTTATCAACTATTTCGCGAACGGCTCGAAAGCATACTCTAAAGAGCGCGTAGAAATATATGCGCAGGAGCGCACCCTGATCACCGATAATTTCCGGATCACAGAGGGATTTGGCTTCAAGGGCTTTTCAAAATTGAAAACAACTATCGATAAGGGGCATGCCGCACAGTTCAGGCTGCTGGCAGAGCGGGTGAAGCAGGGCGGCGCGGCACTCATACCTTTCGATGAAATTCTGAATACTACGCTTGCCAGTTTTGCAGCTATTGAAAGCCTGGTGACCGGCAAATGGGTATCGGTAGAAAACTAAGAAACACAAAGAATGCTGATAGACGTAATAGCGGGCGCAAGGCCCAACTTCATGAAAATAGCGCCGATAATTGCGGCCATTGAAACACAGAAGAAAGCAGGTGTAAATATAGATTACCGCCTGGTGCACACCGGCCAGCACTACGATAAAAAAATGAGTGCCGATTTTTTTGAGCAATTGGAAATACCGGAACCAGATGTGAACCTGGAAGTGGGCAGCGGCACTCAAGCTGAACAAACAGGTAAGATAATGATGGGTTACGAACAACTGCTGATGAAACAACCCTGCGATCTATGCATCGTTGTGGGCGATGTTACCTCAACCATGGCTTGCTCCATTGCCGCTAAAAAAATGAACAACATCAAGGTGGCGCACGTGGAGGCCGGCATACGTTCGGGCGACTGGACCATGCCTGAGGAGATCAACCGCATGGTCACCGATTCTATCACCGATTACTTCTTCACCACTTCTGACGTCGCTAACAACAACCTGCGCAAGGCAGGCATACCAGATGATCGCATATTCTTTGTGGGCAATACCATGATAGACACGCTGCACAAGCAGCTACCCCGCCTTCGCCGGCCGGAGATATGGAATACACTAGGGCTGAAGGAGAAGGAATATATCATGATGACGCTGCACCGGCCTGCCAATGTGGACAACAAAGAAAAATTGGCTGAGCTGATAGACGAGATCGTAAAGTCATCTCATGGCTTACCCCTCGTATTTCCTGTGCACCCCCGCACTGCAAAGATCATCGAAGCTGCCGGCATTAAGGCGCCGACCCTGCACATGATCGAACCGCTTGGCTATCTCGAATTCAACTACCTCGTAAAAAATGCAAAAGCTGTGGTCACCGACTCCGGCGGTATTACCGAAGAGGCAACGGTGATGAGCATTCCATGCATGACCCTGCGCGACAGCACCGAGCGGCCGGAAACCTGCACAGTAGGCACTAACGAATTGCTGGGCACTGATCCGAAGGCGATTGCTCCTGCAATGGAGAAACTGTTTTCCGGTAACTGGAAAAAAGGAAGTATCCCCGAACTGTGGGATGGAAATACATCTCCGCGGATAGTAGCGCACATCAGGCAATTATTCGGCGTGTAATATCAATAGCACATGGCGGCAGGAAAGATTGGCAAACTGGTAAACTTTGTAAAGAACATGGGCTGGCGCTATGTGACCTTCAGAGTTCGCCACGAGTTGATGCGCCGCAGCGGCCTGCTGAAAAGCAGATTTCCCGTAGCGCCTGCAAAAAAACAATACCTGACACTTGCTGAATGGAAAGCTACGCCCGCTAAATTTTTCTTTGCCAGCAAACGCCATCTGCACGTCACCAAAGATCCTAACCCTGCATTGCGTGAGCGCTTTGAGCAACTGAAGCAGGGAAAGCTGATGCTGTTCAACAGCGTGCTCAAAGACCTTGGAAAAAACTATGACTGGGTGACCAACCCTGATTCCGGCTTTCATTACGATATTAAAAAACACTGGACGGAAATACCGGATTATTCTAAAGAAGCAGGCGACATCAAATTTGTCTGGGAAAAATCCAGGTTCTCTTATCTGTACGATATTATCCGTTACGATTACCACCATGATGTCGATTGCTCTCAGATGGTCTTTGACGACATCATTTCATGGATAAATGCCAATCCGATTAACTGCGGCCCCAACTACCGCTGCAGCCAGGAGATGTCGCTCCGTGTGCTCAACTGGACGTTCGCCCTGCATTACTATTGCGACTCCCAAAACCTGACGGAAGAAATATTTGCGCAGATCCAGCACGTTATTTACTGGCACCTGCACCACATCTATAATAACATCGACTTCTCCCGGATAGCGGTACGCAACAATCATGCAATAACGGAAACGCTGACACTTTACCTGGGCGGCTTGCTCTACCCATCCATGCCAGGCGCGGCAAAATGGAAAGCCCGCGGCAAAAAATGGTTTGAAGAGGAGATCGCCTACCAGGTTTATGAGGACGGCACCTTCCTGCAATACTCGATGAACTATCACCGCATAGTGGCTCAATTGCTGACATGGGCTGTTACGCTGGCTGATCTGAACCACGAGAAATTTGCTGACGTTGTTTATCAGCGCGCTAAGCGCTCGTTCGTGTTCCTGCGCACGTGCATGGTAGAGGAGAATGGCGAGCTGCCGAATTACGGAGCAAATGACGGGGCGCTGTTCTTTAAACTCAATGATGCAGCCTACCGCGACTATCGCCCGCAATTGCAGGCGCTGGCAGCGTGCATCGGCACTGAGGCAAAATTGTATAGCGCCACTGAAGATGCACAATGGTATGGCATTTACGAGAATGCCCGGAAAACATGGGAGCCGCCAACAGGCATTCACAGTTTTGATAAAGGCGGGTATTATGTGATACGCGAGCCACAGACCCTCACGTTCATTAAATGTGGCAGCTATAAAGACCGGCCGCAACAGGCCGACAACCTGCACATAGACATATGGTACAAAGGCGAGAATCTGCTGATGGATGCCGGCAGCTACAAGTATAACACGGACGACGCCACCATCCGCTATTTCAGCGGCACGGCGTCTCACAATACAGTCATGCTCGATGACAAAGACCAGATGCTGAAGGGTGGCCGCTTCATCTGGTTTTACTGGACGCAATGTATTAGCGCAACGCTCAAAGAACAAGGAGACTCCTACTTGTTTGACGGAACTATCAGCGCTTTCAGTCACGTCCACAATGGCATCCGGCATCGCCGTTCGGTCTTAAAGCATAAGGGAGTACCGGAATGGACGGTTTGGGATGAGGTCGTTAATGCTCCTGAAGGGGTAGCAATGCGCCAGTTGTGGCATTTGCCGGTTGGCAGGAAGAGCCTTGTAAACATTGGCGCCGTGGATATTCATAAAACGCATAAGCAAGTGGAGCCGGAGAAACAGGAGGGCTGGGCTTCGTCCTTATACGGGCAAAAGATGAAGACAGAAGAAATTATCTTTAGTCTGACGGACGGGAGAAACATTGAAACATATATAAAGATCACGGATTAGCGAATCATGAACATACTACTGATACATCAGTACTTTCTGGAAGAAGATGATCCCGGTGGCTCCCGGTGGAACGAGCTGACGCGCGTATGGACAGATATGGGGCATTCGGTAACGGTGCTCGGCGGCATGATGCACTATAACGGCAGCAGCAAGCGCGACGAATACAAAGGCAGGCATTTTGTAAAAAAGCAGCAGGGCAATGTAGCTGTCTGGCGCTGTCATGTATCTGAAGCGTATAATAAAAATTTCCTGGGCAGGCTGTGGGGCTATTTCTCGTTCATGTTCTCTTCATTGTATGCAGGTCTGTTCAAAGCAAAGGGCAAATTTGATGTGGTGATTGTGACTTCTCCGCCCTTGTTCGTAGGCGTGAGTGGTTACCTGGTATCGCGCCTGCGCGGTATGCCGTTTGTGTTTGAGGTGCGCGATCTGTGGCCTGAGTCGGCGATAGATACTGGGGTACTTACCAATAAGTTGATCATCAAACTGGCATACGCCGTTGAAAGGTTCATTTACAAAAGAGCGAAGCTGATCAATGTTCTGACCCCGGCATTCTACAAAACACTTCGCGATAAGAAGGGCATACCGGAAAGCAAGCTGATACAAATTTCCAACGCAGCCGACTTCAGCCTGTCGGAAAAATTGCTGGCATCATTTGACGCTGCTGCATTCCGCAAGGAGCACAACATGGAGGGGCATTTTGTGATCACCTATGTAGGTGCACATGGCGTGGCCAACCACCTGGAGCAGGTGCTGGATGCAGGGGAGGCTTTGAAAGATACCAATGTGTTGTTCCTGCTGATCGGTCAGGGCATGGAAAAACCCCGACTGGTAAAAATGGCCGAAGAGCGCAAAGTGACCAATGTTCGCTTCCTCGATTCGGTGCCCAAGGCAGAAGTATTCCGTTATATCCTGGCATCAGAGATGGGCGCCTCTGTGCTGAAGCGTGTTGATACATTTAAGACCGTGTATTCCAACAAGACATTCGATTATATGTCTTGCAAGAAGCCCATTCTTATGGCTATAGACGGCGTGTCCCGCGAATTGCTGGAAGATGCGCAGGCAGGTAGTTATGTGGAACCGGAGAATACCGCTGAATATAACCGCATCATCCGCGAATACCTTGCTGACCCGGCAAGACTGGAGCGCGAAGGGGAGAGTGGCTACCGCTACGCACGAGAGAATTTTGACCGTGAAGTGCTGGCCAAAAAATACATAAGCTACATCAGCAATATTGTAAAGAAGTAAAGAACGATGGCCACGCAACGCAGCATAGCGCAGAACATTTACCTGCATGGTATTAAGCCTGTTGCCGACTTTACTGTGGCCCTGATAGTGTTCACCATTGCATCGCCTGTATTCCTGGTACTCGTCATCTTATTGCTGTTTGCCAACGATGGCAAGCCGTTTTTCTTCCAGTCCCGGCCAGGCCGCAATGGCAAAATATTCAAGGTGGTCAAGTTCAAGACCATGAATGACAAAAAGGACAAGGACGGCAACCTGCTGCCCGATGCAGACAGGCTCACGAAAGTCGGCCTCTTCATCCGAAAGACATCACTGGATGAGATCCCTCAGCTCATCAACGTCATCAAACGAGACATGAGCATTGTGGGTCCAAGACCATTGCTGGTTGAATATTTACCCCGCTACAGTGAAGAGCAGCAGCGCAGGCATGAGGTGCTGCCTGGCATTACAGGCTGGGCACAGGTAAATGGCCGCAACGCCATTAGCTGGAAGCAGAAGTTCGAATATGACGTGTGGTATGTAGATCATGTGAGCTTCTGGCTGGATGTGCGGATACTGTTCCTCACCATCAAAAAGGTCTTCGTTTCAGAAGGTATCAATTCGGCTACTTCCGCCACCATGGAAAAGTTCATGGGCAGTAACAGTTCCGACGAATAGCCCGGACTGAAAAGTTCAATGTTATCTTTTTATACAGAATATTGAGATTTAAGGAGTTGACGGTAAATTTGTATAAAATACAACATTTTCATATGCAACTTCTGCGCACTATTTTCCGTGCATTTCTGGTAGCTATCTTGCTTTTTGTGTGCAAGCCACAGGGTGCATCGGCACAGTGCCAGGACTCCCTGTGGAATCACATCTACCACAGTTACCGCCTGGTGGTGCACGATTCATGTATGACCGTTACCGGCACTGTTTACAGCCTTATCTATGAAGCAGACGGTGATATACACATCCGCCTGACCGTTGATTCTCCTTTTTTGTATATGCTTAACTCATCTAACTATTCGGGTGAGCTGGGCAAGCTGGTGCTGGAGCCGATATGCGCCACCACCTGTACGCAAGCCGATGCAATAGCCTCATGTAGCGCATTCACCAATACGGTCTTTATACCCTCGGTGGGCGAACATGTGGCTGTTACCGGAAGCTATGTAACCGATAACGACCATGGCTGGAATGAGATACACCCGGTTTCCAAAATAGAGATCGCTCCTATAAGCGTACCTACTGTTACGGTGCCTTTTACTGGTGTAACAGCCTATCCAAGCCCGGCGCGCGACCATTACGAGTTTCACCTGAACGAAATGCCTTCAGAGCCGGTGCATATTACCGTTCTGGATGAGCTTGGCCGCCTTGCAGGCCAATATCAATTACTCACTACACAGACGCTGCAAATAACTACCACCTACCTGCCCGATGGCGTTTATTACTACCACGTGGAGCAGGGCGCCAAATACATACAGAAGGGGCGCTTTACGGTGATGCACTAACTGCGTTTAGGCGAGTTTCATCCGCTTATAATATTCCAGCGCCAGCTTTATCTCGCCGTAAGTAAAACTGTCGTCAAGCAGGTCCTTTATCGGGCGCAGTGCAGCCGTTTGCCCGGTCATTTTTATTACCTCTGTTATGTGTTCCAGTTTCTGCTTCGACATAAATTTCAGCACATCCACCTCTCCTGTGTACACAAACGACGCCACATGCGTTTCAACCGTATTCAGCGATAAGCCACGCAGCTCAGCTATTTCCTCCATCGAATTTCCGTCTTTAAGCAACGCCAGCGTTGCCGCCTGTGTGCTGCTGGTGGCCGGCTTTTCTGCTTTCGGTTTGGCCGGTCTACTTATCTTTTTGCCCGCCTTCAGGTGCATGCGGCTTTGCAGGTTATTGCCATGCACGTGTTGCTTCACCAACTCAAGGAAGCTCCCGCCATACTTGCTTATTTTATAGTCGCCAAATCCGGTGATCGCTTTCAAGTCATTAAGGTGTAGCGGAAAATACGTAGCCAGCTCAGTAAGTGTGTTATCCGGCACAATGGCATATGGCGGCAGGTTCACGGCATCTGCCATTTCGCTGCGCAGGTTGCGCAGCTCGCGCATCAGCGATTTGTCCGGCGCCAGTTCGTCCTCTTCTTCCTTCTCTGCCTGTGCTTTCTGTATCACAAGCATCAATTGCTTTTCTCCCCTCAATACCTCGCGACTCTTATCATTCAGTTGCAATACGCCATACTGTCCTTCTGTCTGTGTTATATACCCACCTGCCAGCATCTGCTTCATCAGCCACTGCCATTCCTCTTTCTTCATGTCTTTGCCCACACCATAGGTCTTCAGCTCTTTGTGTGCAGGCACTATTTTCTCGCTGGCCGATCCGCGCAGGAAATCAATAATGTAGCCGCCTCCGTACCGTTCACCGGTGCGGGCTATGGCCGATAGTAGTTTCTGGGCATCCATCGTCGCATCGCGTTGCTCCAGCTCACTCAGGCAATAGTCGCAACTGCCGCAGTAGGCAGGGAACGGTTCGCCAAAATATTGCATAAGGTACTGCCTGCGGCAGCAGTGGCTTTCACAGAGTTCCTGCATCTGCTTCAGCTTCTTCAGGTTAACGTTGGTTTGCTCTGCGTTGTTGTCCACCATAGCAAACTGCCTCAGCTTCAGCACATCCCCCACTGAGTAATATAAGATGGCATCGCTGCGCAGGCCATCACGCCCCGCTCGCCCTGTTTCCTGGTAGTAGCCCTCTATGTTTTTCGGTATATCATGGTGTATCACGAACCGCACATTCGATTTATCTATACCCATACCGAACGCGATCGTCGCCACTATCACACGCACTTCATCACGTTGAAAACGTTCCTGCACCCTCGCCCGCTCGGCAGCATCCAGGCCTGCATGATAATGGGCGGCGTTGATGCCTGCACCTTTAAGCGCCAATGCTATTTCTTCGGTCGATGCGCGGGACAGTGCATAAATAATGCCGCTGTCCTCTTTATGCTTCAATATATATTCCGTCATCTTGCCCAGCACGTTTTTCTTGGGCCTGATGTAGTAATTGATATTAGGTCTGTTGAAGCTGGAGATGAACACCTGCGGCTGCAACAGCTCCAGGCGCTTCACGATGTCTCCCTGTGTCAGCTTATCGGCACTCGCCGTCAGCGCTATCACCGGCACAGCCGGAAAACTGGTTTTTAACACAGATAACTTCAGGTAATCGGGCCTGAAGTCATGTCCCCAGGATGAGATACAATGCGCCTCGTCCACCGCGAATAAAGAAGGATTCAGGCTCCTGACAAATTCAATGAAGGAAGCGCTGCTGGCAGGTATTCGTTCCGGGGCTATGTATAGCAGCTTCAGGTCGCCACGCTGCGCCTTTGCCACCACGTCACGCTGCTCATCTGCCGATTGTGAGGAGTTGAGGAATGCCGCCGGTATGCCATTGGCGGTAAGCGAGTCCACCTGGTCCTTCATCAGCGCTATGAGCGGAGAGATGACAATGGTGATGCCCGGCAGCAAAACAGCCGGCAGTTGGTAGCAGATGCTTTTACCGCCGCCGGTGGGCATAATGCCCATCACATCGCGCCCGGCGAAAACCGTAGTGATGATGTCTTGCTGATGTAGCCGGAAATTATCGTATCCGAAAAAATGCTTGAGCGCCTGGTGGAGCTTCTGGGTGGTTATAGCTGTCATAGTGCAGGGTATATGCTGATGAGTTATACAAATTCCATCCCGGTGGCAATAAGGTTGCTGCTGCCGCGCGCCAGTATTTTACCGCCGAGGTCATAAACATGGCATTCCACATTAATGATCTTCTTGCCCACCCGCATCACTTTCGATTCCGCCCTTAGCCGCTGGCCTTCCTTTATTGCATACAGAAAGTCAACGTTCAGGGTGAGCGACGTGTAGTGCTGGTCGGTGTCCAGGCTCACTACCGCCCAGCCTATGGCCTCATCTATTACCAGGCTCATCATGCCGCCGTGTATGTTGCCATAAGGGTTGGTCATTTCATGGCGCACGGGTATGTCCAGCACTGCCTCGCCACGGTCTATGCGTTCCAGGCGCATGCTCAGCCAGTTGCCCGCCGGCGATCGCGAATCCCGCACTTCCTTGCCTTCAAAGGTCTCCTTTATCCATTCCAGCACCTTTCCCTTTGGTATGTCTCTGTAGCCCATTTTTATGGTTTGATCGCCGCAAAGGTAAGAGAGCCGGCACGAAAGCGGCTAATAATTCACGGTAGCAGCTCATCGGCTCCAGGTCAGTTAAAAACAATGTTAAAAACAAAAAATATCTGGTACAAGATTTAACTTCGGCTTGCTTTTTGATTCTAAATCATCAAAGTGGGAATATGAAACATCCAGTATTAGTAATTGCCGGTATGCTGCTTGGCGGCAGTGCGTTGTTTTCATCTTGTGTGATCCGAGAGAACAATAACGTCTACCCGAACAACAACTACAACAACAACAATAATAATAACACGGCCTCTTTCGACGAAGAGTTCAACGGAAGCGACAACTATGGCTGGACCTTTACGGACGCAGCAGATTCTGCTTACGCCAGCATCGCCAATGGCAGTTACCAGTATGTGGACTACAGCAACACGGCATCTAACATGTCTGTAGTGCCTACCGGGATAAATACGCAGTCGAATTTCAGTGTCAAAACCCGCATTAAGGCCGACAACCAGATGGGGCTGATCTTCGGGGCCTCATCAACCGGAAACGGCTATGCTTTTTATGTGGACAGCGCCGGATATTACTCACTTTACCAGGAGGGTTCCGGCAGCACTGCTTCTACTGCCATCATCCCATCTACCCAGGATACCGTATATGCCCTGAAAAAAGATTGGAATACGCTGGAAGTGGATCAGACCAATGGCACCTGGACCGGCTACATCAACGGGACGCAGGTATTCACTATGGCGGCCCGCAGCATCAGCGGCAGCAGCTTCGGCTTTAAGGTATTGCCCCATACAATTGGCTATGCCGACTACCTGCAGGCTAATAACGATTAACAGGAACCGCAGAATAGCGCCATTATTTTACCGCAAAGAACAGGAACTGGTCGCGGTTATAGTAGCCCAGCGTGTCGCTCCAGTAAGTGATGGCATAGGCATCGCTGAAGCCGATGTTCCGTAACTGATCGAACATTTGCCAGCCAAACACCTGGTAGCACAATATTCCCCCTTCGGCATTCACCGGGTCGCCATGATACTCAGGTGGCAAAATGTGGTTAATAGTACCGTCGGCATTCACTGTCGCGCGGATGATATTTTCCTGGTCGCCATTGGCAAATGGCACACTCCAGCAAAACACACCTCCTTTATTCAAAACCCGGTATGCTTCCCTGAACGCAGCCATATAGTCCGGCACATGCTCCAGGCAATCGAATGTGAGATAAGCATCCAGTGAATTATCCGCAAAGGAAAGGCCGGTTGCATTCTCATGTCTGAGTCCTTTTGCGTTCACAGATCCCGGTTGGGCATCCGGGCCCAGGTATTCGCTTCCGGTAAGGTGTTTGTATTTTTTCTTCAGGTATTGGTACAGCGGGGTCACCTGCTCGGCAATGTAAATATTGCTGTTGCTGTCGAGGTCTATTTCAAAATCTATGAAGTGGATAGCGGCGCGTATGCGGTTATTAAGCCCTGTTATGGGACAGATCACCCGCTCGCGCCAGTTAATGTGCACATTGTCGGAATATTGGTAATCCACCTTAAAGTCCACACATTTTTGCGCGGGGTAGGAAAACCCTTTTACCGTGAACTCCCGCTTGTTGTTGCGCGCCAGTGACTCTTCCAACTGTCCGATCTTCTCATATATACGGGCATTGTCTGTCCGGTGCCGGGTATATTCCTCCAGGGTTCTTAGTCGCGCGGTCATCATAGCAGGTGCGGTTTGCGGCTAAAGTACAAAACAAAGAGCCAGTGTGGAGACAAGGACCTTATTTAGTAATTTTAGTATCGGCTATGAAACAAAAGATCGCCATAGATATTGATGAAAAGTTGTTGACGCAAGCGATGACTTTGAGTGGAGCAGCAACCAAAAGCGCTGCAACAGAAATGGCATTGCAGGCATTCGTTGCCCGACAAAAACGCGGGAACATGAAGTTGCCATTTGGCAAGGGTAAATGGGAGGGAGATTTGAATAATATGCGTACCCACTATTAATAACGATGATAAGGCAAGCCAGTATTTACCCCGCTAAGATCACCTTCCCTAAAATGGCTCAATCGACCACGAACGTACTTCTTGCACTCACGCTTTCACTTACTGTCAGTATCGTATAAATTCCCCGCGGCCATGTAGAAACATCTACGTCCGTGTTTTGCGTAAAGCGGCCATCCGTCATTTTATCTCCCACTATGTTGTAGATCGCAAAGGTGCATTGGCTGAGCTGGTTCCCCGTACATGCTATGTGCAGCCAGTTGCTGGCCGGATCAGGGTAGGTCTTCAGTTCTATCTTTCCTGCCGCCGGCGATGAGATGCCTGCGTAACCATTGCCCACTTTGAATTGCCCCATCATGCCATCGTCCTCATGCATCAGTATGTGGCAGTGGTACATGTAAGGGACCGTGGTATCAGCAAAGTCTTCAAATTTGGTAATGAATCTTACCACTTCGTTGGGCTGTATCAGCAGCACGTCCTTTCTTCCCGCTTCCGTGGCATCAGGGGCTACACCATTCCTGTCCAGTATATAGAAGTGTACATCGTGTATGTGAAAGGGGTGCGCCACCATCGTACTGTCTTTCAATGTCCATATCTCCACGTTGTTCAGCGGTATCCTGTAGTCTATGCGGTTCATATCATACACCTGGCCGTTGAAGTAAAATGGCCCGTCCATCACCGTAATGCTGTCCGCGGACATCAGGATATACCTGTTTGCAACTGCCGATGCCACCGTATATGGGGTATCGGCTATCAGTGTTGCAGGCACAGCCGTCACTGGTGTTGCCGTAGGTGCAGTTACATTTACCTGTAGTATATTGAAGTCAATGCCATTGAGCGGGCTGTTCATGGCCGGACTGCCCGGTGGCATAGGCATTGTAGGGCCGCCCTGCACACCCATCGGCAACTCCGATGCATAACTCATCAGGTATAGCGTCTGGCCCTCCATGCCGGTAAGATCCAGCAATATTTCCGCGCGCTCCCCCGGCGACAACCTGATGCGCGTTGCGGCAACAGGGGCGGTCAGCAGGCCATCATCATTGCCTATCACATGGAATGTTTTGTTGGCGGTAAAACCGAAATTGAAAGTTCGTTCTCCCGATGCATTCAGCAGCCGCATACGCACCATCTGTGCTGGCATATTCACGTAGGGGGTATCTGTTCCGTTCACCAGCACCACGCTATCCACCATGCCGCGCGGCATGAACTGGTTGTTACTGTCCAGCTCCACAGATTGCACCACCACCGGGATATCGTCAATACCATAGGTCCGGGGTAAATTCAATGCAGCTTCATCAGCGTCCCGCACAATGATGAGGCCCGCATCGCCTTTTATCGCCTGTTCCGCGGTCTTGGCCATCATGTGTGGGTGATACCAATACATGGCTGCATTGTTCCTCACTGCAAACCGGGGTGTCCAGCTCATACCATCCATGATCATGCTGAAAGGGCCGCCGTCGTTTTGCGGTGCCACATGCAGGCCATGCCAGTGCATGGTCGTGGTGTCGCCCATCTGGTTGTTCACCGTAAGGCTGATGCTATCGCCCTTTTGCAGGAAAAGTGTAGGGCCGAAATACGCATTGTTGTTGATGCCCAGTGTCTGGGTAATAACACCCGGTTTCAACTGCACGCTGTCTTTGTGCACCGTTAAATTGAAGCTGGTGCCAGACAATGTGTCCGGAATAAAGAGGCTATGCTGTGCAAAGGTGCCCATTGCCGGCAGCAGCAACAAGGCAGCGCATAATATCCTTTTCATCGTTGAATTTTTACCCGTATTGTTGAAAAAATAGGTTCAAAAAAAGCGGAGGTGATGCCCCCGCTTTGCGCTATTGAATGATCAGTTTTTTGTCTTCTGTATAACTGCCGCTTATCAGCCCCACAACATACATGCCTTTGGGCAATGCGCGTGTGTCCAGCGAAATAACGTTGCTGCCTGCCGAAACCTGGCAGCTATGTTTGCTCAGCACTTTTCCGCTCACATCGGTTACAGATACCAGTAGCTCACCAGCTTCAGGCGCGTTGAAGCGCAGGCTCACTTCGCTGGTTGCGGGATTGGGGTACAATTCAGCAGATTCAATTTTTGCATTCACGGATGCAACGCCCGCCACCGCGCCAGAGAATGCCAGGGTGTCCACATAAAGGTAGCTGTTGGCAACAGGTACGCTGCCGCTGGCCGAAAGTATGATCACTGCACTGTCTGGCGATGCGGTTGACACATACGTGAGTGGCATGCTGAAAGTGGTCCAGCTCATCACCATACCAGAAAGCGGATGATATGCATAAGCAATGGTATCCCTCATGTTGGTGCCGCTGTTCCATTTGGACAGCATTACGGCCACAAAGCCCATGTCGCTGCCCCAGGCCATGTACTGCCATGCACCGGTAAGGTTGGCCGGGCGGGATGTATAGGCAAAGCCCGAAGTGGGTTGAAAGGTGGTGGTGTTCATAGTGCCACAAACCGCAATACCCGGAACCACACCCATGCCCGTCACTGTTTTTGAAGTAAGTTTCAGGTAAGCCGATCCCGCATAACCCGGGGTGCCCTCATTACAGGTATATAGTGTGTCCGCAGACGTCATTGCATTCAGGGTGGCCCAGTTATCAGGCGTACTGTAACCCGTTGCCGTGGTCCATGACTCGAATCCGGCATTAGGTATTTGCGCCAGGGCAGAAAAGCTGATGGCGATCGCTGCAAAAAATGTAAAGAGTTGCTTCATTTGTCACAAGAAATTTGTCGATCAGGTAAAATATTAATGAACATCGCCGCCTCCGTTTCAAAGGCAGCAAAGTGCTCGTCAGATGGCAGCAAAGATATATTGTTTTAAATGGAAATGATCTGCTGGTAATGATATGATTGAGGTCATCGCAGTAACAGATAGATAGCCACGGTTGAAGCAGGTATTCTCAGGTAAACGCGTCAGCCGGGTACATTTTATCATACCTCGCTAATTGAGCCATTCAGCCATTAGCCATTTTTTCCCTGCAGCATCGGCACAAAGTCAAAGTCGCCTGTTTCCTGTTCCATCACATTGCCCTGCGCATCTTTGGTAATGCGGAGCATTTTCTGGCCGCTCTCGTCGCCCACAGGTACTACGAATATCCCCCCCGGCTTTAGCTGCTGAATAAGTTTCGGCGGCACGAATGGCGCACCACAGGTGATGATGATCTTATCGAAAGGTCCGTAAGTAGGCAGGCCCTCAAAACCATCGCCATAGAACCGGCGTATGTTGGGGTAGCGGGAGAGGAAGAAGAATTTGCCTACATATTCGTGCAGCTCTTTCTGCCGTTCTATGGTATATACCTGCGCACCCATCTCCGCCAGCACACACGATTGATATGCACTGCCGGTGCCTATCTCCAGCACTTTATCAAATTTCTTGATCTCCAGCAGTTGGGTCTGAAAGGCTACAGTATAAGGTTGCGATATGGTTTGTCCGGCGGCAATTGGGAATGCACGGTCTTCATAGGCAGTGCGTTCAAATGCAGGGTCCAGAAAGAAATGGCGGGGCACATTATTGATCGCTTCAAGCACCCGTTCGTCCCGTATGCCTTTCTCCCGTATTGTCTGCACCAATTGCTTTCTGAGTCCTTTGTGCAGATAATTATCCTCTTTCGGCTTGCTGTGCAGATCCATGTTGTAAAGTTAAAAAATAAAAGCCTCACCCCGTCCCTCACCTTTGTGAGAGGGAGATCAATGTCTGCGCTGTCGCGCACTTATACAGTGGGTAAGTATTACGGGGTTTGTGATCTTTAATAAATTAATTTCCTAGAATACGGATATCAGCTCGCCCAGGTCGCGCACTTCGTAGGTTGGTTTGCGGTTGTGCTGCACTCCGCCGGGGTTAAAGTAGGCAGTGTCCCAGCCTGCATTTATCGCGCCAAGAATGTCAATGTCAATTGCATCGCCTATCATAATGCTTTCCTCAATATTGGCGTTTGCGGCCTGCAGGGCGAAGTCAAATATATCGCGGTGTGGCTTCATGCTGTTGCTCTTCTCTGAGGTGATGAGCTGGTTGAAATAACGGGAGATACCGGAGTAATGCATCTTCAGCCGTTGCGTGGTCTCAAAGCCATTGGTGATCAGGTGCAGCTCGTACCGGTCGCGGCAGTGGTCCAGCAACTCCTTGGCATTGGGCAGCAGCCTGGTTTGCGTAGGCAGTATCTCCAGGTAGGCCACGCTCAGCTCATGGGCGAGGGCAGAATCGCCGATCTTGAAATCCAGCAGCATCAGCCACATACGCTTCCATCTCAGTTCATCGCGCTTGATGAAGCCATTGCGGTAACGGTCCCACAGGCGGTCGTTATGCACGTTATAGGCAGCGAACATAGTATCGAAATCGGTTATCCCGCGGCTGGCCAGGTCATATTCCCGGTATAGCTGCAGCATGGTGGCTTCCGAGTTCTTGTCAAAGTCCCACAGCGTATGATCCAGATCGAAGAAGAGATGTTTGTATGGCTTATTCATGCAGGTATCGCAAATTATCAATAAAAAAGCCATCCCGTGTCACGGAACAGCCTTATTTATGAATGAGTTATCAGAATTATTTCTTGCGGAAATAGATCTTCTCATCGTTGAACTCCGTCATAGCCTGCAGCGGTGCATTGGCCATGCGTTCGTAGATGCGGGATATCTCTATCTGCTCTTTGTTCTCATGAATTTCTTCCAGGTTATCTGCATGCACGGAGAACTCATCGAGCTTGCGGTGCAGTTCTTCCTTCATATTTACAGATATCTGGTTAGCGCGCCTTGCGATCACCACGATAGACTCGTACAGGTTGCCGGTCTTATCCTTCATCGCGATAACGTCGCGTGTTTCAACCAGTGGGTTTACCGATGCGAAAGATTTCTTAGTTGTGCTCATTGCGTATTTTTTTTATGTTATTGTCTGCTTCCTGGTAAAGCTTTTGGGCCTCGTCCAGGTATTGGGATTGCGGGTAACCGTTCTTTAATTCGTTGTATGCGCTTATGGCATTCGCAAAGCGCTCTTCCTGTCGCTCCGGCACGCTGGCCTTGGCATATTTGAAGAACGACTTCATCACCATGAACTGGTAAAAGTCACTGCTTGGCGATTCCGGATAATTTCTCATCACACTCCTGTATGCTACTGTAGCTGCCTTATACTGGCTGATGTTGTAATAAAGCTTGGCAGCGTCGGCCTGCTTCATTTCCATCTTCTTGTTGATGGTAGCTATCTCGCTGTTGGCATCTGTCGTGTATTTCGACTGCGGATACCGGGTCGCATAATTCTGCAACGCCTCCAGGGCCTTAATACTGTTGGTCTGGTCCAGCGAATATTTGGGCGCATACTTAAAAAGGCATACGGCACTCATATACTCACATTCTTCAGCGTTCTTGCTGGCCGGGAAATACTCGGTAAAATTTTTGAAGTAATAGGATGCTTCCACATAGTCCTTCATGTAGTAGAAGGTGTATGCGTACTTGTAAAAGAGCGATTCGTAGTTACGGGTACTCTTCATGATGGGCATGAGCTCCTTATAGAGTTCGTTTGCATGTGCATAGTCCTTCTTGTCGAAGTACTCGTTGGCTTTTGTGAGCTTGTAGTTCACATCGCTGCTCTTACGGATCTTTTCAAAATCGCCGCAAGAGCTTAGGAGCGCTACACAGACAAACAGATTTAATAAAATTATAAACTGTTTTCGCATACAGGTTGGCAAAGATAGGGAAAACGACCTGATAACGTGCATTTATTTGTTAAATGATTGCCTAAAAACCGCAGGAAATAGGGCGGTTTTTTGTCCCGCACAGGTTGTTAACAGTTATTCACATCTTATCCACCGGGGTGGTGGAAAAACAAGTACAAAAAATCCCTGAAACGTAGGGTGGGCCTGCAATAGCAGGTAATAATAACTTGTGGATAAATTAACTTATCCGAAATTGGGTCGGTTTGTGGGAAAAGGTGTTATTTTGTGTAAATAATTTAATCCGGCCCCCTAATGATCAACCTGATCGGAGAATATGAGGTATCTGCAGACGCAAAAGGGCGTTTTCTGTTACCACAGGCTTTCCGCAAGCAACTGCCGGAAGGCATGGGGGATCGCTTTGTATTAAAGAAAGGTTTTGAGCGTTGCATCACTTTATACACAATGGACGTTTGGGCCAGCCTTTCCGACAAAGTGAGCAAGATGAATGACTTTAAAGCTAATGTGAGAGAGTTCAAACGCTTGTTCCTCAATGGGGCAAATGTGGTGGATGTGGATAGTGCCGACAGGCTGATGCTGTCTAAGCCCTTGCTGGAATATGCAGGCATCAAAAAAGACATCGTTATGCAGGCGCAGGGGAACAAAGTGGAGATCTGGGACAAAGATACCTATTACGAATACATAAACCAGCATTCCGGCGGTTTCAGCGACCTGGCCGATGATGTGGCCAACGAGATGAATAACCCATTTGAAAGCCTGTAAACATGAGTGCACCGGAGTTTTACCATACCACGGTGCTTCTGAAAGAGGCGGTGGATGGATTAGCAATAAAGGAAGATGGCGTGTATGTGGACGCCACGTTTGGCGGAGGCGGCCATAGCCGGGAGATACTGGGGCGGCTGGGGCCTAAAGGCAGGCTGCTGGCATTCGATCAGGATGCAGATGCCTGGAAGAATAAACCGGACGATGAAAGGCTTATTCCGGTAACAGAGAATTTCAGATACATGCGGCGGTTTCTCCGCCTGCACGGATATAGTGAGGTGGACGGTGTGTTGGCTGACCTGGGTGTAAGTTCTTTTCAGTTTGATACTGCAGAACGGGGTTTTTCGATTCGCTTCGATGGTCCCCTGGACATGCGGATGGACGCGCGCGGCGAACTGACTGCTGCAGACGTGCTGAAGACATATAGCGAGCAGGAGTTGCACAAGTTGTTTGAGGAATACGGCGAGGTGCGCAACTCGAAGCAACTGGCAAAGCAGATAGTGGACATGCGAAGGGCTACCCAGCTGAACACGATAGCTACTTTGAAAGCGGTGCTGGGGCCGGTGATGCGGGGTAATCCGCAACGCTACCTGGCACAGGTGTTCCAGGCGTTGCGCATAGAGGTGAATGACGAGTTGGGCGTGCTGAAAGAATTGCTGGTGCAGGCGGGGCAAAGCATAAAGCCGGGTGGGCGATTGAGTGTGATCACGTTTCACTCGCTGGAGGATAGGATAGTGAAGCAGTACATGAAGCGGGGCGGTTGGGAAGATGACAGCGAGGCGCGAAGAGCGGAGAGCGAATGGCTGGGAGTGGCGGAGAAGAAGGAATTGCCATTCAGATTGGTGACGCCGAAGCCACTGGAGCCAACGGAGCAAGAGTTAAAAGCCAATCCGCGTGCAAGGAGTGCGCGGTTGAGAATAGGGGAGCGAATATGAGCACGGATGAAAAGAATGTACCGCAAGATGAGCTGGTGAGCCCTGTGCAGCGCGTGCGAAACGACTGGAGGGCGCTGGTGGAGAAGGTGTCTTACAAAGCCATTGTCAATAATATTCCCTTTATAGGTTACGTGGTGTTGCTCTGTGTGCTGTACATCAGCAACAATCATCGTGCAATAGATATGCAGCGGGATCTGAATAATAAGTACAAGGATCGCAAGGAGCTGATGTGGAAGTATATGGATGCAAAATCGCAACTGATGCAGGTGAAGACGGAGACACAGGTAATGAAAGAAGCAGAGTCGATAGGATTGAAGCCATCGGTTTTGCCGGCATATAAAATAACAAAGCGCTAAAAGCAGCTATCGTGAATGTAAAGCAGGACATACGGTTCAGGGTTTACCTCGCATTTACAGGCATTTGCCTGTTTGGCGCTGCTATTATCATTAAAGCGGCTGTCATACAGGTGAAAGAGGGACCAAAGCTGAAGCAGATAGCTGCAGAGCTGCACACGCGCATCGATACCACCAGGGCCGATCGCGGAAACATCTATACAGAGGATGGCACGCTCATCAGTTCGTCGATACCTGAGTTTGATGTGCACATCGATTTCTCGGTCATAGACTCGGGCGTGTTCGCAAAGAATATAGATACACTGGCGCTGTGCATGTCGAAGCTGCTGCCTGATAAAACACAGCAGCAGTATAAAGATGAATTTGTGCAGGCATATAACGACGAGGAGCATTATTACCTGCTGGGCAGGAACCTGAAATACTTTCAGTACGAGGCGCTGCGCTCATTCCCGATATTCAATAAGGGTAAGGGTTACGGTGGTTTTATATCCGAGTGGAGAGAGAAGCGCGTGATGCCGTACAATATGCTTGCCTATCGTACGATCGGGGTGTTCCGCGATACGAATATCACAGGACTTGAAGCTACTTACAATAATGAGCTGAAAGGCGAAAGCGGGCATCGCATTGTGCAGAAGACAACTGGGGGTTTTTGGGCGCCGCTCGATGATCCCGATGATGAGGATCCAAGGAACGGACGCGATCTGGTGACCACCCTCGACATGAACATACAGGATGTGGCGGAGCATGCCCTGATGAGCATTCTCGAAAAGTACGAGTGCAAGTATGGCACCTGTATTGTAATGGAGACCACCACCGGCAAAGTGCGCTCTCTGGTGAACCTGGGCAGGCAAAAGGATGGCAGCTATTTTGAAGACTTCAATTATGCCCTGCAGCCAACTGAACCGGGGTCCACATTCAAGCTCGTTACGCTGCTATCGCTGCTGAACGACAAACTGACAAATGTTGACAATACCGTCGACGCTGAAGGTGGCGCGATAAGATTCGGGAACCGTGTGATGCGCGACTCGCACCTCGGGCTTGGTACCATGCCGATATGGAAAGCTTATGCCGAGTCCAGCAATGCAGCTATGGCAAAGCTGGCCTACACTTATTACCATGATAACCCGGCGCGCTACACCAATCACTTGCTTGAACTGCACCTGGACAAGCCAACCGGTATTGACCTGTTAGGCGAGCGGCCAACAAGGGTGCACACGCCCAAAGACAGATCGTGGAGTGCCACTTCACTGCCATGGATGGCCACAGGATATGAAGTGCTGGTAACACCGCTGCATACCTGCATGCTATACAACGCTATAGCCAACAACGGTAAGATGATGAAGCCCTATCTCGTGAGCTCAATAAGGGAGTATGGCAAAGAAGTAAAGACGATACAGCCACAAGTCATAGAAACAGTGGGTGATTCTTCGGTCGTGGCGCAATTGCGCAAATGTATGCGCGCAGTAGTGACCGAGGGAACGGCGAAGGGCATCGAATCTCCGTACTATACAATGTCGGGTAAGACAGGCACAGCGCAGGTTTCGGATGGTGATATCAAATACTCAGATGGTGTTTACCAGGGCTCATTTGTTGGGTTTTTTCCTGCTGATGCACCTAAGTACACAATATGCGTTGTCATAAGGACAAAGGCACATTCCACCGCATACTATGGGGGCGCAATAGCCGCGCCGGTGTTCAGGATGGTTGCTGATAAAATATTTTCTGCCAACATGGGCGCCTGGGGTGGCGCAGTGGACAGCCTGGCCAGGAAGGGCGATGGGAAATTGGTGTCGAAGATGTCAACTGCGCGTAACTATCGCACGTTGTTGACGGCGATCAACAAGCCAATGGCCACGCCGGGCGACTACATGAACGCAATGATGCAGTTGACAACTGACTCTGCTCACCACGCCATGATACGGGAAGAACATTTTGCAGCCGGTGTGATGCCGGATGTAAAAGGAATGGGGTTGAAGGATGCAGTGTATCTGCTGGAGAACAGCGGCCTGCAGGTGCAGGTGCTGGGTAAGGGCAGGGTAGCATCGCAATCGGTGCCGCCGGGTACTGCCGTGGCAAAAGGACAAAACATAATACTACAACTGAGCTGATGGCCAGACTGCAAGACATATTGACACATGTGGATCCGGAGCGCGTATCGGGCAGCACTTCTGTGTCCGTAAGCGGACTAGCGATCGACTCGCGGCGCGTGGAGCAGGGGTATGTGTTCTTTGCGATCAAGGGTACGCAGTCGGATGGGCATCAGTTCATCGATAAAGCCATTGACTTGGGTGCAGTAGCTGTGATCTGCGAAGAGATGCCTGCACAACGCAACGAACAGGTGGTCTATATCCAGGTGAAGAATGCAGCGGAAACTGCGGGCATCATGGCGTCCTCATTTTACGGGTCCCCCTCAGCAAAGCTGAAGGTGGTGGGCATAACGGGTACCAATGGCAAAACGACCACGGCCACGTTGCTCTTTAAGTTATTTGAAAAGCTGGGCTATAAGTGCGGGCTGCTCTCCACTGTTCAGAATCATATTCATGACAAGATCGAAACCGCAACCCACACCACGCCGGATGCAATATCCATACAGGCGCTGCTGAAGCGCATGGTAGATGCAGGATGCTCACATGTATTTATGGAGGTTAGCTCGCATGCCATACACCAGCACAGAATAGCAGGTATCCGGTTTGCGGGTGGCATATTCACAAATATCACGCATGACCACCTCGACTATCACAAGACCTTCGATGAATACATCCGGGTAAAGAAGAGCTTTTTCGACGGCCTGCCTGCGGATGCGTTCGCACTGACTAACGCCGATGACAAACGCGGGATGGTGATGCTGCAGAACACGCGCGCCGAAAAACGCGCTTACAGTTTGAAAGTGCCTGCCGATGTGAAAGGCAAAGTGCTGGAGAATAACCTCACCGGGCTCGTGATGTCGGTCGACGGCATTGAGGCGCATTTCAGGATGATAGGCACCTTTAACGCCTACAACCTGCTTGCAGTATATGGCGCCGCAGTGCAACTGGGGCAGGAGAAGATGAATGTTCTTTCAGTGCTCAGCGATCTGCACGGGGCTTCTGGCCGGTTCGAAACTTACATGTCGAAGAACGACAGGATACTCGGCATCGTGGACTATGCACACACACCGGACGCACTGATCAATGTGCTGGCTACAATAAACCAGTTGCGCAATGGCGGACAGGTGATAACGGTGGTGGGGTGTGGTGGAGACCGCGACCGGACAAAACGTCCGATAATGGCGCAGGTGGCCTGCGAGCACAGCGACAAGGCAGTGCTGACATCAGACAACCCGCGGAGCGAAGACCCTGAAGAGATACTGAACGAGATGGAAGCAGGACTAACGCTCACACAAAAGCGCAAAGCGTTAAGGATAACCGACAGGCGCGAGGCGATCAAAGTAGCATGCACGCTGGCACAGCCGGGCGACATATTGCTGATCGCTGGAAAGGGACATGAAACTTACCAGGAAATAAAAGGGGTGAAACATCATTTTGACGACCGGGAAGAATTGACACAAACATTTGAAACATTGAATAAATAAGAGGCGCAGATGTTATACTATCTGTTCAAATATCTCCATGATGATCCGACTATCCACCTGATAGGCGCAGGGGTGTTCAACTATATCACCTTCCGTGCGGCAATGGCCATCATTCTCTCGCTGGTGATCTCTATGGTCTTCGGCAAGCGGCTGATCGCATTCCTGCAACGCAAGCAGATCGGTGAGACAGTGCGCGACCTCGGCCTGCAGGGTGAAACGCAAAAGAAGGGAACGCCGACAATGGGCGGGCTCATCATCATTGCCGCAATTCTCATACCCACATTGCTGTTCGCACGGGTGTTGAACGTTTATATTGTCCTGATGATCGTTTCCACGATATGGCTTGGACTCGTTGGCTTTCTGGACGATTACATCAAGGTGTTCAAAAAGAACAAAGAAGGCCTGGCTGGCAGGTTCAAGATCATGGGCCAGGTGGGTTTAGGTATAATAATAGGTGTCACCATGTATTATAACAACAATGTGGTCATCAGCCGCGAGGTGAATGATAACAGGGGCGGCATCTACAACAACGAAGAGAAGCTGGAGAGCGGCGAATACACGCGCAAGGACGAGAATGGCAAGGAGCGCAAATACGTGCATGTGCGTTCCGCTACAACAACTATCCCGTTTGTAAAGGGGCACGAGTTTCGCTACGAGAAGATCGCGGAGATATTTGGTAAGAATAACATTGGCTGGACAACGCCGCTGTTATACATAATTGTCGTCATCTTCATCATTACCGCAGTGTCTAACGGGGCCAACATCACAGACGGGGTTGATGGACTGGCTACAGGAGTGTCAGCGATAATAGGCGTATGCCTTGGTGTGTTTGCATACGTATCCGGCAACTATGTGTTTGCCGACTACCTGAATATTGTAGATATACCCAACCTTGGTGAGCTGTCCATTTTCGTAGGTGCATTTGTAGGTGCGTGTGTGGGCTTTCTCTGGTACAATGCCTATCCGGCCCAGGTGTTCATGGGCGATACGGGTAGCCTGGCATTGGGCGGTATCATCGCTTCCTTGGCCATCATTGTGCGCAAGGAATTGTTGATACCGATCATCTGCGGAATATTCCTGGTAGAGAATATTTCTGTGATACTACAGGTGAGTTATTTCAAAAGAACAAAGAAAAAATATGGCGAGGGGCGAAGGATCTTCAAGATGGCGCCGCTGCATCACCACTACCAGAAGTTAGGTTATCATGAGTCAAAGATTGTGACGAGGTTCTGGATAGTGGGCATCATACTGGCCATTATGAGTATAGTGACATTAAAGCTGCAATAGTGAGTAACGCGATGAAAAAACTGGTGATACTGGGTGCTGCGGAAAGTGGCATAGGCGCAGCATTGCTGGGGCAGCAGCAGGGGTGGGACGTTTTTGTGAGCGATGGTGGAAAGATAAAAGATGCATTCAGGGAGCTCCTCACGGAAAGGCAGATATCTTTTGAGGAGGGTGGGCACACAGTGGAGCGGGTATTGGTTGCAGCATGTATTGTGAAGAGCCCCGGCATACCGGAGAAGGCGGATGTGATGAAGCAGGTGCGGGCAGCAGGAATTGAAGTGTGCAGTGAAATTGAATTTGGCTACAGGTACAAGGGCAGCGGAAAAATAATTGCCATTACCGGCAGTAACGGCAAAAGCACAACCACCAAGCTGATATGGCACATGTTGAAGACCGCCGGATACGATGCGGCGCTGGTAGGTAATATAGGTTACAGTTTTGCGCGGCAGGTAGCCGAACGGCCCTGTGAATGGTATGTGATAGAAGTGAGCAGCTTCCAGTTGGATGACATACACCAGTTCAGGCCGGATGTGGCGCTGCTGCTGAACATTACGCCAGACCACCTGGATAGGTACGATTACAAATTTGAGAACTATGTAAGATCGAAATTCAGAATAACAGAAAATCAGCAACCGTCAGACTACTTCATAGTCAATAAGGACGATGCCGCAATAAATGAATATCTCACAACCCATTCTACAAACGCTAAGACAATATACTTCACAATGGACGAAAGGAACATACAGGGCGATGGCGGATTTGTGGACGGCGATGACATGCACATCCGTTTTGACGGAGATGATATGAAGACGTCCATTCACGACCTTACCATTAAGGGTAAGCACAATCAATATAATTCTATGGCGGCAGGGATAACAGGAAGGGCGGTCCATATACGGAAGGAGAAGATCCGCGAAAGCTTTGAAACATTTGAAGGGCTGGAACACCGGCTGGAATTTGTAGCCACTGTGAGGGGCGTGGATTTTATCAATGATAGCAAGGGGACCAATGTGAACTCCGTGTGGTTTGCACTGGAAAGTATGTCACGGCCTGTGGTGCTGATACTGGGCGGTCAGGATAAGGGAAACGATTATAACGAAATTCTGGAACTGGTAAAGGAAAAGGTGAAGGCCATAGTATGTCTGGGTGTGGACAATACGCCCATCACTACGTTCTTTAAGAATGTGGTGCCTGTAGTGGAGACGCACAGTGCTAAGGAAGCTGCACTGGCTGCTTACTCTCAGGCCGACAAAGGCGATGTGGTGTTATTGTCGCCGGGTTGCGCCAGTTTCGATCTGTTCAAAAATTACGAAGATCGCGGCCGCCAGTTCAAAGAAGCGGTAAGGGAATTATAAAAAACAAAATTGCACAACAGGTAAATGAAACAGTTGCTGAACAGAACGAAGGGAGATAAAGTGATATGGGCCGTTGTGCTCATGCTCTCCTTTATCAGCTTACTGGCGGTGTACAGCTCCACTGGGTCGCTGGCATACCGTATGGAGAAGAATACCAGTTACTATCTCATCAAGCAGGTGATGGTGCTGGGTCTGGGGCTTGTTATTACCTATTGGGTGCACAATGTCAATTATACAAAGTTTGCAAAAGTGGCTGTGGTGCTATACCTCATCAGCCTGCCATTGCTCATTTATACATTGTTCTTTGGTACCAGCCTCAACGAGGGTTCCCGCTGGATCAAGTTGCCTGTTGTCAATCTCACCTTCCAGACGTCAGATCTAGCCAAGCTGGCACTCTTCATGTTCCTCGCACGAACGTTGAGCATCAGGCAAAATGTGATCAAAGATATGAAGGAGGGTTTTGTGCCAGTGCTGGTGCCGGTGTTGCTTACCTGTGCGCTCATTGCACCTGCCAACCTTTCTACGGCATTGATGTTGGGCGCTACGTGCACAATAGTATTCTTTATCGGTCGTGTGCAGGTAAAACATTTGCTGCTGCTGGCTATGGTGGGGCTGATAGGCGTTACTGCATTGTTCTTCATTTCGAAGGTCACCGGTTTCGGTCGTGCCAAAACATGGGAGCAGCGTATCGAAGATTTTGCAGGCGGTAAGAAAAAAGACGGTAAAGAAGGAGATGTGTTCCAGGTGCAGCAGGCCAAGATAGCGATAGCCAACGGCGGCCTTACAGGTCGTGGTCCTGGAAATAGTTTGCAGCGCAATTTTCTGCCGCACCCATATTCAGACTTCATTTACTCCATCATCATTGAGGAATACGGGATCGTCGGCGGCATGCTCATCATGTTCCTCTACCTGCTTTTCCTCTGGCGAAGTATCCTCATCTTCAAGCGATGTCCTTATGCTTTCGGCGCATTCCTCGCAGTGGGGCTGAGCATTACACTGGTGTTCCAGGCTATGCTGAATATGGCAGTGAACGTGCACCTCGTACCGGTAACAGGTCTCACGCTGCCCATGGTAAGTATGGGTGGTTCGTCCATCTGGTTCACGAGTATCGCGATAGGCATCATACTGAGCGTTAGTAAATATGTGGATGAGATGGAGGGCGGTAAGAACGGTGCGCCGAAGAAACCGCGCGCGCCAAGAGTGAAGGCCGCGCCGGTAGATGACGAAGATGAGGCTGAAGAAGAGGAAGATAGTGGGTCAAAAATATTTGTACAACAAAAAGCAGGTAACAGGCTCCGGAACGATCCGGCGCCAACAGCATAGCACATGAGTGAACAGCGCATCATAATAGCAGGCGGCGGCACAGGCGGGCATATCTTCCCGGCGGTGGCGGTGGGCCATGCACTGCAGCGTTTGCAGCCGGGCACTAAGCTGTTGTTTGTGGGTGCGAAGGGCAAGATGGAAATGGAGAAGGTGCCACAGGAAGGATTCGAGATCGTAGGGCTGGACATTGTAGGATTCAATAGAAGTAATATTCTGAAGAATATCGGGCTGCCGGTCAAACTGCTGAAAAGCAGGATTGAGGCGAGGAAGATCATAAAGAATTTCCGGCCCGGTGCCGTAGTGGGTGTGGGTGGTTTCGCAAGTTTCCCGGTATTGAATGCAGCACAAGGTATGAATGTGCCCACGCTGATACAGGAACAGAATTCCTATGCTGGCAAAAGCAATAAGATACTGGGTAGGAAGGCAAAAGCGACTTGTGTGGCTTATGAGCATATGAACAAATTTTTCCCGGCTGATAAGATCATTATGACGGGTAACCCTGTTCGCAGCAGCATAGCGCAGATGAGCAGGAGCAGTGACGAAGGCCGGAAGTTCTTTGGGTTGAAGGCAGATGTGACAACTATACTTGTTGTGGGTGGCAGCCTGGGTGCAAAGTCGGTGAACGAGGCAATTGATGCCGGGCTGGACGAATTAATGAAAGAACACGTGCAACTGGTGTGGCAAACAGGCAAGCCCTACTTTGAGCAGGCGCAGAAGCGCGCAGCCGCTTATGCCGGCCGGGTAGTGGTGCAGCAGTTCATCAGGGAGATGGACTATGCCTATGCCGCGGCAGATCTGGTAATATCAAGAGCTGGTGCGCTGGCCATTGCCGAGTTGTGCATCGCTGGCAAGCCAGTGATATTTGTGCCCTACCCACATGCAGCTGAAGACCACCAGACGAGCAATGCAATGGCGCTGGTGAACAAGAACGCTGCAGAGCTGGTGCCGGATGAACACGTAATGACAAAGCTGGTACCGGCAGCAATGGCCTTGTTGCACGACCAGGCACGACAAAAGGAAATGGCTGCCAACATAGAAAAGCTGGCAATAAAAGACGCAGATGAAAGAATAGCGGCGAAGGTTTTGGAAATAGCAAACTACAGCAGATGGATGTAAGGAAATTAAAACGAGTGTATTTCGTAGGCATAGGCGGCATAGGCATGAGCGCTATAGCACGGTTCTTCCGGGCTAATGGAGCTGTTGTCGGCGGCTACGACCGTACGGAAACACCCCTTACACAAAAGCTGGCGACCGAGGGTATGGCCGTGCACTACACAGATGATGTGAACTTGCTGGACAAAGCAGCAGAAGTTGTAGTATACACACCGGCTATTCCAAAAGATCACAAGGAGCTCAACTGGTACAGGGATAATAATTACCCGGTGTACAAGCGAAGCGATGTGCTGCAGTGGATAACTGAAGCCATGCACGCAATAACTGTTGCGGGCACGCACGGAAAAACAACGATCTCCACCATGATCGCCTACCTGCTGCGGGAGACCGGGCACGGCTGCAATGCCTTCCTCGGTGGCATATCGGTGAACTATAACAACAACTATTGGAGCAGCAACAACGATACTGCTGTGGTGGAAGCGGATGAATATGACCGGAGTTTCCTCAAGTTAAGGCCGGATATGGCTGTGCTCACGGCTATCGATCCTGACCATCTGGACATATACGGCACTCCTGCAGAAATGGAGGAGGCGTTCATCCAATACACCCGAAACATAAAGCCGGGCGGCACGTTGCTGGTAAAGCATGGCCTGCATCGCGCAGCCGATCTCAAAGGCCCCGTAACGATGACCTATCATGTCAGCGATACGCACGCCGGCGTGCACGCTGCAAACGTGGTAGTGAATGATGGCGGGTATACGTTCGATGTCGTAGGTAAGGACTGGCGCATAAATGCCTTGCACCTCAACATAGGCGGCATGCACAACGTGGAGAACACGGTAGCGGCTGTTACCATCGCACATCTCGTAGGCATCAGCGATGAAAGGATACGATCGGCTCTGCCTGGGTTCAAAGGCATTAAGCGCAGGTTCGAATACCAGGTGAAGAACGGGCGGGTTGTGTATATAGACGATTATGCGCATCATCCTGAAGAGCTGGCTGCGCTGATAGGTAGTGCAAAACACCTGTTCCCGGGGCGCAAATGTGTTGTGGCTTTTCAGCCGCATCTGTTTACGCGGACGCGCGACCTGGCTGATGGGTTCGCACATAGCCTGGATATGGCTGATGAAGTGTTGCTGCTGGACATATACCCGGCGCGAGAGCTGCCAATGGAAGGCGTAACCAGCATGATGATCGCGGACAGAATGAAAAATGCGCAGCATCGCATTGTATCGAAGGAAGCATTGCTTGACTATGTAAATGCACAGCCGCTGCAATTGTTCATCACTGCTGGCGCAGGAGATATTGATAAATTGGTTGAACCGATAAAGGAGATATTGGAAAAGAAATAAACAATGGCCGGAAAGAAGCGCAAAATATCCATACGCAAAATACTGCAGGCGGCACTGACGCTTGTACTGGGCGTGTGCTGTTTGCTGGCCATGGTAAGCGCTTCGAAGACAGAAGGCAGGCTGAAATTGACGAACGTTAATGTACATATCAACAATGCGAAAAAGTATCACTTCATAGAAGAGAAGCAGATACTGGACGAAGCTATCGTTAACCGCAACATTGACATCATGAATACCCCCGTCGGCGGGCTGGACATGCAGGCGATGGAAAAGGCATTGAAGAACGACCCGTGGGTGGCGGACGCGCAGTTGTATGTGGATAATTCACGCACACTGAACATTGTGGTCACGCAACGCCTTCCGGTGGCAAGAATATTTGAGCAGGGTGGCCACAGTTATTTCATTGATACTACCCTGAGCACCATGCCGCTGACGCCAAACTTCGTTTACTATACATCGGTTGTTACCAATGTGCCGGTATTAGGCAACGATAGTGCCGGACAAAGCCTGAAAAAGCAGATAGTGCAAATTGTACGAGAAATCCAAATGGATACTTTCTGGAATGCACAGGTTTCTCAGATAATTGTGGATTCCGCGCTTTCGTTCGAATTGGTGCCCGTTCTCGGGGATCAAAGAATTATCTTTGGCGACACAACGCGCGCGCGTGAAAAATTCGACAATCTGTATGCCTTTTACAGAAATGTGCTGAACAGGATTGGCTGGGATCATTACGAGACGCTGGATGTAAGGTTCAAAGGCCAGGTGGTCGCATCTCCGGCCTTGCCATATAGCGGGCCGGTTGACAAAGCGATAGCGAACATGAATTGGGTGAATAGCATCATTGAGACGGAAGCCCGCAATGATTCGATGAAGGAAGCTGCGGATGAAAGGTCAGAACGACACGACGCAACTAAGGGTGACGAGGCAGGGAAAAAGGGTGATGCCCCTAAAGACAACAAGGCGCCGCAGGAAAAGCATGACGCAGTGAAGCCGGAAAAGAAAGAGACAGCAAAAAAGGAAGACGCAAAAAAGAACGTGCAGAAGGATAAGAAAAGTGAGGATGGAAAAGCAAAAGATAAAACTAAACAAAGCAATAAACACGATTAAATTATGAGCAGGAAAGAACAGCCCATTATCGTTGGCCTGGACATCGGCACTACCAAGATTGTAGCTATTGCCGGTCGTAAGAACGAATATGGCAAAGTAGAAGTCCTTGGATTTGGTCGGGCAGACTCCGCTGGTGTTAGCCATGGTGTTGTGATGAATATCGAGCAGTGCATCCGCTCTATCGAACAGGCGATAGAGAAGTGCATTGAGTCGAACCCGAACCTCGAGGTGCGGGAGGTGTATGTGGGCATCGCTGGCCAGCACATAAAAAGCTTGCAAACACGCGGAGACCGCGTGCGCAGCAACGTTGAAAGCGAGATCAACAAAAGCGATATCGACCTGCTGATCCGCGATCAGTACAAAACATACATACCAGCCGGTGACCAGATAATCGATATCATACCTCAGGATTTTACGGTCGACAGTACCACTTCGGTTATCGATCCCATAGGCATGAGCGGTGTGAAGATCGGCGCCAATTTCCATGTCATCACGGGCGACAGGAACGCCATACGCAACATCAAGCGTTGCGTGGACAAGTCGAACCTCATGACGCGCGACCTTGTACTGCAGCCACTTGCCTCGGCCGCAGCCGTAATGAACGACGAAGATCTGGAAGCAGGTGTGGCCATCGTGGACATAGGCGGTGGTACCACCGACATGGCTGTGTTCTATGATGGCATACTGAAGCACACTGCCGTGATCCCATACGCAGGTGTCAACATAACGAACGACATCCGTCATGGCCTCGGTGTGCTGAGGGCACAGGCTGAGCAAATGAAGGTGCAGTTTGGCACTGCGCTGCCGCAGGAAGCCAACGCCAGCGCGTACATCACTATTCCCGGTCTCAGGGGCATGCCGCCAAAGGAAATTTCTGTGAAGAACCTGTCGCACATCATACAGGCACGTATGCAGGAGATTCTGGATTATGTGGTCTATCACCTGCGCCAGATAAACCTGGAGAACAAGCTCTATGGCGGTATCATACTCACCGGCGGCGGCGCGCAACTCAAGCACATCACGCAGATCACTGAGTTTGTTACCGGCATCAGCGCACGCATTGGCTATCCAAACGAACACCTCGCCGGTGGTCATTCAGAAATGCTGATGAATCCGATGTATTCAACCTGTATCGGTCTCATCCTTCGCGGTTATCACGACTTCGAAAGTGGCAGGCTCAGGTTCGCAGGCGATAGCGGCAACTACATACATGTCCATGAGTCCGAAGTGCCGGCCGCCGAAGACAACAAGCTGGCGCCAGAGCCAACACCGCAGGATGCCAGCGAAGAAATGAACCAGAAGATAAAAGCAAAAAATGAGAAGGTGAAGAGCATGTTTGATATGCTGAAAGGCAAATTCATCAAGATGTTCGAAGACGTGGACGATCAGGAAATAGGATAATGAGCATAAAACAACAACAGGAACAACGCACAACTAACCATACTTACTTACACGCAACAACTATTTATTAACCCACAACTCAGCAGTTATGATACATTTTGAAATTCCAAAAAATCAATCGTCGATCATCAAGGTGATAGGTGTAGGCGGCGGCGGGAGCAATGCCGTCAACTACATGTATAGCCTCGGTATAGATGGGGTGGACTTTGTGGTTTGTAATACCGATTCACAGGCACTCACGCTCAGCCCGGTGATCAACAAGATACAACTGGGGCCGCACCTCACACAGGGCCTTGGTGCTGGCGCTAATCCGGAGATCGGCAAACAATCCTGCGAAGAAAGCCTGGAAGATGTCGCCAAGATATTGAAGGTAAATACGCGTATGGCGTTCATCACCTGTGGCATGGGTGGTGGCACAGGCACCGGTGGCGGACCAGTGGTGGCCAAAATATGCCGCGACCTTGGCATTCTTACAGTGGGCATCGTAACCACTCCGTTCACTTACGAGGGCCGCAAGCGTATGAAACAAGCGCAGGAAGGTATTGACCGCATGCGCGAGCATGTGGATACCATCCTCATCATATCTAACGATAAGCTGCGCCAGCAGTTTGGCAACCTGCCGTTCACTCAGGCATTTGCCAAGGCCGATGACATTCTGGCTACCGCTGCAAAATGTATCACGGATGTGATCACCTCTACCGGGCAGATCAATGTGGACTTTGCAGACGTTTGCACGGTAATGAAGAACGGCGGTGTGGCCATCCTCGGCAGCGCATCTGTATCTGGCGAAAACCGCGCTACCGAAGCAGTTGAGCAAGCGCTCAACTCTCCACTGCTCAACGATAATGATATCCGCGGCGCTAAATGGATACTGCTCAACATCACTTCTTCTGCAGGTGAGTTTGAACATACCATGGACGAAGCAGAAGCAATACAGGCCTATGTGCAGCAGATGGCCGGCGACAATTGCGATGTGATATTAGGTATGGGACATGATCCAAACCTTGGTGATAGGATATCTGTTACTGTTATAGCCACCGGCTTTAACTACAAGGAGCTGCCCGCTGAAATGCCTACGCGCAACAGCGAACCGGAAAAGATCATTGTAAGACTGGGCGATGCCAATGGCGCACCTGCACCAGCTCCCGTTGAACAGCCTAAACAGGAAAGCCGTCCCGCTTACGACCTGGCCCCGGTATTGGTGGACATGTCGGTTCCCGCTCTGGCGCCTGCGCCCGCACAGCCGGAACCCATCCAGTTGTTTCTGAATAATGAGCCCGTAGCTGAGGCTCCGAAACAGCAGCCGGTTGTTGCCGAGCAGCAGAATTTGAGCTTCCGGTTCGAGGAGTCTAGGCAGGAAGAGCCCCAGATACAGATGGTGGTGAAGGAAGCCCCGGCGCCAACACCCGCTCCTATGCAAACACCCGTTGCCGAAGACGATATGCTCATAAAGATCGGCGACCGCGTGCTGAGTGCGGACGAAGTAGAGGAAAAGAGGCGTTTCGAAGAGCAGAAGAAATCTCTCGAAGATCGCGCTGAACGCCTTCGTCGCATGAGCTTCAATATCAAGGGCACTGAGAGTGCTGATGAAATAGAGAACGTACCTGCATACATGCGCAAAAATGTGAAGCTGGATGACGAGGCAACCTCTTCCTCAGAATCAGAATATAGCGGATACTCCGTGGGTATGAACGATGGTCAGAATCCAGGCCAGAGTAAAGCCCGCGCTTACTTACAAACCATTAATACATTCCTGCACGGCAAAAAGCCGGATTAAGTTTTTGTTTAGTTTTATATTGCGTAGCGCCCCCATTGTCTAGTGGGGGCTTTTTTTGCGGCACGCATCAGGTAATAACTCGTCCGCGAATTTTTCGCGGATGCACCGGCGGGGCGTTTTCAACGCCCGTGCAAAAAGAGTATTTCACTGAAAACCTACTTTTAGATGCGCTAATAATACCTCCGTCAATGCGAGGTGCGAAGCAGCCTTAGAGCACATTCTTTTTGTACGCGCTAACAGCACCTCCTTCCCCTTCGGGGAAGGCCGGGATGGGGCTTATATCGTCACCACAAACTCCGATCCTTCGTCTTCCTTGCTGCTCACATGTATGGTGCCGCCGAATGACTCTATCTGGGCCTTGGTGATGAACAGGCCGACACCCTTGCTGTCGTAGCCATGATGGAAAACCTGGTTGAGTTTGAAGATCTTGTTCCCGTATTTTTCCAGGTTAATGCCCAGCCCATTGTCTTTCACACTTATGGTTGGCCTGTCTTCGGTAAGGTGGGTGGAAATGACGATCTCAGGTGTGCGTTTAGGACTCGAATATTTCAGCGAATTGCTGATAAGGTTATAAAGAATACTCTCCAGGAAAACAGCAGGGTACTTGATAAACTCCACGTTGAGCCTCACGCGCACAGCCGCTGCTTTTTCATAGATCACACTGTTGAGTTGTCCCAGTATTTCATTCACTATGTAGCGCACATCGCAATTGTCATACGGGATGGTCTTATCCATGCTCAGTTGCACCACGTCCATCAGCGTGTTCAGGCTGCCCAGCAGCGACGTGGCCCCTTCGTCAAGATACTGGATGATCTCGCTGAACTCCAGTTTCAGGGCATTGTCTTTTGCCGGGTTGTCCCTGTCTTTCAGCATATCCGCCAGCATCTTAATGTTGTTGGCCGGGCCTCGGAGGTTGTGCGCGATAATGTAATTAAGCTCTTCCAACTGGTTCATCTTGTTGATGAGCCCCGAGCGGATCGCTTCCAGTTCATTGTTCTTGCGATTCAGTTCGTCGGCAAGCTGCTTCCGCTTCGTAATGTCAACTATCTGCAGAATGAAGAACTTGGGCGTGCCATCATTGTGCGATACTTTCGACACCGTGTGCAGCGCCCATAATATCTTTTTACTCTTAGAGATGTAGCGCTTTTCTATGCTGTAGTGGTTGATCACTTTTATCAGCATCTTATGCAGCAGGTTCAGGTCCGTCTGGTTGTCGTCAGGGTGGGTCAGCTCAAGAAAGTTCATCTTCAGCAATTCATCCTTTCGATAGCCCGTAAAGCTGCACACAGCGCTGTTGGCATCAAGTATCTCGCCCTGCGGGCTGATGAGTGCCATGCCGATACCCGAATAGTCAAATGCACTGCGGAAGGTCTCATTACTCAGTTTCAGTGAGTCTTCCAGGTCAACGCGTTCGGTGATGTCCTGCGCAAAACAGATAACGAATGGTTGGCTGCCCTGTTCAGTAAAAATATTGTTGTGGAATAGCCAGGCTTTTTTCTTGCCGTATTTCGTGAGTAATTGCAGCACGCCACTATTGCGACCGTCTTTTCGCACCTTGGCCAGGTAGGCGTCATAAAATTCTGCCTTGTATTTTTCGGGCACCAGCGACACCAGGTAGGCATCATTGAGCTCATCCCCATTATAGCCCAGGTTGCTGACGGCCGGCGCATTCAGGGTAAGCAGCTTGCCATTAAGGTCGTGGGTCAGTATCATCGCGCCACAGTCTTCAAACATCTGCCTGTACCGCTTGTCATCAAGATCGGACGATCCCGGCTCAGACCTCGGCACATCAAAATTGATGATCGTTTCCTTCTTTCGCGTTACTCTTTTTTCGGGATGTTCGTCGCCTTGACTCATTACCATGAGCGATTTAATGGATCGTTGCAAGGTACGGATTTTCGGCCTAACCACGAAGCCGGAAGCCCCTTTCCGCGTGTTTGATGTTATTGAAAACCAATAAAATATGTCGGGGTCTTCCATCCGCTGCATTATGCGTAACTTTGGCCGGTATGGATGAAAATAAAAGGCAGAAGCAGGTAGGGAAACTGATACTGGAAGAAATGAGCGATATTTTTCAACGCGAGGGAGTTAACATCATCGACGGTGGCATGGTATCCATTTCCAAAGTCATGGTCACTCCCGATCTTCTTGAAGCGCGGGTGTATCTGAGCCTCTTCCAGGTAAAAGACCAGGCCGCCCTGCTCCATAAAATAAAAGACCGGGGCGGCGAGTGGCGTAAGTTACTCGGGCAGCGCGTAAAGAACCAGTTACGGCGCGTTCCTCAACTGTTTTTCTTCAATGATGATACCCTGGAACATGTGTCCAGAATGGAAGAGATATTCAAACAGATAAACAACGAAAAAAATACCGGCGACTCCAATTCAGCATAAGGCTACATGAACGGCACGCTCACCTGGCAACTGGCATTACGTTACCTGCGCGGCAAGCGATCTGCCAATGCTGTGCCCATATTGTCGCGCATCAGCATGGTCGCTATTGGTGTCGGCAGCGCCGCCATGATCATCATGTTCTCGGTTTTCAATGGCCTTGAATCTGTAGTAAAAGACTCGTACAAAGCATTCTATCCCGATATACGCATCGTCCCTAAGGAGGGAAAATTCTTCGCAACGGGCGCACTGAACACAGATGCGTTAAAGCGCATGCCTGACGTCGTGCACGTCGCGCCGGTGCTGGAAGACGATGCACTGGTGGGCAATGAGAACGAGTTCTCTGTCAGTGCCACCCAGCAACGCATCGTTACGGTTAAAGGCGTCACCAACGAGTATTTCTCGGTGAACGAAGTGGGCAAATACATCGAAAAGGGTGGCGCAGATACACTGTCACAGGGCGAAAGCAACACCGCTATACTGGGCATAGAATTGAGCCATGTGCTGGGCGTAGAGCCAGACAATTCGTTCAGCTACCTGGTCCTCTATTACCTCAATCCGGATGTTCGCAACCCCGAGGCCGACCCGGAGAATGCATTTCAAACCCTCAAGCTCCACCCCTCCGGCGCGTTCAGGGTATTGGGCGATTTTGACGATAAGTATATGCTGGCGCCGTTGTCGCTGGTGCAGCAATTGTTTCACGCAGATGGCAAACTGTCGGCAATAGAGCTCAAAACCACCGCCGGTAAGGCAGAGGCGGTGAAGCGCGCATTGGAAGCACAGTTAGGAAATACCTTTACCGTGCAGACGCGCTTTGAGCAGAACCAGACATTGTATATGGTGATTAGCGGCGAAAAGTGGGCGATGTATGCCATCCTGTTGTTTGTGCTCATTATCGCATCATTCAATATGATGGGCGCGCTGTCTATGCTCGTACTCCAGAAGCGCAAGGACATTGCTATACTGAAGGCCATGGGCGCAACAAACAGAACAATACGGAGTGTGTTCCTGCTGGAAGGGATTCTTTGGGCTTGCACCGGCGGGGTAATAGGACTGCTCATAGGTATCGCGGTGTGCGAAGCGCAGCAGAAGTTCAATATCATAAAAATGCAGGGTATGGTTGTGAATGCCTACCCGGTAAAATTTGTTGTCACAGATACGCTGCTGGTGATGCTCACCATCATTGCGGTGGCCTTTGCCATGTCGCTGCTACCCGCATACAGGGCCACGCGCACCGTTGATGTGAGCCTTAAAAGTAATTAGTGGCTTAGCCCAATAAACCTTTATTTTGCACCATGTACACCAGGGACGATGAAAAGCGCCTCTATGAAGAGGCAAAACACCTGCTGAATGCCGGCAGCCATGCCGGTGATGAAAAGACAATTGCACAGTTGAAAGAGGTGATCAACTATGCCGACTGGAAGTATTATGTGCAGAGCGATCCCGTGCTGGCCGATTTCGAATACGATACTTTATACAAAAAGCTTGCTGCACTCGAACACGCGCATCCCGGGTCAACCACCCCCGACTCGCCGACCCAGCGGGTGGCAAAAGGCCTTAGTGAAAGATTTCCTACTGTGAGTCACCTGGTGCCCATGCTCAGCCTCGACAACACCTACAATGCCGACGACCTCATGGATTGGGACCGTAAGTGCAGGGAACTGGCTGCAGGAGACGAGATCGAATATTGCGTAGAGCCAAAGTACGATGGTGCCAGCATTTCGCTCATCTATGAGGATGGCAGGCTGGTGCGTGGCGCCACACGCGGCGATGGGGTAATGGGCGAAGACGTGACAGTGAACATACGCCAGATTCGTTCTATTCCGCTCTCTGCTGCTTTCATGAAACAGGGGGTGCAGCAGATAGAGATACGCGGCGAAGTAGTGATACACAAAGATGTCTTCGATACGTTCAACAAGAGCCGCATTGCCGAGGGGCAATCGCCACTGGCCAATCCGCGCAATGCTGCGAGCGGCACATTGAGGATATTGGATCCCGCCGAAGTGCGCAAGCGCGGCCTGAGTGCTGTGCTGTATCACATCAGCGACTATACGCTGGCCGATGGCCATCAGCGCCCCGGCAAGTTGGACACGCATTTCAATTCCCTGCACTGGCTATACGATCTTGGCTTCCCGACTCCCGCACGCGAGATGAAGAAATTCGATCACATCGATAAAGTGATCGCGTACTGTCACGAATTTGAGCAGCACAGGGACGACCTGCCATTTGAGGTCGATGGCCTCGTGATAAAAGTGAACCGGTTCTCTTTGCAGGATCGCATGGGCATGACCTCGCATCACCCCCGGTGGGCTGTAGCTTATAAGTTCAAGGCGCGCCAGGCTACCAGCAAATTGCTGCGCGTCGAATTTCAGGTGGGCCGCACGGGCGCTATCACGCCTGTCGCTAAAATAGAACCTGTGCCATTGGGCGGCGTTACGGTCTCGTCCATATCTCTGTTCAACGAAGATGTGGTGCGCGAAAAGGACGTGCGCATCGGCGATACCGTATTGGTGGAACGCGCCGGCGATGTGATACCCTACATAGTGAAGCCGCTTACCGAATTGCGCAGTGGCGACGAGCAGGAAATAAAGTTTCCCACACATTGCCCCGTATGTAATTCAGTGCTCGAGCGCCAGCCGGAAGAAGCCGCGTGGCGTTGCATCAATATCAACTGCGATGTGCAGGTGGTGGAGCGCATGATACATTATGTCAGCAAGGATGCAATGGACATACGCAACCTCGGCGGTGCTAACATTCAGAAATTCTACGACCTCGGATTGCTGAAAGATATCCCATCCATCTATCACCTCGATTGGGATAAGATACGTACACTGGAAGGCTTCGGTGAAAAATCTGTCACCAACCTGCAGCAATCAATAGAGAAGTCGAAAAGCCAGCCGCTGAACAGGCTCATTTATGGGTTGGGCATCAGGTACATTGGCGAAACATCGGCCAAAACCCTGGCCAATGCGGTGAGCAATATCCGCGATTTTTATGACTGGGATATAGACCGCCTGCTTACCCTCGAAGACGTAGGCCCTAAGGTGGCAACTTCACTCCACGACTTCTTCAGCACGCCAGAGAACCGGCACATGATCGACAAATTGGAGCAGGCTGGCGTCAACCTCCACAACCTCCACAAAAGCCAGGCGGTTGAGGGCGAACTATCCGGAAAGACATTTTTGTTTACCGGTACGCTGAACCAACTGAAGCGCAGCGATGCGGAAGCGATGGTGGAGGCAAAGGGTGGTTCTATACTCGGCGGCGTAAGCGCAAAGCTGAACTACCTTGTTGTGGGCGAGGATGCGGGATCGAAACTGGAAAAGGCGAAGAAACTGGGCTCTGTCGCTATTCTCACGGAGCAGGAGTTCCTCGACCTGATCAATGCATAAAAAACGATTTTTTAGACAACAATAATTATCAGAAGATGAATTTTAATCCGTGGCACAATGTGAGTTATGGTGAGAATGTGCCTGAAACTGTGAATGCCATTATCGAGATACCGCGTAACTCGCGCGCAAAATATGAGCTGGATAAGGAAACCGGAATGCTGAAGCTGGACCGTGTGCTGTATTCGTCCGTTTATTACCCGGCCAATTATGGCTTTGTGCCCCGCACTTATTGCGATGACAACGATCCGCTGGATATACTGGTGCTGTCACAGATCGAGATGCAGCCACTATGTCTCGTTGAAGCCAAGATTATAGGTGTGATGCGCATGCTGGACCAGGGCGAATCGGACGACAAGCTGATAGCTGTGTGTGCCAATGACATGAGTGTGCGCCATATCAACGACATCAGCGAGCTGCCGCCCCATTTCATCGACGAGCTGCGCCACTTCTTCGAAGAATACAAGCGCCTGGAGAATAAGGTCGTGAAAATAGAAGAGTTTCAGAGCGCCCGCCTGGCAAGGAAGATATTGATGCACAGCATCAACGACTACAAGGCGAAATTCGGCACCAGCTATTCCTGATCGGGGAACTCCGGTCTTTTTCGGTAAATTTGAAATATGCCGGCTATATCCATAACAAGGATCATCAGGTCTGAAGGCCGATCAAGCACTGCTGCCGAGGATGCAGTAGTGCAGGAGGAGCCCCTGGAGATACGCGTGTCCTATCCGTCCATCAATGGGGATATTACCCGCAATATTTCCGTTACCATGCGCACGCCCGGTAATGATGCAGATCTTGCCCTGGGCTTCCTGTTTACCGAGGGCATTATCAGCAGTTATGCCGATGTAGCATCTGTCACTCAGACCGCAGAAAATGTTATTTTGGTGGCCCTTTGCATCGATATTTCCGACCGCGTCCGCTCGCTCGAACGTAATTTCTACACCACTTCCAGTTGCGGCGTTTGCGGCAAAGCCTCAATTGATGCGATCAATGTTGCATGCCCCGCGCAGGATGGCTATCCGTACGATGACCTCCTGGTAAATGCAGGCGTACTATATACATTGCCCGATGCACTGCGCAACAGGCAGTCGCTGTTCGACCAAACGGGCGGTATACACGCCTGCGCATTGTTCGACAGCACCGGTACACTATTGGACGTGTATGAAGACGTTGGCCGGCACAATGCGATGGACAAGCTGGTTGGCCGTTTGCTGAAGAATGGTGAAGTTCCCGCTGGCCGGCACGTGCTGTTGCTCAGCGGCAGGGCAAGTTTCGAGTTGCTGCAAAAGGCCGCTATGGCAGGCATTAATATGGTTGCAGCCATTGGCGCGCCATCCAGCCTCGCAGTCCAGGTCGCCGAAGAACGCAATATGACGCTCATCGGTTTTTTACGCGGAAATAAGTGCAATATATACTCCGGTGCACAAAGAATATTAATTTAGCATTATGAAGATCCGCATCAAGGGCAACTCCATCCGCATCCGGCTCACACGCACCGAAGTGGAAGCGTTTGGCAAAGATGGGTACCTGGAAGAACGTACCGCGTTTGGCGCAGGCAATGTTTTTGCTTACGCCTTGGCTCGCTATCATACCCACGCATCGCTGAGCGCGGATTTTTCCAATGGCAAGATCACCGTGCTGATGCCGGCATCCATGGCAGATGAGTGGACAACAACAGATGTCGTTGGCTTCAGCGAAAATATGCCCATCGAAGGTGGAGGCTCGCTTTTCCTGCTGATCGAAAAAGATTTTAAGTGCATAGACGGAGATGTGAACGAAGACCAGAGCGACAACTACGACAATCCGCTGCACGTTTGCGAATAATAGGTACTGCTCACTATCATTGCTATCAATTTGAGACTATCACTTTCCGACCGCCCGCAATACAAAAATTGGTTCCTGCTCGGCCTGCTGGTGCAGGTTATAGCGGCATGGTTCAGCGTCGGCTACCATCACCCCGATGAACAATTCCAGGTACTGGAACTTTGCAATTATAAACTGGGCCTGTCGCCCGCCAGCGATCTTCCGTGGGAGTTTGCAGCCTATTGCAGGTCCGGCCTTCAGCCAATGATCGCTTATGGCCTCAGCAAATTGCTCATGGCCGTCCATGCCTACGATCCGTTCACGGTTGCTTTTCTGCTGCGGCTGCTCACAGGGCTTTTATCGTGGTGGGCCATCGTAAGGATGGTGCTGTTGTTACTGCCCGAATTCCCGACAGTGAAAGGTCGCAATATGCTGGTTGGCGCCATGCTTTTCCTGTGGTTCGTGCCGTATATCGGTGTCCGCTTCTCGTCCGACAATATCTCCGGCGTCTTTCTTTGTCTCGGCATCTCCTACTTGCTCCAGGTGCACGATCTGGTACTCCGTCAGCGTGTGTGGGCATTCCTTATTGCCGGCTTTTTCCTCGGCCTTGCGTTCGCATTCCGGCTGCAGGTTGCGTTTGCATTGCTGGGCATAGGTATCTGGATCATATTTGTGAAGCGCTGGCACATCGGCGATATGCTTATCATTTGTGCCGGCGCCATCGTTGCGGTTGGCCTCTCAACTCTTGCCGATGCATGGTTGTATGGCAAGTGGATATTTGTTCCGCTCAACTATTATGATGTGAACATAGTGCAAAAGAAGGCCGCCCAATGGGGCACGTTCCCATGGTACTATTACATCACCAGTTTTTTTGAGGTAGGTGTGCCCCCGATCAGCCTTTTGTTATTCCCTCTATTCCTCGTGGGCATCTGGCGCAGGCCGCAGCATATTTTCAGTATGGTCAGCCTCACCTTCCTTGCCGGGCACCTGTTTATCGGCCACAAAGAGTTGAGGTTCCTGTTTCCTATGGAATTTCCGTTCATTGCAATGGCGTGCATTGGCTATAACGAATGGCTGATGGGCCCGGGTATCAAGCCGCTGGTGCAGCGTATCATTAAAGTGGTGGTGGGCATCAACGTTGCTCTGTTGGTGGTGAAGGTCGTCACCCCGGCGCAGGAGGCCGCCAACTATTACAGGTACATCTACAACTATTCAGCAGCCAATAAAAATACCACGTTGGTCGCGCTCGGCGAATCCCCTTACCATATCGTAGGGCTGGAGCTCAATTTTTACAAGCCTAAAGACATTTCCATTGTCACAGCAACCGACCAGGCGGGTTTTGCCTCTGCCATTAGGTCTGCACAAGGGCCCGTGCTTTACATGAGCCCATCCCTGAAGCCGGGACCTGAATTGAACGGATTCAGAACCGAACGACTGTACTGCCTGTTTCCCCGGTGGCTCTTAAGCATGAACATCAACGACTGGCAATCCCGCTCCCGTATCTGGACCGTATTCCGTGTCTATCCCAACTAAACAATGAAATTTCAAAACACGTAGATTGTTTTGTAGCGCTAATAACACCTCCCTCTCCCTTGGAGAGGGCTGGGGTGAGGCTCTCTTTTTGTAGCACTAATAACCCCCCTGTTACTGCGAGGTACACCCTGTCCCGATTATTTCGGGAAAGCAGCCTCGGGTAAGGTTGGGATGGGGCTTTTCCCTTACTTCAAATACAAATAAGCCCCTACCTGTACCAATATACCTATAATGTAACCCAGCCACACATCACCACGCTCGTGCGCATGCAGTATCATACGGGCCGAGCCGATCAAGCCTGCAAGCAGCAGCGCTATAAAGAAGGGAATAGCAATGTTCACATGGCCGGTAATGTACAGTATGATCAGTATGCCGATCATGCCGCCTGCCGCAGCAGTGTGCATGCTTATTTTGGTGAAGATGTTGATCAGGAAAAGAATGATGATGCCCCACAGGTTACCCAGCAGCAACACCTTCAGCACAAGCGGCACCACAACATCGCTCCGGCGGTCAAATACCTGGCTCACCCAAAAGTAGAAGATCATGGTAGCCATCAGCGGAATGATCCTTTCCTTGGCGGTTTCCATCTTCAGGCTTTTCACAAAGCCCAGTGCCTTCATCAGCAAAATGGCCACCAACGGAATAAAGATGGTGTTATAGAAGATGATGCCGGCCCATGTCAGCAGCTCCCTGTCCGGCGTGCCGGTAAAACTGTTGGGCGATACCAGGTAGAGAACACCTGCCATCACCAGCGGCATGAAGACAGGGTGAAATAAATAAGAGATCACCTTGGCGCCGATGACCATCAGCCTCGGGTGTTCCGTGTGTTGTGTACCACTATCAGGGGTTGTCATGTTCTTTCTGTTATTACTCTAATATCGGTGATAGCCATTTGGCCACTTCCTCCAGGCTCATGCCCTTGCGGCGGCTGTAGTCGGCAAGCTGGTCGTCCAGTATTTTATTGACGCCAAAATACGCACTTTCCGGATGGCTGAAATACCAGCCGCAAACTGAAGCAGCCGGATACATGGCCAGCGACTCCGTAAGCGATATGCCTGTCGTGTTTCCCGCATCCAGCAGGTCGAAAAGTTTTTTCTTTTCGGTATGGTCCGGGCACGCGGGGTAGCCGGGTGCCGGGCGAATGCCGTTATACTGCTCTTTCACCAGGTCTTCCAGCGGTATCTGTTCGTCGGCGTCATAGCCCCAGTAGCAGGTGCGCACTTTGTAGTGCATCAGCTCCGCAAATGCCTCGGCCAGCCTGTCGGCCAATGCCTGCAGCATTATTTTGTTATAGTCGTCGTGGTTAGCGGCAAAGTGCTGCACATGGGGTTCTATGCCATGTATGCTCACCGCAAACGCACCAATGTGGTCTTGTCTGTCAGGCGCAATAAAGTCCGCCAATGAATAGTTCGGCTGGCCTTCGGCTTTTTTTATTTGTTGCCGCAGCATTTCCAGCCGGGTCAGTTCTTTGCCTGCCTCGTCCTTCACTACCAGCGTATCGGGCGCAGTTTTTTCCACCTGCCAAAATCCAATGACGCCATGTGCAGAGAGCCATTTTTCTGCAATTATTTTGTCCAGCAGGGCATTGGCATCGTTAAATAATTTGGTGGCTTCCGGCCCCGCATGTGGGTCTTCCAATATCGCCGGGTACTTGCCCTTCATCTCCCAGGCTATGAAGAAAGGCCCCCAGTCTATATACCTGCGTATCTCTGACAGGTCATGACCGGCAAAACGATGCACGCCCATTTTTGCCGGCCGGGGCGGGGTATAGCCCGTCCAGTTGATGGCTACAGGGTTCGCCTGCGCTTCACTGAAAGGGATGTATTGCTTCACCGCACGTTTGCTGGCGAAATCATCGCGAAGTCGTTCATATTCTTCAAGTGTCTGCGCCAGAAAGGTGGACTTATGCTGCTGGTTAAGCAGGCTGCCGGCCACCGTCACACTGCGGCTGGCATCCAGCACATGCACCACGCCATTGCTGTACTGCGGTGCAATTTTTACAGCCGTGTGCATGCGGCTGGTGGTGGCGCCACCTATCAGCAGCGGCTGCTTCATGCCGCGGCGTTGCATTTCGCGCGCCACATGCACCATCTCGTCAAGCGATGGTGTTATCAGCCCACTGAGGCCAATGATGTCCGCTTTTTCAGCTTCCGCTGCATCCAGTATTTTATCGGCTGGCACCATCACCCCAAGGTCCACTATGTCATAGCCATTGCAGCCCAGCACCACGCCCACTATGTTCTTACCTATGTCGTGCACATCGCCTTTCACGGTTGCCAGCAAAATTTTTGCTGCCTTTCCGTCTTCTTCGCTCAGGCCCTGCGCTGCGCGTTGCTTGCGGCGTTCTTCTTTCTCCGCTTCAATAAAAGGGAACAGGTATGCCACGCTTTTCTTCATCACGCGTGCGCTCTTTACCACCTGTGGCAGAAACATTTTGCCGCTGCCAAACAAGTCGCCCACCACGTTCATCCCATCCATCAGCGGGCCTTCTATCACGTCCAGTGGTTTCGGGTATTTCATACGGGCTTCTTCCGTGTCAGCATCAATATGGTCGGTAATGCCATTCACCAGGGCATGCTTCAGCCGTTCTTCCACAGTGGCGCTGCGCCAGGCTTCATCTTTTTTCTCTTCTTTTTCGCGGCGGCTCACTGTCTCTGCATGGGCCACCAGGCGCTCTGTAGCATCATGCCGGCGATTCAATACCACATCCTCGCACAGTTCGCGCAGCACAGGTTCCAGTTCGTCATACACCGCAAGCTGGCCGGCATTCACTATGCCCATGTCCATGCCCGCTTTTATGGCATGATACAGGAATACGCTGTGCATGGCCTCCCGCACAGGCTCATTGCCCCGGAACGAGAAAGAGATATTGCTCACGCCGCCGCTCACGCGGGTCAGTGGCATTTTTTGCTTAATGATGCGGGTGGCCTCAATAAAGTCCACGCCATAATTATTATGCTCTTCTATGCCGGTGGCAATGGCAAAAATGTTCGGGTCAAAAATGATGTCTTCCGGGCGATAACCCACCTGCTCGGTAAGAATGCGGTAGGCGCGCTCGCAGATGGTTACTTTTTTGTGTAAGGTATCCGCCTGGCCGTTCTCGTCAAATGCCATCACGATCACCGCCGCGCCAAAGCTGTGGCATATCTGTGCCTGCTCTATGAATTTTTCTTCGCCTTCCTTCAGCGATATGCTGTTCACAATGCACTTGCCTTGTATGCACTTCAGGCCCGCTTCAATAATACCGAACTTCGATGAGTCCAGCATGATCGGTATCCGCGCTATATCCGGCTCTGCCTGCAGCAGGTTCACAAAGGTGGTCATGGCATGCACTCCGTCCAGTAGGGCATCGTCCATGTTTATGTCCAGCACCTGGGCGCCGCTCTCCGCCTGCTGGCGGGCAACAGACAGTGCTTCCTCATATTTCTGCTCGCGGATCAGGCGCGCAAATTTTTTAGATCCTGTCACATTGGTGCGCTCGCCCACGTTCACAAAATTGGTCTCGGGTCGCAACACTAAGGGTTCCAGTCCGCTGAGTCTCAGGTATGGTTGTATTTCAGGCATTAGGGACAATAAAAAGTCGTGCAAAGGTAGGGGAATGCAATGTCCTGTGTTACTATCCGCTGGCTATTGTCCCGCATCCGCAGTAAGTTCCCTCAGCACCATACATTTTAAAAATTTTTCAATAATATTCGCTCTGTTATATACTTTTGGCTAAAATTATCAATTCATGAAAAAACTCGTACTCGCTTTACTGCCGGTGTTTTGTCTGCTGGCTGTCTCTTCTTCTGCACAGATAACCATTACAGCTTCCGATATGCCGGTTGCCAACGACACACTTCGTTACAGCATCGCATCTCCAGTAGGTTCTTCCATTGTACTTACCGATACCGGCGCCAATATAGCATGGGATTACAGCTCTCTCGTTCCGCAGAGCCAGGCCGTAGATACTTATAAGACAGCGATCGCCGTAAACATTGCTTATCTGCTAACCATACCGTCCGCAGCATATGGTTATAAGGTCGCGGATTCGCTTCCTATACCCGGCCTGCCCGTGTCCGTTCAAAATATCTACACCTTTTTTGAAAAGCTGACTTCGCCAGCCAGCTATGCAGCCGTTGCATTTGGCGCCTCGGTCAGCGGCTTACCCCTGGGTCAAACCTACTCCTCCAACGATGTCTGGTATTTCTTCCCGTTGAATTACGGCAATTCAGATAGCGCCGCCTATGCGCTTAATGTGTCGCTGGCTTCGGTTGGTGCGCTGCAACGCGTAGGCTACCGCAAATCCCATGTTGATGGCTGGGGCACCATACTCACGCCCTATGCCACCACAGCTACCAATTGCATCCGCATCCGGTCAGAGATCATTGAAACGGACTCAATTACCTTCAGCGGCACCACGTTCGGCATACCTAATAATACAGTGGAGTATAAGTGGCTGGCCAATGGCGAGCATTATCCATTGCTGTGGGTTACCACGCTGCTCACTGGTTCCACCGAAACCATCACCAGCATCCGCTACCGCGATCAGGCCCGCCAGATCACCAGCGCCGTGCCGGAAGTAGGCCATCCGCAAACATTCCAGGCCATCAACGCCTACCCAGTGCCTTCAGCAGACGGTAACGTGACGCTCGATATGCCGGCAGACTGGAACCACTATACTGTAGAGGTGTTCGACATTACCTCCAAGCTCGTATTTACCGCTCAGAGCAATAGCCGGCTGTCACTGCAGGGGTTGTCTAAAGGGCAATACCTCGTCCGTGTCACCAACGGTGCACAAACTGGCTACGCTAAAATTGAACTGTAAAGCCGCTTATTAGTAAATAGGATCCGGCAACTTATCGGCTGGTTTGCCATAAGGATAGATGGTCTTCGGCACATTGCAGTCGCACTCATCAGCCTCCTGGTGAAACTTGCTGATAGGGCCGTCAACAAGAAAATCCTGCTGGCTGTCATCTGCATAAACTATGCGGGTGATGGCCCAATGGATAGGGCTGTTGATGCACAGGTACAGAATACCCTCATGACCGGCATCTACCATGTCGCCCTCAATTACCGCCTCACGCGTCATCTCGTGCTGGTTCACAGGCGAGTAAAACGTGTAGAAAACGCTCTTTATCTTTTTATCACTATTGTTTTTGATGCGCACCTTATAAATGTCGCGGGTGCACGATTCGCAGCCGGTGCACTGCTTTTTGAATGAGCAGAGGTAGAAATATTTTTTGTGCGAGAAATAGCTATGATCCTGTGCGCGGAGCTCAGGCAGCAGGGTGCAGAATAAAGCTATCAGCAGGAAATATCTCAGGTTAGCCAACATGTGTGCGTTTCGTTTTTATTATTGAAAATTACTTGCGCCCGTCCGGGGCACAGATTGCAAATATAATTGTTCATAATCCAAATCAAAAGGGAAATTCCGCACCCACCATAAACGCTCGCAGCAAGCCGCACGCTATCTGGACTTCCGGATTTGCTTTTTTGTCTGCCCATGCCACCCCGCCAATGCGAGGCACAAAGCAAAGGGTCGGGGTCAAAATTCTGTCAGCCCATGTCACCCCGCCGTTGCGAGGCACGAAACAAACGGCCGGGGTTGTGATTTGAATTTTGTTATTCATCATATATTATTGGGGATTTGCAAATATGTCCCTTCCCTTTTACAAATATTTTCTTATTTTTAACCCTTATTGCCAGCCGTCCCAATCAGACGGGTAGGGAAGCGTGTACGCACCGACAGGCAAGGTTACTTATTTGATATATACGAGCTACAAAACGAAGACATTTTTATGAGCAAGATCTGTTACCCTCTTTTTCATCGTATCGCAGGCACATTGGCACTGGCTGCCGCCCTCATCACCGGGCAGGCCATCGCCCAGCCTACGATATCATCTGTAAGCCCAGGGGTAGGGATAGGCGGCAGCACCTCTGTTACCATCACAGGAACCAATTTTAATACAACAGCAGGTAAGAATTACGTGTGGTTTGGCGCAACAAAAGCGTCCGTAACTTCAGCAACGAGCACGTCTCTTGCAGTAACTGTGCCGTCAGGGGCATTATACGCGCCAATTAGTGTGCTGGACACAACTACACGCCTGACAGGCTATCAGCAGCATCAATTTCTTCCTTCATTTGACACCTCTTGCACTGGAACACATTTACCAACCTCTCAAGTTAATTATCGTTCATACTTTGAGTTGACTACTTCAGCCAATCCCGCATCTATCGCAATAGCGGATATTGACGGAGATGGTAAGCCCGATATTGTTGCCGCTGAAAGAACCTCTACCAACAAAGTTATTGTTTATAGGAACATAAGTTCATCTGGAGTAATATCAGCATCGTCGTTTGTTTCCGCAGGCGAGTTTACAACAAGTGCTGGCGCGCTTAACGTCAAAGCCGTTGATCTTGACGGCGATGGCAAACCTGAATTAATTGTATCGAATCCTAATTCAACCGGCTTTGACGTGCTAAGAAATACAAGCAGTTCAGGGTCGATAAGTTTTGCAGCTAAGCACCCATATACATGTGGTGTAGGACCGTTTGAAACCGCAATTGCAGATTTCGATGGCGATGGTCGCCCGGATATTGCAATCGTGTGCTTTTATGTAGACTCAGTTTGTGTTTTTAGAAACCTGATGACTGCGCCGGGTAGCTTTACAGCGGCATCCTTTGCCGGGCGTGTAGATTTTCAGACGGGTCATAATCCGAAGAGTGTATGTGCCGCGGATATCGATGGAGATGGTAAGCCGGATTTGGTTGTTAGCAACAATGGAACGACAGCGAATAGCATTTCTGTGATTCGAAATTCAACAACGGCCCCTGGACCATTTTCCTCATCTTCCTTCGCTACAAAAGTTGACTTTAGTGCCGATGCTAACACCGAAGAAGTGCAGGCCGGTGACCTCGATGGCGACGGCAAACCAGAGATCATTTTAGCTGATTCCGCAGCTAACGGAGTTTCTGTCTTTTACAACACGTCCACTTCCGGAAGCATTACATCCAGTTCCCTCGCCGCGAAAGTCAATTTTCCAACGTCAGGTCGTCCATATGCGCTGTCTTTGGGTGACGTGAATGGAGATGGCAAATTGGATATTATTGCATCGAATACCCTTGCGGGCTTTGGTTACGGATCATCGGTGTCGATCTTGAGAAATATTACAACAGGTACCGGACCTATCTCAACTTCTTCATTCGCAACTTACAGTGATTTTAATATTGGTGGTACTAGTCCCGTTGGTATTGTTTGTGCAGACCTGAACGGGGACAATATGCCTGAAGTTATCGTGGCCGACATGAACTCTTCCGTGTTGTCCGTTCTTCAAAATTACCCGCTCCCATATGTTGATACCATCGCCGGCCCAACCGGCGTTTGCGCTTCAGGCACCGCCAATTACACCAACACAGTCACCGGCGGCATCTGGGCAGTAACCAATCATACCGGTTCGGTCATTTCTACAGGTGGTATGCTCACTGCGGGTAGCACCTCAGGCCTGGATACTGTTTCTTACACCATCGTTTGCCACGGCGACACGGCTATCGTTCGTAAACCTGTCAGCATCAATTCGCTGCCGGCTGTCGGCGCCATCACAGGTCCTACTACCGTGTGTGCCGGCGACAGCATCCAACTGGCCGATACCACTTCGGGCGGCACATGGAGCGATCCAACCACAACCAGCTATGCCGGCATAAGCAGCACAGGTTACGTGCATGGCCTAGCAGCCGGCACTGCCAGCATCACATATACGGTTACCACCGGCTGCGGTTCATTTAGCGCCTACTATACAGTTATCGTTAATGCGCTTCCTGCGCTCATCTCTGGTCCGTCCAGCGTATGTGTGGGCAGCAACATTACACTCAGCGATGGCGGCAGCGGCACATGGGGCGTTATCTCCGGTCCGGCTACGGTCAGCAGTGGTGTGGTGCACGGTACATCTGCCGGCTCAGCAGTCATATCTTATGCCTATGGCACAGGTTGCTATGTAACAGATACAATTGCCGTAAACAGCGCCCCTGCTTCAATAACAGGCACTGGCACGCTGTGCAGCGGTGTCAGCCTCACGCTTATGGATGCCACCACACCCGGCACCTGGCACACTTCATCGTCATCTATCGCCAACGTCGACTCCATGACCGGTGTGGTTACCGGCGGCATCAACGGCACGGCTACTATATCTTACGGGGTTACCGGCTCTGGCTGTTTTGCTACCACCTCTGTTGTTGTGGCTGCAGCAGGTCCGCCGGTGGCCAGCATTACCACAACACCTGCAGTAGGCGCTATCTGCTCAGGCGTTCCGGTTACTTTCCATTCCAATGTCGTGAATGGCGGGGCTACACCAACGTTCCAATGGCAGATCAACGGAATTAACTCCGGCTCCGACTCTATGCTCACTTACGTGCCTAACAATGGCGACCACGTGAGCCTGATATTGGTGAGCAGCAGCCCTTGCGCATCTCCAACTATAGCAACTGCTATTGTTACCGTTCCGGTAACGCCTGCGGTCACACCATCTGTAACCATATACTCTTTCTCCGGCTCCGATACCGTTTGTTCTGGTGGCACCATTACGCTTGCAGGCACTACATTGCATGCCGGCACAGCGCCACAGTTCCAGTGGTGGGTAAATAACGTGCTGGTTGGCTTTGGCAGCGTGTTCACTTATTCCCCTGCCGATGGCGATACCGTGAACGTGCACATGGAAAGCAACGCGGCCTGCGCCAGCGTGGACACAGTATTGGACACTTTCTCTGTACGTGTGGTGCCATTCGCTGCGCCAACCGCATCTATGGTCGGTTCCGATACTATTTGCCAGGGCTATCCTGCCGTGTTCTTTGCCAATAATACCTACGCCGGCTCACATCCGCTCTATATCTGGACGGTGAACGGCATCAACACCAGCACGCTCGATCCGCTCAGCTACATGCCGTCAACCGGCGATGTGGTGCAGCTCACTATGACGAGCAACTATCCATGTCTTTCTACACCTGTAGCAGTCAGCACACCAGAAACGCTGACGGTGATACCTGTGTTTGTGCCTACGGTTACCGTTACCCCGGTTTATCCGTGGCTGCTCCCGGGCGCTTTGGATTACTTCACCACCACCGTGGTGAACCCGGGCTCCAATCCGCACTATCAGTGGTATTTGGGTAACACAGCCATTTCCGGCGCCACCACGTCCACGCTTAGTTATTATATCTATGGCCGCGATTCTATTTCCTGTCAGGTCGAGAATACCGACCTGTGCAATGGCATCATAGCCCTCGGTTATGTTGTCGTGGACACAACAAGCAACCTCAGCGTATCTTCGCTGAACCTGCCTGGCTCTTACGTTCATGTAGCACCGAATCCCAACAACGGCGACTTCAGCCTCACATGCGACCTCGGTCTGCTTGCCGACGAGGACGTAGTGGTACAGATCGACAATATGCTGAGCCAACAGGTGTACACAAATACACTGCATGCCTCCGCCGGTAAAATAGACGAACGTATATCCCTCGGCGATCTGCCTCCGGGCATGTACCTCCTCACCGCACGGTCGCCACACCTCCAGATGGTGCAGCGCATAGAGATACAGAAATAAAAAAAAACAGTACAAAGTATAGTAAGGGGCCCTCAAGGCCCCTTACGTTTTTACAACCAAATCCCAAACCCCTGCCCCATACAACAATAGCCACCCTGCGCAACAGCGCATAAATTGATTCGTCACTGCGAGGTACGAAGCAGCCACTCCTTACGAGAGGGCCGGGGTGAGGTTTTTCCATCTCACGATCCTCTGAATCCCAAAACCCTGCCCCATACAGCAATAGCCACTCTGCGCAACAGCGCATAAATTGATTCGTCACTGCGAGGTACGAAGCAGCCTCTCCTTAGGAGAGGGCTGGGGTGAGGCCTCCCCTAAAATCCTGCCCTATACAAACAGGCTTTTTTGAAATCCGCCCTTATTTCAGTTATTTTTGTTGTATGCGATTTATTTGTGGCCTGGTAAGTATTTTGTTGCTCACACAACTGGCAGCGTCTGCACAGGAAAACGGCAACGTCTGGAGCCTGCAGCGCTGTGTGCAGTATGCTGTCGAACACAACATCTCCATAAAGCAGGATTCTATTACAGCACGCGGCGCCCGCTACACACTGAAGCAGAGCCAGCTCTCGCAACTGCCCGTTGCCAATGGTTCTCTGTCCTATGGCCGCAGCTTTGGTCGTTCTATCAATCCCACTACCAACCAGTTTGTCGAGGGCGATTACAACTTCCTCAGTGCATCAGGCACAGCTAATGAATTACTCTTTAGCTGGATGCAGGTGCGCAGCACCATCGCCCGCAATAAATATAACCTGGAGGCATCCATCGCCGATCTCGATCAGTTGCGCGATGATGTGTCACTTAACGTAGCCAACAGCTTTCTTGTTGCATTGCTGGCGAAAGAACAGGTGGCCATCAGCCAGAACCAGGTGGCCCTCTCTAAAGCCCAGCTCGACCAGACCGTGGCCTTTGCCGATGCAGGCCGCCTGCCGGAGCTCAATGTGGCGCAATTGCAATCACAACTGGCTACAGACAGCGCAACGCTCATCAATTCCATCGCCAGCTACAATTCTTCCCTGCTCGATCTCAAAGCACTCATGAACCTGGACTTCGCCACATCTTTCGATATAGATGTGCCGCAGGTGGAAGTGGGCGATCAGTTACAGGTATATTCACTGCAGCCCGAGGATGTATATCGGCAGGCAGCTACCCATTTTGGTTCTGTCAAGGCCAGTCGGTTGCGTGTGATGGGTGCAGACAAGAACCTGACCGCCGCAAAGGCCGGATTGTGGCCGCAGTTGTACCTCGGCTATCAGGCAGGCACCAACTATTCTACCAACTACTTTAACTATTCTTATACGCCCAATGGCTTTCAGCCTTCAGGGATAACTTACAATTCCGCTAATCACGCGTATGACACCGTTTATAGTCCATCCTATACCACCGCGCAAACATCTGTTCCCTTCAATTCTCAGTTCAACAATAACTTCCGCCAGTCGCTTTACCTCAGCCTCAACTTCAACATCTTCAATGCATGGCAGTCGCAATATGCAGTGAAACAGGCAAAGCTGAACGTGGCCAGCCAGCAGTTGAACGAATACAATGCCGAGCTGACATTGAAGCAGAATGTATATAAAGCGCACAACAACGCCCTCAACTCCATACAGAAATACCAGGCCGCCCTCCGCGCCAACGATGCCGCCACACGCGCGCTCGAATTTGCACGCAAACGCTACGAACTGGGCCTCACCAGCACGGTAGATCTGCTGGTAACACAGAACAGCCAGTTCAATGCCGCCAGCAACCTCATCATAGCCAAGTACGACCTTATCTTCAAGCTCAAAGTAATTGACTACTATCTCGGTAAAGAACTAAAATTGTAAGCACATGGCGGATTTTAAGGACGTGCTGCTGTGGGCCACCGAAGAGGCCGGCAAGATCATACAGTTCCACTTCAATGGCACTTTCAAGATCGATAATAAGGAGGGCATCAATAACCTGGTGACCGAGGTGGATAAGATGTCCGAAGAGAAGATCATATCCGTCATCCGCACTTACTTTCCCGAACATGCCATCATCAGCGAAGAAATAGGCGAGCTGCCCAAACCATCAGACTACCAGTGGATCATAGATCCGATTGATGGCACAGTGAATTTTGCTCACGGCATACCCATTTGCTGCGTCAGCATAGCCCTTAAGCATAAGGACGACCTGCTGCTGGGCACCGTGTACAATCCCATGATGAAGGAATTGTTCTTTGCCGAAAGAGGAAAAGGCGCCACGCTCAACGGCATCCCCATCTCCGTTTCCAAAAAAACAGATTTCCGCAAGGCATGTCTTGTAACAGGCTTCCCATATAAATGGCCGGAAAATACCGAGCACCCCATAAAAGTATTTGAGCGGTTTGTGCTGGAAGGATTGCCCATACGCAGGCTGGGCTCAGCGGCCATAGATCTGTGCTGGGTGGCATGTGGACGTTTTGACGGATTCTGGGAATATAATCTCAGTTCATGGGATGTGGCAGCCGGTTACCTCATTGTGCAGGAGGCCGGTGGAAGGGTCACCAATTTCGAAGGCCACACCTACAATGTATTTGAAAGAGAGACACTTGCCACCAATGGCCACATCCACGATGCCATGCTGGAGGCCATCAACCGCGGCAAAAAATAGATAATGGCACGGTTTTATTGATACTTCAGGCGTGTGTGAAAACTAATTGACCTGTCACTCTGAAAACCTGACGGGGCATTTTCCGGGAAACCGTAAGATGCCCCGTTTCTCTTTCGGGGCAAAAGGCAAAAGTTAAAAGAAAACAGTCGCCGCGAGTGAGCGCTTGCAGCTCAGTAAACCCCGCTAATCCCAAATCGCCAGATCCCCAAATTATCACAATACCACACTCGCAACTTTTTGGCTTTCACTTTTGACTTTTGACTTACTTCAGCCATTGCGAAGCGATCCACGCCATCATCCCCATCCCCGTTTGCATGGCGTGTTCATCAATATCAAAATGGGCATTGTGCACCGGGGCCGTGAATTTGTCGCCGGCGTTGGTGCCTATGCGGAAGAAGCAGCCCGGCAGATGGTGCGTATAAAAGCTGAAGTCTTCACCCGCCATGCGCAGGTCCAATTGTTTCACCTTTTCTGCACCCACAAATTCCTTCGCCCAGTCCTGGGCTTTTGTGGTCAGCGCCGGGTCGTTGAACAGTGAAGGGTAGCCCGGCGGAATATCGACAGTAGCGCGTGCGCCATACGCGGCGCACGTCTGCTCCGTAAAATCTTTGATCCATTTATGCGCCTGGTAGCGCCACTCCTCGTTCATAGTGCGGAAGGTGCCTAAAAGCTCCACCTTATCCGGCACCACATTGGTGGCAAACCCTCCCTGTATGCTGCCAAACGTCAGCACAGAGGGTATCAGCGGGTTGGCCTTGCGGGCCACCACCTGTTGCAGCCCCGTAATTACCTGTGCAGCTATGGCAATGGGGTCCACCGTTTGGTGGGGCAGGGCAGCGTGGCCGCCCTTACCTTCAATGGTAATATAAACCTCATCGGCACTGGCCATGTACTGTCCGCTGCGGAAGCCCACTGTGCCTGCCGGCAGGTGCGGGTAAACGTGCAGTGCAAACATGGCCTGTGGCTTCGGATTTTCCAGCACGCCTGCCGCTATCATCAGGCTGGCGCCGCCCGGGTGTTTTTCCTCTCCCGGTTGAAAGATCAGTTTTATCGTCCCTTCCCATTCATCGCGCAGGTCGTGCAATATGCGCCCGGCGCCTAAAAGGCAACTGGCATGCACATCATGCCCGCAGGCATGCATGATGCCGGCATTCTGTGAGCGGTAGTCTGTAGTGTTAGCTTCCTGTATGGGCAGCGCATCCAGCTCGGCGCGCAGCGCCAGGCATTGCTTGCCGGGGTTGCGGCCTTCAATGATGGCCACTATGCCCGTGCCGGCCACGCCGGTAGTGTGCGGAATGTTCCATTCGCGCAGCTTACCGGCAACAAATTCGGCAGTTTTATATTCTTCAAACGAAAGCTCCGGGTGGGCATGGATGTGGTGGCGTATGGCCTGCACATCCGGAAAATATTGTTCCGCCTTGCGGCGTATGGCATCAAGCATATCAGTTCGGATTAATGGTAATTTCGTCGGGCACTATCATCACCGGGTGGTAGGCTGCATTGGCCTCCTTATACATTTCCTGCGCATCGTTGCGGTTGCGGAAGTCGCCCGCCTTCACCTTATAATTCGGCGACGAGAAGATGAGGTAGGTGCGCACGCCAGGGTAGTGGCTCATGAAGTCAGATTTCACCTTCAACGCCCGCGCGCGGTCACTGCCATAGTATAGCTGCACGCGATAGCCGGGGCCCGTATAGCTGGGCCCATGGCTTTGCGCCAGCACGGCTCTGCGCGGTGTGCGCACAATGTCCTTGTGTTCCTTGTCTTTTACTTCTTTGTCCGTCGCCGGTTTGGCTGCATCGGTGGTTTCTGCCTTTGCGGCCGAAGGCTTCAGCGTGTTTTTTACATCTATGCTTTTCGATGCCGATGCTACCGGGGCAGCCATCACGTTTTTATCTTTCAGAGTTGCCTTGCTGCTGTCGGGCTTGTGCGGCACATCTTTGGCGGCAATTATCTTCGGTGGTTTGGGTTTATTGCTTTTCGCAGGCGCAACTGTTTTGGTGGCTACTTTCTCCGGTTTGGCCACCTTGCTCAACAATAAAGCCAGCCTCGGGTCCGAGTGCAGGTTCACACTTCCCGCGTCTTGCGCATGCGCATGCATCGCTGCAAGCGAAAAGATGAATATCAGTATGTAAACGGTTTTTTGCACAGGACGAACGATAAAATTACAGAAAATGCAGAAAACGAGGGCTTTGGATCAATTATTCCAGTTTTCGCACCAGGTCTTTGATGGTTGCGGCCTTTGTTGTAAAAAAGCCATTGTCAGCACCGATGCCGCCTTTAGACACCAGCGCCACCACCCCCGCCTTGTTCAGCACCACGAACGACGGAAACCCATTGTGGAAATTCAGTTGTTTACACAGTTCATAGTCGTTGCAGGGCAATACCGGGAAATCCACCCGGTTATGCTGCACAAATTCCCGGGCTATGTCGCCTTCGGGCGTTACCGACAGCATCACAAAGCTGGTGTCGCTCTTCAGGTCGTTATACAGGTCGTTGAAGGCCGGTATGTGGCTGTAGCCGCCGGTAGGCATCCAGAACACCAGCAGGGCGACCTTCCCTTTCAGGCCGGCCTTGCATATTTTCAGGCCGTTGAGCGTGGTTCCCTCAAAGTCAGGGTAAGCGGTGCCCGTGTAGCCACGGTTCAGCGAGTCGTAATGAAAGCTCATTTTATCCATTTCAGCGGAATCGAAGGTTTTGCCGATATGCACTTTTACCGGCCCCACCATCGCAGTGTCGCTTTGCTGAGCGTGCAACCCGCCATTGTACAGCAGGGTCAGCACAGATAGTATGTAGATAAAGCGTTGCATGTATTACGATACTGCTAAGGTAAGGGAGTGCCGCCTCAGAGTGGCCGTTTTTAGCTAATTTTACCACACTTCGTCAAGCCCATATGTTACAAAAACTGGTAATCAGGAATTACGCCATTATCGATGATCTTACCATTGAGCCGGATGCGCATCTCAATACCGTTACCGGTGAGACAGGCGCCGGTAAAAGCATCATCCTGGGCGCATTGTCGCTTATTCTCGGCGAGCGTGCCGATAGTTCGGTGATGATCAATAAGGACGAAAAGTCGGTGGTAGAGGGCTATTTTGATGTTAGCAATAACAAAACATTCCGCAAAGCGCTAAAGGCCGCCGAGCTGGACGACGAACCGCAGTGCATCATCCGCAGGGAGATAACTGCGAGCGGCAAATCACGGGCTTTTATCAACGATACTCCGGTAACGCTCACCGTGCTCAATCAGCTCACATCACAATTGGTCGATCTGCACCAGCAGTTCGATCACCTGGCCATAAAAGACGATTCATTCCAGGCAGAAGCTATTGATGCTGCTGCCGGTTCTCTTGCCGCCGCACAGGCGTACCGGCAATTGTTCGATGCGCACCGTCGCGTAAAGCGCCGGCTTGCCGAAGCTAAAGATCAGCAGGCCAGCCTGCAAAAGGAGGCCGACTACAAGCAATACCTGCTCGACGAGTTGTTGCAGGCAGCCTTTAAGGCGGGCGAGATCGAGGATGCTTCGCTGCAGCTACGGCAACTGAACAATGCAGAGCGCATCACGCAGGTGCTGGCAAATGCACGCCTGCTGCTGGATGGTGGCGACCAGCCCTTCCTCAACGAGCTGCGCCGCACGACCCAGCAACTGCAAAGCATAGCAGATATGGTGCCTGGCGCCAAAGCCCTGCACGAGCGCATGAACTCTGCCTGGCTCGAGCTGAAGGACATTGCCGCCGAACTGGAATCCGAAGAAGGCAAGGTGTCGCTCGACCCACAGAAGATCGAAGAGCTGCAGGCACGCGTGGACATTGGCTACAAATTGCTGAAAAAGCACGGCCTGCTGGAAACCGCAGAGCTGCTGGCTTTGCAGCAGCAACTGGACAATGAACTGAAAGTCACACACGATGCCGGTGAGCACATAGACAAACTGGTCAAAGAAGAGCAGCAGATGCACCGGCAATTGCTGGAAGCCGGCGAGGCCCTGTCTGCAGCACGTCGCAAGGCATTGCCTTCGTTCGTAAAAAAGATCAATGAGTCGCTGACGCTGGTGGGCATGCCCAATGCCCGTTTCGAGGTGGTGATGGAAAAAGGCGAGCCCGGCATCAATGGTCCGGATAATATTCAGTTCATGCTCGATGCCAACCGCAGCGGCCAGCTACAACCCGTGCATAAAGCGGCATCCGGTGGCGAAATGAGCCGCATCATGCTCTGCATCAAATCGCTCACTGCGCAGGCACTGCACCTGCCCACACTCATTTTCGATGAGGTGGACACCGGTATTTCCGGCGAGGCGGCACGCCAGGTAGGTGTTCTTCTGCGCGATCTGTCGCAATACCACCAGGTCATCTGCATCACGCACCAGCCGCAGGTAGCCGCAAAGGGTTCCAGGCATTTCTATGTGTATAAGCAGGCCGATAAAACAGGCCGCCTGTCAACAAGCATTCGCGTACTCCCCGAAAGCGAACGCGTACTGGCCATCGCCCGCATGATAGGTGGCGAACAACCCAGCGAAGCCGCCATCACCAATGCCCGCGAACTGGTTGGGGTATAGCATGAGTAACTTCCTATAAGACATCGATCACGCTCTTCCTTTAGGAGAGGGCCGGGGTGAGGTTTAATGAGCCGGGTGTCCTATCATCTCCCTTACATCCGCGAAATATTTGCGGAGGAGTGGGGGTGAGGAGGTTTTGATGGCGATACAAAGTTTGGGTACTACAGATGCTACCACGCCAACGTCACATTACCCTTCATGAAATGTTCCTTGCTGTTCTGATCTTTATATTTCAGAATGTATACGTAGACGCCTTGCTCTGCCGACACACCCTTTAATTTACCGTCCCAAGAGGCTTGCGGATCGACACTGTAGAATACCAGTTCTCCCCATCTGTCAAAGATAGAAAACGAATAACCCGACAATATACAGTTCTTCACGAATAGAGGCCCATAAGTGTCGTTCAATCCGTCGTTATTGGGCGTGAATGCGTTGGGAAGTGATAATGTACAGCCACAGTCTTCTGCCTCTACATTGAAAGTATCCGATATATTGCAGCTTGAATTTCGTATAGTAACCCAGTACTTGCCGCTATCAGAGATGGCTATGGAAGAAGTGACCTCGCCGGTACTCCACAAAATAGAATCATCAGTCTGAACCTGAAGCCATACTTTATATGGGAATCCCATATCACTGCATAAAACCGTATCACGGGGAGTGAAATCCGGAAGTTGCGCAAACTGAAGTTTGGCAACATAAAGATTCTCGCCGCTACTATTTAAGAGACTGTCATTAGCCACAACGAACGGCGTCGACAATGGCAGATCATAGTCGCTGCAAATAAAGAGATTGCCGATACCATCGCAAGCAATACCATCCTGATCGTCACCACCGCTCTGTAATGCAACACTTTCAAAATAGTCGCCCGACGAATTGAAGCCAGCAATAAAAACCGCGTCAGAAGAATTTGGGGGCACGACCAGAGCGTAAGCGTGCCCGTCGATGTAGAATTGGGTGCCGGGAACCGTGCCACTTACCCAAACCTTGCCGCATGAGGAGTATGCTATCGAATACGCCCATGCGCTGCTGTCAGCCGAACCTATCGTCTTGTACCAGCTAATATTATTCGCCGCATCGAATTTAACGAGATATACCACTGATTTTCCTGGGTAAGGATTTGAGATTGTAGTACCTGCGTAGGTAAGCGTATTGTCCGTCAGGCTGCCAGTAAGGTACACATTCCCCGAGGCATCGGATGCCAACCCTACGGCGGATGCATGTACTGCATCGGTATTGCTTGTTGCCCATATTGGGATGCCTGTAGCATTGTATCTTGCGATATAGGGATTGATCGCTAGACCGGTGGTGGTATTGAAAAGAGTGGTGCCGCCAAAACTGAGCGTCGGAGAGACAAAAACTCCGGCAATATAGATATCTCCGGCGGGAGTCCGAGCCATACTGACTGAGTAATCATCCTTAACACCGCCAGCGCGTGTAGCGAACAACACGTCTCCGGACGAATTGAGCTTCGCGATAAATATGTCATTAGATGACCCAGAAACATCTGCGTTAGTTAGTATAAAAGACCCAATAGTCACGAAAGGTTGCGTAAACGAGCTCGTAATGTATATGTTTCCATCTTCATCAGCGCATATGCCTCCGACACTCAATAGGAGCTTATCCACTAAAAGTCCCTGAACGCCGCCTCTGCAAATATTTTTCGCCCATAAAACAGTACCTGATGGGTCGAATTTCGCAACAAAATACTCACCTGAACCAGCAGGATTATGTAATGATATTGAGCCAACCGAAACTACAGTGTCCAAATAAAAACCAAACATAAAAGCATTTCCTGCACCGTCAGTAGTAATATTAATGACCCATGCGGGACCATTCTGCGTTCCGTCCACCCATTGAAAGTTGCCATATTGGTCATACTTGGCAATCACACTTTGCGAAGGGCTTGAGTTATTTGTTAAAATAAAAGAGCCCCAGGTGGTAGGGGTGCCGCCGCCACCCATGGAAGCCCCGGCGGCAAAAACATTGCCAAAGGGGTCTGTCGCTACCGGCCACCCATCCATCCCATTTCCACCATTTCCCCTAGCCCACTGCCATGTTTGGCTAAATGCGTTAGAAAAAATAAAGCACAGTAAAGAGATAATAAGGAAAACTCTTTTCATAAGGGGCAGAAACGATACGTGACATAACGAGATAAAAACTACCTTATTATCGTCATTCCAAACTCTAAAATAGGAAAAAATTCATCATATTCAAAGCGTTTCCTTACTAATACCTATCCCGCACTCCGTCGGAAAGGCGGTACCCAACTTGGCAACCTCAATAGTCGATCACAAACGTCGATAATGCCTTTAACGGTCAATAAAAAAATCCCTTTGCATGCAAAGGGATTTTTTTATTAAAAGATATCTGTCTAAATATTACGACCTGTCGCGGCCCTTGCCTTTTGGCGTATGGCGGTTACCATATGGCCTGTCACCGCCCGATGACCTGTCGCCACCGGATGACCTGTCTCCGCCCCAGCTGCGCTTTTCGCCACCACCGTATGAACGGCCGCCTCCACCTCCATACGAGCGGCCTTCGCCACCTCCGCGGTTACCATAAGGACGGCTTTCGCCAAATGAGCGGCCACCGCCGCTGCGCGATGGGCCCCTGCTGCTGCCACCCTGGCCTTGCTCGGCATCGTCTATACGCACCTTGCGGTTCTTGAATTTCTTCTGCGCCAGGTGTTCCTTGATATAATCTGCAGCATCAGCAGGCACATTGAAGAAGCTGCTGAGGTCGCGTACGGTCACCTTGTCTATTACATTGGCTTCAATGTCGGTGCTTTCCGTGATGAACTGTACCAGCTTACTGGCGTTAAGGCCATCCTTTTCGCCTATGTTGATGAACAGGCGCACAAAGCGCGCTCCGCCCGATCCACCTTTTTCTTTGCCCTGGAAGCCTGCGTTCAGATCTTCAGCATCCTGGTAGGCATCTACCACTTCCCTCAACTGCAGCCAGATCAGTTTGCGGATCAGGATGTCCTTATCCACTTCAGCGAACTGATCGTGCATGAAATCATAATAGAGTTTTGCAAACTCATCCTGCGGGTCGGCAGTCGCTATCTGCTCCATGTAATAGAACAGGCGCTTGCGAATCACCTCTGCACCATCTGGTATATCGCTGCGATGGAAACGCTGTTTTACCAGCTTCTCTATCTGGCGGATATTGGATATCTGCTTAGGAGAAACGATAGACATACAGATGCCCGATTTGCCGGCGCGTGCTGTACGACCACTACGGTGCGTGTACACTTCCGGGTCATCAGGCAGCTCATAGTTGATAACGTGCGTGATGTCGTTAATATCAATGCCGCGGGCCGCCACATCGGTGGCCACAACGCACTGCAACTGGCGGTTTCTGAAGCGCTCCAGCACCTTGCTGCGCATCTTCTGGTCCATATCGCCATGCAGTGGGCTCACATGGTAGCCCATCTTCATCAGCTTTTCAGATACATCCTGGGCATCCTGCTTGGTACGGGTAAATATGATACCATAGATACCGGGCGTAAAATCGAGCAGGCGGCGAAGCGTTTCAAAACGGTTGTGATGATTGGCAACGTAGTATTGGTGATCAATATTCTCGTTCGTCACATTAGCTGCCGCAACAGAATATTCATCCCACTGCTGCATGAAACGCTTGGCTATACCGCGGATATCATTGTTCATGGTTGCCGAGAACAGCCAGGTCTTCTTTTCTGCCGGTGTATTCTTCAGTATCAGCTCAATGTCTTCACGGAAGCCCATGTTCAGCATTTCGTCAGCCTCGTCCAGCACTACATACTCCAGCTCTTCCAGCGACACAACTTTACGTTCCAGCATGTCTATAAGGCGGCCCGGTGTGGCAACAATGATCTGCGGAATGGTTTTCAGGTCGCGGATCTGGCCACCTATAGGCACACCGCCATACACTGCCGTGATACGCAGGCCGCGGATATGCGCGCCGTATTTTTCAAACTCGTTCTGTATCTGCATACAGAGTTCACGGGTCGGACTCAATACCAGGCCCTGTACATGCCGCACCGATGCATCCGTATGATGCAGGAGCGGAAGACCGTAAGCGGCAGTTTTACCGGTGCCGGTCTGAGCCAGACCAACAATATTCTGAGGTTCAGTTAAAAGCTTAGGTATTACTTTTAGTTGGATAGGAGTTGGTGTTTCAAATCCCAGGTCAGCGACTGCCTGTAATAATTCTTCCCGCATGGGGAAGGAGGAAAAAGAATTCATTAATAAAGAACTTTACAAATATGAAAGCGCAAAATTACGGCTTTTAAGCACAGCAACCGCTTTTATTCCAAATTTGATAATTTGACAATGTATAAACTGCTGTTAATCCACCGTAGTTTATTTTCGCCGTTTACGTATAAATAAATAACTTTACCCGACCATTAACGTTTCCCCTGATGAAAAAAATGTTATTCCTTTTGGCTTGTTGCGCTGCCCTCACAGCCCGCGCACAGGATGATGAATCTGCTGCAGACAATACCGTACACCAACTGCCGCAGCATCACAAATTGGCCCAGAACGATCAGACTAAAAAGGGAATACCACCTGTTTGCTACCTCGGTGTCAGCACCGGCCTCAATAACCCGGCCGGTTTTCTGGGCTTCGATATCAATATTAAACTCAACAGATACCTCACATTGGATGGCGGCGCGGGCACCAGCACCTGGGGCAACAAGTTATATGCCGATGTAAAATACTACCTGAAAGAGAACCAGAGAGGTTTTGCCTTTGCAGGGGGCCTTACCTTCAACTCTGGCCTTGAAAATATCAAGCGGAATATGGAAACTGTCCAGGGCAGGGGAATAGTGACCCTTTCCCTGAAGCCGCAACCCAATCTTTTCATTGCTGTTTATCACTACTGGACGGTAGGCCATAAATACAACCGGTTCTTTGTTGCCGCGGGTGGTTCGGCACGCATCCATCCTACCCACTTTCACGAGGTTTACGGAGCCCCGCTTACCGACGATGCAAGCAGTAACCTGCGCCACATAGCGCCCGGCGGCCTTATGGCATGCGCAGGTTTTTCGTTCGGGCTGCACCGCATGTAACAGCTATTGGTCACTTCCCCTTAATTTTGCACCACTTTACCGGCTGAGTGGGTATAACGCGCACACATATCAAACTGTCTCTGATCGCACTGCTCTTGTTGTGCGCACTGGGCTCCCATGCGCAGGATACAATAAAATACAAGATCCCTGTTAAAGATTCATCGGCTCCTGCCATAGCTGTGACCGCCGTAGTTGTTGCTACCGATTCCGTTACGCCGCATGTGTTTCAGCCCAACCCTAAACGGGCTGGTTTGTATTCCGCCATACTGCCCGGCCTGGGTCAGTTCTATAACAGGCAATACTGGAAAGTCCCCGTAATATATGCAGGTCTTGCTGTTGCTGGTTATTTCATCAACGATAATCTCACACAGTACCGCGACTTCCGAAGGGCATATATCGGCAGGATAAACAACCCCTATCCCACGGATAAGTATGTGAATACTTATACTACCGATCAACTGCAGCAATTGCAGAATGACTATAACAAATATCTCGACCTCTCCATAATGTTCACCACTATTGGCTACGGGTTGCAGATCATGGAGGCCATCACAGCAGCCCACCTCAAGAATTTTGACGTCAGCAGGGATATTTCGCTGCACCTGCAGCCAGTCGCCTTCCCCAAAGGCGCAGGTCTCGGCATAGTAATGAACTTCTGATCCGGCAGCTACAGCACACCTCGGCAATGTCACCTCATTGTCACGTAATTCATTATCAGACATTTAGTAAAAAAGAAAATTCAAGCGGTTCCCAACGTTTCGGCAGGCATTCTCGTCTTAATCAGAGAACACCAGAACAACAAAACCTTAAACCCGATTTGATAACCCAACCCCAAAACTCTTTTTTATGAACGTAGGTCTCGCCATCAAATCCATCCGCAAGAAACTCGCCATCACCCAATACGACCTTGCAGAAAAGTGCGATATTTCGCAAACATCCCTTTCCCAGATAGAAACAGGTGTAAAACGCCCAAGCCAGCGGACCATCACCAAAGTTTGCCAGGTATTGGATATACCGGAATCCATCATTTACATAGTAGCGATGCAGGAAGCCGATGTTCCGGAAAGCAAAAAAAGCGTTTACGAGCTCGTTTACCCCTCCATTAAAAGCCTGGCCCTGCAAATGGTGAGCGCTGAACATATGGAACTGGTGGGCGCTGCGTAACAGCGTTTTTTTTGATCGCCAACCAACTTTATCAGTTACGGCTACGATACATGCTAATGTACGCAGCCGTTTTTTATGCCCGGTAATGCCGCTTGCTCCTCCTTTTCTATCTTTATGCCATGCTTACCCTGGGCATGGCCTTCTACCAACTGAAAAATGAGCTTTCCGGACTCTATGACGACCGGGAAGCCGCGGCCATCAGCCACGAGGTACTGGAACATCTGACCGGCCTCACCAGGGCACAGCGGCTTGCTGAAAAAGACCTCGCATTTTCTCCGGCACAGCAGGATGTCTTTACGCGCATGGCTGCAGAACTGAAAACGGGCCGGCCGCTGCAATATGTCCTCGGGGTAGCCTGGTTCCTGGGCCGCCAATTTGAAGTGAATGGAGACGTGCTGATACCCCGCCCCGAAACCGAAGAGCTGGTAGAATGGGCAACAGCAGAACACCGCGGCAAAACGCCGCTTTCCATACTGGATATTGGCACGGGTACAGGATGCATCCCCATTTCTATGAAATTAGCCCTGCCGTTTGCCACGGTAACCAGTTGCGATATCAGCACCGGGGCACTTGAGGTGGCGCGGAGAAATGCAGCAGCACATGCGGCTGATGTCCACTTCCTCGAAATGGACATACTGGATCAGGCGCAATGGCCCCGGTTACAGAACTACGATGTCATCTTATCCAATCCCCCCTACATTCCGCTGGCCCAAAAAACAGAGATGCACGCCAATGTGGTGAACTTTGAGCCTGCTGGCGCATTATTCGTACCAGATGACGATCCTTTGCTTTTTTACCGGGCCATAGCCACGCTGGGGCAGGAACACTTATTGCCGGATGGCGCTATTTATTGCGAGGTTGAGGAACGGCAGGCACAAAATTGTCTCGATCTGTTTCTCACTCTGTCATACGCCCGCACAGAGGTAAAGAAGGATATGCACGGCAATTGGCGTATGCTCAAAGCTCAAAAATAACAGGATGCTACAGATAAAGGACAGACAGGATCGGCTTTTCATCGGTGTAATTGCACTGGTGCATGTCGCATTCTTCCTGATGGCCCTTTGTTATACGCGCATTTACATGGGCGACTCATACGAATACATCTATGAGGCGTTGAATATCAAAAGCAGGTTCTTCTTCTACAGCGGCAACGCAGTGCTGCCTATAGATGCGGAATATATGACCCAAAGGCAGCCGGGCTATCCGCTGTTCCTGCTGCTCGTTTATCTGTTCACTACAAACAACTGGCTGGTGCTGGTGTTGCAGAACCTGCTGTCCATGCTCAATATTTACTATTGCCGCTCGCTCATACAAAAGATAGGTTATGAAAAAAGGCACGATTGGCTCTTGTTGTTATTGGTCATAGGCTATCCGTCCCAGTTCATCAATGCCAACACCATAGATCCTGATATTTTGCTGCAAAGCTTTACATTGCTGTATGCAGGAAGCTACATCCGATTGCTGCAAAGCAAAGATATTCGATTCGCGGTCCATTTGAGCGTGGCTTTGATAGCAGGGTTCATGGTAAAACCGGTGCTGTATCCGTTCGCGATAGTTCATGTGGCGTTGGTGCTTATCCCGGCCATAGCATGGAAGATAAAAATGCAACGGCCGCTATTGCTGGCGCTTATCCCCATACTGGCTGTATTGCTCTACAATTACAGCAACTATACCCGCACGGGGAAATTTCACTTTTCCAGCAACCAGGCGTTCAATGCGGTTTATTACTTCAACAATTATTATAGCAGCAGGTATGGTGTTGCTTATGCCGACAGTTTTCTGAGCGCCGAGCGGCAACTGATAGCGGAGCAACCCTCCTTCCCGGATCGTTACGACCTGGCCAATGCAGAGGGCAAACGCCTGCTCCGGGCTAACATGCTGCCCTATACCTGGTTTCACCTGCGCAGGAGCGCCCGGATATTTATTGAGCCCGGAAAGGCAGAGATCGACCTGTTTTCCGGAAAGCTGACTTACGGGCAGCTATACAGTAAACAGCCTGCAGGATTCTATGTCACACTGAAAAAGGATGGAATAAAAGGGCTGGGCAACTATATAAGAACAAATGCTACACTACCGCTGATAGCGTTGATTTTACTGCTTAATTGTCTGCGGACTATAGGGTTGCTTCTTTTTTTGCGGTGCCGGAACGTGGCACTTCCGGTCAGAATTTTTATATTTACACTACTCGCTTATTTTGCTATAGCAGCCGGGCCTATAGCTAACACAAGGTATTTTCTGCCCGTTTCGCTGCTGTCCATTGGCTGCGCCGCTATTGGCGCAGGCCGGTCGCGGTGGCTATCCGGAAAACAAACTCTATGATCAAAATTTCTCACCATTGGGCATTCATCGTACCGGCAATTCTGCTGGTAGCAGTGGTGTGGATCGCATTTCCGTATTATCACAACTTCATAGATCCCGACGGCACTTCATATCTCACTATCGCTCACCGGTATGCTACACACGATTACTTCAAGGCTATAAATGGATACTGGAGCCCGTGGAGCTGCTGGCTCACTGCTTTCCTCATCAAGCGCGGCATTGCAGACGTGCCTGCGTCTATTATCATCAATACCTTTGGCACGGTGGGCTTTCTGTTCATTTCACATTCTTTGTTCGTCCGGTTCAATGCAAATAAAATACAGCTATGGACCATGAACACGGCCCTGTCGTTGTTTGGTGTATTTGTAGTGTATGCACAATCGTTCGACGATATATGGATGTGCTTCTTTCTGCTTGCAGCATTGCGCCTGTTGCTCACACATGGCTTCATCGTGCAACCGCCCCTGTGGATAGTCATGGGCGCATTCGGCGCGCTGGCCTATTTTGCCAAGGCATATGCTTTTCCGTTTTTCGTGTTGAATACTGTTGCGTGCGTTTACCTGCTTACCGGCAGAAATAAATGGCAATGGATAAAGATATCTTTCGTTGTCCTGTTCACCATGTTCGCACTTTCTGTGCCCTGGATACTGGCACTGAACGAGAAGTATGGCATCTGGACAACCTCAACTGCAGGGCCGCTGAATTTATCATGGTATCTTACCGGGCATCCGCAGTGGAAGCCGGGTATCGGCCCTTTGCTGCCGCCGGTGTATCAGGATAGCCCCTATTATTGGGAAGACCCTTATCTGATCAATGGCCCTACTCCTTTCTTCTGGAATTCATGGCATTTGTTGGGGCTGCAGATCATCCGCATAGGGCTGCACCTGTGGAAGCTGCTTTTATCGTCTCTTGCGCTTTCCGTATTCTTTCCTGTAATAGGTCTCATTTCGCTGCTATGGTGGAGATCAGAAAGGGTAAAAGCAGCGTTTGCCGGAAAAAGCATGGTTATCCTGCGCTCATTCCTTTTATTCCCGCTGGGCTATCTGCTCATCAACTATGAATCCAGATACCTGTGGTACATGATACCGCTGGCAATAGTGCTCATGGGCATGCTGTTGCAGGAATATGGGTTGGCCGGAACAAAGAAAATATGGGTCGTCATAGCGATCAGCTTCGTCGTGTACCCCGCCTGGGGCATGATGAAAATGTATAGAGTTGGCGACAACGACCGGAAATTAGCCGCCGCACTTAACGAAATGGGGCTCCGCGGCACGTTCACCTCTGTCGTAAAACCCGGCCCCGAAAGCCAGAGCATGGAGCGCATAGCATATTTCGCTAAAATGCCGTTTTTTACCTGCACCGATGTGAAGATCAGCAACGCATCACTCCTGGCCGAAATGAACCGCTACCAGGTTTCCTATCTCGTTGTTTACGATCCCACAGCCCATGCGCAAAACCTGCAGCAGCAGCAACTGAAAGACGAGAACGGGGTGCCTTACAAAAGCATCTGCAAAGAAATAGCGGGCGTGCCCGGTGCCCTGATGGTGTACATGGTGAACCCGGGCTGGCGGGCCATTGAAGGGCCTTACTACTGATAGCCCCGGTCGTTAACGGGTAATTTACCTCGCTGCACCTTTTACTTTTGGCTTTTTTAAAATACCTTTGCAGCCAAATTAAAACAGGTTAATATATGTCAAATAAGATTCAGGAACTGCTGGGCGACAAGGCCGAATACTACCTGGGACACAAGTGCCAGACGATAGACAAATCTGCGATACATGTACCATCTCCATCTGCTATAGATAATGTATGGTCTGCTTCTAACCGCAACATCCAGACACTGCGCAGCATTGGCGCGCTGATGAACCATGGTCGTCTTGCAGGTTCGGGTTATGTATCCATACTGCCTGTTGACCAGGGTATTGAACACAGCGGTGGTGCTTCTTTCGCTCCCAATCCTATCTATTTTGATCCTGAGAACATTGTAAAGCTGGCTATTGAAGGCGGTTGCAACGCGGTTGCATCAACCTATGGTGTGCTGGGTTCTGTGGCCCGTAAATACGCGCACAAAATACCTTTCATCGTAAAGGTGAACCATAATGAGTTTCTGACCTACCCTAACAAGTTCGACCAGATCATGTTCGGCACCATTAAGGATGCATGGAACATGGGCGCCGTTGCAGTGGGTGCAACCATCTATTTTGGTTCGGAAGAAAGCGCACGCCAGATAGTGGAAGTAGCTAAGGCATTTGAATATGCACACGAACTGGGTATGGCTACAGTGCTGTGGTGCTACCTGCGCAACAGCGGCTTTAAGAAAGACGGTGTTGACTACCATACCGCTGCCGACCTTACCGGCCAGGCCAATCACCTGGGCGTTACCATCCAGGCCGACATCATCAAGCAGAAATTGCCTACCAACAATGGCGGTTACAATGCCATCAACTTCGGCAAGACCAGCAAAATAGTTTATGACAAGCTGACCACCGACCACCCGATAGACCTGACACGCTACCAGGTAGCCAATTGCTACATGGGCCGCGTAGGGCTTATCAACTCTGGCGGTGAGTCTAAGGGCGCAACCGATATGGCTGAAGCAGTAATGACAGCCGTAGTGAACAAGCGCGCCGGTGGTATGGGCCTCATCAGCGGCCGCAAAGCCTTCCAGAAACCAATGAACGAAGGTGTTAGCCTGTTGAACACCATACAGGACGTTTACCTGGATGGTTCAGTGACTATCGCTTAATTTTGATAAGATTTATAGGGAGGGCCGGCCGCAAGGACCGGCCCTTTTTCATGTTTCATGCCTAAATTTGTAAAAAAGCCGATATGGAGTTCGCGGATCTGGACCTGAACAAAATGTACACCTACGCCGATTATTTCAAATGGAAATTTGAAGATCGGGTGGAGTTGATCAGGGGCAAGATATTTAAGATGAGTCCCGCGCCAAACCTCGCACATCAAAGGCTTTCATCCAGGCTTCACCTTGAACTCGGAAAGTACCTGGAAGGAAAAACCTGCGAAGTTTTTACAGCGCCATTTGATGTGAGACTTCCCCGCAAATCGAAAGACGACAGGGACATAATAACTGTTTTGCAGCCGGATATCTGCCTGGTATGCAACACATCGATACTTGATTCACGGGGTTGTCTCGGTGCGCCGGATATAACTGTAGAAATACTTTCACCCAGCAATAACGTAACTGAACTCAAGAATAAATATGAAGTGTATGAGGAAGCAGGCGTGAAAGAATATTGGGTCGTATCGCCTCAGGATAAGACTTTCCTGGTGTACACATTGAAAGAGGGGCGCTATAGTGCATCTCGCCTGATGGTGGCGGGTGATGTCTTCTCTTCGACCGCGCTTGAGGGGTTCAGCCTGGACATCGCTGAGCTCTTCAAAACCCTGGATTAATTCGTGTATGCTTTCACGCACCCTTGCCGATAAAATAATCGCCTACAACAAAAGCCTGCACTTTGATGGCCCATTGCCTTCAGGGGTAAGCATTATGAACCCGTTCAGGGAAAATGAATTTGCGCTAAGATCATCATCCGATTTTTACAGGAAATATTACAGCGACAACAACAAACGCCACCTGATACTGGGCATCAACCCCGGCAGGTTTGGTGCAGGGTTGACCGGTGTACCATTCACCGATCCGAAGCGTCTGAGATCTGAATGCAACATTGACTATGATGGCTCCGTTACACACGAACCGTCATCGGTATTTGTATACGAGATGATCAATGCCTATGGCGGCCCTGCTGCATTTTATAGCAGGTTCTACATTCATTCTGTCTGCCCGCTTGGCTTTACTGCCACCAACAAGGCAGGGAAGGAAGTGAACTACAACTACTACGACAGTAAAGAGTTGACCACTTTCGTGTATGACTTTATTGTGCAGCACATCAAAAAGCAGATAAAGATGGGTATAGATACAGATGTGTGCTTTTGTTTTGGTACGGGCAGTAATGAAAAATTTTTACGCACGCTCAACGAAACGCATCATTTCTTCGAAAACATCGTAGCCCTGGAGCATCCGCGCTTCATTATGCAGTATAAACAGAAGAGGAAGCAGGAGTATATAGATAAGTATCTGGCGGCGTTTGATAGCATATAGATGCGCCAGATCGCTTTGGGCCTGAATCAGCCCTTGATCCTTTTTGATTCTTCCAGGGTTGACGCCTCTTTCCGCGATTGGCTTTTGCCAAGCGAAAGGGTATAAGAGACCGCTACCGATCTGGTATTGTATTTCTGGCTGGAGGTAGTATGCAGGCCGGGTAATGCATACTGTTCCCTGAATCTGTACGCATAAAATGGGTCTTCAACAGCCAGCTTCAGGGTGCTTCGGTCAGAGATCTTTTTTGATGCCCCGCAACTGGTGTATATACCCGGCTGCACTGTGGACATAATTCCCGAAACGTAATTACCGGAATAATAAGCGGCTGCTTCAGCTCTCCATCCTTTTATAAAACTAAAACTGGTTGTGCAGCCGGAAAAAAAGCCGGGGCCGGAGGTGTTGATGTTATAGCCGTTGACCATGCCCGTGTAGTGTGCGTAGAAGAATGTGGCGTAGGCATTGACGGTCAGCCATTTCCAGATGTCTTTATTGAACGTCAGCGAGGCATTGATCGCATTGTTGGTGCCAACATTCGCTTCTGTGCTATAAACCACATTCGTGGCATTGTTGGCAACCAGCAAATCGTTGATAACGCCGGTGGTATTGGTAAAGCTCACCGATGTAATGAGCATATTCTTGTAGCTGTGCTTCAATTCGACACTGTTGGTGAACTGCGGCTGCAAACCCGGATTACCGACGTTGTACGTATAGCTGAATGAATAGAAGATAAAGGGATTCAGATCGCGGTAGGACGGCCTGTCAATGCGGCGGCCATAGTCCAGTTCCCATTGATGGTTGCTGTTGGGTTTGAAAACAATATTTATCGTCGGGAAAAGCGACGTGTAGCTTTTGGAAAAGGATTGCCCGTGCACTTGCTGCACACCATTCACATTTGTGTTCTCCATTCTCAGCCCCGCCCGCCCATCCCATTTTTCGCCCAGCTTTTTGTGTGCGCTCAGGTATGCAGCGTTGATGTTTTCCTTATACACGAAATGATTGCTCCTTGCAGTATCGTTTATCCACATGCTGTTTTGGTACGTGGAAAAGGCTGCATCATTATCGGTGATCACATAGCTGGCTTTTATCCCGGCCTCCAGCCTGGTGCCATCTTGCAGGGTATCTATATAGTCAATTTTAAAACTGTAGATATCGATCTCGCTCGGCTGGTGACTGTTCAGCAACGACGGGTTGGGCAGCGGCTGCATATTGGCATCCAATGCGGAAGTCGTTATCTGCTGATAAGGACTGTTCACAAAATTCAGGTAGTCGGCATTGATGTCCAGCCGCTGGTCTTCGCTGGTCTTGTAGGTGTACCACAAATTGGCGCTGGCATCCTTTCTGATGAAATTGCCGGGACTGATGATGTTGCTGTAGGATGTTTTATTGCTGTCTGTATTCAGCACTTTGTAGTACACATTATCGGTGTGCTGATTGGTATGATAGCCGCCCTTAAGCATGGCGCCGAAGCTGGCCTTGTCCGACCATTGATAACTACCGGCAACATGCGCATTAGCTATACTAAATTGTTCCTTCGTGTGACTGCTGATGTTGGTAATGTTTGTGGTATTGCCGCTGGTGGCATCTGATAAGGTTTGCGTTTCGGTCCAGTTAGCAAACCCCGACGCCTTGTCTTCGTCGGCACTTAGCGATAGGCTTAGCTTTCGCTTATTGTAACTAACCAACATGCTGCCAAGGGCATATGGATACACACTTTCGGCAGCGGTAAGCGTAGCTGTGGCAAATAATCCGGGGCGCCTGCTCCTTTTCCATTTCAAATTGATGACGCCGGCATTGCCCGATGCATCATAACGGGCAGATGGCTGCGACGCGAGCTCCACCTGCCCAATATCGTCTGCCGGGATCGAACGCAGATAGTCGGCAAGCTGGCTGCCCGTGAGATAGGTGGGCTTGTCGTCAATAAGCACCAGCACACCCTGCTTACCCTGCATAGATATGTTGCCATCTTTATCCACCGTAATGCCGGGTAACTTGCGCATCAGCTCCAGCACATTGATGCCGATATTGGAAGGCGAGGCATCCACATTCACAGTTATCTTGCCCAGGCTCATCTGCAGCAATTGTTTTTTGGAGGTTATGCTTACCTCTTTCAGTGAGTCTGTTTTGCTGACCGATGTGTCCGGGTGCGGCTGTGCATGCATACGGACGGCACACAGGCTCAAAGCCGCAATGAAAAGACAGTTGCGAAAGAAAGAAGTAGTGCGCATGCCCTCAAAAGTATCTGCACCACGCGGAGAAACATAAAAATTTAACCTTAATTAACCACCTTGTAGCCTCATCCCGGCCATCTCCGAAGGAGAGGGAGGTCTGATGTTTGCGCTGTTGCGCAGGGTATGCTGGTTTGTTTGAAGCGGGGGAGGCGGGAATATGATAGGATGGATGTTCTTAAAGGCGCTTCACTATTTGTAATATTCGTACTTGAAGATGGTCTTATAAACAAGTTGATAGTTCAGGTCGTAGTGACGGATATCCTTTAGTTCATACAATTTAGGGTGCCTGTAAGAAAAATGATAGTCGAATAGCTCGATATATCCGTCAGGATAAGAAAAAGACTTTTCAAATTCACGCACGACCTTATCTGGGTCACTTTCAGTTTCAAGCAAGGACACTAACTTATCATTCTCGTCATATTCGAGCATCGTCGCAGTGCTATATCCATACATAAATTTGAGCCGTTGTTGCTGTTGTCCGTTGTAGTAAAATACTTCCTCTGTGACTTTGCCGTTAGAGTCGAGTTTCTCGGTATTGACTATCTCTCCATGCTCGTATGAGATACGTTCTTTTACTTTCCCATCGCCATAAAAAACCGTTTTGGTCATAGTATCCTTCACTACCGGGTTGCCATACTCATCTGTTATGGAAACAAGTTTGCCTGCACCATCATACGTGTAGTGCTCCAGGTAACTGGTATCAAGGTCGTTTGCCTTTATCTCAGTTAGCCTGCCCAGCGAGTCGTAAGTGGAACAAGTTCTTGTAACGGTATCTCTATAACAATGATCAACCTCTTCATAGATTCTTTTCCCGCTATGGTCATATCGGTAAATTGTCTTTGTTCTTAATTTAGAATAATCTGGCCCGCAACCATTGGTAACCTGCATAATTCCGGCGCTGTCATGCCATATTACTGTATGGCAAACAGTCCGCCCATATTCACCCTCCTCCAGCAGGTGGTCATTTCCATCGAATATTTTGTACCCTGAGCAGAACTTCCTTTTTACATGACGGGTATATTGGGGATAGCTACCTTCTTTTTCAGCTTTTTTGTATTCTATCACATAGCTGGTCTGTTTGTAGTAAGGCTCCTGTGCCACTACAACTCTGCAAATAAGTAATATGCCCACCAAAAGCAGGAGCAGCTTCATTCAATAAATTTAAGGCTTATTACTTTCAAACAAAAGTGGTTCCTGTCGTTGCCTAAAAGGGATGCTGGCGGCGTGCAAATAAAAAAAGGGGCGCATGCGCCCCTTTCACGAAAAGTTGGTTCTATTTAATTCAAACTCCTGAAGTCCACCGGCACCAGTTTGCTCACACCGGGCTCCTGCATGGTGACGCCGTAGATCACGTCCACAGAGGCCATGGTCTGCTTGTTGTGGGTAACAATGATGAACTGCGAGTTGTCAGAGAACTTGCGGATCATCTGTGTGAACTTGCCCACGTTGGCATCATCCAGCGGCGCATCCACTTCATCCAGTATACAGAACGGAGCCGGCTTGATGAGGTAAATAGCGAACAGGAAGGCCGTTGACGTGAGCGTCTTTTCCCCGCCCGAAAGCTGGGTGAGCGTGCTCGGCTTCTTGCCTTTTGGCTGTGCGTATATTTCAATGCCGCTGTCGGCAATATTGTCCGGGTCGGTGAGGCGGAGGTCGCAATTATCTTCGGCAGTGAACAGCGCCTTGAAAACCTCCACAAAATTAGTGCGCACCATATCGAACGTTTCACGGAACTTGGTGTTGGCCGTGTTCTCCACTTCGTCAATAGTAGCCAGCAGTGAGTCTTTAGCCGACACCAGGTCGTTGCGCTGCTCCACGATAAAGTCGTGGCGCACCTTCATCTCGTTGTATGCCTCAATGGCTGTCGGGTTCACCTCGCCCATATTGTCCAGGCGCTTTTTCATGCGCTCGGATTCAGCGGTCAGTTCTTCAATAGTTTGGGTGCCTGTGCGGGCCTCGTCCAGTATATCGTCCAGCTTCACTTTGAACTCAATGGCCAGGCGCTCACTCATGCCCGCCACCTGCAGCTTCATATTATTGAGTTGGTCTTTGATGCTCTGCAAAAGCGTTTCGGCATGTTCTTTCTCGCGGCGCTTCTGGTTCAGGGCGCTTTCCTGCGCGCTGATGCCATTGCGCATCTCATAGTAAGCGCGGTCTTTTTCATTGAGCGCTTTCTCCTCTGTTTCCTTTTTGCTCAGTAATTCATACAGCTCATTATCGCCACTGTGCAATTGCTTTTCAGTCTCTTCCAACTGGCCGTTGATCTGTTGCAGTTGCTCGCTGTTGTTGCTGATCTGTGCTTTCAGATCGTTGAGCTGGTTGTTGCGGAACTGTAGTTCCTGCTTCAGGTTATCAAGCTTGCTGTGCTGGCGGGTGCAGGCAATGTTATGCTGGTTGTATTCGGCGCTGGTAGCGTTGAAAGCCTGCTCTACGGTGCGGAATTCCGCATCTGCCGCCTGTATATTCTGCTGCAGCACCTGCAACTCAGCGGTGATGCGCTCCAGGTCGGCACGGGTATCCTGTATGCTGTCGTGTGTGTCCTGCAATTGGTGCTGCAGGTCTTCAATGCGCTTTTCGCCGGTAACGTTCAGGTGCTCAAAATTCTCTATCCTGTTCTTCAGGTTAATGGCCTGGTTCTGCAGCCTGTTTATTTCCTGGCGGGTCTGCTCAATGGCCTTATCGTTCAGCTCGGCATTGAAACCAGTGATCAGTGTTTGTGTGTCGGCGATATATTGTTTGAGCTCTGTGGTTGTTTTCGTGAGCTCTTCTATTTCTGTAGCCAGGCGCTCCAGGTTCTTGGCACGGCCTATCTTATTGCCCTCAAAGCTGCCTATAGATCCGCCGCCAATAGTGTACTTGCCGCGAACCATCTTGCCGGTCTTATCCACCAGCACATTGCCGTTGGCCATGGTAGCGCTGGTAATATCTGCGCTGTTTTCCATGATATACACATGACCCAGCAAATGCTTTGCCAGCTTTGCATACTGGTCATCCACGGTCACAACACTCAATGCGGGCACTGCCCCCGCAGGCACATCAGATGCTGCGCGCTCCTGCGGATTCAGATGATCCAGCACAAAGAAATTGGCCTTGCCCTTTTTGTTGCTTTCCAGCAGCGACAATGCCTTAGCCGCTTCTGCCGTATTCTCTACCAGGTAGTAGTTCAGGTAATTATCCAGCACATTCTCCAATGCGGTGCGGTATTCATTCTTCACCACGAACACATCACTCAGCAGTGGGGCTGCATTGTTCCAGTCCTTGTTCTTCTTCAGGAATTTGATGCTGTCCGGGTAGCCCTCCAGGCTTTCCACCAGCGACTTCAGCAGGTCGTGCTCGTTGCGGCGGGAGTCCAGCTTACGGTTCTCATCTACCAGGCGAGCGCGATAGCCTTCCATCTGCTCCTGGCTTTGTAGTATTTTGCTCTTTACCTCTTCGTAAGCGGTAACGAGATCCTGTAATTCGTTTTGTTTATCCTGTAGCCTTTCTTCTGTATCCTGCAGTTCGGTATTCAGCTGGCCTATCTGCCCTGTACGCTGGCGTCCTTCTTCCTGCACCTGCTGCAGGCTGCGCTGCAGGTTCATTACCGATGTATCGGCAACGGCCACCTTCTTCTCGGCGTCAAACTGGTTGCGCTGATGCTGCAGGTGTTCTGTGCGCATTTGCTCCAGCACCTGCTTCTTCTCGTTAAAGGTCAAACGCTTCTCGTCAACAGCAATACGCAGCTTCTCAAGGTCTATCCGCATCTGCTCCAGCAGCGTTGTTTCTTCGGTTATCTGTGTCTCAGAGAACCGTATAGATTCTTCCAGCTTCTCCGACTGGCCACCGGCCCCGGCAAGGAAGTCGCGAAGGTTTTTCTCACGCTCTTTCAGGTGCTCAAAACGCTGTGCGGCAAGACGCTTATCGCTCTCCAACTGCCGAACGCGGTTAATGAGGTCGTTGAATTGTTTTTGCAGTCCGTTCAGCTCCTGCTCTTTCTCTATCAGCTTCACTTTTTGTTGTTCCACTGCCGCTTCTTCTGTCGCCACATTGGCCTCAAGTTGCGCCTTGCGGTCGGTCTCGGCATCATTCTGGTCATTAAGCGACTTATACTGCTCGTTAAAATGCTCCAGCGATGCCTTCGTGAGCTCTATACTTACTTCCTTATACTCGTTCTTTACTACAAAGTAGCGCTCGGCTTTCTTGGCCTGGCTTTCCAGTGTGCGGAGGTTGTTACCTATCTCAAACAACAGGTCTTCGATGCGGGCTATGTCCTGCTCGGTGGCCTCCAGCTTTTGCTTGGCCTCCTTCTTGCGTGTTTTGTAGATAGAGATACCAGCGGCCTGCTCCAGCATGCGGCGGCGGCTGCCGTCCTTATCCTTAATGATGTCATCCACCATGCCCAGTTCTATGATGGCATAAGAGTCGTTGCTGACACCCGTATCAAGGAACAGGTTATGGATATCTTTCAGGCGGCAGCTTACATCGTTGAGGCGATATTCGCTTTCACCGTTCTTATAGAACTTGCGTGTAATAGTGACCGTCGTAAAATCGGTCGGCAGCAGGTTGCGGGTATTCTCGAACGTGAGCGACACCTCGGCCATGCCCGATGCAGAGCGGGTGCGCGAACCATTAAAGATCAGGTCCTCCAGGTTATCGGAACGAAGCGCTTTGATCTTATGCTCGCCGATCACCCAGCGGATGGCATCCACAATATTACTCTTGCCGCAGCCATTAGGACCCACGATCCCCGTAATGGGGTTATCCAGTATGATATGGGTCTTGTCGGCAAATGACTTAAACCCTTTGATCTCTAACGACTTTAACTTCACAACACTAAATTTTAGGGGAGGTCAAAGATAATAATATTAATTGCTTTATGCTTTTGAGGTTGTCCACACAGGTAACCCCGATCAAAATGCGGGAAATAACGGCCTGAATATAATTAATTATAATTAAATAATATATTTAAATAAGCAATGACAGTTCCATGATAGGCAAAGGCATTAAATATGCTAAATTTGTTGAAATCAATTGAAAGAATGAGATATCTCTGCCTCGCTGTAGCTATCCTGTTGGTGACCGCCAGCAGCGCGCAGCAACCTGAATATTCGGATAAAGATTATGCACGCTCGCCGCTGTGGATAAATATGATCAAAGACACCACCGCCAATTATTTTGAGGTGGAGCATGCCTACAAAGTGTATTTCCAGCACCACGAGATGCCGGCAGGCGAGGAGGAAGAAATAGGGGAACACGCAGCCCGCACCAAGCAGCCGGGCAAGCGCGAACAGCGAAAGATGCAACAGGAAAACCACATGCGCATGGATGTGAAGCGCTACGAGCGCTGGCACGAGTCCATGAAGCCTTATGTGCAGGCAGATGGATCGATCCTTACCCCATCTCAACGTATCCAGTTATTCAATGCGCAACACAAAAAATAAGCAACAGACCGGTATGAAAATTTCAGTATTTACTTTTTTGCTGGCGGTTGCAGCATTGAATTGCACAGCACAGAGCATGGGCACATGGACACCCACAGGCCCCATACAGTTCCCTGTGAATGTGAGCGGCCAGGTAGATGGCATGGGGCGCGTGAGCCAGGTAAAATTTCACGCCACCAATCCCGGAAAAATGTATGCGGTCAGCTCTTCAGGTGGACTGTTCATAACCACAGACACCGGCCGCACATGGGCGCCCACACCGGGCACAGATGCATTGCCTACAACCGCATGCTCAGCAGTGTGCATAGACTATACGGACGATAATATCCTGTACCTCTCTACCGGCGACCAGAACTATTACAGCGACTGGTATGGCATTTACAAAAGCACAGACGGCGGCGCCACCTGGAACCCCGCGAACGTGAACATAGGCAACCGCATGGCTGTGGAGATATTGATGGACCCGCTGAACCACAACAGCATTGTTGCGGCAACAGACGATGGTATCTGGAAGAGCACAGACGCAGGCGCTACCTGGAGCGAAACACAGGCTGGCGTTTTCAGAAGCATGAAAGCAAAACCCGGAAGCAACCATATATTGTACGCATCTACTGCTACCGACTTTTACAGGAGCAACAACATGGGCGCTACGTGGACGCACATCACCAGCGGCTTCACTGTGCCATCAGGCAATGAGGGCACACGCATAGCCGTGACCCCCGCAGACACCAACCAGGTGTTTGTGGGCACAACAGACGGTTATGGCTGGATACTGCACTCCACCGATGGCGGCAGCAGTTTCACCAATATCTACAACAGCACAAGCCAGTGCATCGTTTGTTACGATTCCACCATCACATCGGGTTCGCAGGGCTACTATAATTTTAACCTGACGGTGAACCCGGCCAATGCGAATGAATTACTGTTGGTATCGCATTGCGTATGGCGCTCCACCGACGGCGGCCTTACTTGGAGCTGGCGCACACAGTGGTGGAACCAGGTGCACACCGACATGCACGACATAGAGTTTGACCCTTACGATCTCTCAAAACGTTTCAATGCCAATGACGGCGGCGTATGGCTGTCGCAGGACACCCTGGCCACTTTCTGGACACCGAGCAGCGACGGCCTTTCGGCAACCGAAATATATCACGCCGCCCAGCATCCCACTATCCGCCAGATGGTGAGTATAGGTACACAGGACAATGGCGAACTGTATTACGACGGCATATGGAAATGCAATCGCGGCGGCGACTGGAGCGCGAAGAATGGATTCGACTACCTGCCCGGCGCCAACATTTACTACCTGAACGACGGATACAGGCGGACATTACAGCCGGTTGGCGGCGATCAGCCGTTCAATTGTCCGTTCACGGCAAACAACTCCGGCCAGATAGAATTTGTACCCGGCCTGCATAACGAAGCCTTTGCCGGCCAGGATTCAATATTCCGCAGCACAGACATCAACACTTCTTCCCCTGCCTGGACGCTCCTTTATGTGCCCGGCAGCGAACACATACAAGGCATCGCCTCGTGCCATGCAGACAATAATATTCTGTACTTCGTGACCGACGGCGATCATTTGTACCGTAGCGATAATGCACAGGCAGCCACGCCAACCTTCAACATGTACACAACGCCCGTGAGCACCTATGTGAACGCCAGCGTGGCAACGGACAAGTACAATGCCAATATCGTTTATCTTACCTGTGGCAGCAATGTGTATCGTTCCGTGAACAAGGGCGCTACATGGACCAATATTACCGGCGCGCTGCCATCGCTCAACATCATGAAGGTGATCGCTGATGACTACAGTACCAACGAACGCCTCTTCGTGTGCCTGGGCAATTCGGTTTACTGGAAGGATAACACCACCGCCTGGACGCTCACTTCCGGGCTGCCCAGCGTGGCACAGTTCACCGACTTTATGATCTATAACGACAGCAGTTCTGCCAGCATACTGCGTGTTTCCAGCTATGGCCGCGGCGTGTGGGAGTGCAACATCCACAACGACTTTCCGCCCACAGGCGATTTCCTCGCGAACAAGGTGTACATCTGCCCCGGCGATACCGTGAGCTTCACCAAAAACCTCTATGGCAACTATACCTCGTTCAGTTGGCTGTTTCCGGGCGGTACACCGTCAGTGTCTTCGGCAGCCTCTCCGTCAGTGATCTATCCGGCAACAGGCACGTATAATGTTTCGCTGATCGTGAATGGACCGGGCGGAAGCGATACGATTACCCAGACGGCATATATCATCGTTTCCAACGGCGGCGGCCCTATATCTGAAGGCTTTGAAGAAGCGATATTCCCTCCGAGTGTGCAGTGGACTGAGATATCACAAAGCGGCAATATGTGGATTCAATCTGCTGCCTGCGGCGGCTATGGTGCCAGCGCCCACAGTATGCTGTTTGACAACTACGACAATGACGGAGGTGGCCGCCACGACCGCATAGTGACCCCTAAACTCGACCTTACAGGTGCCACCAGTGCCTATATGACCTTTGACGTGGCCTATGCCTTTTACGGCGGGTATCACGACAGCCTGCAGGTGGAAGTATCGACAGACTGCGGACATACCTTTACTACTGTTTACGAAAAAGATTCAACGATACTGGCTACGGCGCCTAACTCCGGCTCATCTTTCGTGCCGGATGCCACGCAATGGCGTACGGACACCATCAACCTGAATGCCTACCTGGGCCACGAAGTGCAGATCGCATTCGACAACATAGGGCACTATGGCCAGAACCTGTATATCGACAACATTAACATTACCGGCCCTGTCAGTGTGCAGAATGTGAACAATAACGACCGCATCAAGGTTTATCCGAACCCAACTAACGGCATTGTAAACATAAGTGCGCAAGGCTTAAAGGGCAATAGCGTTACCATTGCCTGCTATAATGCAGCAGGCACCGTTGTGGCCCGCAAAACAGAACGCCTGAACAATGGCGCACTGGAAACATCGGTGAACCTGACAGGCCAGGCCGCGGGTCTTTATGAGTTGTTGGTAACAGACAATGATGGCAATAGCTATGTGCAGAAGGTAGTGCTGCACTAATTTTTTTGGCGCACAGCAAATCGTAACTTGCAGTAAATAACACGCATGGGGTCTTATAGTATCGGCGAAGCACTGAATATGCTGCTGGAGAAATCCAACTGGAAGCCCAAAGTGCATCAGTTACGGTTGAAGGAGGAATGGGCAGACATAGTGGGGAAGACCATCAGCAAATACACCCGGGGCATAGACCTCACAGGCAAACGGCTGACCATAACCACAGATGTAGGCCCGCTGAAGCAGGAACTGCAACTGGGCAAAGACCAGTTGATGCAGCGCATCAATGAACATTTCGGGGAGCGCGTGGTAGAGGAAATTGTGATCAGGTAGCCGCTATTTAACATCTCGTTCATAAGGTCTTCCGTAACTTCATATTCGTGAAATTTTCGGCGGCCATATTGTTTCTTTACCTGCTTGGGCTTATTGTGCAGCCGTTGGCGTGGCCGCTGCATCCTAAAGCTGAGAAAGTTCCTGCATGTTGTGCGGCTAAGCACAAAGGTGGACACCGGGGCTGCACCAATGACAAAGGCTGCTGCGCTGACGGTAATTGCAATCCGTTCTTTACCCAATGCCCGGTATGTGCCGCTACGGCCGTGCAAACCACTATTCCGGCAATTCCGGCAAGGTGCTTAGTGCCGGAAGGAAGTCAGAAATTTATCATCCGCAACGATCATTTCTTCAGTAGCTATACTGCCGATATTTTGCGACCGCCACAGAGCGTTTGTTAGTCCTGTTCTGCTAATGGCGCGAAGCCATTAGCTTATTTTGTTACAAACGTTCATTCAAAAAAAATCAAAAAATGAAAAAGGTAATTTTTGCAGGTGTGCTTGCACTTGCGTTTTCAGGCGCTATGGGCGTAGCCAGCGCATATACTTATACTAAAACTACTAAAGCAGCAACATGTAGTTGCACCGATTGCAGTTGTAAGGACTGTAAGTGCACCGACTGCAGCCAGGCAAATTGCAGTTGCAGCAACTGCGGCAGTGATGACTGCGGTTGTGCTACCTGCGCCTGCGATGGCGGTTGCAGCAAATAATGCTTTGCTATTTTACAGTGGCCGTCCCGGAAGCATCCGGGGCGGTTCTTTTTTTGTAGCCCTTACTCCAGGAAACCCACTTTTATCTCATTGCCAGCTACCTGAACCGGATAAGTAAATAGTTTGTATCCCTCGCCGGTGGTATTGCGGCCATTGGCGGGGTCGAAGCGGTATTTGTGGTCCGGGCAAACTATTCTGCCCAAAGGGTCAACCCAGCCTGTGCACAGCGGCGCACCGGCATGCGGGCACAGCGCCGTGAATGCAAATATCTTATCGCCCCTCCGCAACAGGCATATCTTCTTGGGCCCTACCTGCAGTTCAGTGATAACACCGTCTTTAAGCGCATCGAACGGTATGGGAGCCAGGTGGAAAGTCATAAGTCAAAAGTCGTAAGTCGTAAGTCGTAAGTAGTACAAGTTTCGGGTTAAAAGTCATTGCCACCTCTCGCTCACACACAATTGCCGAATTGCCGAATTGTCAAATTGCCAAATTGTCGAATTGTCAAATTATCTGCGCGCCGCAAAAAAATCTTTCATCAGTTGGGCGCACTCGTCGGCGAGTATGCCGGTAACCAGCTCCGCCTTGGGGTGGAAGGGCCAGTTATCGCCGGTTGTCTTTTTGTAGCCGTTCTTTGCGTCGGCAGCGCCATAAACTATCCGCCCCAACTTCGACCAGTAGATGGCCCCGCTGCACATAAGGCAGGGTTCCACGGTAACATATAGCGTGGCATCCGGCAGGTATTTTGCTCCAAGTTCATTGAAAGCGGCAGTGAGCGCTATCATTTCCGCATGGGCGGTACTGTCGTTCAGCCGCTCCACCTGGTTGTGCCCGCGGGCAATGATCTTGTCTCCCCACACTACCACCGCGCCCACCGGCACCTCGCCGGCATCAAATGCCAGCTTTGCCTGCCGCAGCGCCTCCTTCATAAAATGTTCGTCTGAATGGTTGAGCATGGGGCCAAAATTAGCGGTTAGCCGGCAAGCAAGCACACGGTGGCAGCATCATTTGGCAACTGTAAATCATTGTAACAATATATTTTAACAAATTTTCAGGCAGTATGCGGCAGGCAGCCATTATATTTGCGCACTAATTTAATATCTGATGATCCAACGCATTGCAGTTTTTCTATTTATATTATCCTTGCCATGCACTTCGCTGATGGCGCAGCAAAAGTCGGGCAGGGGCACTGCGGATTCCGTTGTTCATCTCAGCACTACACCCCCTAAGATATCTAAACCGGCCAGGGACTTTCTGATGCTGCAATTGGGTTATAATAATTGGATACAGAAACCAGATTCAGTAAAAACAAAGTCGGTTGGCTATGTGTTTAATGCTTATGCCTGCTACGACTTCCCTATCAAAAAGACCAAGCTGAGTTTTGCGGCAGGGCTGGGTATTAATACTCAGGTTGTTTACCTCGATCAGCAGATCATCCGTAATAACGATACGATGAATTATGCGACCGTGGTTGCAGATACGTCGCACTACAAGCGCTATAAGTTTGTGACCACTTATCTTACTGCGCCATTCGAGTTGCGTTATTTCAGCAACCTGGATAACAGAAACAAAGGTTTTAAAGCTGCACTGGGCATGCAGATAGGCACATTGCTGGGTGCACATACAAAGGCCGTAACTACCTTCGACGGCACAAAGGCAATCGTCAAAGACAATACCAAACGATACCTGAGCCCATGGAACTTTGCCGCAACAGCGCGCGTAGGGTGGGGCAACTTTGCAGTGTTTGGATCTTATAATCTCACCAATGTCTTCCGGCAGGCCGAAGGCCCAACCGTCACTCCATTCTCCGCAGGTATAACGCTAACGGGGCTGTAATAATGGCTCAATGGCTTATGCCTGAATTACTCAATTGTTTGATGAACCCCAGCCCTAAAGGGTTTCATGGGCTGAATTATTGAATGGCTGAATTACTCAATTACTGAAAAAAACAGGCATTGAGTAATTGAGCCATCGAGTCATTCAGCCATTGCGCATTAAAGAATCGGGTGCCGTTTGAACTCTTTATTTCTATCAAATAAGAAGCGGTAGGTGCTGAGCGTGCGGCTGCGGTGCGTGCCTAAGCTCTCGGCAATGTTGATCATCTTCGGGTTGAAGTCGCCTATCCACTGCATTTCATAATCGTCGTACCGGTTTTGTGGTTGCACCACCTTTGCGCCCTCCACTATCATGTAAGCATCAACACCCTTGCCCTGGAACTCCGGTATGATGCCGAACACCAGGCCCACAAAACGCGGGCATTTTCCGAACCGCTGCAGCAACAGGAATTTGACTTTCTGCAGCAGGCCAAACTTGCCGTTCATGTGCCGGAAGAACTGGTTGAGATCTGGTAAATTCACCCACATAGCTATGGGCTCCTCCTTGTAATAGGTGAACCATATCAATTGTTCGTCCATCACAGGTTTCATGGTTTTGAACATTTTCTGAACGGTCTTTTCCTCCAGCGATTTGCCGCCGCCGTGGCCCGCCCATGCCTTGTTGTACACGTAAGTAAAGTCCTTGGCAAACTTTTCCAACTGGCTTTTTTTTACGTGGATGGCTTTGTAGTTAGGGTCTGCGCTTAGCTGTGCGTGGCGGGTATAGAATTTCTCCTGCAGTCTGTCTTTTGTTTTCAGCGCAAAGCATACCTGGTTAAAGTAGGTCTGGAAGCCATAGTTCTCCAGCATATCCTTATAGTAAGGCGGATTGTAGTTCATGCCATATAGCGGGCTGTAATAACCATCTACTACTACGCCCCACCATTTATCGCGTTCGCCAAAATTGATGAAGCCGTCCATAGCTTCCATGCCACGCTCCTGCAGCCACTGTTTGCAGTGGTCAAACATAAAGTTTGCGGCTTTATGGTCGTTGATGCACTCAAAAAATCCGATGCCTCCGGTAGGCTGTTCCTGCTTATACTGGCGGTTCACAAAGGCGGCTATCCGGCCTATGACCTTACCGCTGCCATCCTTCAGCAACCAGCGGGTGCATTCGCCACGCTTAAAGAATTTATTCTTCCCTGGGTCAAAAACCTCTTCTATGTCTTTATCGAGGGGGCGTATCCAGTTAGGGTCGTTTTTATAAATATCAACTGCTACCTGTAGGAATCGCACCCTGTCGGCATCAGTCTTCACCTCGTGCATCTGCATCAATGTGCGTAGTTTTTGATCATGCTAATTTAAGAAAAAAGCGCCGCACCCGGTCCATCATCGCCCACACTGCACGACAGCGCATACATGGAGCGCCCTCTCGTCCATAAAAGTTTCGCGGATGCCATGGCCGCGCGTTTGTAAGGAATTGATAAAAATTCCGCACCTATGCCGCAGTTGTTCACAAAGCTCCCTCAACGCCATCAAAAAAATCCCCTTGCTAACCAAGGGGACAAACTACTTATCTCATTGCCAAATTGCCGAATCGCCAAATTGCCGAATTGTCAAATTGCCAAATCACCACATTACCAAATTCCCGAATTGCCAAATTGCCGAATTGTCGAATTGCCGAATCGTCGAATTGCCAAATTACCGAATTGCCAAATTGTCGAATCGTCGAATTGCCAAATTGCCAAATTACCGAATTGCCGAATCGCCGAATCGCCGAATCGCCGAATTACCGAATTACCGAATTGCCGAATTGTCGAATTGTCGAATCGTCGAATTGCCAAATTGCCGAATTGCCAAATTACCGAATTGCCAAATCGCCAAATTGCCAAATTGCCGAATTGCCAAATTGCCGAATTGTCGAATTGTCGAATTGCAGAATTGTCAAATTGTCAAATTGAATTGCTTCGCCGTTTCCTGCGCCAGCTCATAACCCGCATCTGCGTGGCGGATAACACCCATAGCAGGGTCGTTGTGCAGCACACGGTGCAGGCGCTCTTCGGCATCCTGCGTACCGTCGGCCAGTATCACCATACCCGCATGCAGCGAATAGCCCATGCCCACACCACCACCATGGTGGAACGACACCCAACTGGCACCGCCAGCGGTGTTGATGAGCGCATTCAGTATTGGCCAGTCAGCAACAGCATCACTGCCATCCTTCATGGCTTCGGTCTCGCGGTTAGGCGATGCCACCGAACCCGTGTCTAAGTGGTCGCGGCCTATCACTATCGGTGCTTTTACCTTTCCGGTGCGCACCAGATCGTTGAACAACTTGCCCGCCTTTTCGCGCTCGCCCATACCCAGCCAGCATATGCGCGCCGGCAGCCCCTGGAAAGCAATTTTCTCGCGCGCCATCTTCAGCCAGCGGTGCAGACCTACGTTGTCGGGGAACAGGTCCATCAGTGCCTGGTCCGTAGTATAAATATCTTCCGGGTCGCCACTCAGCGCCACCCAGCGGAACGGGCCCTTGCCCTCGCAGAACAGCGGACGTATATATGCGGGCACAAAGCCCGGAAAATCAAAAGCATGCTCCACGCCGCGCTTATCATGCGCCTGACCGCGCAGGTTGTTGCCATAGTCAAAAGTAATGGCGCCGCGTTTTTGCAGCTCCAGCATTTCGCGCACATGGTGCGCCATGGTGTCCAGCGAGCGACTGATGTATTGCTCCTTATTGCTGTCGCGCAGCGCATTGGCTTCGGTAACGCTCATCCCTTCTGGGAAATAGCCGATCAGCTCGTCGTGCGCTGATGTCTGGTCTGTAAGTGTATCGGGCGTTATATTGCGGTCTATCAGGCGTTTCAGCAGGTCAACAGCATTGCAGCATACTCCAATGGATATGGCCTCGCCGTTGGCTTTGGCCTCCAGCGCCCAGTCTATACCTTCATCTATGTTGTTGGTCCATTTGTCTAAGTAGCGGGTTTCGATACGTTTTCTGATGCGCCATTCCTCTACCTCAGCCGCCAGGCATACGCCTTCGTTCATGGTGATGGCGAGTGGCTGAGCGCCACCCATGCCGCCGAGACCGGCAGTAACATTCAGCGTGCCCTTCAGCGTGCCGCCATAGTGCATATTGGCCAGCGACAGGTATGTTTCATAAGTGCCCTGCACTATTCCCTGCGATCCGATGTATATCCAGCTACCCGCCGTCATCTGGCCATACATCATCAGCCCCTTGGCTTCCAGCTCGCGGAAGGTCTCCCAGTTGGCCCACCGGCCCACCAGGTTGGAATTGGCAATCAGCACACGCGGCGCATTTTTGTGTGAGCGCAGCACACCTACGGGCTTGCCGCTCTGCACCATCAGCGTCTCATCTTCCTCAAGGTTGCGCAGGCATTCCAGTATCTTGTCAAAGCTTTCCCAGTTGCGCGCAGCCTTGCCTATGCCGCCATATACTACCAGATCTTCAGGGCGCTCCGCCACTTCGGGGTCCAGGTTATTTTGTATCATGCGGTAGGCCGCCTCGGCCACCCAGTTCTTACAGTTCAGTTGGTTGCCGCGTGGTGCGCGGATGACCCGGCTTGTGGTATTAGAAACAGACATCAGATTCTTTCTTTTTATGGGTGGTAAAATTAGCTAAATATTGTTGCTGCCGTAGGGTTGCCCGGTCAATCTCTTAACCTAAGCATTAGCGACTAACAGATTCCTGTAATCGTATTTTTTGTAACTATTGTTATGCGCCTGCTCCTTCTTTATCTGCATCAATTCGTTTTTCACTTCCAGCCTCAGCCAATATTCAGGATTGGTATGCGAAAAAGAGCTCAACTTCAGTACTACGGATGCATTTAGTTTTCTGTCTCCGGTCAGATATTTATGCAAATTGCTGTCCTGCATTTCAAATAACTGAGCCAGTCTTTTTTGTGTGATATTCAGCACCTTTAAATACATTTTTACAAAATCGATCACCCGAAGTTCTTCTGAATTGCCGTCAGAGTTCAGGTAATCTTCAAGTTTGTATTGTATGGCCAGGAGCTCAACTTTCAGGCGTTGCTCTTTTGTGCGCTTGCTGTCATGAACTTCAATGAAGCGCTTTAAATCGCCCATTTTCGGCTCATTCCATATTTGGCCAGCTTTTATTTCCCGTTCATTCTTCATAATCGTCATTCAAAAATTTTAAGATCAACTGTTCACCGGTTTCAGGAGGAATCACCATTCCCGTGTCACCAAATCTAAGCGCTCCGTATTTGACGCAATAAAGTGCCAGTAATTTTATTTCGTTATTCTTGTTCTGCTCCATCACATCAAATGCCAGCCACCCTTTGTATGCCCCTTTGCCGTGCACAATGCTCAGCCTGCATGCAAACGCTATCAGGCACCCTGCAACGTTCTCGTATTTTTTGGCACTGCCCTGATTATGATGCGCGATTTCGATATAAGCCATATAAGGTTCCACCTTCCTCCGCATTTTGAAGCTCAGGCATCCTTCAACAATGTCCGGCGTTTCATTGCACACTAAGGCATATGTTTGGAGGTGTTCTGCTTTTGTATTCCCTCTGAAGTTAAACCTCCAGCCATCTGTAAGAGATGGTAGCCTGTTGTTTGGCGGACGGAAAATTCTGCCGCTTACAATTTTGCCATCATCAATGCGTATGATCTTTACGTTCATGATACGGGTGATGCAGGAAAGTAAAGATACCAACAAAAATTATACAGATTGTATAATTTTTGTAAAATTACCAATACACCTCATCCAGCGGCACATCGTGCGGTTCAACCGGCACTCTGTCCAGGAATTGAAACGGATAGCAGACTCCGAGTTTGTATCCACCCGGTTGGGCGGCCAGGAATGTATCATAATACCCGGCGCCATAGCCCAGCCGGTAGTGTCGCCGGTCAAACGCCAGTCCGGGTATGATGAACAGGTCATACGATCCGGCATAAACATGGCCTCCGGCAGGGTGCATGGTTCCGTATATTCCTTCTTCTAGGTCACCCAGCGAGCGCAGCACCAGGTTTTCCATCTGTCTTTTTTTAAGTGCCCTTGGCGTTACCACGGTTATGCCTGCGGCCAGCATTTTGGCAATCAGCGGGGCTATATCCGGCTCTGTGCCCATGGGCAGATAGGTGTGCACCGTGCGCACATTCCGGGCATCCAGCAAATGTTCTATGCGCCGGCAAAGCTGCATATCATGTTGCCGCCGCTCGGCAATGCTCAGCTTGTCGCGTTGCACCAGCATTTGCTCCCTTATTTGTTTCTTTTCGTCCATCGGCCGGTGCAAAATTAAATTAATGTTACGGCGGAGATAACCTTTAACAGCAAAGTAATTTTGCGCCCATGAAATATTATGTGATCCTTTTATTTGTATCTGCCGTGGCATTCACTTCCTGCGAGCATACCAAGCACATTTACAAGCCCAACAAATTCCCTTCGCCCTTCGAATATGCGGTAAAAGACAGCGCCGGCGGTGGCCGCTCCGAACTGTTTACCCGCGCCGATGGCTGGCTGACGAAAAAGCCCAAAAGGCAACCGAAGAATTACATCAACAATTTCACGGTAAGCAGCGAAGATCAAGGGGCCGGCAAGATAACCGCAAAGGGTAAATTCGATTTTGTGACCAAGAAGATCCTCGTCATGAAATTCCATGAGTACATCACCTATGATATCAATATTACCCTGCAGGACGGCCGCTATACATGCACCTTCAGCAATTTTGTGCACCAGAGTAAAGGTGTAAAGAATGGGTCAAGTTACAAACACGAAAAACCCTCCTACTTCGACTACTCAATGGGTAACCTCACACAGTTAGATCCCACAAAGAGCGCCGATAAAAAGCGCTGGGATAAGATAAAGAAGCAGTCAGACTACAACGCAAAGAAGATCATGCGTTCCTTCAAAAATGCAATGAACCATTAAAAAAAGCTGTGGCACGGCGGAAGCCGTGCCACAGATATATAAGCCAGGGCAGTATTAATACCCTCTTCCTTCCTTCTTATCCATGTAATTCATAAAAGCCCGGTTAGCCACGCGGTTGCCGCCCTTCGTAGGGTAGTTGCCGGTGAAATACCAATCCCCCTTGTTCAGCGGGCAGGCATCATATAGCCCCTCAAGCGATTGGTAAATGATGTCCACCTCGGCGTTTACGCTCTCATGTTTCAGCAGCTCCGCCGTTTTCTTGCTGATCTGCTCATCGGAGAAGGGCGCATATACGTCCTGCACAAAGTTGCGTTCATCAAGTGTGCCAGATGCTTCGGCGGCTTTACACTTGGTGTAGGTTGCTTCCAGCACATGCTGCATGCCATTGTCTTTGAGCAGGGCCACCGCCGCCTGGAATGCGATGAAGTCACCCATGCGGCTCATGTCTATTCCATAGCAGTCCGGGTAGCGGATCTGTGGCGCCGATGAAACCACAATGATGCGCTTCGGTCCCAGCCTGTCCAGCATCTTGATGATGCTTTCCTTCAGCGTCGTGCCGCGCACTATCGAGTCGTCTATGATCACCAGTGTGTCCACGCCACGCTGCACGGTGCCATAGGTGATGTCATAAACGTGCTGCACCATCTCGTTCCTCGATGCGTCCTCTGTAATGAAGGTGCGCATCTTTACATCCTTAATGGCTATCTTTTCTATTCGCACACGCCGGTTGATGAGCTCACGCATCTCATCCGGTGTCATGTCTTTGTTCTCCAGTATGCGTTTCAGGGTTATTTCCTTCAGGTAATCCTCAAGGCCTTTTATCAGCCCGTAGAAGGCAGTTTCCGCCGTGTTGGGGATAAACGAAACGATCGTATTTTTCAGGTGGTTGTCCAGCGCTTTCAGCACAGGCGCCGCAAGGTTACGGCCAAGCTGCATGCGCTCGCGGTATATTTCCGGGTCGCTGCCCCGGCTGAAGTAAATGCGCTCAAAGCTGCATGCCTTAAGCTCGCGCGGCGCAAGTATCTCCGCATCGGTAAAATCACCGTTAGCTTTTACAATAATGGCATGTCCCGGCTCCAGTATCCGCACGTCCTCCTTCTTCACGTTCAAAGCCGTCATGATCGCAGCCCGCTCCGACGCGGCTACAACAATTTCTTCGCTTTCGTAGTAATAACAAGGGCGAATGCCATTGGCATCACGCATCACAAAGCTGTCGCCATTGCCAATAAGCCCGCTGAATACATAACCCCCGTCAAAGTGGCTGGTGGCCTGTTTCAGAACGCCTTCTATATTAAGGTGTGCCGGGTCGGTGTCATCGGCCAGGCACAGGTAGTAATGTATTGTTTCTATCATGGCGCCCAGGTCGCTTTCGCGCATGGTGGCCGTGGGGTTCTGGTCCAGCATCGCATACAGCTCATCTGTATTCACCAGGTTAAAATTGCCGGCCATTGTCAGGTTACGGGCCGGGTTGATGTGCGATTTTACGAACGGGTGGCAGAATTCAACATTGTTCTTGCCCTGGGTGCCATAGCGCAGGTGGCCCAGCAGTATTTCACCGGCAAACCGCATATAACCTTTCAGAAAACCTGGGTGCTGCAGAATATCCGGGTACATTTTTTCCAGTTCACCCACTTCCTGGCTAATGTTCTGGAATATCTGCGCTATGCCTTGCTGGCCGCTCACGCGGAGCCTGTGGGCATATTGGTTGCCTGCCGGCATGTCCAGCTTCACGGTGGCTATTCCGGCTCCGTCCTGGCCTCGGTTATGCTGCTTTTCCATAAGCAGGTATAACTTATTGAGGCCGTATAGTGCAGTGCCGTATTTTCGGTGGAAGTAGGAGAGGGGTTTGCGAAGCCGGATATACGCAAGCCCGCATTCGTGCTTTAAGGCGTCAGACATGAGGCCGCAAAGTTAAGCCTTCTGATATTATTTTTTTGTGAAAAAGACAGCACTCCTGATACCGCGCCCAGTACATGAAATAATGTTTTATATATCAGGGGGCTATAAAAATTTCCCTCTTTTATTAATTTTACCCTATGACCAAGAGTACTTTCAGAACTATTCTGCTGCTGCTGGTTGCAGTCATTGCCATCAGCAGTTGCGCCGAGCAGAAGCATAAGATACATTACAAGACCAAGTTCCGCAAGCAGCACTATTTCTTCCATTACCGTGGTGGTGGGCAATCTTATTGATAAAACGCACGATTTTATACAAATAAAAAAAGCAACGAAAACGTTGCTTTTTTTATTGAAATATCTTGAACGGACCTGTTACCTGAAGAAATTCGGGCATTTGGTCTTTATGTATTCTTTAGCATTGCCGAACGCGCGGAAATAGACCGTCACAGACACATTGCCATACCAATACCAGTCGTTACTCTTGCTGTCTCCGCGCTGGTTGCCATATGCCGGTGCGTCTTTAGAATTGCCCCTGTACGCCATTGTCTTTGCCAGTTTGCCTTTATATGCTGCAAGCGAATCCAGATCTACGTAAGATTTGCTCACGTCATCCAGGTAGTCGGTATTCGTATAGCGGAAGCCAAGTTCAGTGCACAGCATGAATGCCTTACCGATGAAAAATTTCATACCGCCCCCAAATGGAAACGCCACATTTACCAGGCTATACTCTTTACGGTCAGGGTACATCGGCAGTCCTTCGCCCTCGGTACTCAGCGGGCGCAGATATACTTTATTACCGCTCGGATCAAAAGCGTATGGGTTGAAGTAGAAAGCAGAGATACCTCCAAAAATATAAGGGGTCACTTTCATGCGGTCTATTTCAATAGGCAGCAGGTTCAACTCCAGACCGCCCTGCATCTCAAACAGGTGTGTATTAAAGCTCAGGTTGCGCTGCTGGTGCACGGGAATGGTGCTGTTACTGTCAGCCGCCGACAAATTGGTATAAGAAGCCCCGAAACGGAGCCCTACATGCGGGTTCATAAAATACTTGTACATGATACCTCCCACAGGGTGGTAGCCATTTGAAGGGAAGAGCTTATCCTGCAGGTCACCATAGTAATTGGACAAACCAACCATTATGCCGATCTCATGGTGATCCTGTGCTTTCACACAGACAGGCAGCAGCATTATTAATGAAAATATAATTCGCTTCAAAGTATATCAGTTTTAGTGCACCTGCGAAAGGTAAAAACAAATTTCGGAATAATAAAACGAACTGCCAAATGCGGGGTGGCGTTTTTTAATGTGATGGAGCAATGTGATGGAATGCGACAATGTGTGTAAAAATGCGACAATATGGGCTAATACTGCAATGTGATGAAATGCAACGTTCTATCCAAATACCTGCCATTCTGTCGCATTCCACCACATTCCATCACATTCAGCCACATTCCATCACATTCAACCACATTCAACCACATTCCATCGCATTCAACCACATTCCATCACATTGCCGCATTATCTGCCGCATTAAAAAAGTACTTTTGCCGCCACAATTTGTTTTTGATGAACCTGATAGCTGACTTAAAGGCGCGCCAACTGCTGCACGATGTAATGCCCGGAACGGAGGAGCAACTCAATAAAGAGATGACTTCCGGCTATATAGGCTTCGATCCTACTGCCGACAGTTTGCATGTGGGCAGTATGCTGCAGATAACCCTGCTCATGCGCCTGCAGCGTGCCGGCCATAAGCCCTACGCGCTCATAGGCGGTGCTACAGGCATGGTCGGCGACCCGTCAGGTAAATCGGCTGAGCGCAATTTGCTGGACATGGCCACCATCGAGCACAACTGCGCAGGCATCCGCCGCCAGTTGGAAAAATTCATCGACTTCAGCAGCCATGCCCCCAATGGCGCCGTGATGGTCAATAACTACGACTGGTTCAAAGACTTCAGCTTTCTCGATTTCATCCGCGATGTAGGCAAGCATATTACGGTTAACTACATGATGTCTAAGGATTCGGTGCAGAAGCGCCTGGAGACGGGCATGTCGTTCACCGAATTTACCTACCAGTTGATACAGGGCTACGATTTTTACCACCTCAACAGGCATTTTGGCGTAAAGCTGCAGATGGGCGGATCAGACCAGTGGGGCAATATAGTTACCGGCACGGAACTCATACGCCGGAAGAGTGGCGGTGAGGCATTCGCATTGGTAAGCCCGCTCATCACCAAGGCCGACGGCAGCAAATTCGGCAAGTCGGAAAGCGGCAACATCTGGCTCGATCCCGCTCGCACATCACCCTACCAGTTCTACCAGTTCTGGTTGAAGCTGGCCGATGCCGATGCAGAGAAAATGGCGCCCATATTCTCGTTCAAAGACCTGGCAGAGGTGAACGCAGTTATTGAAGAGCACAGGCAGGCCCCACACCAGCGCAGGCTGCAGAAAATGCTCGCAGAAGAGATGACCATACTGGCACACAGCAAGGCCGACCTCGATTTTGCCATACAGGCAGCTGATATTCTGTTCGGGCAGTCATCGGTCGATGCGCTGCGCGCGCTCAATGAGCGCCAATTGCTGGAGGTGATGGACGGGGTGCCGCAGGTGGCTGGCAGCAGGGATGCGGCAGGCGCAGGTATAGACCTTATTGCTTTCCTGGCTGAGACAGGCGTATTCAGTTCTAAGGGCGAGGCACGCAAAATGCTGCAAAGCAATGGCGTGGCCATCAACAAGCAAAAAGTCGGCGCAGATTATGTCATCAATGCCGATAGCCTGCTCAATGGTAAATATATGTTGATACAAAAAGGGAAGTCTAACTATACGCTGGCCATTTTCTCGTAGCCGTAAAATGGAAGCGCCGGGCAACAGACCCCGCCACCTGAAAGAGGGCCTAAAAATATGTTTGCAGGCGGTCAAAAATAATTTGGAAAAACCATTTTGTTATCTACTTTTGCAATCCCAATTCACAAAGCGGGGAAGAAGTTCTTTAAATCATAAGCCACTTTAGCTCAGCTGGTAGAGCAACTGATTTGTAATCAGTAGGTCGCTGGTTCGATTCCGGCAAGTGGCTCAATAAAAAGTAAAAAGCAAAACTTAAAAAGTAAAAATGAGCGCTGATCGATTCGTTTTTAACTTTTACTTTTTAAGTTTTACTTTTTTAGTACGGGTAGATGGCCGAGTGGCTAAAGGCGACAGACTGTAAATCTGTTCTCTCACGAGTACGGAGGTTCGAATCCTTCTCTGCCCACACTTTTCTTAATGTGAAAGAGAGCAAATGTGAAGATGTGCAAAGTCGTAACATTTGTTCTTTTACATTTCGAACGAAAATTGAAAGCGGATAATTGCATATTTTCGCATTATTCATTTTCACATTAAACAAGCGGGAGTAGCTCAGTTGGTAGAGCGACAGCCTTCCAAGCTGTAGGTCGCGGGTTCGAGCCTCGTCTCCCGCTCTCTTGGTTCAAGAGCTGCCTGGCAGCGCTCACGCCGGTGAAGATCTTAGCTGTTGTAGCTCAGTGGTAGAGCACTTCCTTGGTAAGGAAGAGGTCGGCAGTTCAATCCTGCTCAACAGCTCTTCTTTTATCCTCCGATACCTGTTTACTTCCTTATATTCGCATACCTTTACCGTTTCTTATCAGCATGCATTTGCAGCTCGTAAAAAATAATTTATTGTGTAGCGAAATAAATTTATCAATCCGAATAAATAATAGTATATTTGCAAACTTTTTTAATTAAGGCAACACAAAAATTTTAAAAACAATACAATGGCAAAAGAGACCTTTAAGAGGGACAAACCCCACGTAAACATTGGTACCATCGGCCACGTTGACCATGGTAAGACCACATTGACTGCAGCTATCACTACCATCCTGGCTAACAAGGGCCTGGCTGAGAAGAAAGGATATGATGAGATCGATGCTGCACCGGAAGAAAAAGAACGTGGTATCACCATTAACACTGCTCACGTAGAATATCAGACAGCTAACCGTCACTACGCACACGTAGACTGTCCGGGCCACGCTGACTATGTAAAGAATATGATCACTGGTGCTGCCCAGATGGACGGTGCTATCCTGGTGGTTGCCGCTACTGATGGTCCTATGCCTCAGACGCGCGAGCACATCCTCCTGGCCCGCCAGGTAGGTGTTCCTCGTATGGTGATCTTCATGAACAAGGTTGACCTTGTTGATGATCCTGAGATCCTGGAACTGGTAGAAATGGAGATCCGCGAGCTGCTTTCTAAGAACGGCTACGACGGCGACAACACGCCTATCATACAGGGTTCTGCTACAGGCGCACTTGCTGGCGATGCTAAGTGGGTTAAGGCTGTAGAAGACCTGATGGACGCTGTTGACAACTGGATCCCATTGCCTCCGCGCCCTATCGATCAGCCATTCCTGATGTCTGTAGAAGACGTGTTCACTATCACTGGTCGCGGTACCGTGGCTACAGGCCGTATCGAGCGTGGTGTGATCAAGGTAGGTGACAACGTTGAGATCGTTGGTTTCAACGAAGCTCCGCTCACTTCTACATGTACAGGTGTGGAAATGTTCAAAAAGCTCCTCGATCGTGGTGAAGCTGGTGACAACGCCGGTCTCCTCCTCCGCGGTATTGAAAAGAAAGATATCCGTCGTGGTATGGTGATCGTTGCTCCTAAGAGCATCACTCCACACACCGAGTTCAGGGGTGAAGTGTACATCCTGAGCAAGGACGAAGGTGGCCGTCACACGCCATTCTTCAACAAGTATCGTCCTCAGTTCTATTTCCGTACAACTGACGTAACAGGTGAGTGCGAACTGCCTGCAGGTGTGGAAATGGTTATGCCTGGCGATAACGTGAACCTGCTGGTTAAGCTCATCGCTCCGATCGCGATGGACAAAGGTCTGAAATTCGCGATCCGCGAAGGTGGCCGTACAGTAGGCGCCGGTCAGGTTACTGAGATCATCAAGTAAGCTAACAGCAAAACTGTTTTATAGATCCCGCGGAATTTTCCGCGGGATTTTTTTGTCCCCCAAATGTCAGCCTGAGAGGATATTAGGTTGCACCTCAATCATAAAGCCAGTGACAAGTTGGAACTTTGAAGAAATAGGCTAAGGCAGCATAGCACATGGCTTTTTAGTGTTTAAACCTGCGTCT